>Ga0187827_10001954_pt1 | contig 29030 bp, 28 predicted proteins | sample ETNtaG_39_FD_167969 | JGI IMG/M metagenome (GOLD analysis project Ga0187827, IMG submission 167969) | Marine microbial and viral communities from oxygen minimum zone, Eastern Pacific Ocean - ETNP2014_SV_150_PacBio MetaG (Illumina Assembly) | ecosystem: Environmental > Aquatic > Marine > Hypoxic...
CTCAGGCCATGTCTACGGTAATCCGGCAGCACTAAGCAATCGAGAACGACACACCCGATCTTAAGCTCTGGAGTGATATCTATGAAACCAACGATTTCCCTGGCGGTTTCAATAACAAACAGGTCCCGTTCTGGGGAATAATTTGGCCGTCCCATGTTTTCTTTAATATCTTCGAGCGAGTAATCACCGCCTCCGGGATGTAGTTTCACGGCGGCGATTTTTAAATGGGCGTAATCTGTTAGATCCAGCGGGCGATAATTCCTAATGATGTAGCGCTTGTTGTCATTCATTACAATATCCGTGACATTAAGATTGTAACAATTAACCTGATGTTATACAATCGTATTAATAGTCTAGATTAGGTTAAGGAAATTCGTATGGCGGTAAAAAAAGCTCACGTACTGGTGGTTACTCCACACCCGGACGATGCCGAATTCGGCGTGGCCGGCACGGTGGTTCACTGGGTAAAGGAGGGGAAGAGGGTGATCTACGTGGTTTGCACTAACGGTGATAAAGGCACCAGCGATGTTAATATGAAGTCAGAAAGACTGGCGAAGATTCGAGAACAAGAACAACTGGCGGCGGCTAATTTGTTGGGAGTGGCCGAGGTTGTTTTTCTGAGACATGCTGACCAAGAGTTGGAAGACACACCAGAATTTCGGAAGGAAATCGTACGCTTGATAAGGAAGTACCGTCCGGAAATAATGGTGACGGCTGACCCTTACCGACGTTATATCGGGCATCGGGATCATCGTATTACCGGTCAGGTGGTGCTGGACGCCGTTTTCCCCTATGCCCGCGACCATCTTGCCTATCCAGATATGCTGGCGGAGGGCTTACCTCCACATAAGGTTAAAGAAATTTGGCTCTGGACAATGCTGGAGAATATCAATCATCGCTCCGATATCACTGATACTTTTAATATCAAGGTGGCTGCGCTGCGTTGCCATAAAAGTCAGGTAGGAGATAACCGGTTCCCGGACTTGGAAGAAAGGTTGAGGCAGTGGGCTAAGGGCAGGGCAGAAGGAGAAGACTATGAACTGGCTGAGGCTTTTCAGCGGGTGGAAATAGCCTGATAAGGCTTCTCTGATATTCAGGAAGAAAGCCAGAGCACGTCCCCGTAGAGATTGGAGTCATGTGGCCGTGAGGAAAAGGCGGCAAACGTCTCTTTCTCTTTTTTTACTGTAGTCGGATTACCGTGGCCGGGGTATATTTGAGTATCGCCATCTAAGGTAAAAATCTGGCCGGTGATTGATTTGATTATCTGTGTAAAGTCGTCCGGTGTTCCCGTTTTGCCCGGACCGCCAGGGAAAATGGTGTCTCCCGATATTAAGTATTTTCCGGTTTTGAAGCACAGGCTGCCGGGAGTGTGACCCGGTGTGTGCCGCACCTCAAGCCTGATATCTCCGAACGATACCACGTCTCCGTCCTTTAACCGAATTTCCGGTGGCGGGCTCAAGGCTCCGGTGTCGGCGTGGTGGGTGGCCAAAGGTAAACCCAGCCGGGCCCGCAGCGCTTGGAGCGCGCCAGTGTGGTCCATATGATTGTGCGTCAATAGTATATATTTCGGGTTGGTGCTTTGTAGTCTTTCCATAATTTTATCGGCTTTGGCCGGGGCGTCTACCAGTACGCTGTCTTTAGTCTTCTGGCAGGTCAGGATATAGGCGTTAGTGCCTAAAAACCCCAGTTGAAGCTTCTCTATCCGGATAGTATCGCCTTCGACTACTATTGTCATTCCCTCTTACCTCGCAAAAATCTTGTCTATGCTATGTAGCTTACTGTATCGTAAAGGTAACGGTCAATAGAGTTGACGCCCGGTATCCCGCCGTATAAAATAGCACCAGAGGTCGAGACCGACAAGGAGAGCGATATGGAGCGAATCTGGGCACCATGGCGGATAGAGTATATCCGGAAGAAGAAGTCTGACGGGTGTATTCTGTGCGAAATACTCAAGCAAGACGAGGATATCTCAAATTATATCTTATATCGCGACGTCGAAAACGCCATCATTTTGAATAGCTATCCTTATAATCCCGGTCACCTGATGATTTTTCCTTACAAACATATTGCTAACTTGGAAAATTTGACCGAGAAAGAACGTAACGAACATTTCGCACTAGTTAGCCGGAGTACTAAAGTACTTCGGCAGGCGTTCAACTCCGAGGGCTTCAATATCGGTATAAATCTGGGAAAGGTGGCCGGAGCCGGCATAGATGGTCATGTCCATACCCATATTGTGCCCCGATGGCAAGGTGACGCTAACTTTATGCCAGTACTGGGGGAAACAAGGGTACTGCCCGAAGCTCTGGCCGAGACCTATCAAAAACTGGCCGGTAAGTTCTGACGTTTTATCTATTTCGGGACGACCAGTCGGCTCCTGATAATCCCTCTACTTTCAATCTTGATCTCTATGGCATCGACCACTTTAACCAGGTAGGTCCCTCTTTTTGGTGTTGAGATTTAGATTACGTCCACAGGTTGTAAGGCCCCGAAGACGCTGGTGTAACTGATAGGCTTTCCGATGTTGAAAACTATGAGGCTCGTATTGCTGGCCTGCTTCGTTTCATCATTGACTCAGCCCTTGATGGCTAGGTTTCGAAGGTTGAATTAGGTGATCAGTACCACTACCATCACTAGGGCGAAAACCATTCTTTCCTTTATTTTCTCCTCCTTACTAAAATATCGGAGGTTAATAGATTGAACCGGGTAACTGGTGGTTTTTTTCCGGTTTTCAGAGCTTAAGGCCAATAGAGTTTACAGGAGGAGAAAGATGAGCAAAGTTTTAATGGGTCCGGCCACACTGGTTTATCCCACACCGACCTTACTGGTCGGGGCGGATGTTGCTGGCCGGCCGAACTTTATGACCGCGGCGTGGGGAGGTGTGGCTAATAGTGAACCCCCGATGATTTCAGTGGCGATACGGCCCGGGCGCTATACCCATAAAGGTGTCAGCCATAACCTGACATTTTCCGTGAACATACCTTCCGTTGATCTACTGAAAGAAACGGACTACTGCGGCATTAAATCCGGCTCTAAAGTCAATAAAACAGAAGCCTGTCAATTCAAGGTGTTTTATGGGAAATTGGGTAATGCGCCTCTGATTGAGCAGTGTCCGGTCAATCTGGAGTGTCGGGTGATGTACACCTTGAGCCTAGGTAGCCATTCCCTTTTTATCGGCCGTATTGAAGAAACCTACGTTTCGGAAACCTGTCTTATTGACGGTAAGCCGGATATTGATAAAATCAAGCCGTTTCTGTACGTGGTCGAGCCGACTCGTCAGTATCGCGCTTTTGGCCAGATCCTGGCCGGGGCGTTCCGCGTGGGTCTGGAAGTTGGTGATAAGGGATAAGAGGACTACCCTAGGAACCGGCCCACCACGTCTTCGGCAAAGGCCATGGAGGAAGTAAAAGCCGGTGAGATGGGGTTTAAAACGTGGAGAGAATTGTGGCTCTGGAGGACGACGTAGTCCATGACGAGTTTCTTGGTGGGCCAGTGTATGAGTTGAGGGCGAATTCCCGCGTGCTCGGTCTCAGTCAGATCATTAAGGCGTAGTTCCGGAACCAGTTTTTTCGCTTCCTTCAGGACGAACCATTTCAGGTATTTCTTCGGCTCGGTCATGGCGACCTGACGGAAGGTGGGATTCCGCAACATTAGCACCGAATCTCGGAGAAGAATGGCAATCGTCTCCAGCCCCCACCCTTCAAAGGTGTGGTAGTTTTCCCGACCGAAGGCTGGTATGGCCGTCGGACCTACCAGAATTTCATCGTCGGCCGTCCTGGTCAGATGGATTCCCAGGAAAGGTGTTCTCAGGTTCGGGACGGGATAAATGTTGCCTCGAACGAGAGAGGTTCGGTTTGCAGTTAGTTTTTTGTAAGTTCCCTTGAAAGGGAGGATTTTGTATTCCCGGCCTAAACCGAAACGGTTGGCCACTTGGTCAGCGTAGGAACCAGCGGTATTGATGAACTTTTCAAAGCGTATCACGCCGCTGGAAGTCTGTGCTTGGTTATCACCGGATAGACCCTGGAAAACAGTTCCATAGCTAATGGTTACCTTGGAGGACTGTACCAGTTCCGCCTCTAATGCCCTGATTACTTCAATGGGTTTGATAACGGCCGTGTCCGGGGAAAAAAGAGCTTCGGTACCGGCGGCGGCGTGCGGTTCAATCTCCAGTAGCTTTTTGCGGTTAATCAGCGAGGTACAGGCACCACATAGGTCGGCGCGGCGTTTTAATTCGTACAGCGATTCTACTTCCGAGGGACTGCCCGCTAGAATTACCTTGCCGGTTTCATTTAGAGTCAGTCCTTTTTCTCGGCAAAACTTCTTCATCAGGCGGTTCCCTTGGACGCAGAACTTCGCTTTTAACGTTTCTGGGGTGTAGTACATACCAGCGTGGAGGACGCCGCTGTTCCGGCCACTGGAATGTAATCCCAAGGCATAGTCCTTCTCCAGGATCAAAATATCTTTTATTCCCTGGCTAACAGACTGGCGAGCGATGGTCAGTCCGCTGATACCGGCACCCACGATTAAAATCTGACATTGATTCTGTTTCATAATGGTGATACCTCGATAATATTACCGAAGGCGTGTCTTAAGGTGTGATTGCCTCCCTTTTGTCCGGTTTCTACGGTTTCAATAGGACGCCTAGGTTTTGTCCGCTTCGTATCGAGTCAAAACCCCTTTGGGCGTCTTCCAACGGCATAATCTCGAGGATGAGCGGTTTGACATCCACCAACTTGCGGGCCATCAAGCCCAAGGAGACCGCCACCGGGTCACCTGATTTAAAACCTTTCCTTCTCGTACGCAGATGAGGACGGCGTCCGGACCGGTATTGGTCAGTTTCACCGCCTCGGCCACGGCTTCATCTCCGGAGAAATAGTAATTTCCCGCCGGAAGTATGCTTTTCAGCTCGTATCGTCCCACAAAAACTTCTCCAGATATTAACCTTTGAGATTTTATAACATAGGGATGGATTTTGCCAGTACCGGCGCGGATTTTCCCGGGCGTAAAATGTTCACTTTGTCCGGCTTTCAGAACTGCTTTGAGGTAGAAGGCGATACAAATGTCGTATTTCTTGTACCACCCTCGATAAATTTCGACCTTGTTCATAGGAGCACGATTAGTGCTATATCTCAATACAAAGCGGGGCACAAGGTAACCCTCCGGTCTGGCCGCCTGGGTTGCACTTTCGGGCGGGTTTTGTTAAAATTTTAGAGAATGAGAATCGAGATATCCAGGCAGACGATCCAAAGTGATTTTGTTAAAAAGGTGGCGGAAATCAGTGGAGAGAGCGTTCTTTCTTGTAACCAGTGCGGTAAATGTTCGGCGGGCTGTCCCATGGCCTTTGCCATGGACTGGCTGCCCAACCAGATTATCCGACTGGTACAGCTGGGTGTAGAAGAGGATATCGCCAGCGCCAAAACCCCATGGATTTGCGCCTCCTGTCTTACTTGTTCCGTCCGTTGCCCGCGAGGAGTCGACTTGGGACGGCTGATGGAGGCAATAAGGCTCCTCTCCCTGAGGAAGGATATCAGCTATGTCACCGCGGCTAATATCCCGCCGGACGCGCTGGGTGCAATGCCTCAGCTAGCTCTGGTGGGCAGCTTTCGGAAGCACACTGCCTGAGATATGACATGGACTTAAGCTATTACCCTGGATGTACCTTGAAAACTAAGGCCAGAGGTCTAGAAGACGCGGCGGTGGCGACTATGGCTGTCTTGGGCGTTAACCTGGTGGAAATCCCGCGCTGGAACTGCTGCGGCGCCGTTTATTCACTGGCTGATGACGATCTGGTGCACCACCTGGCTCCGGTGCGTAATCTCATCCGGGCCCATGAGCAAGGGGCGGATAAAATAAGTACCTCGTGCTCCTTCTGTTACAACACTCTGAAGAGAGCGAACCAGCTGGTACAACGGGACGAGGTTAAACGGCGGACACTTAACGATTTCATGGAAGAAGAAAAAGACTATCATGGCGAGGTGGCGGTAGTCCATCTCTTGGAGGTGCTCAGGGACGATATCGGGTGGGATAATATATCGGCTAAGGTAAAGGTTCCCTTGCATGATTTGCGGGTGGCACCATATTACGGCTGTACTCTTCTGCGGCCCCAGGAGATAGCCATAGACCGAATGGAAAGGCCAACAATACTTCATCAACTGCTGGAAGCCATCGGTGCCGAAGCGGTGGACTTTCCTTTCAGCACCGAATGCTGTGGCTCTTTTCAGATTATCAGTAATCCCGATTCGGTTACCCAACGTGCTTGGGACATACTGAGTTCTGCCCTGAGGAGGGGTGCCGAGGCCTTGGTTTTGACCTGCCCTCTATGCTATTTCAACCTGGGACAGAGACAAGAGGAGTTGAAGCAGAAGTATAGCGATTTCCCCGGACTACCTATCTTCTATTTTAGCCAACTTCTGGCACTTGCCCTGGCGCTTGATTCCAAGGCATGTCATCTTGAACTGAACTACGTTGATCCTCTCCCTCTCCTCGTGAGCAAGAAAATACTCGTCTGATTCGTAAGATAAGAAAGGGTCAAGGTAATTAAGGTCGTGGAGAACTACATTTCGACGTCGGTTACCCGGAAAGCTCTGGTGGTTGGCGGCGGCGTCGCCGGCATTCAGGCAGCTCTGGATATCGCTGACGCCGGGTATGAAGTGTTTCTGGTGGAGAAAAGCCCCAGCATTGGCGGACATATGATTCAATATGCGGAAGTATTTCCGACTCTAGACTGCCCGCAATGTATCCTGACCCCCAAGATGGTGGAAATCGGACAACACCCGAATATAAAGCTCCTGACCTACTCAGAAGTGGCGCAGGTTTCCGGTCAGATAGGGCGCTTTACCGTTCAGGTTAAAAGGAAAGCCTCTTATGTCGATTGGGAAAAATGTACCGGCTGTGGCGAATGTGCTAATGTCTGCCCGGTGGAAGTATATAGCGAATTCGAACGCGGTATCGTTAGACAAAAAGCAATCTATAAACCTTTCGGCCAGGCGGTGCCCGCTGTCTTTACGGTGGATAAGAGAGGGATTGCTCCCTGCCGGGCGGCTTGTCCTCTGCAAGTCAATGCCCAAGGGTATGTTTCCTTAATCTCCCAAGGTAGATTCACTGAGGCCTTGAATCTTGTCCGGGAGAAAACCCCTTTTCCTGGAATTTGCGGGCGGATATGTACTCGTCCCTGTGAAAGCCAGTGTACCAGAAGAGAGATGGATATGCCTCTGGCCATTAATGATTTGAAAAGATTCGTGTCCGATCAGGAAAAAGAGCCGGCCATTGACCTGACTATAGCCTCGGAAATAGAAGAGAAAGTTGCCATTATCGGCGCTGGTCCGGCCGGTCTTATGGCGGCCTATGAACTCAGAAAAACGGGCTACCAAGTGACCATCTTTGAGACTTTACCCGCGGCCGGAGGGATGATGTGGGTCGGTATCCCGGAATATCGTCTGCCCCGAGATACTTTGCAGAAGGAAATTAGCCTTATTCAGAAAATAGGGGTAGCCATCAAGTTTAACACCACCATTGGGGAACAGGTGCCGCTAGCGACTCTTAAAGACGAGTTCAACGCCGTATTTATTGCCACTGGCGCCCATGTCAGTGTGAAACTGGGGGTGGAAGGGGAGAACTTGGCCGGGGTGAAATACGGTATTGATTTTCTGAGAGAAGTGAATCTGAATGGTAAGTTTGAGGTAGGGGAAAGAGTGGTGGTGGTGGGGGGTGGTAATGCTGCCATCGATGCGGCGAGGACGGCATATCGGTTAGGGGCGAAAATAGTATCCATAGTTTATCGCCGTTCTCGGGAAGAGATACCGGCTATCCCTGGTGAGGTTATTGAGGCCGAGAGAGAAGGCATAAAAATCAGTTACCTGACAGACCCGGTTAGGATCGTGGGTGAAAACGGTAAAGTCAGAGGCATAGAATGCCTCAAGACTAAACTGGGTCCCCCTGACGAGAATGGAAGAAGACGTCCCATTCCGGTGGATGGTTCGGAATTCTTTCTGGAAGCCGACATGATAATTCCCGCTATCGGACAGGTCCCCGACATAGCTTTTCTCGGTGATGAAACTGGAATGGTATTGAAGCCCGGGAATCAACTTGAAGTCGATGAGACGACACTTCAGACCACGACCGAAGGTATCTTCGCCGGTGGGGACGTGGTGACTGGTCCCAATGCGGTAATCGATGCGCTAGCGGCCGGCCGGAGGGCCGCTATCTCCATTGACCGGTATTTGCGTGGGGAAAATCTGACGGTAAGTCGGGAAGATACCGAACTGACGATAAGTGCATTGAAAGTGGATATGGCCGGTATTCACCAGCAGAAAAGGACCGATATGCCGGTAATCCCGCCCACCCGGAGGGCGGGTAATTTTCGAGAAGTGGCCCTGGGGTTAAACGAAAGGGACGCTATCAGAGAAGCTAAGAGGTGCCTCGCTTGTCCCGGTTGTTCCGAATGCCGCCTCTGTGAGAAGGCTTGTGAACCAAAGGTTATCCACCACGAGATGAGGGAACGGTACGAGGAACTGGAAGTAGGCGCTATCGTACTGGCCACCGGCTTTGAACTTATCCCCAAAGAGGCAATTGCCGAGTTTGAACCGGATCCTGATATCCTAGAAGGGATTCAATTTGAAAGAATCCTCTGTCCTGGGGGTTCTACGGCCGGGGTGGTGGAAAGGCCTTCCGACCGGAAAGTACCTAAAGAAGTGGTCTTTATTTCCTGCGTGGGATCCCGCGATCCCGAACATGGTGTTCCTTATTGCTCTAGGGTCTGCTGTATGTATCTGGCCAAGATGGCCATGCTCTACAAGCATGCCGTTCCTGATGGCCAGGCGTATGTTTTCTATATGGATATCCGCAGCACCGGAAAAGGCTACGAGGAGTTTGTGCAAAGGGCGGTGGAAGAGGCCGGCGTTCTGTACCTGAGAGGAAGAGTATCCCGCGTATTCCGTGATGGGGAAAAACTTAAAGTCAGTGGGGTGGATACTCTTTCCGGGAAGAACGTTGATATTTCCGGCGACTTAGTGGTACTGGGACTGGCGATGGTGCCTAACCCGGCGGGCCAAGAACTGGCGCAAAGGTTGGGTATCGTCACTGATGAATACGGCTTTATCACCGAAAGTCACCCTAAAATGAATCCTCTGGAGACGTCAGTGCCGGGCATCTATGTTGCCGGTACGGCTCAAGGCCCCAGGGATATCCCTGACTCAGTCGCCCAGGCCAGCGGGGCGGCCAGTAAGGTTCTGGCTCTGTTCTCCGCCAGTGAACCGGTGCCAGGAAGAATGGGATCGAGATGAGAGGTAAAAGAATCGGGGTCTTCGTCTGTCATTGCGGGCTGAATATCGCCGGCTCGGTGGATGTGGTCAAAGTTATCGAGCAGATAAGTAATTACCCAGGGGTGACTCATGCTGAGCATTATATCTATATGTGCTCCGATCCAGGGCAAGAGATAGTCCGGAAGGCTATCCGGGAAAAGAATCTCGATGGTGTTGTCATGAGTAACTGCTCACCATCGTTACACGAACATACCTTCCGTAATCTGGTGACTTCCGAAGGGTTAAATCCCTATCATTGTGAGATAGCTAACATCAGGGAACAGTGCAGTTGGCCTCATCTGGCCGATAAAGAAACAGCGACCAAAAAAGCGGTAGCCATTACCAAAACGGTTATTGAGAAAGTGCGACGCAATTTAGCCTTAACTCCTATGGTCGTTCCACTGACTAAAAAAGTCCTTATTATCGGAGCCGGAATCGCCGGTATGCAGGCGGCTATGGATATCGCCGATGGCGGCTACGAGGTAATCCTAGTGGAAAAAACCCCTACCATTGGCGGCCATGCTACTCAACTATCAAGGACTTTTCCTACTCTGGAAAACATTACCGACTTGGTGGTGCCTGTGATGGAAAAAGTGGTAGCGCACCCTAATATCAGGCTTCATGTTTATTCTGAGGTGGAAGAAATTTCCGGCTACGTGGGTAATTTTCAGGTGAGTCTCCGGCAGAAAACTTCTTTTGTCGATAGAGAAAAATGCAACTATTGCGGCCTTTGCCTGGGAAGCTGCCCTGTCACGGTACCTGCTGAGTTTGAGCGAGGTCTCTTCTCGAGAGGGGCCATCTATCTTCCCTTCCTTCAAGCCGTCCCGCCACGGCCGGTAATTGACCGCCAGTCCTGTCTCCATCTTAACGGCGGCTGCTGCCGGGCCTGCCAGGATGTTTGCCCGGTTCAGGCTATTGATTTCCAGCAGTCGGATACTATAGTGGAAGAAAAAGTAGGCGCCATTATCGTAGCTACCGGCTATGAACTGTATCCAGGGGATGGTACTGATGAATATGCCTCCGACGCGGATGTAATTGACGGACTTCAATTTGAGAGGCTGCTGGCTTCCTCCAGTTCCACCAACGGTGAAATCAATAGACCTTCCGACGGTAAAGTGCCCCGACAGGTGGTCTTTATTCAATGCGTTGGCTCTCGTGATCCCGAGCACGGCGTGGCCTATTGCTCACGGGTATGCTGTATGTCTACTGCGAAACAGGCCATGCTTTATAAAAAAGCGGTTCCTGATGGGCAGGCGTACGTTTTCTATATGGATATTCGCTCCGATGCCAAAGGCTACGAAGAGTTTGTGCAGAGAGTAATGGACGAAGAAAAAGTACTTTACCTCAGGGGAAAAGTGTCCCGCGTATTCCGGGACGGCGAATACCTTAAAGTCTGGGGGGTGGATACCTTGGCCGGAAAAGATGTTGAAATCTCGGCTGACTTGGTCGTCTTGGCGACGGCCATAGTGCCTAATCCTGGCGCCAAAGACCTGGCCCGAAAACTGAACATTATCTCGGATAGTTATGGCTTTATCACCGAGGCGCATATCAAGCTCCGGCCGATGGAAACCCTGACCGCCGGGATTTACTTGGCGGGCGTCGCCCAGTGGCCAAGAGACCTTCCCGATACCATCTCGTCAGCCAGTGGCGCTGCTAGTAAAATCCTCTCACTTTTCTCTAGAAAAGAGCTACTCCATGCCCCCACAGTAGCTGTAGTTGACGCAGAGGTGTGTAATGGCTGCGGGCAATGTGTTGCCGTTTGTGCCTATAAAGCCATTGAGCTTGACGCTAGGAGTAAAGTGGCGCTGGTTAATGAGGCTGTCTGCGAAGGCTGTGGCGCTTGCGCCGTGACCTGTCCATCCAAAGCGGTGCAGCACAAAAACTGGACACCCGGGCAGCTCTTCGAGATAATAAACGTGGCCATTGACGAATACGTGTAGGTAGTGAATATGGACAAACTGAATTCAGTTCTGGTTATCGGAGCTGGGGTAGGTGGAATGAAAGCCTCATTGGATCTGGCGGAAGCTGGATTTAAGGTCTACCTCTGTGACCGGAGCTCCGCCATTGGCGGTACTCTTATACGGATGGACAAGTGGTTCCCGGATAACCATTGCGGGCTGTGCCAGATGCTCCCTGTTTTCTCTGCCGATAATTCGTCCCGGTTTTGCTTGCGTCGCGGTCTTAGCCATCCTGATATAGAGCTTATGCCGCTCACCGAAGTAAAAGAGGTGGCCGGGCAGGCAGGAGATTTCCGGATTGGCGTAACCTCTCGGGCAGCTGGCGTAATTCCTGAGTTATGCATCAGCTGCGGACTCTGCACCGAGGTCTGTCCGGTAGAGACCGCTAGCGAATTTAACGAAGGACTGTCACCGCGCAAAGCAATCTATACAGCCCATCCTGGCATCCTCCCCTATGTTTACACGGTTGACTGGGATAGCTGCACTAAATGCGGCGCCTGTGTGGCGAAATGCCCGACACAGGCTATCCGCCTTAGAGAAACGGAAATGATAAAACAGCTACGGGTGGGCGCGGTTATCTTGGCAACTGGCTTTGAGAAATTTGATCCGGCATTAGCTTCTCAGTACGGCTACCAGCGCTATCCTAACGTACTAACCGGTATCGAACTGGAAAGAATAATCAGCCCGGGCGGTCCCACCGACGGAGATTTACTTCGCCCTTCCGATAACCGGACTCCCAAGTCAATCGCCTTCCTCCAGTGCGTCGGCTCTAGGGACAATCAGAAAGATTACTGCTCATCAGTCTGCTGCATGTTTGCATTGAAGGAGGCTACCCTACTTAAGCAGGCTAACCCGGAAATTGATATCCATATCTTCTATATGGACATCCGGGCTTTTGGTAAGGACCACTACCGTTACTACCAGCGGGCTAGGGATGAATTAGGGATAAAGTTCATTCGCGGCCGTGTCCCGGTAATCCGGGAGGACCCGCCCACCAAGAATCTCGTCCTCACCACCATTGAAGAAAATGAAGCACCGATCAAACGTCAATTTGAGCTGGTGGTACTGTCTGTCGGACAAACCCCACCCCCCCGATTTCAAGAGCTATGCCAAGTATTGGGGGTAGAGCTGAACCGGTGGGGTTTCTGCCGGAGCGGGCTTTTCTCCCCAGTTAATACCACCCGAGAAGGTATCTATGTTTGCGGTAGCGCTTCGGCGCCTAAGGATATTGCCGACACTATGGTGGAGGCCGGCGCTGCTGCTGACCGAGCTTCCGGATGGCTGGAACGTCGGATGGTATCTACAACCTTATCGGAGAAAACGGTGGAGTCGGCTGCGGAAAAAGAAGAGACTCCACGGTTAAGTGTTCTCCTGTGCGATTGTGGGCAGGAGATTTCGTCGGTGCTTGACCTCGAAGAATTGGCGGAATCCAGCCGGCAGCTGCCTGATATCACCTGTGTGATGCGGATACCTTTTCTGTGTGATGATGACGTCTGGGTGAAAGTAGATCAGGAGCTACGGAAACATAAGGTTAACCGTCTGGTGATTGGCGCCTGCTCTCATTATTTTAATATACATCTGGCTAAACTTGGGTTTAATTCATCCTCCGCCCAAATAGTTAATCTGAGGGAGCACATCGCTTGGGTACACCGGGATAACCGGCAAGCCGCCACGGATAAAGCAAAGAACCTGCTGGCTATGGCGGTGGAATTGGTCCGTGCCCTAGAACCCGAGCCGGTCCCTCCGATGAGTATTCATCCCGTGGCGCTAGTTATCGGTGGTGGACTAGCCGGACTGATGGCGGCATTGTCTCTTACTCACCACGGAATCGAAGTGCACTTGGTGGAGAAGTCAGCTGGGCTGGGGGGTAATCTGAAGCAAGTATACTATGCACTAGAAGGAGATGATCCTCAGGTTTTCCGAGAGGACATCATAAATCAGGTAAAGACTAATCGGCTTATCCATGTGGTCCTAGAGACAGAGTTGGTGAAGACGGAAGGCTATGCCGGGAACTTTGTGGTGAGCTTGAAGGCTAATAAGTCGTCTCTTTATTTTCTGGAGGTAGGCGCGATTATTGTGGCCAGTGGCGGGGAAGAATACCGCCCCACCGAGTATCTTTACGGCCAAAATAAGAATATAGTAACGCAAAGAGAACTGGAAAGGAAACTGTTTTCGGCGGAGCTTGACCTGAAAAATATGGGTTCGGTGGTGATGATTCAGTGCGTAGGTTCTCGGGAAAAAGAAAGGCCATATTGCAGTCGCCTCTGTTGCTCCTGGGCCCTGAAAAACGCCTTGAGATTAAAAGAAGGTAATCCTGAAATTGAGGTGACTGTCCTCTATCGGGACATGACCAGCTATGGTTTCCAAGAGGAGTATTATACCCAGGCCAGGGAAAAAGGGATAATCTTCGTGCGTTATGGACTTGATGGTAAGCCTGAAGTAAGGCAGGAAGAGGAAAGGTTGGTGGTTGAAGTGGCCGAGCCTGTTCTGGGCGGCCGACTGGTACTGGAGTCCGACTTGGTGGTTTTGAGTCCAGCGATAATACCCCCAGAGAATACCCCGCTGGCCCGGGCCCTAGGTGTGGACTTGAATGAGGACGGCTTTTTTCAGGAAGCGGAGATGAAGTTCCGTCCAGTGGATTTTCTCACCGACGGGATTTATGTTTGCGGACTGGCTCACTCTCCGCGAGGAATGGGAGAGAGCATCGCTCAAGCACAGGCCGCGGCGCAGAGGGCCGTATCTTTGCTTACCAGGGGGTCGCTGGTCTCCGGGATAGCCGTGTCCGAAACTATTCAGAGGCAATGTTCCCAGTGTGAGCTTTGTATCACCGTCTGCCCTTATACCGCTAGGATGAAAGATGTGGAGAGTGGTCAGGTGGTGGTCCAAGGGGCGTTATGCCGAGGTTGTGGGGCCTGTGTGGTGGCCTGTCCCGGTGGCGCCGTCAAACTAAGAGGGTTTAAAGACCGGCAAGTTTTTTCCTTGATAGACGCTGCTTTTTAATGATAAGGAGGTTAACCGTTGGCTGAAGTAGGTCAATTCGAGCCCGTTATCGTGGGGTTTTTCTGCAACTGGTGCACCGCCGCCGCCGCTGATTTGGCGGGCACATCTCGGATGCAGTATCCACCTAATATCCGCCCCATACGGGTCATGTGTAGCGGTTCGGTAGACCCGGTGTACGTGTTGAGAGCCTTGCTCGGCGGTGCGGATGGTGTGATTATCGGAGGCTGTCCACCGGGCGATTGTCATTACGTCTCCGGTAACTATAAAGCCAGACGGCGTATGGCTATCCTGAAAACAATTCTGGCCACCGTGGGATTAGAGGAAGAACGAGTCTGGGTTAGGTGGATTAGTGCGGCGGAAGGGGCCAGATTTTCCCGGACGATGAATGAACTTACCCAAGCGATTAAGAAACTGGGACCCAATCCGATGAAAAAAGACTGGTCGATTTGAGGAGCTGTAATGTCGAGTAGTGCCATATTGCCAGTTGGGGATGGAGGTATACTGGAGGCCGTTAGGGTTTTCCTAGGTAGTCTCTGGCAGAAGAAACTGATTGATGTCTTGCTGGTCCCTCTGGAACTTCCTTCCGGAGGTAACGTGGTGCCGGCTATCGTGAGTGACCCGAGCAAACTTAAGATGGCCAATCCGTTGGCACCGATAATGCCGCTTAATTCCGCTCGGCAGGTCTCCGCGATAACGAGAGCCTCTCCCAGTGCCGAAAGGTTAGGGGTGGTGCTGCGACCCTGTGAGATGAGGGCGCTCATCGAACTGGTGAAACTAAAACAGGTCTCACTGGAAAATCTGCTGCTCATCGGGATTGACTGTCTGGGGACCTACTCCGCAGGTGATTATGGCCGGTTCGCTCAGGAAGTCAAATCTCCGGCTAGCGATTTCTTACGTAAATTCCAAGAAGGGAAGGAAGACCCACTCCTGAGAAAAGCCTGTCAGATATGTGAGTATCCCGTCCCGATGAACGCTGACCTGGTTATCGGTTTGCTGGGGACGGACTTGAATAATAGTATTCTCCTTAAGGCTGGTACGGTCGCCGGAGAGAGGATAATCGGTGAGCTGGGACTGAAAAAAAGTGATGCCGAGAACCGAGAGGCGGCCATTACTAAAATGGTTTCCGAAAAGGCGGAGAGAAGAGAACGACTCTTTGCGCAGGTCCGGAAGGATGTCCGAGGTTTGGAGAAACTGATGGCCACCCTGGCTACCTGTGTCAACTGCCATAATTGTAAGACGGCCTGTCCACTGTGCTACTGCCAGGAATGTTTCTTTGATTCTTCGGTGTTCCAATTCGAAGCGGAAAAATACTTGGGTTGGGCGCAGCGGCGGGGAGCTCTCCGAATGCCTACCGATACTCTCCTCTTCCACCTGACCCGGTTGAATCACATGGTTATCTCCTGCGTGGGCTGTGGATTGTGTACCGAGGCTTGCCCCAATAATATACCGGTGGCGGACATCTTTCGACTGGTAGGAGATAAGGTGCAAAAAGATTTTGAGTATGTCCCTGGTAAAAGTCTGGAGGAAGAACTGCCTCTGACCACCTTCCGGGAAGAAGAGTTACCTAATATCGGGACTTAATAAGATGCAGTATGTGGCTAAAAACGTTTCGATAATCGGCGACACTGGTTTCTCGCCAAAAGTAAAAGAAGCGAGTGGTACCAATATCGATCGTTGCTATCAGTGTCTCACCTGTAGCTTGGACTGCCCGGTGGCTTTTACCATGGACTATCTTCCCCATCAGGTAGTCCGGCTGGTGCAGCTGGGACTCAGGCGGAAGGTATTGACTAGCGACACGATATGGATCTGCGCTAACTGTGAAACATGTGCCACCCGTTGTCCTAAGGACGTGGCCATACCGAGGGTAATGGACACTTTAAGAGCCATGGCATTACAGGAGAAGGTCGTGGAGAAAGGGAAAGATATTGTCGTCTTTCACCATACCTTCCTGAGTAATATAAGGCGCTGGGGAAGACAATATGAGCTGTCCCTACTTTTGCAAATCAAGTTCAAGACAAGGGATTTTTTCAGTGATCTGGGTCTAGGTCTCCGGATGCTGCGGCAAGGTAAGCTGAAATTACGGCCGCCGCGCTTGAAAGACGTGACCGGCGTAAGAGCTATTTTCCGGAGAATTGACCAGTCACTAGCGAGAGGAGAGTGGACGTGAAATACACTTACTACCCCGGCTGTTCTTTGGAAGCAACGGCGGGAGAGTATGACCGGTCGGTGAGGGCGGTTTGCGCTCACTTGGGAATAGAGCTGCAGGAATTATCCGACTGGAGTTGTTGCGGCGCTTCCTCGGGGCACAGTACGAATCGCCAGCTAGCCCGAGCCTTAGCCGGCCGAAACCTGGCCTTGGCCGAAAGAGTCGGTCTGGACATGGCTGTGGCCTGTCCCGCCTGCTATCTCCAGTTGAGAAGTACGTGTCGGGAAGTAAGGGATAATTCCCAAAACCGGGAGGAACTGGTAAGATTGATTGATATGCCCTATGAAGCAAGGTATGACACGAGGCATCTACTTGACATAATCTATAATGATATCGGTCTGGAAGAATTAAAGAAAAAAGTGGTCCGGCCACTGGAGGCGTTGCCACTGGTTAGCTACTACGGTTGCTATCTGGTTAGGCCTCCGGAAGTGGTCGGCTTTGATGACTCGGAAAATCCACAGTCAATGGATAAATTACTGGCGGCCTTGGGCGCCGAGGTTAAGGATTGGTCGGGCAAGGTGAATTGTTGTGGAGGAGGCTTGTCCTTGAACCGGAGAGAGATAGCCGGCCGACTGGTCGCCGAAATAAGCGAGATGGCGTGTCGAGCCGGGGCTCAAGCCATGGTTACCGCCTGTCCATTGTGTCACTCTAATCTGGAAATGCGACAGGCTGATGGAAAGCAAAATAAACTACCTGTGTTCTATTTTACCGAACTTATCGGGTTGGCCGTTGGTATAGACGAAGCTGCATCTTGGATGAGAAAGCATCTTATCTCCCCGTCTAGCCTACTGGCCTCCCATGACTTGTAAGAGGAGATTGTCGTGAAAGCTGAGGATAATCAGGATACCGGATTGAAGGAAAAGACCGAAACTGGTAAGTTAAAATTAATCCCGATATATGTTATGGGTAAGAGATATCAGGTTCCTCATGCCCTGACCATTATGAAGGCACTGGAATACGCCGGCTACCGGTTCATCAGGGGCTGCGGATGCCGAGGAGGTATCTGTGGCGCGTGCGCCACCGTCTATCGTAAGCCCGGCGACTATCATCTTTACGTCGGGTTGGCCTGTCAAACGGTCGTGGAGCCGGATATGTACCTAACCCAAATACCCTTCTATCCGGCCAACCGCGCCCACTATGACTTCGCACAGCTCACGGTAGAGCCCGAGGAGATATTTAAACTGTACCCCGAGGTGTTCCGCTGTATCGCCTGTAATAGCTGCACTAAGGTTTGTCCTATGGATATCCCGATGATGGATGTCATCTCGGCGGTAAAGCAAGGAGATATCGCTAGGGCGGCTGAACTTTCCTTCAGCTGTATTCAGTGCGGGCTTTGCGTCAGCCGGTGCATGGGAGAGTTACCTCAATATCATATTGCCCAGCTGGCACGGAGAATCCACGGGAGTAAACTCATTCCCAGGGCACCTCACCTGACGGCAGCCATGACCGCTGCCAAGGATGAAAAATGCCAAAAGATGCTCGGGGGACTGATGAAAAGTGATATCCGGCAACTCATCACCAGTTATAACTCGCGGGAAATAGAGCCGGAAATGGCTGCTGATGACTGGACACCAGCCAACTGTGACTATCTATAAAGGGGGAGAAATGCCGTACACCGGAGAACCCAAAAAACTGATCAGCGTGGTGGAGAAAACCCGGTCAGAGAGGCTATCCCGGAAAAGAAAAGGTGAAGAGTTCCCTCTGATGTCCCTGGAGGAACGAGCAGCGATACTGCAGAAGTTTCACCCGGATCATAAAGAAGAAGGACGACGGGAATTGAAAGTTGGCGCTAGTAAGGGCTATAGCATTGCCCACGAGTTTGCCGACTTACTGGAAGCCCGGAGTCGGGTAGCACCGGACTTGGTTGACCTTGCGAATGTTGATATGGAGACTGATGTATTGATAATTGGCGGTGGAGGTGCCGGGACAGCGGCGGCGCTGCTGGCCGAAGAACATGGGGCCAAGGTTATCCTGGCTACTAAATTGCGCCACGGTGATGCCAATACCATGATGGCCGAGGGAGGCATTCAATCAGCTACCAAACGGGAAAAGGACTCTATTTGCCTTCATTACTTGGATACTATCGGCGGCGGGCACTTTAAAAATGAACCCGGATTGGTGGCTAACCTGGTCACCGAAGGTCCTGGGGTACTCAGCTGGCTGGAAAATCTGGGGGTTGCGTTCTCTAAGTTTCCTGACGGAAGACTGCGTTCTCTGCACGGCGGCGGTACCAGCCGGCGGCGGCTTCATTTCTGTGGGGATATTACCGGCATCGAAATTATGCGTACCATTCGCGACGAAGCACGTAATCGGCAAAACATAAACGTGTTGGAATTTTCTCCGGCGGTGGAATTGGTCCTTAATGCGCATGGTCACTGTGCCGGCGCCTTACTTTATAATCTGGAGACCGAAGAGTATATCTTGGTTAAGGCTAAAGCTACCATCATTACTACCGGTGGTTGTGGCCGGCTGCATGTTCAAGGTTATATGACCACCAATCATTATGGCGCTACGGCGGACGGTATCGTTCTGGGTTACCGGGCGGGACTACAGCTCAAGTTCCTGCATACCGTCCAGTATCATCCCACAGGTATCGTGTTTCCGGAGCAGGTTGGGGGTCTCTTGGTTACCGAGAAGTTCCGAGGAGCCGGAGCCAATGTCCTGAACATTAACGGCGAGCAATTTGTCAATGAAAAGGAGCCCAGGGATGTGGAATCGGCGGCTATCATTAGGGAATGCTTGGAAAGAGGTAAAGGAGTCCCGACTGGTACAGGAAAGCTGGGGGTATGGCTGGATTCGCCTATGATAGATATATTATCAGGTGAAGGTACGGTCGAGAGAGACTTCCCGGGCAAATATATCGTGTATAAAAGGTTCGGCATTGACATCTCTAGGGAACCAATGCTGGTTTATCCTACTCTCCACTACCAGAACGGAGGGCTGGAATTCAACGACCGTAGCGAGACTACGGTTCCCGGACTTTTCTTGGCCGGCGAGGTCAGTGGCGGCGTTCATGGTGAGAACCGGCTGGTGGGTAACTCTTTGCTCGATGTCTTGGTTTTTGCCCGGATTGCCGGGAAGAACGCCGCCAACTATGCTAGGGATAAAGCCAGAGACGGCCAGATGACACTAGAGCACGTCCGGTTTTATCATAAGGAACTAGAAGAGGCTGGCATCGCTACCGACCGGATTGCCCCCATACTCTTACCGGACTATACCGACCCTGAGGTACGGAAAAGACAACTTACCGCCCACTAGGTGAGACGGCTATGTTCATCACCTAGTTCTACGGTGATGAACTTAAATACGGACTTTCTAGGTTTGATAATCTTGGCTATCCCGGATTTCTAGTCTCCACTCTTCCTGTCCTCAAGCCTCTGTTTTAGTAAGTCGATTTCCTGCTGTAATCTTCTCTGCCGATTAAGTAACAGCAGGATGTACCCGAAGACCACAGCCCAGACAATGGCGAAAGCGACGAAAACATAGCTGACATTTTCCATTTCATTCTTCTCCTTAATTGAACGGCTGGCTTAATTCCTTCATTCTTTTTATTTCAACTTCATTATTTTTTAGTGATATCCTCTGCATCAGGATAAGCGCATATAAAGTAGAGAAGGTAAGTAGACTAATAATCAAGGTCAGTAGCATCGTCGGATCCAGTCCGCCTTGGAAGATTAGGGCCCCGGGGTGCAGTCCCCGCCAGAGGGTGGTCGCCAGGACGATAATGGGGATGTCGATGAAGCCGATAATACCGACGATGGCGGCAAAGGTGGCTCCACGGGACTCTTCCGTGGCGAAAGAGCGTACCATGAAATAGGTAAGGTAAATTAACCAGAGAACCAGAGTAGCGGTCAGGCGCGGTTCCCAGGTCCACCATACCCCCCAAGCGGGCTTTGCCCAGATAGAGCCCGTGACCAGTGCTAGGGTGGTGAAAATAACTCCGACCTCGGCCGAGGAGTAAGACAGAATGTCCCATCGAAGGCTCCTTTTCTTCAGATAGAGAATACTGCCAATAAAGACAACGAGGAAGGACAGTAAGGCTAGCCAGCCCATGGGTACCATGAGGTAGAAGATTTTCTGCACAATACCCATGGTCCTCTCGATGGGGGCGATAACAAAGATAAGGTACAAGGCAGTCACCATCAGTGCCAGGCTTATCCAAAGCAGGATTGTTCTTTTCATCGTCACTCCTCCTTTTTTATCCTTTCTATTCTTCGATGGCGTAGGTGAAAATTAAACATGAGACCACTAAAAAAATGATATCGAAAACGCCGATTATCTGGATCCAGGAGGCTAGTTCACTCCAAGGCTTACCGGAAAGGGCCATCTTGGAAGCGTTCACGGCACTGATAATTACCGGAACCATCACGGGAAGAAAAAGGATAGGAAGCACCATCTCCCGTGCTCTGGTATTAATCGCCAGAGCGGAAAAAAGGGTACCGACGGCGACAAAACCTATCGTGGCTAGGATGGTGATGGTCACCATCGGTAATGTGAGGATCGGCAGGTTAAAAAGAAAAGCGAAGACCGGTAACGCTATTGCCTCGATAATCAGCATAAAGAGTAGACTAGCTAGCATCTTACCGACGTAAATGGCCTCCCGGCTTATAGGGCAGGCCATTAGCCCTTCGAGACAGCCTTGCTCTTTTTCCGGGATGAAGGCACGATTAAGGCTCAGTACCCCAGTAAAGGTAAAGGTAACCCACAGGATACCCGGGGCGACTAGTCTCAATGTCTCCTGGTTGGCGCCAAAGGCGAAGTTGAAAATCACGATTACCAGTAGGGTAAAAACCAGGACCGAAGAGATGACCTCCCTGGTACGTATCTCGGAAAAGGTATCCTTCCAGGTGATGCTGATAACTTGATGCCAGAACTTCATACTTCAATCCCGGAGTAGTGTTGGTAGATTTGCTTTAAATCAGCGAGACTAAGGGTTTGCCCTGACTCTTCATAGGCGAATTTCCCTTGGTTTAAAATTAACAGGCGGTTGCCTATCTCAAGGCCTCGCTCGAGACTATGAGTAGTCAGGAAAATGGTGCGTTTGTCTTCTCTTTCGACGTTCAGTATCTCCCAGAGTATTGAGGTGGCCTGCGGGTCAAGTCCCGTTTCTGGTTCATCCAGCAGCAGTATGGTCGGCTTATGCAGCAGGGCACGAGCGATAGCTATCCTCTGCTGCATACCCCGGGAGAGGGTATTTACCCGGTCGTAAAGGCGCGGTGTCATCCTCACCATGTCTGCCACCTCATTGATTCGTTTCTTACGCTGGGGTATATCATACATCCGACCATAAAATTCCAGGTTTTCATTGGCCGTGAGATTACCATAAAGAAAAGTCTGGTGAGTGATAACGCCAATCTGGCGTCGGATTTCTTCGGCGTTATCTTTGGGGTTCAGACCGGTAATCAGCACCTTACCGGAAGTGATATTTATGATGGTGGCCAGCACCTTGATCAGGGTCGTTTTCCCGGCGCCATTGGGGCCGAGGATGGCGACTTTCTCACCTTGTCTTATTTTAAGGTCTAGCCCTCTCAAGGCGAGATGGTGACCGAAAGCCTTGGTCAAACCTTGAATTTCAATTACCTGATCTTGGAAAGTAGAGCCGGTATCTCCATTATCCATGGCCATTCTTCTCTCTTTGCATTAGAGCGAGTAGTGCTAACTTTTTCTCGGCCCGCTGCTGTAGGAGTAAAAGCGGTCGTTTGTCTGGTGACTCGCTCCGCATTACGGATAAAATTTCCCTTCACCTCGGCGCAACTCCAGGATCTGCTTTTCGATTTCCGTCTCTATATCGGCACTCTTTCCCAGAGAGTCAATACTTTTCAGAATAGAGATGCCTTTTCGCTTATATTTGGTTTCTAGTTCCCGGTAATCTTCCTCGGTCAGGATACCTGACTGGAAGTCAAACTCCAGCTCCTTGAGCATAGAATAGATGGTATCCCGCTCGGAGTGTAATGCCTGCCAGTGCTCATTTCGGGCGGAATCGGTGGAGTGCCGTCTTGGCCTGACTAACGGATAGACGATGAAGATAAAGGTCAGTACGGTCAGTATTATGGCAATGAAAATGGTCACCGGAAACTCCTTTCGTTGAACTCCTTCAGTTCCTTTTCAAGCTGACGCGTGTATCTTTCATCTTCCTCAATTACGACACTGGAATGATTTTGTTTTTCGCGCCGAACCCATCTCTTTAGGGTTACATAGACTACCCCGACCCCGAATAATAACGCGGCAAAAGGTGTTACCCAAGCGGCTAAATTAAACCCCTTCTTAGGAGGTGCTGACAGCACCTGTTCTCCGTACTGGGTAACGAAAAACTGAATTATAGCTGCCTCTGATTGGCCTTGGTTAAGTTTTTCATTTAGCAGGTTAGTTATTATCTCTCGAGAGCCACATTCATGATGGGTACAATTACTCAATACCAGTGTACAGCCACATTGACAGATGAGTTGCCGGGATACATCGGTCATCGATTGAGCCTTAACCTTGACTGGAGAAAAAGCTAATAGAGCTATAAACAGTACGATGATACCTGGCCTTATTTTAAGACTACTCATATCATGGCTTTCTTTGCTTACGTTGTTTCGGTATGGGTAACTTCTACCGTTCCGGCCAGCAAGCGATTAGGCCTCCAAGCAGAAAGACGCCTCCTCCAATCCATATCCAACTGACCAGTGGGTTGACCAGGACTTTAAAAGTAGCCGTGTTGTCCTCATCCCAACCCAGTAAGATGACATATAGGTCTTCACGGAGGGTAGTACGGATGGCCACTTCGGTCACCGGCTGTTTGTAGCTCCGGTGAAAGTATTTTTCTGGAACTAGTTTGCCGACCAGTTCCCCGTGGTTGTTGACGGAAAGGGTAGTCGTAACCACCGCTCTATTTTCGGTTTCGTAGATGTCCAGATTCTCGTAAGTGAGGGTATAGTTTTTAATCGTCATCATTTCGCCCGGTTTAAGGGTAACTTCTTGTTCGACGTCATAGAGGGAAGAGCCAACAATCCCGATGGTCATGAGGAGAATCGCAATATGAACGATATAGCCGCCATAGCGTGGTCTGTTGGTGGTTATCAGGCACCAGAAAGCTTTGAAATAATTCTCTGCTCTTATCTGGTGGCGAACTTTCACCCCGCGAGACCACTCATAGAGGATAGTGGTGAGGACGAAACCGCATATGGGGAAGCCGATCAGGGCATACCATTCTCTTACTCCCAGAATGAAAATGACTATTCCCAAAATCAGTCCGGCCAGCAGAGGCCAGAGGAAATGTCGTGTCAGGTTCCTGATGGATACCCGTCGCCAGCCAGTGAGGGTACAAATCCCGGCGAGGAGAATAAGCGCTAGGAAAATAGGTCCGTTAACCTGGTTAAAGAACGGCGGCCCGACCGTAATCTTGACCCCACGGACCATCTCGGAGATAACGGGAAAAACCGTCCCCAGGAAAATAGCGAAGGTAGACCCGATTAAAAGCAGATTATTCAGTAGAAAAGTGCTCTCTCGGGAGATAAAGGACTCCATTTCCGCTTCATCTCTTAAATCTGCACTGCGGTAATAGAGCAGACCCAATGAACCAAAGAGGGTGACCCCAATGAAGGTCAAAAAGAAAGGTCCCAAGGTAGACTCGGAGAAAGTGTGTACTGAAGAGAGGACGCCGCTACGCGTTAGAAAAGTACCGAATATCGTCAGACTGAAAGTCAGTATTACCAGTACCATATTCCAGGCCTTGAGCATCCCCCGTCTTCTTTGCATCATGATGGAGTGCAGGAAGGCGGTAGATACCAGCCAGGGTAACAGGCCGGCGTTCTCCACTGGGTCCCAAGCCCAGTAACCTCCCCAACCCAGTTCTACGTAGGCCCACCAGGCGCCGATAATCAGGCCGACTCCAAGGCAGAGCCAGGCTAGTAGTGCCCATCTTCTTATCATGATAAGCCATTCATCGCCCAGTCTTTTGGTAAGCAAGGCGGCTATAGCGAAGGCAAAAGGTATGGTAAAGCCGACATAACCCACCAGTAATGCTGGAGGATGCAATATCATCCCCGGATTCTCAAGCAAAGGGTTAAGTCCAGTCCCATCCACTGGGGTAAAAGAGAGTTTGTGGAAAGGGGTTGATACGAAGAGTAAAAGGACGAGGAAGAAAGCTAGGGTGACCGCGATGACCGAAGAAGCATAAGGTACTAGCTCTTGGCCAATGTTTCGTTTCTGAAGTATGACGATGGCGGCAAAGATGGAGAGGAGCCACGCCCAGAACAGCAGAGAGCCATCGTTGCCGGCCCATAGAGCACTTAAGAGGTAAGCCAGTGGCATGTCACGACTGCTATAAGAAGCAACATATTCTAATTGGAAATTATGAGTGACTAGGGCATAGGCCAGAATGGCTATGGATATTGAGATCAGACCGGAAACAGCCAGCAGGCTGTTTTTAGCGCTGGTGACCAGTGGCCAGTTTCTCCGCCTAGCGCCAACCGTGTAGGCGATAGCCGAGTAAACGGAAGCGGTTAGCGCCAAACATAGTGCAATGTAACCTATATCGGCCATGGCTTAATTCCTAAATTGAGTTTTACTGCTGGGGTACATATTTAGAAGGGCATTTCGGCATTAATGTATGTGCTTGGAAGGTTCCGGTGGAATTCAATTGACCCTCGATGACAATCTCGGTGGCCATCCCGAAGGTATCGGGGACGACTCCTTGATAGGTAACCGGCAGACTGGTTCCACCTTCGATAACGATGAATTTAAGGGTGTTACCGGTAGTTCCCTGTTCCACTGAGCCGGGAGCTACCTGTCCTTTTACCCGCACATTCTCGTCATAGATAGTGCTTCCCTGCTCCGTCAGTTCACTGACGGAGTAGTAATAGGTTGCCGAACTCTGGAAGCCGAGAAAGCCTAGATAGCCTATAGCCAAGCATACGATAAGTCCACCGATAAGAAATTTTTTCGTCCTCATTATAATTTACTTCTGATCCATGAGCTTTACCCTTCCACTAAGTCGCCGCTGACCGGGTCGACCCTCACTCCTTTACCGGCCATCCAGACTAGACCTCTCTCGATGTCTTTTTCCTCCCCTTCTAATTCCAGGACCACCCATCCTTTATTTTCCGAGACATCGGCACGGCGAATACTGGTGATTATATTTAACTTTTGTCCCAGGTAGTAAATTAAAGGCTCCTTGACTAATTCCGAAGGGAAAGTAAACATTACTTGTCTTGTGACCATCGTATCCTCCCTTTTCTTTCTTGGAATTATAATATAATATATTGAGAGTTCATTGGTTAAGCTGGCACATTGAGTACTTCCTCAAGTGATTCTAGTGTAGGCCGGATAGTGAAAGGCTGAACCGTATCGGCTACTATATCCTGCGTTTTCGGTCCCGCCCCGGTAATGAAAGCTACTGTAACCTCGTTTTTCTTAATCACTTTCGAAGCTACCAGTTTCTTTAACGCGCCTATCACCACGCCACCGACGGCTTCGGCAAAAATACCTTCGGTTTGGGAAAGCAGTTTCATTCCGGCAATGGCTTCCTCGTCGGTTACGGCGCTGGCACCGCCGCCGGATTGCCGGGCAACTCTCAGCGCATAATAACCGTCGGCCGGGTTACCAATGGCTATCGACTGGGCAATAGTGCTCGGCTCTACTGGGTTCACGTGGAGGGAGCCGGACTGAAAAGCACTAACAATAGGCGAGCAGCCGGTAGCCTGGCAGACAAACATGTGGGTATTAACCGGCTCTATTAACCTCATCATCGCTAGTTCATCAAGACCCTTCCAGATCCGGGTGAAGAGTAGTCCGGAAGCCGCTGGAGCTATCACGCAATCAGGCGCCCGCCAGCCCAATTGCTCGGCCACTTCGTAGCTGATAGTCTTGCTCCCTTCGGCATAATAGGGCCTGAGGTTGATATTAATGAACCCCCAGTTATATTTCTCGACAAGCTGTCGGCAGAGACGGTTGACGTCGTCATAGTTACCATCAACCGTGATGAGTACTGGATTATAGATGGCTGCTCCTATCAGTTTACCGGTCTCGATACTGGCTGGTACGAAGACGTAAGCCTTTAACTTTGCTTTGGCGGCGTGGGCGGCCACACTGGCCGCTAGGTTGCCAGTGGAAGCACAGGCTACGGTGTCAAACCCGAATTCCCGTGCTTTGGTTATCGCTACGGAGACGACCCTATCTTTGAACGAGAAAGTAGGATTGAGGCCGTCGTTTTTAATGTAGAGATGGTCCAGTCCCAGTTCGCGCCCCAGATTATCAGCCTTGACCAGAGAGGTAAATCCGGTGCCGATATCCACCGCATCGCTTTCCACAGGCAGCATATCCTTATAGCGCCACATGGTAAATTGTCCTTTTGCCAGTTTTTCCTGGCTTATCGCCTTCATCATAGACTTATAGTCATAAATTACCTCTAACGGACTGAGGCAGAAATTACACACATTTAGTGGCTTTAGCGGATATTCGTGGCCGCATTTTCGGCAACGTAAAGCGGTAGCGTAAGACATATCATCCTCCTTATCTGGGTTCCAATCCTCGACGTAAATCCTTAATCAGATCATCTATATTTTCCAAGCCGGTGGACAGCCTGATGGTGGCCTTGGTAATACCCACTTTCTTTCGGTGCTCTTCTGGCATTGAGACGTGGGTCATGGTAGCTGGGTGCGCCACTAGGGAGGCCGGACCGCCCAGTGACTCTGCTAAGGCGAAGATATTCAGTCTTTTTAAAAAAGAGTTAACCTTCTCGGTACCGCCATTTATCTCGAATGACACCATACCGCCGAATCCCTTCATCTGCCGCCGGGCGATGTCATGGCCGGGGTGGGACTCAAGCCCGGGGTAAAACACTTTCTTTACTGCCGGGTGTCCTTCAAGGAAATTGGCGATGGCGAAGGCGTTCGCCTCGTGCTGTTTCATCCGTACCGGTAGGGTCTCAATCCCCCGCAGCACCAGCCAGCAGTCGAAAGGAGAAGCGGGAGTCCCCATAGCGTTCAAGAGAAACTGGACTTTTTCGGTTAACTCGCTGGTGGTTGTAACCACCGCTCCGCCGAGAACGTCGCAGTGCCCGTTAAGGTATTTGGTGGTGGAATGGACTACCAAGTCAATCCCGTAGTCGATAGGTCTCAGGAAGTAGGGGGTGGCGAAGGTGTTGTCAATCACCGTCATTAGGTTATGCTTCCGGGCGATGTCCACGGCCATCTCCAGGTCAATAATATTCAACAACGGGTTGGAGGGAGTCTCCAGCCATAGCATTTTGGTGTTAGGTCTTATCGCCTCTTCGATTCTCTGCCGACTGTTCATTCTTAAGTAGGTAAACTCTAGTCCAAACTTATGCATCACATCTTGGAATAACCGAAAGGTTCCTCCGTAGATATCGTCCCCGGAAATAACATGGTCACCAGCTTTCAGCAGGTGGATAGCGGTAGTTTCGGCCGCCATACCGGTGGCGAAAGCAAATCCTGCCTGCCCACCTTCGAGCTTGGCGATCGTATCTTCTAGGACTTTTCTCGTTGGGTTTGCCGTGCGGGAGTAATCATAGCCTTTCGTTTTGCCGACATCCTTAAAAGCAAAAGTTGATGTCTGGTAGATGGGTACCGAAACAGCGCCGAAAGCTTTATCCGGTCTCTCCCCGGTATGAATGGCCAGTGTCTCAAATTTCATATTCCTCCTCCTTGGATGAGTTTCAGCGGCGAGCTTCTTTTTTCAGTCTTCTGTTCATTCCCACTGCTCAAAAGACTTTTAGTTACCTCTTTTTGTTTAACGATTTTTACGTTTACCCTCTTCCTTATAACTAATCGCTTAACGCAGTCTCTTCCACTGCCTTTAATATAATTCCTGAACGGGCAATTTTCTCGATGGCTTTGATAGTGACATCGATTTCCTTCGTAGTGTTAAAATATCCAGGGCTTAATCGTACCGTACCTCGCGGGAAAGTACCGATGGTTTTATGCGCCGCTGGAGCACAGTGAAGTCCTGCCCTCACTTTAGTATCGAAAGCCTGGTCCAGAATAGCCCCTACTTCCATCGGCTCGGCCTCCTCAATAGTAAGGGAGACCACGGTGGTTTGTCTGGTACCGTCCTTATCCCGGTAGACGGTTACTCGCAGGATGCGTGCCAAGCCCTTAATTAGCCGGTCGGTTAGAGACTGCTCGTAAGCCAGAATCCTCTCCGTTCCTTCCCTAAAGATATATTTTAGTCCGGCTCCCAGTCCGGCGATACCGGCGCTGTTTACCGTCCCGCATTCGAATTTAAAAGGTAACTCCGTCGGCTGCATCTCAAGTTCCGAGTGTGAGCCGGTACCACCTTCCCGTAATGAATCGAGGTCAACGCGTTCGCCAACATATAAGGCACCGGTACCCGGCGGGCCGAGTAGTCCTTTATGTCCGGGAAAGGCGAGCAGGTCAATATTATTTGCCTGAACATCAAGAGGATATTTGCCGGCAGTCTGTGCGGCATCTACCATGAAAATTAAGTTATGCTGTCGTGCGATTGCCCCGTATTCTTTAATTGGCTGGACAACCCCGGTCACATTAGACGCATGGGTCATTACTACTAGCTTGGTTTTCCCGGTTATTGCCTTGGCCACATCCT
>Ga0187827_10001956_pt1 | contig 29007 bp, 27 predicted proteins | sample ETNtaG_39_FD_167969 | JGI IMG/M metagenome (GOLD analysis project Ga0187827, IMG submission 167969) | Marine microbial and viral communities from oxygen minimum zone, Eastern Pacific Ocean - ETNP2014_SV_150_PacBio MetaG (Illumina Assembly) | ecosystem: Environmental > Aquatic > Marine > Hypoxic...
TTCATCGGCCTCGCCAATCCAAGCCAACAGGGCCCCGACCTCATACTCGCCATCAGTCTGGCCTACGATACGAAGCAGAACACCGGCGACGGGCGACTCCACTTCGACCACTGTTTTATCCGTCTCAATCGACACCAACAGCTGTCCTTCTGCAACATTGCTACCCTCACCAACATGCCATTCGACCACACGACCTTTCTCCATCGTGTGGCCTAGCGCTGCCAGGCGAAATTGTGTGGCCATATCAGATCGTCATTAGCTCATTACACGGTTGACTGCGGAAACGACATTCGCCGCCTCCGGCACCACGTGCTTGACCAATTCTGCGCTGAACGGCATGGGCACATGGGGGCTGCCAACACGCACAATCGGTGCCTTAAGATCACTGAAACAACGCTCCGCTATCATGGCCGCGATTTCCGATACGGAACCGGCAAAACTGGAATCCTCCCCGCACACCACCACACGACCTGTTTTACGAACAGACTCACAGATCGTCTCCGTATCGAGCGGCGACAACGTGCGTGGATCAACGATCTCAATGTCATAGCCTTCATCTTCGAGAAGCACTGCCGCCTCTAGTGATTTCTGCACCATCGGCCCAATGGCAATCACCGTAACGTCTTCGCCTTCGCGCTTGACATCCGCCTTACCAAAGGGAATCAGGTATTCCCCCTCTGGAACTTCACCCTTGTGCGTATAGGTCCGCTTGTATTCGAAAAACATGACCGGGTCAGGACTCCGTATGGCCGTCTTGAGCAGTCCCTTGGCGTCCGCCGGTGTCGAGGGCACTACCACCTGAAGTCCCGGCACATGCATAAACCAGGATTCCATTATTTGAGAATGCTGAGCAGCCAGCAGGCGACCTACCCCACAAGGCAACCGTACCACCATCGGTACGCTCCCCTGCCCTCCGGTCATATAGCGCATCTTCGCCGCTTGGTTGACCACCTCATCCATCGCGCAGGTAATGAAATCAAGATACATGATTTCGATTACGGGATTCATGCCAGCCATTGCCGCTCCCACACCCAAACCCACTATCCCCGCTTCAGCAATTGGTGTCTCAAATATTCGTCCAGGGAACTTTTCCGCAACCCCATCGGTAACCTTGTAGGGCCCACCGTGGGTAATCACATCTTCACCCATGACAAAGACCGACTCATCCCGCGCCATCTCTTCATGCAATGCCTCACGGAGTGCCTCATTGAATGCCATAACAGTCATCACGCCACCTCCTTCGCGTCAAACAACACATCCGTGCCGACCTCACCCATCTCAGGCCACGGGCTCTGTTCTGCGAACTTGGCAGCGCGCGTGATCTCATCCCCAGCGCGCTGCTGGACCTGGTCATCATCTGCGCTGGTCAGCCAATTTTGTTCCGTCATAAAGTCACGCAAGATGTTGATCGGGTCCGCGTTGCGCTTGCGCTCCTCGACCTCTTCCTCAGTGCGATATTGCTGCTCATCACCAAGGCTGTGTCCGTAGAATCGATAGGTCCGTGCCTCGATCAGGCTCGGACCACCACCACTTCGCGCCCGTGCAACAGCCTCCGCGATAACCTCGTAGACCTCGATTGCATCCTGCCCATTAACCGAGACCCCGGGAATGGAGTAGGAACCCGCCATATCAGCCACCGAGTCAACCACCGCAACATTTTTTCTCGGAACCCATTGCTGATAACCATTGTTTTCGCAGACGTAGACCACGGGTAGCTGCCACAGCGATCCCATCGCAATGGCCTCATGAAACGTACCGCGGGCTGCCGCTCCATCACCGAAGAAACAAACAGAAACCTGATCCGTACCACGAATCTTACTGGCTAATGCGGTGCCGGTAGTAGGACCGATACCTGCGCCAACGATCCCATTGGCCCCCAACATATTGAGTGAGAAATCGGCCACGTGCATGGATCCGCCTTTACCTCTACACGTGCCCGTGGCCTTACCGAACAGTTCGGCCATCATCTTATCGGATTGAGCTCCCTTGGCGATGCAATGGCCATGGCTGCGATGCGTACCAAGGACGTAATCATCATCTCGCAGATTGGCACACACGCCAACGGCGACGGCCTCCTCGCCGCAATACATATGAAGCGTACCCACCACATTACCCAGATTTGTTTGCCGGTTCGCCTCTTCCTCAAACAAACGGATACGCCACATATCCGTATACATTTTCAGGCACTTTTCTTGTGTCACGCTCATCGTCTCATCCTCTCTTCGATCGTTGTTTGAGTTTAGGGGACGAGCCGCTATGATGACCAGCGCATATAGGAAATAAACAGATCAACGTCGAGTTAAACCCGCATTCGCATCGTGGTTTCTTGTCCCACCACTCGGAGAACATACCCTATGAGACTCAAGGGCAAAGTTGCCATCGTTTCCGGTGGCTCCTCCGGGATCGGCGCCGCTGCCTGCCGTTTGTTCGCTGGTGAAAAAGCGGCCGGTATCATCGTCGCCGATATCAATGCCGAAGGCGGTCTCGCGGTCGCCTCGGCCATTAACGAAGCCGGCGGTCAAGCGACCTTCATCCATCTGGACGTGAGCGACGAGTCCGCTTGGCGTGACGCCGTCGCTACCACCGTATCCACCTATGGGCGCCTCGATATCACGGTTAATAATGCGGGTTTGTCCTTGCCTGAAGGCCGTGCCCGTATTGAGGAAACCAGCCTAGCAGTGTGGGATGAAATGCACGCCGTCAATCTGACCGGCGTTTTTCTTGGCATGAAGCATTCGATTGCACCCATGCGCGAGTCCGGTGGCGGCTCGTTGATCAACATCTCTTCTATCTATGGTCTGGTTGGCAGTATTGGCAGTACCGCGTACCACTCCGCCAAGGGTGCAGTACGCAACCTGACCAAGGCCGCCGCCATTCAGTACGCACCGGAGGGTATTCGGGCCAATTCCATCCATCCCGGCTTTGCCGACACAGGAATGACCGCTAAGCTGCACGCTCAACCCGGTGAACGTGCAGCTCGCATTGGTAAAACACCCATTGGTCGAATGGGCACACCGGAGGACATCGCCTGGGGCTGCGTTTATCTTGCCTCCGACGAATCGAGTTTTGTCACCGGCGCCGAACTGGTTATCGACGGTGGCATGGTCGCGCAGTAAGTTAACACATGAAACTCAGCGGCAAAGCGAGTCTCGTCACCGGCGCTGCCCGTGGAATCGGCCGCGCCATTGCCGAACGTCTTGCCGATGAGGGATCCAATGTCGCGCTGGCGGATGTTCGCAAAGAACTCCTGGCTGACGTTGCCGCCTCCGTAGATAAAAAGGGCGTCCAATCCCTCATGATCGCCGCGGACGTGACCCAGCCCACCGAAGCCGAATCGATGATCAATGCGGTCATCTCAAACTTCGGTGGGATTGATATATTCTTCAACAATGCCGGCGTCGTGAAGGTCCAGGAATTCTTTGACGTCAAAGAAGAGGACTGGGATCACATCATGGACGTCAACCTGAAAGCCGTCTTCTTCTGCGGCCAAGCCGTGGCCCGCCACATGCGCAAGCGAGGTCATGGAAAAATTATTAACACCGCTTCGCTGGCCGCGAATCGAGGCCGGCCCGAAATGGCGGTTTACGCCGCGAGCAAGAGTGGTGTCGTTTCGGTGACTCGCTCAATGGCGATCGAACTCGCAGAGACTGGCATCACTGTCAATGCCCTAGCCCCTGGAATCATTGATACCGACATGTGGGAATTGATTGATGCGCAGTCCGGTGACCTGCGCCATGTGGCCAAAGGTGAAACCTTCAGAAACCGAAGCAGCCTGATACCCATGAAACGGCCCGGCCGACCCGATGAAGTAGCGAATGTTGCCGCTTTCCTCGCCTCTAGCGAATCCGACTACATCACAGGTCAGACGATCTATATCGATGGCGGTGATTCGGCCTGACCGCGTGCTTCGCCACTGATCAACTGCCGCAGTGTTTGCTCGGTCTCCTTGACCAGCTTTTCGATCAGTTCTTCCGCAGGCAGGTTGCGCGACAAAGACGCACTCTGTCCCGCCCACAATGACATGAAATCAGTATTGCCCGCTTGACTGCTGGCTTTCCTGAGTGGCCCAGTCAAGGTGTTAAGAATCGGAAAGTCCGGTACAGCATCTTCTAAGTCACGCATCTCTCGCGTAAAACGATTCTGAAGACCCCGGGCCGGTCGGCCGGAAAACGCTCGCGTAATTTGGGCATCATCCGCAGAACTGCGGCTGAGTGCGTCACGATAGGCTGGCGCAACAGCAGATTCAGGGCAAGTCAGAAACGCCGTGCCCAACTGCACCCCCTCAGCCCCCAGTGCCAAGGCGGCCGCGATACCGCGGCCATCTGCAATACCGCCGGCGGCAATCACTGGAATCGACACCGCATCCACCACCTGAGGGACCAAAGACAACGTACCAATCTCACCCGCCGCATACGGCTCGGCAAACGTACCGCGGTGCCCGCCCGCTTCAAAACCCTGTGCGATGATCGCGTCTACTCCTCGTGACTCGAGCGCCCGCGCTTCGGCAACATTGGTGGCAGAACTCATGCTAAAGATACCGCGGTCCCGCAGGGGACGGAACAGCGACTCACTCGGCAGACCAAAATGAAAACTCACTACCGCCGGCGCCATCTCAAGCACAGCTTCGAGATGCTCAGCATTGAACGGCGGCGCCGAGGCTTGCGCTAACGGCACCTCACCCAAACCCAGTTCCTGATAGAACGGCGCCAGTGCCGCTCGCATGGATTCATCTCTAACCAGATCCTGCTTTGGCTCGCGATGAACAAAGAAGTTGATGTTGTAACTTCCGTTAGTCGCTGCACGCAGGGTCCGGCAATCAGTACGTACCGCGGAAGCCGAATGAAACGCGAGACCCAACGAACCCAGGGCACCGGCATTAGAGACAGCGGCAGCCAGTTGTGGTGTGGTAGCACTTGCCATGGGAGCCTGTACAATAGGAAAACGCAGCCCAAGCCGCTCAGTGAGTCGATTCGATGGCCAGCGCGCGGACATCACTGCGGTGTGCGAGTCACTCATTAGTCAAAACGCCTGAACGTCACACAACCATCCTTCTCGACCTGCGCGACCAAACCCAGCTCCCAATCAAGATAAGCCTGCATCGCTTCCTCAACGGCATCGCGACGCTCGTAAGGCTTGTACCAGACATCGGCGGGGTCCTCTTCCCAACACGAGTCTACGCCCACCTCTATGGGATTGCCTGCAGCCTGCCAAGCCTTGGTTCCACCAGCCAGGACCGATAAGGTCCGCGCGTTGGACTCAGTCACATCACCAAAGGCTACCCCGGCAAGCACACCGTCTGGCGACAGGAGGACGACCTCCCGGTCGGATGGTTGAGCAGACACCCACGCTGGTATTTCTTCACGCCTTATCATCCTGGCGCCTGGCAGGTGCCCCTGGCGATAGGTCAAGCTGTCTGCAAGATCCAACAATACAACGTTGCCGATGTTCACGCGGGCGGCCAGTTCTCCAACCGAAATCTGGTGAACTGCCGTATTTGAATAACTGAGCGCAACACTTGATTCCCCACCGTCAACACGCGGCAGTTGATCCACCCCCACATCTAAAACATAAACCTCAGACCAACCCATCTGGATGAGCCAAGATGCGGTCGAGGTGGCGCGTACCCCGGTATCGTCAACCAAAACCAAACGTGCGTTTCTCACACCCACATACTCGTCGGTCGCCTGAACCAATTGACCACCCGGCGCACACCGGGAATCCGGTACATGACCTTTCTTAAACTCCGCGGGCGATCGTACGTCCATTACGAAAAGACTGTGTGCGTCCGCCTCGTCCCGAAAATCTTCTAACTCTTCGAGTGACACATACGGCACTGCAAACCTTGCGGCCACTCGTTCGGTCACAGCATTGGCACGCTCGAGTCCGCGGGCCGACACTTTGGGCGCAACACGCGACTGATCACGCTCTAGCTCATAACCGGCCAGATGCCAGCCCATGGTCCCATCCTTGAGGGCAACCACTCGATTCGGAATACCGGCATTGATCAATGACTGGCTACCGATGATGCTGCGGGTCCGTCCTGCACAGTTAACAACCACCAAGGTATTAGGGTCTGGGGCAAGATCGTGCACGCGATAAACCAACTCGGCCCCAGGACAACAAACCCCCCCGGGTATATTCATATTTTGAAACTCTGGCAGCGGTCGACTGTCTAAAATTACCAGGTCCGTTCCCGATGCTTGAAGCGCTTTCAACTCCTGTGCCGAAACGTGTGGCGTGTCATACATCGACTCAACAAATTCGCCAAACGCCTTACTGGGCACGTTAACACCAGAGAATAATTCAAAGCCAGCCGCCTTCCATCCTGCAACGCCGTTTTCTAGTACGTGAACATCGCAATACCCGAATGCAGACAAGCGCTGTGCGGCTTTACTGGCACCAAGCCCTCCATTCCCCTCATCACACAAAACGATGGGCGTCGCTAAACGCGGGACCAGGCGGCCAAAATCCATTTCGAGGCGGGCCAACGGTACAGACACAGCAAAGAGCAGATGTTGATTGGCAAATGCACCGCCCTCGCGCACGTCCACCAATGCAAGCTCATCGGACCCTTGGATCCGCTCTCGCAGACTTTCCGCTGACAGTTTCATCATGCCGACAGGAACCCAGTTGTGAGCGCCATTTGCCGCACTGTGCCATCGACCGTATTAAAGACGAGCCGTTCATGCAGTTGATCCAGCGCCAGTCCGTACAGGTGAAGATGCAACGTGGACTCCGCATCATCCGTCGAAATAGCGTGAATATCCTCTGGAAGAAAAACAACGCCATTGCCATGACTCACGGTGAACTTTCCTGTCTCCTCCACCCGACCTTGTCCTTCCACGCTGCCATCATCCAAACGCTCATAGAAGCGATTCAATTCATCGCCGTGCACACCAACGATCACGGCCCAGGTAGTGTGATTATGTGGAGGCACTGATTTGCCAGCCGCCCCCGTCGAACCATAAAGTGCGAAACGATGATCGACGTCCTCTGACAAGCGATAAATAGCGGATTCCCCTGTTCCAGACAGAGGAAAATGGTCACGAGGAAACAAAGATTTATCATCGGCAAGCGTAATGAGCTCAGCTCGTATCGCCTTCAAGGTGTCATAACTTATTGGCCCATCTTGCTCAATGACTCGTATGCTTGTCATCGTGTCAGAAATTGCCGCGTCTCTTGCCTGCTTGATTTCCATCACCTGTGTGTCTCCATGGATTTACACCTGATGCCTGAAGGATCCCACATTTCGTTCCCTTTGCGCCAGAAGCAGACAGCCCAATCCTGATATGGCCCCACGCCATCATCCCACGTAAAGTATGTCCCTTGAACAACGAGACCTCGCGCGAGGCCGCAATGAACCCATTCGTTGAGTCACAAGAGCTGATACTTGATGCTGAGGCATTAAAGACGAGACTCGATCAGGACGGCTACCTGTTTATTCGAGGCCTGATTCCCCGAAACACGATCGAAAACGTTCGTCAACAAACGCTGGCTCCCGCAAGAACTGCTGGCTGGCTGAAAGATGGCACACCTGTCAGCAAAGCCATTGCCAATTCCGATGCGGCCTGTGTTGACCCTGACTGTGCGTACCTTAAGGTGCTGCGCCAACAATTGGTGCTGGAAGACCTGCATGCATTAAAACACCATCCCGCCATCGTTTCGCTTTTTGAATCACTCCTTGGTGAGCCAGTGCTTGTTCATGCGTTAGCTATTGCCCGAAATATTTTTCCTCAACGATCGGACTTCACCACACCACCCCACCAGGACTACGTGCATATCCAGGGCTCGACATCGACCTACACCATTTGGTTGCCGCTAGGCGACGTGCCGTTGGAAATGGGCGGCCTTTCCATTGCCAGCGGCTCACACCGTGCCGGCGTGCGAGCCTTTAAAGTCTCAAGCGGAGCCGGTGGTATGGAGTGCAGCGAGTCCTTCGTGGGTAGCTGGGTCGGTGGTGACTTTGCAGCCGGGGACGCGCTCATCTTCCACAGCCTCGCCGTGCATCGTGGCCTGGCGAACCAAACAGACCGTCTGCGTCAGTCGCTGGACTGTCGTTACTCACCGGCGAGCGAGCCCGTGATGGAAATCTCTCTTCGACCCTATGCGGACCTATTCACGTGGGATGAAGTTTATGCGAGTTGGCAATCAACACAATATCAGCATTACTGGCACGCCTTATCGCCCAACATCGTGCCGATAGACAGGCAGTATTACGAGGTCCGCGACGAGATGGCATTCGACCTGGCCAAAAAAGGTGACCCATCGGCTCGGGCCGCACTCATGCGCATCATCCAGCGCGACCCTGATCCCAATAAAAGATCACGTGCAGCTAAACTCGTCGATGAGCTTGCGGCCTTTCCGACAGGTTAGCATCATCTGACCATCCCACCGCTAACCGGTGCTAGAACTGCTGGATGAATGCTTCGATTCGTCGCAGATCAACAGCACCTGCCCCAGCCGCCTCTAACACCCCGGCCGGGGAAAAAATCAACAAGGATGGAGTGCCCCGAAAAGACTGACCACTTTCTCGCGTATAGAAGTCAGCGACCTCACTGGGCTCTCCAATGAGGTTAATAAAATCTAGATTGTATTCAACAACAAATGCCCAGGCCATCATGCCTCCCACTTGCCCATCGAGTGACAAACCGAGCACTCGAAGATTGTTTTTCTGACCTCGCGCATGCAGTGCCTGAAACTCGCCCGCTTCGCGCTGACAGACCGGGCAGTCATAAGACCAGATCATAACAACCAACCAATATCCTTGACCTCGATAGTCGGACAGTACAGCGACTTCCCCGTCGAGCGTCATGAAAGTCGTGTTGGCAGGCGCGGTACCCACGCTTACCAACACGACACACAGTATCATCATGGCCTTCAAAAACTTGCGCACTTTAGCCCCCTGATCTCGACGAATGCTTTACTGACCCGGTCTTACTCCCGCTTAGCGCATCCCACAAATGTTCCCAGGCACTCCTCAGGATTGCGCTATGATAATGGGAACGGCAAATCACTGTGCCTACCAACCCATTAACGAACCCAGTCACCAGACATGGAAGAAACACCCCACGTTACCGAGGTCAACGCAACGACCTTTGAAGTCGAAGTCATCGCCCAATCGCACGAAAGACCGGTGGCTGTCGACTTTTGGGCCGACTGGTGTGCGCCGTGCAAAATGTTGATGCCGATACTGGCAAATCTAGCGGATGAATACGACGGCCGTTTCCACTTAGCAAAAGTCGACACAGACAAAGAACAACAGTTGGCAATGGACCACGGAGTGCGCAGCCTGCCGACCGTTAAAATCTTTAAAGATGGCAAAGTTATCGACGAGTTCATGGGCGCTTTACCCGAATCAGCCATACGCCAATTCCTTGATCGACATGTTGGTAATGCGACTGACGACCTGATTCTGAATGCCCGAGCACTTGCCGAAGCGGGTCAACCAACGGATGCTCTCGCTGTTTTGCATCAAGCTCGTGACACCAGCCCAGATTATGATCCCGTTTATCTCGAGATCACCCGGTTGCAACTTGATCTCGGCGACACCGACGCTGCTCAGGCTGCGTTAAAGGAAATCAGTCCAAATGAGAAACATTCATCTGAATACAAAGCACTTGCTGGACGAGTCGCCTTGGCCGAGGCCGCAGCCAGCGGTGGCGATCTGGTGTCACTCGAAGGACGGGTGTTGGAAGACAACAATGATCTCAATGCCCGTCATGAACTCGGTATCGCACATTTTGCAGCAGGCAATGTCGAGCCCGCAATGGAACAGTTGCTCGAGGTGATTCGCCGCGGCCGCGGCGATCCCAAAGACGCTGCCAGGCTCGAGTTGGTGAGAATTTTCGAGGTTACCGGCGCGCAAGACGAGCGCGTTTCCCGCTACCGCCGGCTGCTGGCACAGGCACTCAACTAACTGACAGACCTGGGCCCCCGCGGGGATGATGGCGAGCATGTAAGGAACGCAAACGATCCCGTGCGACATGCGTGTAAATTTGTGTCGTTGATAAGTCGGCATGACCGAGCAACATCTGGACGCTGCGCAAATCCGCACCATGATTAAGCAAATGTGTCGCAAACGCATGGCGCAGCGTGTGGGGTGTTACCGCCGCGCTAATACCGGCCTGTTTGGAGTAACGGCGGATCATTTGCCAGAACGCCTGACGGGTCATTGAGCGTCCGCGCCGCGTCACGAAAACAGCATCAGACATCCGGGCATCAAGTATCTCGGGCCGAGAATCACTGAGATAACGACGTAACCAATCCAACGCTTCCTCACCAAGAGGAACGATACGCTCGCGGCCACCCTTTCCTGTCACTCTAACCAAACCAGCCGAACGATAATCAAGTTCAGACAACGCGAGGCCAACGAGTTCAGACACTCTTAGTCCGGTTGCATACAAAACCTCAATCATGGCGCGGTCCCGAAGACCCAACGCCGTCCCTGCATTAGGCGCCTCCAACAATCGAGTGACCGCGTCTTCTGACAGGCTAATCGGGAGAGGACGTCCCGTGACGGGTGACGCAATTTCGCTGGTTGGATCCACATCAATCAACGTTTCACGCAACAGATGACGGTAAAACCGCCGCAAAGTCGATAACCGTCTAGCTGAGGACTTAGCAGAGATCCCTCGCTTTACTGACGCGGCGAGATAGGCCAGAACATCAGAACGACTGGCCTTGAGTAAATACGGCTGCCTTTTCGACAGCCATTTAGAAAATTGCGCAAGGTCATTGCGATAAGCAGACAGTGTATTCTCTCGTAAACCGGCCTCCTGCCATACCGCATCAAGAAACCGATCGATGATATCAGCGTTGCAAACCACTGTTTGAACCACCGCCATTAGCGTTTATCTACTGCCTGTAACAGTTTGAGTTGTTGAAGTCGCTGCCCGATTTGCAGGCGCCGTTTTTCATTTTCGGTTACGCGCAACAATCTTGAGTAGGTCATACGAGCATCGTCGTAGAAACCCCCTTCGGTCATGGCATTCGCCGCCTGGAAGCGGGCGCTCAATCCCCACGAATCGTGGTCTTGGCCCTGCCCCTCGGCCGACCGCAGATAAAGCTCAGCGGCTTTTGCTGCATGACCTTCACCAGCATGTGATTCAGCCATCCAAAATAGCAATTCACGCCGCTGCCCAGCGGTCAAATCATGGGCAGCCAGCGCTTCGAATAGCTCGAGCGCCAAATCGTGTCGATCGATAACCTGAAGGTCAAAGGCAACCTGCATGACTCGATCCAGTGGCTCTGAGTCAATTTCTTTCTTTAGGCGAAGATGATCGACCAAAATACCCGTGCCAACGCTAGCATTGCCAGCAAAAACTTCTGTGCGTGCCCGACGCATCAGCCACTCGAGCTCGCTCATACCCCCCGGAGGTGATCGAATAGACGCATTGAAAATAGCGGCAAGATCAAAGCGATTTGCTCTTAATGAGAACGCGGCCATTCTGATTGCCACATCATCTGTCAGGATCGCATCTGCCGAACCGAAATGATTTTGACTGTAAAACATGATTACGATGGGTTCGAGACCATTTTTCGCCAACGAACGAACCAGCTTGACCAGGGCCTCACTGTCATCAGTAGACGATACAATGTGCGCGTAAATCGCCCTTGCAACCGATCCATGATCGAACGACACATCCTGCGCAAAACGCAGCCACGAGGCAGTATCACCAACCAGCAGATGTTCCCGATTAGCCACTTCGAGTGCGAGAAGCCCATAAGCGTCAAGTAAGTTTCCGATGGATACAGCCCCAAGAACGCCAAGGCTTGTTTCGCCATGCGCTAACAGACTCTCCAACGCACCAACTCGCCTTTCAAGATCGCCAGCAAGGCGTGCTGCCTCAGCGATAATTCCTAGCCGCAGCCTCTCCAACTGCGTGTCGTCTTGTGTCTCCTGTTTGAGCTGGGTCATCTCACCCATCGTCAACTCCGGCGACGTGGCACCTTCACGCAAACGTGCTATGGATAACAATAATTGAACCTGGCCACCTTGGAGATCAGCGAGCTCTAACGCGGCCAATGTGGGTTCATCATGTAACAGCAGAATCTTGGCGCGTAATAATTTCCATTCGGTATCGTCTGGATAGAACTCAAACTGAAACCGAATAGAGGCGACATATGCATCGTCGACTCGACCATCGGCCAGATAGTTTTCGATAAGAATTCGGCGAGCCTGAATCGATTGATTCGGATCACCCGCCGCTTCCAGCAACAATTGACGCAACACGTGACGTGCCGAAACATATTCGCCTACTTCGGTAAACGTTGTCGCCAGCAGAAGCCTCGCGTTGCGTGCCCGGCCAGCGGACAACAGCGGCAGCGTATGCTCTAGACGAACGATCAACGACCGCCAGCGTTGCTGCTGGCCAAGAACTTCCCACAACTCGTGTTCCCACGCATACCATTGTGGGCTGCCAGGATCGGGCTGCTCGGAAAGAATCAGTCCTTCGGCCAGTGACAGCGCTCCCTGTCGCCGAAGTTCACGCGCCCGGCGGAGGCTAACACCCTCCTGCAGTGGCCGAACATTCACCGTTGGGGTCGGGAGACCTTCCTTCGTTTGCTCGGCAAATACAGCGCCAGCACACAAAATCAACCACGACACACCAACGGCGAACCGAACCAGTCCTTTGTGTCCCCTGTTTGATTCCCGTGATCGCTTCATAGCATCGCGGTTCGAGAAGGAAGCTCTTGACCCTCAGCCTAAGACCACTCAAGAGTCCGCCGGTCACCCCGGCAAAGCATCAGGAAATCTTTTCCTTGATCCTGGCCGATTTTCCCCGAAGCTCGCGGAGATAGTAGAGTTTGGCTCGGCGCACATCACCACGACGTTTGCACTCGATCGACACAACCAGTGGGCTGTGCGTCTGAAATACGCGTTCGACACCCTCTCCAGAGGACAGCTTGCGTACTGTGAACGACGAATTAATGCCGCGATTTTTCTTTGCGATCACGACCCCTTCGAAAGCCTGGAGGCGTTCACGAGTCCCTTCCGTGACCTTGATTTGCACGCGAACCGTGTCCCCCGGCCCAAATTCGGGTATATCGGTCTTCAGTTGCTCTTGTTCTAGTTCCTGGATTAGGTTGCCCATCTCAACTCTCCTGCACGTCGCTCTCGCGTTTGTAAAGATTGAGCAATTCGCGCTGCTCATCTGTCAATTCAAGGTCTGTCAATAACTCTGGGCGCTTTTGCCAAGTCCGCCCCAATGCCTGTTTCATTCGCCATCGGCGAATTTCCTCATGGTGCCCACTCAAAAGAACCGACGGGACCTGATGCTCTCCGTACACTTCGGGTCGCGTGTAATGCGGCCAATCGAGCAGCCCCGCACTGAAGGAATCACTCTTCACCGAATCTTCATTACCGAGCACTCCAGGGAGGTATCTTACCAGAGCCTCGATCAAAACCATTGCCGGCAATTCACCACCCGATACAACGTAATCCCCGATAGAGATTTCTTCGTCTATCTCAGCCTCGAGCACGCGTTCGTCTACGCCCTCGTAACGACCGGCCAATAAGACCAATCCGGCCTCACTGGCCAGTTCCCTGACCCGTTTCTGCTCCAACCGCCGCCCCTGCGGGGACAAATAAATAACTCGGCCTCGGACGGCTGCCCTGGCACTGCCAATGGCCTGATTAAGCGGCTCTGCCATCATCACCATACCAGGCCCCCCGCCGTACGGCCGATCATCGACCTGCCGGTGACTGTCTTCGGTAAAATCACGTGGATTTCGAAATTCAAGTTGTAATTGACCTGCCTCAAGCGCCCGGCGTGTCATCCCCTCACACACAAAACTGTCAAACATCTGAGGAAAGATAGTGACGATGGCAATTTGCATAGCCCCCCCAGTTATCCGATAACAACCCGCAACATCTAGTAGTCACGTTCCCAGTGGACTCGAATGTGACGATCTTTGAGGTTTACCTGATCGACCGTTACCGTCGTATAGGGAATGAGAAGTTCGGACTCTCCTTTAACGACCAATACATCATTAGCGCCGGTTTCTAAAAGATCTGCAACAACGCCCAGAGTCTCGCCTGCCATATTCAGCACCGTCAGCCCCTTAAGGTCCTGCCAGTAGAATTCACCGTCCGCTGGGGACTCTAACTGATCGGATCGAATGGAAATCTCTGAACCGATCAAGGTGCGCGCCGCTTCGCGATCGATGCACCCCTCCAGTTGAGCGACCACGGTATTGGCTTGTAATCGACCAGCAACCACTCGCACCTCGTTCCATTCATTTCCCTGGCGCAGCAACCACGTATCGTAGCCAAGGATATCGCCACGCTGGCGACAATAGTCAAAAATGCGAACCCATCCGTGCACACCAAACAGACCACTGATCCGGCCCACGACCACCGTATCAGCTGAAGGCCCTGCCACTATTTTCCCGAAGGCGGCGCCTGCAACTACCCCCTATCAGGCTGCAGCGGCCTCCCGCCTTACCTGTTTCAAAATACCCGCAACCCGCTCCGATGGCTGGGCCCCCTGGCTGATCCAGTAATCAACGCGAGCGCTGTCAAGGCGGAGCCGCTCTTCCTGACCCGTCGCCATCGGGTTGTAAAACCCAACCCGCTCGATAAATCGACCGCGCGGCTGCCGCCTCTGATCGGACACCACAATCGAATAAAACGGACGTTTCTTGGAACCGCCGCGCGCAAACCGAATCGTTACCATGAATCTAACCCCATACTGCTCGTGCGAAAATTTGAGCCGCATATTTTAACATGAGTTATCGTCCGCAGACGTCGACTATTGCCCAAATGGCGGGAGGCCAGACATCCCCCCTGCTTTTAGTTGCCCCATCATCTGACCAAGACCCCCTTTACGCTTTGCTTTCTTCATCATTTTTTGCATTTGCGTAAACTGCTTGAGCAGTCGATTCACTTCTTGAACCTGCGTACCAGACCCCTTAGCAATGCGCTTTTTTCTCGATCCCTTAATCGTGGCGGGAAACACCCGTTCACCGGGTGTCATCGAGTTAATGATGGCCACCAAGCGACGACTTTCCTGATTGTTCGCTCGATCCAGCACCGCAGGCGGTAACTGGCCAACCCCCGGTAATTTCTCTATTAAACTTGAGATCCCACCCATTTTCTCCATCTGTTCCAGCTGATCTCGAAAGTCGGCTAGATCGAAGCCCTTACCCCGACTAATTTTCTTAGCAACCTTGGCTGCCTGTTCGTGGTCTACTTTTCTCTCGACTTCCTCCACCAAACCGACCACATCACCCATGCCGAGGATACGCGAAGCGATACGGTCTGGGAAAAAGGGCTCGAGCGCATCGAGGCCTTCTCCAACGCCAATAAACTTAATTGGGCAACCCGTTACATGACGGACCGACAACGCGGCGCCCCCGCGCGCATCACTGTCGGCTTTGGTCAACACCACTCCCGTCAAATCAAGTGTCTGATTGAAATGATGGGCGCTGGTAACCGCGTCCTGGCCCGTCATGGAATCGATCACGAACAAGGTTTCTACTGGCGTAATCGCCTCATGCAGTTGTCGAACCTCGCTCATCATTTGCTCATCAACGTGCAGGCGGCCTGCCGTATCTACCAGGATCACGTCGGCCCCCATACGTCGCCCGTGTGCCAATGCATCGGTCGCGATCGCGATCGGTTCTTTCCCTTCTCCCTGGAAACAAGCCACATCGGCTTCTTCGGCTAATCTTGCCAACTGCTCCATCGCGGCCGGTCGATAAACATCCGTGCTGACCACCAGTACCTGACGCGCCTCGCGCTGTTTTAATAAACGCGCCAACTTGGCCACTGTGGTTGTCTTTCCCGCGCCCTGCAATCCCACCAACATAACAACTGCTGGCGGCCGAACAGCAAGGTTGAGCGCGTCATTCTGTGCGCCCATCAGTTCAACCAACTGGTCATGCACAATCTTGATGACCACCTGACCTGGCGTCAGGCTACGGGTCACCTCTTCGCCGACAGCCCGCTCACGTACTCGATCGACGAACTGCTTAACCACCGGCAATGCAACATCAGCCTCAAGTAAAGCGACACGAATGTCGCGTAAAGCATCCGCAATGCTGGCTTCCGTCAGTCGGGCACTTCCCCGGATACCACGCAAGGTCTGTTTTAGGCGTTCACCGAGTTGATTAAACATTAACGAGTCTCCATTGCCCTGTTGTCCAGTGACATTGCCCCTTCCCTCAGAGTCCGCACGATTTTACACTTCCACGACATGCTGACCACGATCACCACCTTGATGGCAATCGCCGGATATCTGACGGCAACATGGCTGACCTATGGTCAGCTGAATAACGATCCGCACTTGGGCCCTCGTCCAAGCGCCTCTGTTGCCTGGGCGATTGGACTGGCCATCGTCTGCCATGCCAGCGCAGTATTTCCGGGTATCAACAATTTAACTGCTCTCAATCTCGCTCTGGGCTCAACCATTTCGATAGTGGCTCTGGCCATCGTGGCCCTCTTTCTTCTTAGCGCCGTGCGTCAACCGATTCTTGCGCTCGGCTTCTTGGTGTTACCCGTTGCGGCAGCAGCCGTTGCAATCGGTTCTATTTTTCCAGGGGACCCCCACCCACTCCGGCTGACTAGCGGTTTAGCACTCGCACACAGTCTGATCGCAGCTCTGGCGTATGCGTTTCTCAGTTTGGCGGTGACACAAGCTATGCTAGTACGTGTTCAAGAACGCTCACTGAGGCAAAAACACTCGCTGGGCATGATCCGCTCCCTGCCACCGGTCGAGACCTTGGAAACGTTACTGTTTCAGTTAATCACCGTTGGTTTTGTGCTCCTCAGTATTACGTTACTGAGCGGTATCAGCTTTAGCAACCAATTGTTTGGAAAGGCTTTCGTCTTCAATCACCACGCTGTGCTCTCGCTACTAGCCTGGTGCAGTTTCGCAACATTGCTTGGGGGACGAGTGTTCGCTGGTTGGCGTGGTCAATTCGCCGTGCAATGGACACTGGCCAGTTTTATCCTACTGCTGCTGGCCTATTTTGGGACTCGGTTTGTCCTTGAAGTGCTGCTAGCTCAACCATGAGCGACCCAGGCTATTCGGCGATCCTCGATTTCTGGTTTGATGGGGCACTGAACAACTCCGACGCGGCCGTCGCGCGCTTGAGTACGTGGTTTAAGCAATCCGACGATTTCGATGCCAAGATTGCGGACCGTTTCGCCCACCTACCCCAAGCCGCACGCCTGGGTCGCCTAAACCACTGGCCGCAGTCGTGCGAAGGGACACTGGCCATGATCTTGGTACTGGATCAGTTTCCGCGGAATCTTTTCCGCGACGACCCTCGCGCCTTTGCCTACGACGCTTTCGCGCTTAGTCACGCGGAAAAAGCGATCGAACAACAATACGATCGACAACTTGAACCGCTCGCGGCTTCCTTCGTGTACCTGCCCTTTGAACATGCCGAGCACTTGCCCACACAAAACCGCTCCGTCGCGCTATATGAAGATTTATTGAAACACGCACCACCGAACCTGTATCCCATATTTGAACAATTCGTCGATTACGCTCACAGTCATCGTCAGGTGATCGAACGATTTGGACGGTTTCCACACCGAAACACTGTGCTTGGACGTAGTCCAACCGAAGAAGAGCTCGACTATCTCACTTCCGGCGGGGAGACCTATGGTGGATCAGGCCATGCTGCTGACAACGATGTGTAACAGTCTCCGGCGTTAGGTCTACACCACCTGCGGATAACGAGCAGCGACCCATCGGTGAAAATAGTGCGTCGCTGTATCAAGGACAGGCGAAAACGCACCGCCATCGAAAGCCGTTGAATCACGGCCCCGCTGCATTTCTTCTACCGGTCGAATGTCTTCCTCAAAGACTGCACGCCAACCGTTCAACATCTCCCGCCGAGCTCTCGCGTGCTTGTCATCGGCCACGCTGTCACCGACGTAATAGATCTGAAGGAGCTCCCGCGTTCGGTTATGGGCAAGGGGCTGCACAATCACGCTGTAGAAGTGATCGATATGGAGCCCAAGCAAGACGTTGGGAAACAGGGCCACGTACTCCGCCTGGGCCGACTGATCCTTCGGCCACTGATCGAAGATTGGCAACTCAATGCCAGCGCGTTCACTGAATGTGAATTTATATGTGCCCTGCCCTGCACCCCATTCACCACCAACGATATTGTAGTGATCAACGATGTGCGAGTAACCATTTAGACCCGGATGCACCCAGGGGAGATGATAACTCTCACAATAGTTCTCAATCGCAAGCTTCCAGTTAGCGTGGAGCTCGAGTTCCAGTGATCCGTCCTCACCAACTGCCTCGACGTTATTCAGTCCTCCGGCGCCGGTAAAAGAGAACCAGCGTTGTTCAAGGCCAGCAATATGTGTGGAGAACTCCGGCCCGCTCCCATCTAGATTCACGAATACCATACCCATCCACGTTGCGCTTCGTACTATCCACAAAGAGTGCTCATCGATATCAAAATCAGCACACTGATGTTGACCATGCCCACCGATATGCGGCGTACTGTGTAATGAGCCATCCAACCCATAAGTCCAACTGTGATAGGGGCAGCGAATGACTTTCCGCCTCACGCCCTCCTCTGTCACCAATCGGTGTCCACGATGTCTACAAACATTGTGAAAAACGCGTGCGTTACCCGTGTCGTCACGAACAATGACCAGTGGCAATCCGAGCAAATCAACCGGCCGAACCCCACCAAGCGCAAGGTCATGGCAATAACCGACACAAGTCCATGCGGAAGCCAGCACCGTCTCACGCTCGATTCTCGCCCACTCAGCACTGGTATAGCACTCGCCCGGCAAGCCGGCCGCATGCTCAATCGGCTGATCGATTGCCGCACGCTGTTCTCTTGACAAGCCTGGCGATGCAGTGTGCGACACCTCAATCCGTGTACTTGGATGTTGATTGCTCGTCACCGCCTTCTCCTCTCCTGAGATTATCGTGTCTGGCAATACCACCACCGCTATAGTCTACAATCTGCTTGAGACGTGAAACAGCGTGCCGTGACATGACGGACAACTGGCTATAACGATCGTAAGGAATCCTGTGAATGGCAAACCCCACCTATGGCAACAGTGACTTAGGTCACCCGATTGACGAACCTGACATTAATATCTCTGTGCGTCAGCATTTTGGCCTCGACGCGGACCTGCAAGTGCCCGCCTTCAGCCAACGAAGCGAGCATGTTCCTGATATTGATGATACCTATTGCTTCGACCGCGATACGACACTCGCTATTCTTGCCGGCTTTACCCACAACCGCCGCGTTATGGTGCAAGGTTTCCATGGCACTGGCAAATCGACTCACCTGGAACAGATAGCAGCGCGGCTGAACTGGCCATGTATCCGCATCAACCTGGACAGTCATGTCAGCCGTGTGAGTCTTGTGGGTAAAGATGCCATCGTATTGAAAGAAGGTCATCAAACGACAGAGTTTCAAGAGGGTTTACTACCTATTGCAGCACAAAATCCGTGCGCACTGGTTTTCGACGAGTACGATGCGGGTCGACCTGACGTAATGTTTGTGATCCAACGCGTGCTAGAAGCAGATGGACGTTTGACCCTACTCGACCAGAACCGGGTCATTCGCCCCCACCCGTATTTTCGGCTGTTTGCAACCACCAATACGGTCGGCCTTGGCGATGCCACTGGCCTCTATCACGGCACACAACAACTTAATCAAGGTCAGATGGATCGCTGGAATATTGTCACCACACTTAACTATCTACCGCTGGAAGCAGAGCGACAAATTGTGTTATCCAAGGCACCAGATTTTGATAACCCGGAAGGTCACGAAACTGTCAGCGCCATGATTGCAGTGGCCGAACTTACCCGCGCTGGTTTTTCCGCCGGCGACTTATCCACTGTGATGTCTCCACGCACCGTCATTATGTGGGCCGAGAATGCTCGTATTTTCTCGGATCTTGCGCTGGCATTTCGTCTTACGTTTCTAAACAAGTGCGACGAACTTGAGAGGGCTGTCGTGGCTGAGTTCTACCAACGCTGTTTTGGTACCGAACTGGCAGAATCCGGCGTTCAGGTCGCGGAGGCCTAAGGGACGATGGACCGGCAACCCCCGGTCGACAACTTCTGCCACGCGACCGCCGGCACGATGCGGGCAATCTCCCAGGATAACGACCTGGACGTATCTTTCGCTGACGGAAAGGCTGGACTTGCCGGACACGACGCACGGCTTCCCGTGCCTCCAACAGATCTTGCGTATGATCGAGTGACCCGTGTTCGCGGCGAAGCAGACGGCATGGCACTTCGGCTGCGCCACCACGACGCCATGATTCATAACCAGTACCAACCGGGCACACCGAGTGCACGAGCCGCTTTCGATGCATTAGAGACCGTTAGAGTTGAATCCCTTGGCTCCCAACATCGTATCGGCATCACTCATAACTTGGCTGCTGTTCGCGACGTCTATTGCCGCGCACAAGGATACGAGGCAGTCGTTGAACGCGCCGACGACCAACTTCCTGATGCACTTGGACTACTCGTTAGAGAAGCATTAACGGGGGAAGCGCCACCAATCTCTGCCCGCACCATGGCCAACCTGTGGCGACCCTTAATCGAACCCCGCCTACAAGCGACTCTCGACTCCCTTCGCAGCACGCTTAATGACCAGACACAATTTGCCGAACAGGTGCGGAGTTTTCTTTCTGCACTGGATTTTCTAGACGACGAACCTAACGAGCTCACCACCACTGATCCCGGTGAAGACGAAATGGAGGATCCAGCTGACTCGGGTCAGTCCGAAGATGAGGGCAAGGAGCAAGCACAGGAACAGGCGTTAGAAGATGGAGCGGACAGTGATCTTGGCGATGTCGATGCCGACGAATTAAACATGGAAGCCGTCGACGAAGACGAAGTTCCCGAAGACGCCTCCTTGATTAATGCATCCCATCACGATTCGCAGCGCCCTTACAACGCCTATACGGATCTCTTCGATGAGATTGTGCGTGCTGAAGACCTGTGCGATACCGAAGAACTGGGACGGCTTCGCGGACGACTGGACGACCGCTTGGCCCAGTTTGCCAGCGTTATTGGACCTCTGGCCAATCGCCTGCAACGCAAACTCCTTGCCCGTCAGCAATTTGCCTGGCGGTTCGACCTTGAAGAGGGCCAACTTAACACCGCCGTACTGGCCCAGCTCATCGCCAACCCAACCGATGCACGCCCATTTATGGAGGAGATAGAAACTGATTTCCGTGACACCATCGTCTCACTGCTTATTGATAACTCGGGCTCTATGCGGGGACGCCCCATTACGGTCGCTGCCATGTCAGCTGACATTCTGGCTCGCACGCTGGAACGATGTGGGGTCAAGGTAGAGATTCTCGGATTCACTACCGGCGCATGGAAAGGTGGAAAATCAAGAGAAAAATGGTTGTCTGACAACACACCGACAGCTCCGGGACGCCTTAACGACTTGCGGCACATCATCTACAAACCCGCGTCAGTTCCATGGCGTCGTGCAAAAAACAATCTCGGACTGATGCTGCGCGAAGGGATCCTGAAGGAGAATATCGACGGTGAGGCTGTCCTTTGGGCCCACCAACGACTGCTCCAGAGGCCAGAACAAAGGCGTGTTCTGATGGTGATCTCAGATGGAGCCCCCGTCGATGATTCGACCTTATCCGCCAACAGCGATAACTACCTGATCAGACACCTTAAAGGCGTCATCAAAAAAATCGAAGCGGAATCGCCAATTGAACTCATCGCCATCGGTATTGGTCATGACGTAACGCATTACTATCAACGAGCCATTACGATCGACGATGCCGAACAACTGGGCGGCACCATTATGGACGAGCTGTCAGCGTTGTTCGACTAACCAGATTTCAGGCGATTTCTCCAGAAAACATAATCACATTGCGCAATGCTTCACTGCGCTTTACCGAATCAATCGCTTTGTTAATATCTTCCAGTGGATAGCAACCTGACACGAGTTCATCCAATTTCAAACGTCCACTACGGTAGTGCGCGAGTAAGGTCGGAATATCGCTCTGCAAACGTGCCCCGCCCATTTTGCTTCCGATCAAACGAATCGAATCATTGGCAATCTCCAGCGGTTCATACTCCACTTTAAGACCACTGGGAGCCATCCCAACCAACACTACCGTTCCACCACGACGCACTAGAAGGGGGGCAACAGCCATGGCCGCGCCATTGCCGGTGGCAACGAAGACATAGTCAGCACCGCGACCGGCCGTCAGCGCCTTGATCTCATCCACCACATCGGGGCGTGTTGCATTCAATGCGTGAGTCGCCCCGAAGGTCATCGCGGCTTCCAACTTGTTTTGTGACAGATCGACAGCAATGTTGGTTAGCGCACCCATAATAGCTGCGGCTTGTATACAGTTAAGGCCGACTCCACCGGCTCCCAGCGTCACCACACGACTGCCCGGTGGCACTCCAGCCACCCGCGCAACGGCACCGTAGCCAGTGATGACACCACACGCCAGCAATGCCGCACTCGGCGCAGGAATGTCCGCAGGAATCGATGCAATCTGGGACTCGCTCACGACCACCGCCTCGGCAAAACCCGCTGTCCGTAGACCCTGAACGATGGGGCTCCCCTGTGCGTCAGTCAAAGGAGAATGGGTATCCAGCGGCACTTCCCCTTCGCACAAAGGTTCGTCACCACGACGACAGAACAAGCATTCACCACAAGCCCGCAGCAGCGTAACTAAAACACGCTCTCCTTCGTGCACCTTAAACACGCCCGCCCCCAACGACTCCACCACACCCACCGCTTCGTGGCCGTAGACTGCCGGCAAATCACCGCCCCACGCGCCACTCATATAGGTGATGTCACTGTGGCAGATCGCACAAGCGCTGAGACGAACCCGCACCTCCCCTGGCCCTGGGGAAGCCAACTCAACCCATTCAATGGATAGCGGGCTGCCGAACTCTCGACAAACAGCCGCTCTCACTGCATTTTCCTGCATTAGGTCGACAGGACCACCGAGGCCTCAGCATCAACGGATTCACCCACGCTGGATCCACACATCAGCATTCAAAACGATAACCGTATTCGGTCGACGCGGATATCAATGCCTCACAAAGACTGACGGCAAACCCGCGCATTACATGCAATTCAAAGTCATCCCGCCCAGGCACTCTGGCAATGTGTACCGCCATATGATGCATGGTGGTGTTCGCACAAGACCCTACGACAAAGATCTTTGGATGCAGGTCTAACGAACATAACTTGGCCAACGCCGACAACACCTGTGGTCCTGAAAGCGACAGAATGCTACGCGCGTGACTGAGTTCGACCACGGAAGCGACTCCGCCGAGTGGGGTTTCGAGTTCCACCGCTAGATCACCCGCTTCGAGTCCTGAAGCGCATACCAACCAACTTCCCGGACCGTACCAATGCCAATTACGCGCGCCGCGTGCAACGACAGTATTCGTCACCAACGCCGGACCGATGAGTTCCCCCCACTGCGATTTCATATTTTGCCGACGCGTAACGAGCGCCAAAGATCGTCCATGAATTTCCTTTATGACCACTCCTGGAACCGTCTGTCCTGGCAGCAGCGCCTGTGCGTCCTCCAGGTGCCTGAGAAGTGGAGAATCAATGACCGGTTTAAATATCAGTTCAGTCACGCAAACGTACTCCCTCAGGGTCGAGAAACAACGGCGACACCAGTTCCACATCCTCTTCCATGCCGCGGAGTCCTTCGATAGCCCGCATCTTATCGCCGATACGCGCCTCTCCACCGTTGACCAGTGCCAACCCGATCCAGTGGCCCAAAGCGGGGCTGTAAGTAACCGAGGTAACAAATCCCTCGTCGTTCTTCGCTATCGAAGACTTGCCCAGCCCCACCAGATGGGCACCGGCGAAGAGTCGGGCGCCGGCTCGCTCAGGAACCAGGCCCACAATGCGCTGTCGGTTTGTATCAATCATGCCAGGACGACCCGATAGGAAACGGCCGATGTAATCTTTCTTTTGACTGACCATTCGGCCGAGGCCAAGATCGTTCGGGGTCGTTTGCCCGTTCAACTCCTTGGCGGTCACGTGTCCCTTCTCTATCCGCATGACATCCAACGCCTCACTACCGTACGGTGTGATGCCGAATGCCTCCCCCACTTCCATCAGATGATCAGCAAAAGCACGGGCATAGCCGGCAGGCACGTTAATTTCATAGCCTAATTCGCCGGAAAAACTGATACGAAAAAGCCGAAGTGGCATCCCTTGAAAGATAAATTCCCCCGCGGCCATATAAGGGAATGCGTCGTTATCAAGAAAAATTTGTGGCAGCACACGAGACAACAACTCGCGGCTTCGCGGCCCCGCAACGGCGAGGCCCGCCCACTGTTCTGTCACCGAACAAAACTGAACGTCGAGTCCAGGCCAGACGCACTGGTGATAAAACTCCATATGCGCCAACACACCAGCTGCATTATGGGTCGTAGTCGTCATCAGATACCGATCAGTTGTCAGTCGCGAGGCAGTGCCGTCGTCATAAAGGATGCCATCTTCACGCAACATCAAACCGTATCGTGCCTTACCCACTTGCAACGTTTTGAACCCGTTGCTGTACAGTAAATTAAGAAATTCGCCCGCGTCGGGGCCCTGGATATCTATCTTTCCCAAAGTTGAGACATCACACACCCCGACGGAACGCCGCGTTGCCAACACTTCACGTTCTGACGCGGCCGCCATGTCCTCGCCCGCTTTAGGAAAATATCGAGACCGGTACCACAGCCCCACCTCAAGAAATTCTGCGCCCAAATCCACAGCCCATTCATGTAACGGACTGTAACGAACCGGCTGAAAATGCCGACCGCGACTGTCTCCAGCGAATACACCAATGGCAACCGGTGTGTAAGGCGGGCGAAAGGTCGTGGTCCCCACGTCAGCCATCGCCCGCTGGGTTTGTTCACCCAGGATCGCCAAGCCGGTCACATTTGATGTTTTGCCCTGGTCCGTGGCCATTCCAAGCGTGGTGTAGCGCTTCATCAACTCAACCGAATCAAACCCTTCCCTTGCCGCCAATGCCACGTCATCCACGGTCACATCATTCTGTAAATCGACGAAGGCTTTTTCTGTTGCACCCGCAATCTGCCAAAGTGCTTCGCTTGCCGACTCGGCGGACACTCCCGTCACCTCGGGCAGCGGCTGTCCAATCGCCAACGTAAACCCGCAGCGTAAAGCGGCTTCACGCCCCGCATCGTGCCCTGTTCGAAGGGCCGTCACCATATCGAACCGCCCAGACGCTCCCCCGACAACCAACACCGTCTCGCCCAAGTCACCTGCCAGAAAACAACCCAGTGCGTTGTCGAAGACCGGCTTCACGCCGGTGTGCGAAGTCAAATGAATACGTGGGTCATGGCCCCCAGAAAGACACAGCAGGTCGCAATCAAGGTCAACCCCCTGACCTCCCCCCCGTGGCGCTATGCGCGCCCCTCGCAACTGAGTTGTGCCATGTGCCCGAAGCACTACACTGTTGTCGAAAACCTGCGTCCCGATATCTTCGAGTTCTGCACGCACCGCCGAATCAACATTCGACCGCACATCAACGAGAGCACGGACCGTGAGTCCGACTGCCTTGAGGTCCCGGACGGTGCGGACACCACTGTCATTGTTGGCGAAAACAATGGCCGATTCACCCGGCGCAACCGCATAGCGGTTGACATACGATCGAACAGCACCGGCCAACATCACGCCCGGCCGATCGTTGTTCGTAAACGATAGTCCTCTCTCCATTGCACCGCTCGCAAGGACCACCTGACGAGCAATGATGTGCCACAACCGTTGGCGGGGCTGGCCGGGTGGTGGTTCGGCTAAATGATCATTGACCCGCTCCACTGCGCCCAGAACATTGTGGTCATAGTGACCAAATACGGTGGTTCGCGGTAACAGTGTGACGTTGTCAGCCGTCTTCAACTCCTCGATGCAAACGCGCACCCACTCAACTCCCGTGACTCCATCAATGACCACAGGCTCATCGAGCAGCGTGCCACCGAAACGGGCCTGCTCATCGGCGATCAGCACACGGGCGCCACTTCGCGCCGCGGCGCGTGCAGCCATCAAGCCGGCCGGACCTGCACCAATAACCAATAGATCACAGTGATGCCAGCTGGCTTCGTAGTGATCAGGATCCGCTCGAGAAGACGCGCGACCCAATCCCGCCGCCCGTCGAATCTGTGGCTCGTAAACCTTTTCCCAAAAAGACGCGGGCCACATAAATGTTTTGTAGTAAAAACCGGCGGGTAACAACGCCGATATCAAACCGTTGATCGCCCGCCAATCGAAACGCAAACTTGGCCAACGATTCTGACTGCACGCTGACAGTCCCTCAAACAATTCGGTGACGGTGGCCCGTGTATTAGGTTCCCGTCGAGCCCCTTCTCTCAACTCAACCAACGCGTTCGGCTCTTCCGACCCGCTGGTATAAATACCTCGCGGCCGGTGGTACTTGAAACTGCGCCCCACCAGGCGAACTCCGTTAGCAAGCAGCGCCGAGGCCAGCGTATCCCCCTCGTAGCCCTCGAAACGCTTACCATCGAATCGAAATTCGATGGACTGTAATCGGTCAATCAAGCCACCGACGGGCAAGCGAAACTTCTGCCGTGTCATGACCTATGGTCCTCTCCATCGACCTCCGCCGCCAGTGCAACAGCCAGCACTTCGTGGGTCACAGTATCGCGCTTCAGTCGAAACCAGGCGCGACAGCCACTGATGTGGTGCCAAAACTCCCAATGCGGACCATACGGATTGTCCCGTAAATACACGTAGTCAAGCCACGCTGATTCGGAAGATGGCTCGATTGAAGTCGGTCGCGTTACGGTGGCATCACCTCGATAACTGAATTCCTCGAGCCCTCGCTCACCGCAATTTGGACAGGGAATACGCATCGTCGAGGACTTAATGCAGGTTGGGCTGTGGACCCACACCCTTCTCATCAATGATCCGGCCTGTCGAAAACCGATCTAGCCGGTAGGCTGCGTTTAATCGATGCGGCTCGCCGCGTGCCAAGGTGTACGCAAAAACCCAACCTGATCCCGGCGTTGCCTTGAAACCCCCATAGCACCAGCCGCCATTCAGATAGAGACCGGTCACTGGCGTCAATCCGATGATGGGACTGCCATCCATGGTCATATCCATCACACCGCCCCAGTGCCGCACCACGCGGACGCGGCCCAAACACGGCATCATCGCCATTCCCGATTCCATAATATGCTCAGCGGTCGGCAGGTTTCCACGTTGTGCGTAAGAGTTGTAACCATCCAGGTCTCCACCAAAAACTAGCCCGCCCTTGTCGGATTGAGAAACATAAAAATGCCCAGCGCCAAAAGTCACCACCGTATCGACCAACGGTTTAATGCTTTCCGATACAAAGGCCTGAAGCACGTGACTCTCGATCGGCAGGCGCAGCCCCGCCATTGACGCGAGGCGCGAAGAGTTTCCAGCAACTGCCAGCCCAACTTTACCCGCGCCGATAAATCCCCTGGTGGTGTCCAGGCCGTCGATCGCACCATCCTTTATACGCATGCCGGTCACCTCACAGTTTTGGATAATGTCGACACCCAGTTGGTCCGCGGCTCGAGCAAAACCCCACGCCACGGCGTCGTGGCGTGCGGTCCCACCGCGAGGCTGACACAAGCCACCCAAAACGGGAAACCGCGCGTTATCGAAATCGAGATAGGGCAAGACCTTTTCCAGTTCGTCCCGATCCATCAGCTTCGCATCCGCACCATGCATGAGCATCGCGTTACCGCGGCGAATGAAACCGTCTCGTTGCGAATCCGAATGAAACAAATTGATCACACCACGTTGACTCATCATCACGTTGTAGTTCAGCGATTGTTCAAGTCCTTCCCATAACTTGAGCGACCACTCGTAGAACGGCTCGTTGCCATCCAGCAAATAATTTGACCGAACGATAGTGGTATTCCGACCCGTATTGCCGCCGCCAATCCATCCCTTTTCAAGCACCGCAACATTGCGAATACCGTGCTCACTGGCAAGGTAAAAGGCCGTCGCCAGGCCGTGGCCACCGCCACCCACAATGACGACGTCATAAGCCGGCTTAGGCTCAGGGCTGGACCAGGTACGAGGCCATTTTCGATGACTCGACCATGCCTGACGAAATATCTGGAGCGCGGAGTGTTTCATGCGATGTAACGTTAAGACCTTAAAGTGGTGATGCTACTTGATGTGGCCATCGACCGGAATACACCCTGCCAGCAAACTATGCACCGCGCATCTCTCAGCGACGACTCCCGATGTAGTTAACTTTGTATCCATTGCAATCTGGTGAGCGGTGGATTCCTAAGGACCGATCGACTGGCGACTAACCCAACCAGACCAATACCCAACGCACCGCCACCGATACCCACCAACCAGACCGCAATGCCGGGTTCGAATGGCAGATCAAAAACTTCCCGTGCCAGTATGTGTCCGGCAAGCACTGAAAACAAAGCCGCCAGTAGGCCGGCTATACTGCCGAGGATTAAGAATTCTAGAAGTAACCCCCACTCCAGCCGTCGCCGGCCCGCACCTAGAGCGCGGAGAATGGCCATTTCTGTGAGACGATCGTGTGCGCCCACCTGAACCGCAGCAATCAATACTGTGATCCCCGCTAACAGAGTAAAGACGAACACATATTGCACCACGAGACTGACCTGGTCGATGATGTCCTGAACCTGTTCCAGGAGCATACCAACATCAAAAACCGTCACACCAGGGAACTGACGGATCAAGCCTGCTAATACCGCGCCACGTGCCGGGGGCAGTGCAAAACTGCCAATATAGGTCGTCGGTCTGTCAACCAGCAGCCCTGGCGAGGCAATCACAAAAAAATTGACCTGAAAAGAGCCCCACACCACTCGGCGTAGGCTGGTCACCGCTCCACTGACCTCTTCTCCTGCTATTCGAAACGTTAATACATCGCCTAATTCAATCCCGAGAGTCTCGGCAAGCCCTTCTTCCACCGACCACTGACCCGCTCGTCCCTCGGCGGGAGAGAACCAGGATCCCCGTGTGATGGTGTTGCCCTCCGGTAACGCTTCGGCG
>Ga0187827_10001957_pt1 | contig 28977 bp, 29 predicted proteins | sample ETNtaG_39_FD_167969 | JGI IMG/M metagenome (GOLD analysis project Ga0187827, IMG submission 167969) | Marine microbial and viral communities from oxygen minimum zone, Eastern Pacific Ocean - ETNP2014_SV_150_PacBio MetaG (Illumina Assembly) | ecosystem: Environmental > Aquatic > Marine > Hypoxic...
TATATATGATGAAGGAAAATTTTATTTTTTAGAAATGAATACCAGAATTCAAGTAGAACATCCTGTTTCAGAAGTTGTAACTGGCATTGATATTGTAAAAGAACAAATCAGTATAGCGGCGAAAGGATATACCACCTTAAATCAAACAGATATTATCACAAGAGGTCATGCTATAGAATGTAGAATTAATGCGGAAGATCCTAGCAAAAACTTTCAGCCAAGCCCTGGAACAATTAGTGTTTGTCATCAGCCTTCTGGATTTAGAACTAGAATTGATGGAGCAATATTTCAAGGATGCAAAATTTTGCCCTATTATGACAGTTTAATTTGTAAGTTAATTTGTCACGGCAGAAATAGAACTGAGGCAATTCAAAGGACTCTTAGGTCTTTAGATGAATTTGTTATAGAAGGTGTTACTACAACAATTGACCTTGATAAAAAAATTTTGAGACATCAGAAATTTATTAAATCAAACTTTAATGTTAATTGGTTAAATCAAGAAAAATTTTACTAAATATTACCGCAACCCAATAACCATAAATCATATATTGCATGGTCTAAAGATCTTAGTGTTGGGCTAGATGCAAAAGTCCACCCATTAAATACAAAAACTTGGTCATTTTTTTTATCGAATGTGTCAATTACTTGTAAATAAGCAACTGTATCAGGAGCCCGATCAATATCTGAGGCTTTGCATCGCAAAGGTTTAATTTTTAAACTACCAAAATATTGTTCTTCACCCAATTTAATACTTAATGTAGAAGTTTTTGCTGTAATTTTATCTAAAGCTTTTATTTCAACAATAATAATTTCATCATCGAATTTTTTAGGCTCTTTATATTTTACCTGTTCCAATATTTTTTGATTAGTACTGTCTTCTTCTAAAAAATTTTCTATTTCTTCATACGTAGACGGTAGTTCATCTAAATCTTGAATTTTTATATTAGATCTTGTTTCACTAAAAGAATAGTTTAAGTATAAAAAAAAACAAAAAAATAAATAAATACTATACTTTCCAAGATTCATATTTTTTTTTGACAATTTTGCTTTCAATTATTTTTTTTGGTCTGTAGGCTTCATTTGTGCCGGTTAAATTGGGTACGTGCTTTTTTTCCCAAGCATATTTTCTTTGATTGTGATTCGGTGGTTTATTACTTATAAAATGAATCCAAGAGTACCAATTTGGAGGAATATTGGAAGCTTCAACAGTATCTTTGTATATTACCCATCTCTTACCAAGCTTACTTTCATAATATTTATTACCAAATTCATCAATTCCTTTTAGTTTGCCTGAAAAAAAAGTATGAATCATTGTTCCTATTGTCTGTCGATGCCACCATGTAAATATTTGTTTTAAAAAGTTCATAATAAAATTAACATTATGGATGACCATATTATCTATAAAAAATAATTTTCAACACAATTATTAATTGTAAAAAAAAAATTAGACTTAATTATGAATTGGTATATACCATGAATAAGTCCTTTTCTTAAAAAAAAATTAATTCGAGGCGCTAAAATATGGCAAAATACTTAGTTGAAACTTATTACACGTGTAGTTTTAAGGTTAAACATTATCTGGATGAGTTAAACGAAGATCAGCTATCAAAACTAGATAAACGAGAAGATGGTAAGTTTGAAATTATCGATGTTAAATTGGACGCTAGAAAAACAAAAAATTTAGAAAATCAAAATAAAGCGGATATAAGCTCTTTATCTAAATCTAACAATAAATCTCTAGAAATTCCTAATTCTCTAGAAATTCCTAATACAGTTCAAACAAACATAAGTGAAAAATTATCAGAAAAAAATAATGATAAAATAAATTTACAAGCTAATGAAAAATCATATCCTAGAATTAAAATGCCTGACAGAAGAAAAGGATACATTCAAAAAGTTACCATTGGTAGTCACAAGGTATACTTACATACCGGAGAATACAATGATGGTAGATTGGGTGAAATATTTATTGATACAAGCAAAGAAGGAGAATTAGTTAAAGCTCTAATGAACAATTTTGCCATAGCTATTTCTTTGGGTCTGCAATATGGAGTTCCACTTGACGAGTTTATTAGCGCCTATGTAGGTACAAAATTTGAACCTTCAGGTAAAATTGGTGGCAATGACAGAATACTAAGTGCATCTTCTATTTTGGATTATATATTTAGAGAACTTGCAATATCGTATTTAGGCAGAGAAGATTTAGCTCATACTCCATCATTGATGTCTCAAGAAAATAATAGAGAAATTAGTAAAGAAGAAGATACACAATTTTTAAAATTAGTTAGAGATATTACTAGTAAAGGTTTTGTAAGAAGTAATTACAAAAAAAAACTGATTGATCTCACAGATGTAAGAATTAATTTGAAAAGTAAAAAATAATAAGATTATTTATTGTTTTTTTTGACGGCCTTTATATTTAATTCTTTCAATTGTTGATCAGTTACCATGGATGGAGCATTCATTAGCAAATCTTGGGCATTTTGATTTAGCGGAAACAAAGTTATTTCTCTTATATTTTCTACATTTGCCAATAACATTACTATCCTATCGATGCCTGGAGCCATTCCACCATGAGGTGGAGCCCCATATGATAAAGCTTTAATCATTCCTCCAAATTTTTTATCAACATCTTTCTTTAAATATCCAACTTTCGAAAATACTTTATAGAACATATTAGGAAGGTGATTTCTAATAGCACCTGAAGATAGCTCAACACCATTACATACCAAATCATATTGTTCTGCAAGAATTTTGAGGGGATCTGTTTTATCAAACTCCTCATAGCTTATTTTGGGCATTGAAAATGGATTGTGGCTAAAATCAATTTTTTTTTCTTCTTCGTTAAACTGATATAATGGATAATCTATAATCCAACAAAATTGAAATTGATTTTCTTGTATCAAATCTAAATCTTTAGCTATTTTTTGTCTTGTCAAACCTGAAATTTTTTCGGCAGTTTGTTTTTTTTCACAAGAAAAAAAAACAGCATCTCCATCTTTAAGATTACATATTTTAGCTATTTTATTTATTCCATTATCAGAAAAATATTTTGCAATAGGTCCTGATCCAGTAAATTTATCTTTAGCTTTTATTATTGATAAATAAGCAAGTCCATTAGCACCTTCCGTTTTTGCCCATTCGTTTAAACTATCATAAAAACTTCTCGGTTTTTTAATAGTATTAGGAGCAGGAATTGCCCTCACAATAGAACCTTTATTAATCTGTTTTTTGAATATATTTAATTTAATTTCATCAGAATTAAATATGTTTGTAACATCTGAAATTTTTAATGGATTTCTTAAATCCGGTTTGTCGGTTCCATATTGTAACATTGAATCATTAAATGAAATTTTTTTGAATGGATAATCTGAAACTTTTTGTCCATCTCCAAATTTACTGAACAATTCATAAAATAATGGCTCCATAGATGAAAAAATATCTTCTTTCTCAACAAAGGACATTTCCATATCTAATTGATAGTGCTCTCCAGGACTTCTATCTGCCCTTCCATCTTCATCTCTAAAACATGGTGCAATCTGAAAATATTTATCGAACCCAGCTACCATGATCATTTGCTTAAATTGTTGAGGAGCTTGTGGTAATGCATAAAATTTTCCAGGATTTAGTCGGCTTGGAACTAGAAAGTCTCTAGCACCCTCAGGGCTAGATGAAGTCAAAATAGGTGTTTGAAATTCGTTGAATCCTAACTCGGTCATTTTTTTTCTAATAAAAGAAATTACTTTCGATCTTAAAATAATATTTTCATGCATTGTCTGTCTTCTGAGATCTAAAAACCTATACTTTAGTCTTATATCTTCAGGATAATCTTGTTCTCCAAAAACTGGTATCGGCAATTCTTGTGCTTCGGATAAAATCTCTAACTCTCTAAACTCAACTTCTATTTCTCCTGTAGGTAAATCTTTGTTGATAGTTTCTGGAGTTCTCTTTAAAACTTTTCCTGTTATAGAAATTACAGAATCGGGCCGAATTTTTTCTAAAATTTTAAAATTTTTATTTGTGTTTTCAATTAAGCACTGTGTAATTCCATAGTGATCTCTAAGATCAATAAATAACAGGTTTCCATGATCTCTTTTTCTATGAACCCAACCTGATAGTTTTACAGTATTATTTTCATGATTCGTTCGAAGCTCTGAACAATTATGTGTTCTATATTTATGCAATTTCTACCTTATTTTTCTAATGCCTCTTTTATGGTTGTTAAATTAATTGCCTTACCTTTTTTTAAACTAAGTTTATCTATTTTATGAATAAAAAAAAATATTTTTTCATATGATCGATCGATTCTTTTAATGATATATTCAATTAACTTTTTATCAATATTTATTTGTCTATCAGATAGATACTTAATCAACAATGCAAAAATTAAATTATCATCAGGATTTTTGATTCCAATTAATAAACAATTTCTAATTCTTGAAATAAGATCAGGTAGTTTAAAATTAAATTTATTTAATGGTTCCAAAGAAGTTATCAATAAATATTTGTTTTCCTGTTCTATTATATTTAAAACTGTATATAGCAAATTTTCTGAAAAATTTTTGTCTAAATCTTCAATTATTAAAGCCTGTTTAGTTTTAAAATTGTGAATTGTCTCATCTGAAAATTCTTCAGAAAAAACTTTTATACAAGTAGTTTTTTTTTCAAAAATTGAAGCTAAGTGAGATTTGCCTGAAAATTTTTTTCCATACAAATTAATTGTTTTTTTAATCCATTTTGGCCAACGATTAATTAAATTATATGCATCTTTATTGCTGGAGGATAAATAATAATCGTGATCTAAATAATTTTTATTAAATTTAAAATCAAATAATATTTGATTTTTATTATTCATTGAATAACCCAGTGAGTTTCATCATTAGCTATTTCAAAGCCATAAATAGAAAATTGTTTCATTAATCTATTAGGACCTGTATTATAAACAATTTCATAGACTGTTTTATTCAAATCAAATTTTTTAATTGAAAAAGATCGTATATCATCAATTTTAGTTAAAGTATTTTCAAATTTAGAAATTTTACTTGATTCATTGCTATTTAAAATTAAATTTATTGATAATTTAATAGAAGTATTTATTTTATTAAAATCTTTCCATATATCATTTAATTGTACCTTTACTTTTTTAATTACAGCGGATACCGAATCTTTATCTTTAATATCAATATTATAAAAAATTAAGTTTGAGTTTTTTTTATATTCTTCAAATTTAATTTTTGAAAAAAAATGCAAATTTTCTTCATTCAAATATATCAGACTCAAAATATAATTTTCTGTACTGTATTTCTCTGCAATTTTAATTATGTCTAAATCCTCTAGAGTTTCTTGAGAACTAATTAGCTTTTTGATCTCATCTATATCTTCTAGAGGCATGATATAATTTATTAATCCGCTTTGATCTTTATTAATTGGCCAATATTTATAAAAAATATTTTCATTAAAAAGATATAAATTTTCTTGTTCAACAATTATAGGTAAGAATAAAACTGATATTTGTTTTGGACTTGAATAAAATAAGTTTTTTTTCTCCAAAAAAAATTTTATTTTTCTTTTACTAAAATTTACATCAAAATTGGCATAGTATTTACCATTTCTAAAAATTTCATCCTTAATTTTGAAATTTTCAATCAAATTTTTTATTTCTATTATATTAACATTTTTTAATGTATTGATATTAGAAGAATTTAAAATTCGACTTAACAATCTATAAAATGCTTTTTTGAATGCATCATCAATAATTTTATTTCTTGAAAATTCCAAATCTATTTCTTCAGAAATTTCCAACTCTTCCACTGCTAATATATGATTTGATGCTAGCGAATGATCTGATGAAATAATAGATAGAAATGTTAAAATAAAAATAATATAAATTATTTTTCTAGCTATATTTAAAAAAGAAATAAACATTTTCTAATAATAATGAAAAAAAAATATTTTACCTATAAAAAAAGTGGTGTAAGCATTTCTAATGCGAATAAGTTCGTAAAATATATATCTGTTTTGTCAAAAAAAACCACAAATCAAAAAACTAAATTAAAATCATTTAAAAATATAGGAAGTTTTGGATCAGCTTTTGATTTATCAAAATTAAAAATTAAAGAACCAGTCATTATTTCTTCAACAGATGGTATTGGAACAAAAATTGAAATTGCTGATGAATTAAGATCATTTAATACCATGGGAATTGATCTTGTGGCAATGTGTGTAAATGATTTAATTGTTCAAGGTGCAAAACCATTATTTTTTTTAGATTATATCTCAACAAATAAAATAAATTTAAGTAAACTTAAAAAAATTATTGAAGGAATAGTTGAAGGCTGTAAAGAATCAAAATGTGAATTGTCTGGTGGAGAAACGGCAGAAATGCCCGGAACATACCTTAAAAATAAATTTGATATTGCAGGTTTTGCTGTTGGCATTGTAGATAAAAAAAAATTACTTAACAAAGGAAAAATAAAAAAGAATAATATTATTTTAGCTATTCCCTCTTCTGGAATCCATGCAAATGGTTTTTCTTTAATTAGATATATATTAAAAAAAAAAAAAATAAATATAAACAAACTTAGTCTTCAAAATATTAATTTAAAAAAAGAATTGCTTAAACCTACAAAAATTTATGTAAACGAAATTTTAAATTTAACACAAAAAAATCTAATTAATGGTTGTGCAAATATTACAGGCGGTGGTTTGTTTGATAATCTAAGCAGAATAATACCTGAAGGTTTTCAAGCAAATATTAATTTAGATCAAATAAAAGTTTTAAAAATTTTTAAATGGCTAAAAACAAAAAATATTAGTGAAAATGAAATGCTTAAGACATTTAATTGTGGAGTTGGATTTTGTTTAATCGTAAATAAAAAAAATATTCAAAAAATAAATAGTTTTTTTTCAAAAAAATACAAGCCTTATCAAATCGGTCGTATCACAAATGGTTTAGAGAAAATTAAAAAATATGCAAAAATCAATTGGGAACAAAGTTAATTGTGCTGTTTTTATTTCTGGCACTGGAACAAACTTGAATTGTATAATTAAAAACGCGAAAAAAAAATTTTTTCCTATAAAAGTTAGCCTTGTAATTTCAAACAAATCAGATGCGTTCGGTCTTAATTATGCAAAAAAAAATAATATACCTACCAAAGTATTTAGTAGTTTAAATATGAAATCGTTTGAAAAGAAAACTTTAGAAGAATTAAGAAGAAAGAAAATTAAATTCATTTGTTTAGCCGGTTTTATGAAAATTCTTTCAAAAAAATTTATTAAAAAATTTGGTTATAATATTATTAATATTCATCCATCATTGCTTCCAAAATATAAAGGATTAAATACTCATTTTAGAGTTCTTAAAAATAAAGAAAAAATAAGTGGTTGTACAGTTCATTATATTTCTTCAAAATTGGATTCAGGAAAAATTATTCTTCAAAAAAAAGTCAAAGTGAAAAATAATGATACGTCAATTTCTTTACAAAGAAGAATTCTAAAACAGGAACATATCTTATATCCAGAAGCAATAAAAACTATTTTTTCTTAATTAATTGAAAAAAAAATTTATTTCTTTTTTTGCATTTTCAAAACTATCTGATCCATGTATCGAGTTTTTATCAATAGAAATCCCGTAAAGTTTTCTAATTGTTCCATCTTTTGCTAGTTTAGGATCTGTTGCACCCATTATATCTCTATTTTTTTTAATAGCATTCTCGCCAGCTAAAATCATTACAGTTATTGGCCCAGATGAAAGATAAGAACATAGGTTTTCATAAAATGGTTTCGTTTGGTGTACCTTATAAAATTCTTCGGCTTCCTCTTTGGATATTTGTATTTTTTTACTATCAACAATTTTCAATTTATTGTCTAAGAAAATTTTTTTTATTTTTGTTTCTAGTTCTCTTTCAACTGCATCCGGTTTAATAATAGATAAAGTTCTTTCTAATAAATCGTTATTCATAATATTCTTCTATTAACTTGTTAAGTAAACGAACTCCAAAACCTGTTGCACCTATTGGATTTAGATTTGAAGCTTTTTTTGAAAATGCCATTCCAGCAATATCCAAATGTACCCACGGTGTTTTATTAATTATAAATCTTTGTAAAAATTGAGCTGCAGTAATAGATCCTGCGCCACCTGAATAGTTAATATTTTGTACATCGGCTACTTTTGAATCCATCAATCTGTTATAATTTTCATCTAAAGGTAATCTCCAAACTTTTTCTCCAATTTTTTTACTTACCTCAAAAATTTTATTTGATAGATCATCATTATTAGAAAACAATCCAGCATATTCTTCCCCTAAAGATACAATAATCGCTCCAGTAAGCGTGGCTAAATCAATTATAAATTTAGGTAAAAACTTTTTTTCTGTAAAACTAAGAGCGTCAGATAATACTAATCTTCCTTCTGCATCAGTATTCAAAATTTCAATTGTTTTTCCAGAGTAAGATTTGACAATGTCGCCTGGTCTTTGAGCATTTCCTCCTGGCATGTTTTCAACTAGCCCAACAACTCCTACTACATTTACTTTTGCTTTTCTCAAAGCAAGAGTTTTAAGCAATCCGACCACAACAGCTGAACCAGCCATATCATATTTCATTTCTTCCATAAATCTCGCAGGTTTTAGAGAAATTCCCCCGGTATCAAAACAAACTCCTTTTCCAACAAATGCTAAAGGTTTATCATTTGATTTTTTATTTCCTCTCCATTCTATGGTAACTAGAAACGATTCATTAATGCTCCCCTGGCCGACGCCTAAAAGTGCATGCATTCCTAATTGTTTCATTTTTGATTCGTTATAAACTTCAATTTTTAAACCGAAAGAAGAAAGTTTTTTTATAATATCAACATATTTTTTTGGATATAAAATATTCGGAGGTTCGGAAACTAAGTTTCTTGTTTGAAAAACTCCAGATTCTATTGCTTTATATTTAAAGTAATTTTTATTTAGCAAAGTTTTTTCAGAAGATATTGTTCTTAATAAAAAATAAAAACTATTTTTATTTTGTGTTTTATACTTATCAAAAGAATACGATTTTAAGTTAAATCCATGAATAAAATTTAAAATTAAATTAATATTTTTTTTGTAAGATTTAAAAGATTTGAGTGAATCTGCATACAAATTTACTTTGTCTATCTTGTTTGTTTTTATAAAAGAATAAAGGCTTGCTCCCAATTTTTCAAAATTAGTTGAAACCAACTTCTCTTTTAGCACAATAAATAAAACTTTATTTTTTTCTGAAATATCAAAACTTATTATTTTTTCCCTTTTTTTTTTAAATTTTAAGCTTTTCAAATAAACTTGAATTTTATTTAAACTTTGAGCAGAAAGGGTTTTGGTTTTTAATTTGAAATCTAAATTATCATTAACAAAAAAAATTAATGTTTCTCCCTGTTTAAAATCTATTTTGTTATCAAAAATAATAGTATTTTTCATATTTTCTTGTTACAGTTGAATTAAAATAACATATATATTAAGTCAACCATAATGAGAAATACAATTTATAGATATTTTTTTAGAGAGTTTATTTCTTTATTTACGTTAATATTATTATCAATAAGTACAATTGTTTGGATTGTTCAAGCTGTAAATTATCTGGATTTTGTTACAGAAGATGGCCATGCGTTTAGTGTTTATTTTGCATATTCAGTTTTAAACATACCTAAAGTTATGGGTAGGTTAATTCCATTTGTTTTTTTGATTAGTTTATTAGTCACAATATTGCAGTTTGAAAAAAATAATGAATTATTAATTTTTTGGACATCTGGTTTAAATAAAATTAGACTCGTAAATTTAGTTCTTAAAATTTCATTTTTAATTACATTAATCCAGTTTTTTTTATTACTTTTTTTAAGCAATTCATCCCTATATTTGGGGAGAACTATTTTAAAATCATCCACCATAACTCTCCTTCCTACTTTGCTAAAAGAAAAAAAATTTAATGACACAGTTAAAGATTTGACTGTATTTGTTGAAAAGAAAAAAAGTAACGGAGAAATGTTAAATATTTTTTTAAGAGATGATACCCCAAGAACTGAACGATCTAAAACTATCATTGCTAAAAGTGGATACATTGTAAAAAGAAATGAACAAAATATTTTAGTTTTATTTAGTGGTACAATTCAAACAGAAAAAAAAAATAAGAAAATTAATTTTATCAATTTCGATAAAACAGAAATTAATTTATCTTCATTTACTACTAAAACCATAACTTTTCCAAAATTACAGGAAAGAGATACTCTTACTTTATTAAACTGCATTGTGCCATTTTTAGATAAAAACAAAGTTACTTTAGAGCATGCTGCATGCAGATCTAGAATTGATGACGTTACATCTGAACTGAATAGAAGATTTGGAATGCCTCTTTATATTCCTCTCATATCTGTAATTATTTGTTATTTGTTATCATCAAGAAAGGAAAATAAATTGTCTTTTTTTCAAAAATATATTGTTTTTATAGTAGCATTCTTTTGTCTGGTACTTGCAGAAATCATGGTTAGATATTCAGGACAAAATATCTTAAATACAATTATTTATTATTCTTTACCCTTTTTATTAATATTATCAAATTACCTAAATTTAATTAGGATATTTAAATTTGAAAATCTAAAATAATAAAATGTTTAAATTTAATATATTTAAAAAATACTTTTTTGTTGAATATTCTAAAACCGTATTGAATGTCACTTTAATTTTTTTAGCTTTGGGAATTATTCTTAATCTGTTTGAAGAAATTAATTTTTTTAAGGATCATGCAATTGGACTTCTAATACCTATAAAATTAACTTTTTTAAAGGTTCCTGCAATGATATATCGACTATTCCCATTTATTTTTTTAATTGCATCAATTATATTATTTTTAAAATTTATTCAGTCAGAAGAGATAATTGCTTTAAAGGTAGCAGGCATATCAAACTTTAGAATTGTCTTTTTTCCAGCTTTAATATCATTAATTTTTGGTTTGTTCATTGTAACATGCGTAAATACGGTAACATCCAAACTGACACACAAATATTTAGATATAAAAAATAAGTATACTCAGGATAATGATTATTTAGCAGCACTTACAGAAAATGGTATTTGGATAAAAGATAAAATCGATGGAAATACGAGTATAATAAGAGCAAAAAAATTAAGTAAAAATTCTTTGTTAAATGTTTCTATTTATAGATTTGATAAAAATAATGAACCACAATCAAGAATTGAAACACGTAATGCTAATATCACTACTGGTAAATGGAAATTAATTGATGCAAATATTTATTACGGAGATAATAACAACTTCTCTAATTATTTTGCTGATTATTCTTTTGTAAGTAACTTTGACATTAATGGTATAAAAAATATTTTCTCAAATTTAGACGCTGTATCTTTTTGGGAACTAAACAAATTAAAAGAAAATTACGAATATTTGGGTTATTCTACTAAAGAAGTTGAAAGTGAATTCCAAAAATCTTTGTCATTTCCTATTTTCTTAATGTCCATGACCCTTCTTGCTGGCGCAGTTGTAATGAATGTAAAATATAAAGGAAATTATTTTGCTTATATTATTATTTCTATAATTCTTTCAGTTATCATCTTTTATCTTGAAGATTTCTCTAGAGCGTTAGGAGAAACGGAGCAAATATCACTGATAATGTCAGTTTGGACTCCTATATTTATAGTTTTGATTATTAGTTCTATAGGAATGATTTATGTTAATGAAAATTAATAAAAATATATTTTTATATTTGATAATAACTTTTTTTTCATTAACTCTAAGTTTAGTTGCTGATGAATTTGATATTACTGCATCTAATATAAAGTTATTTCAGGATAATGAAAAAATTCTAGCAGAAGGTAATGTTCTTATTGTGGGGTCAGATGGAATTATTATCGAAGCAGAAAGCGCTACATATGACAAAAAAAAAAATATTATAAATGCGGAAGAATTTGTTAAAATTACTAACTCTAAAACAAATAATAAACTTACGTCAGACAAAATTCAATATTCAAAAGATAAAGAAGAAATATTAGCAGAAGGTAATGTTCTTTTTAAAGGCTACAATGGAGTAACTATTGAAACTGAAACGGCTTTATACGACAATAAAAATCAAATCATAAAATCTGATCAATTAACCAGAATGAACGATAAATCTGGAAATTCGGCTCTATTAGATATGTTTAGATATTATGTAAAAAATAAATATCTAAGATCAAAAGGTAATATTGAAATAAACGACAAGGAAAAAAATAAATATTTTTTTGACGATGTATTTATTGATTTCGAAAAAGAAAGAATGGCAGGATCAAATGTAAAAATAAAATTTAATAATAATATATTTGGAAATACCGAAAATGATCCTAGATTAGTTGGTAATTCGGCAGTAATTACTAAAAATAAAAGTTATATTGAAGGAGGAGTTTTTACAACTTGCAAAAAAAGAGGTGATAAGTGTCCGCCATGGAAACTCATGGCAGAAAAAGTAATTCATGACAAAGAAAAACAAACTATTAATTATGAAAATGCAAAATTATATTTATATGATTTACCTGTATTCTATACTCCCAAGTTTTATCATCCTGATCCAACAGTGAAAAGACAATCTGGATTTTTGACACCAGGTATAATGAATTCTACTTTATTGGGATATGGAGTTAAATTGCCTTATTATTTCGCTATGGCAGAACATAAAGATGCAACATTAATCCCAAAGATTTACGCAGATGAAAATCCTGTACTTCAAACAGAATATCGACATATAACAAAAAAAACCTATTCAATTATAGATGCAAGTTATAACCAAGGTTATAAAAAAATATCAGATAAAAAAACCAAAGGTAGTAGAAATCATATTTTTGCAAGATCTGATATAAATTTAGATTTTGAAATGTTTGATGAAAGCAATCTTTCAATTAATTTTCAAAAAACGTCAAATGATACTTATCTCAAAGTTCATGATATTAATTCTAAACTAAAGACCAGTAATACTACTATGCATTCTTCGGTGGACATGGATTTTGCAAAAAATGATTCGAGTATAAACATAAATATGGATGTATATGAAAATTTAAGTCTAACAAATACCAGTGATAGGTACGAATATGTAGTACCAAATTATGATTACAAAAATAAATTATCTATTTCAGATGAACTGGGAGTGCTTAACTTTCAGTCTAGAGGTTACTACAAAAATTACAGCACTAACATAAAAGAGATAAAATTAGTTAATGATTTTAATTGGAATTCAAATGATTACTTTAGCAATTCCGGTATTGTAACAAAAGTTGAAGGTAATTTGAAAAATTCAAACTATAAAGCAGAAAATACTTCGAGTCATAAAAACGACAAAAACAATTTCGAACTTTCAGGAGCAGTATCATTTTTAAGTTCTCTACCTTTAGAAAAAAAATCTGAAAATTATAAAAAAACCCTAACACCAAAACTAATGTTGAGAGCTGCCCCTGGTCATATGAGAAATATGAGTGATGGTGGTTTAAAATTGGGAATGAATAATTTGTATACTTTAAATAAACTAAGCAATATTGATGTAATTGAAACTGGCACAAGCTTAACTCTAGGGACAGATTATAACCTCAAAGATAAAAATGATTTTGAAAAATTCAATTTATCTGTTGGTCAAGTGTTCAATCTTGATAACAACAATAAAATGTCTAGACGAAGCTCATTAAATCAGAAAACTTCTGAATTAGTTGGCGATCTAAATTATAATCTAAACAATTTTAGCAAAATTGGTTATAAATTTTCACTAGATCATAACTATAAAGATATAAATTATAATGAAATTTCAGGTATTTTTAAAATCAACAAATTAGTCACAAATTTTGAGTATCTCGAAGAAAATAGACATATAGGAGATAATCATTACATTAACGCTGGATTAGTTTTAGAGTTAGATAAATCAAATTCTTTAAAGTTTAAAACTCGTAAAAACTTTACAACTGAAGCTACTGAATTTTACAACATAGGTTACCAATATGAAAATGACTGCCTGAGAGCTGCGGTAGAATATAATAAAAGTTTTTACTCCGATAAAGATTTAGAACCCGAACAAAATCTAATGTTTACATTAACAATTATACCTTTTGGCAAGTTATCTGCACCCATTACCAAAACAGGTAATTAAGTGAGAAAGAATATAAAATTATTTAAATCTATAATTTTTCTCTTAATACTCTTATTAACTAATTCAAAAGCGGAATTAACAAATAAGGTAATTATACGAGTAGGAAGTGAAATTATTACCGACTACGACATAACTAGAGAAATCAAATATTTAAATGTATTAACTATGGGAAGTTTTGAAAACTTAGATATTCAAGAAGCCGAAAAGATTGCGGTTGATTCTTTGATTAAAGATAAAGTAAAAATCAATGCGTTAATAAACTACGAAAATATAATTATAAACGATAAACTGATTAATGATCAAATTGCTCGAACAACTCGAGATCTTGGGTTTAGAGATGAGGAAGATTTAAAAACATTTTTAGTAATGAAAGAATATACATTTGAGGAATTTAAAAAAAAAATTACATTAGAACTAAGATGGAACCAATTGATTTATCAATTTTATAAGAATCAAATTATTGTTAATAAAGAAAAAATTGATAAAAAATTGAAAATATTAATTTCAAAACAAAGAAAAAGAGAAGAATATCTAATTTCTGAAATATTTATTGAAGATTCATCAATAAAAAAATTGAATGAAAAAAATGAAGAAGTATTGACAAAAGATAATATTGTTAAAAAACAAGATGAAACAATTATTAAAACTGAAATTGCATCATATGATAATGAAAAAAATTCTATAAATGTAGAAAAATCTATAGAAGAGAAAACTGATAATAAAGCAAATAATCAAATTACAATAGATGAACTAATAGAAAATATACAAGAAAAAGGATTTGAAAATACAGCAATTCAATTTAGCTCTTCGTCAACATCTCAACAAGGAGGCAAGTTAGACTGGATCAATGAAAGTGAGTTTTCCGAAATATTATTAAAATATATAAAAAAAACAAAAATAGGTACAATTACTGAACCAATTTCTGTCCCCGGAGGAATTATAATATTAAAAATTGAGAACAAAAGATTTGAGGAAAATAAAATTGATTTTGAAAAAAAAATGGAAGAATTAATTAAAATCGAAAAAAATAATCAACTAAATCAATTTTCAACAAATTATTTTAACCAAGTTAAAAATAATATTAAAATCAAGTATTTTAATGACTAAGCCAATTGCTATAATTATTGGTGAACCTAATAGTATTTCATCTGAAATAATTTTTAAATCTTGTATAAAAAAAAAAAAATTTAAACACCTTCCTTGCTTAGTTATTGGAAATTACAATCTTCTATATAGGCAATTAAAATACTTTAAATTTAATCTAAAATTAAAATTAATTAAAAAGAGTTTTAAATTAGAAGATCTAAAAAGTACAGCTATTCCTATAATTAATATAAAATATAATCAAAAAAAAATTTTTGAAAAAATTTCAAAAAAAACAAATAAATTTATTTTTGATTGTTTTTCCGAGGGATTAAATTTAATAAAACAAAATAAAGTCCTAGGAATAATAAATGGTCCAGTTTCAAAGGAAGTTTTACTAAATAAAAAATTCAGTGGAATTACAGAATTTATTGCGCACAAAGCTAAATGTTATAATAAGGCAACAATGTTAATTTATAGCAAAAAATTCGCTGTTACCCCTATTACGACACATATTCCAATAAAAAAAATATCTTCAAAATTAAATGTTGACAAAATAGTAAATCAAACAAAAGAAATTGCTTTTTTTTATCAAAAATATTTTAAAAAAAAAATCAAAATCGCAATTACAGGTTTAAATCCACATTGTTATTCTAGTGAAAAAATTTCAGAGGAAGAAAAGATAATTAAACCTGCAATAAAAAAACTAAAGAGGTTAAATGTTGATATCTCCGGTCCACATTCTATTGACACATTATTTTTAACAAAAAGTCAAAAAAAATTCGATATAATTGTAGGAATGTATCATGACCAAGTATTAACGCCAATTAAAACCATAATGGGTTTGAAAGCTATTAATATTACCTTGGGCCTTCCATTTTTCAGAATCTCACCAGATCATGGTGTTGCAGTAGATATTGTTGGAAAAAAAATTGCTGATCCATCAAGTTTAATTGAATCAATAAAATTTTTTAATTCTATAAAGTGAAAATTTTACCGAAAAAAAGTTTAGGACAAAATTTTTTAATAGATACTAATATTATAAATAAAATTGTTGATATAGGAAATATAAATAAAAAAGATAATATATTAGAAGTTGGACCTGGTACAGGCAACCTAACAAGAAAAATTATTAAAAGAAAACCAAGAAAAATATTTCTAATTGAAAAAGATAAGTTGCTTTATGTAAATTTAAAAAAAGAGTTCAAAAATACGATAAACATTTTTAATAAAGATATACTAAAAGTTAACGAAAAAAATTTATCTAATGAAAAGCTAATTGTGTATGGAAATTTACCTTACAACATATCAACTCAAATATTAATAAAATGGATATTAGATAATAGTTCAAATTTTTGGTATAAAAAACTCATTTTAATGTTTCAAAAAGATGTTGCAGAAAGAATTATCGCTAATACAAATACAAAAGCCTATAGTAGATTATCTGTTATCAGCAATTGGAAATTAAAAATTATAAAACATTTCGATATTCCAAAAAATTGTTTTTATCCAAAACCAAAAGTAGAAAGTAGTATTTTGTCATTTGTTCCTGAAACAAATTATGTAAAATTTCAAAATGCTAAAAATCTAGAGACAGTTACAAGAGTTTTCTTTTCGCAAAAAAGAAAAATGATCAACAAACCATTTAAAAAATTATTTAATAATAATAATGAAATTTTGAATAGGCTGAAAATTAATTTAAATTTAAGACCTGGAAATTTAAGTAAAGAAATTTATTTTAAAATTACAAAAGAGTATGAAAATTTAATTAATTAATTCAGATATTTTTCCTATAATTTTATTTTGATCAAATAAAAACTTTTTTCCTTTCTTTTCACAATCAATTATTGACATAATTGTTTGATAACACTTTTCTAAGTCACTATTTATTACGACATGGTCATATTCCTTCCAATGCAATGCATCATTTTTAAACTGACTCATTCTATCTTTTAATATTAGTTTATCCTTTATATCACGATTGTATAATCTATCTCTAAGTGTTTTAATGTTTGGTGGTAAAATAAATATCGAAATTAATTTATTTTTTAATTTTAATCTTTTTATTTGTTCGGAACCTTGCCAGTCTATATCGAACAATACATCTTTTCCTTGAGATACACTTTTAATGACAGGATCTTTTAACGTTCCATAAAGATTGGTAAAAACTCTTGCATATTCATAGAAAGATCTTGTTCTAATTAGATCATTAAATTTTTTCTCATTAACAAAATGATAATCTTTGCCCTCGATTTCATTTTTTCTAGGTTTTCTTGTTGTGCTTGAAATTGAGATCTCAAAATTTTCATTTCTTTCTGCCAACAATTTCACTAGTGTAGTTTTACCCACTCCAGAAGGTGAGGAAATAATGATTAACATCCCTGTACGATCAGAAATCATACTAAAAAATTATAAAAAAAACTTTAGTTTTATTTCTTCTCTATGAATTTTATTGCGTCACCAACAGTTAATATTTTTTCGGCTTCGCTATCAGAAATTTCTGAACCAAATTCTTCTTCAAAAGCCATAACTAGTTCCACCGTATCCAGGCTATCTGCTCCCAGATCATCTATAAAGCTAGCTTCCTCTGTTACTTTTGCTTCATCAATTCCCAAATGATCAGCTACTATTTTTTTCACTGTGTTTGCTACATCGTCTGCCATGTGATTCCTTAAAATAAATTGATAATAATAATCTTAATAGATTAATCGCAAATTTTGTCAAGCCATATACATGCCACCATTAACATGCAATGTTTCCCCGGTAACATAGGAAGCTAAGTCTGAAGATAAAAAAGCTACACAATTTGACACATCTTCCCCTGATCCCAGTTTCCCCATTGGTATTCTTGATGTTAAAAATATTTTTACTTTATCTGCAATATTCCTTGTCATCTCTGTGACTATAAAACCAGGAGAGACACAATTAATTGTTATATTTTTTTTTGCATACTCAATTGCAAGACTTTTAGACATGCCAATAATACCAGCCTTTGAAGCAGCATAGTTAGACTGACCTAAATTTCCTGAATGGCCAACAATTGAGGTGATATTTACAATTCTACCAAATTTACTTTTTAGCATTGTTTTTATTGAATGCTTACACAATAAAAAAGTAGAAGTTAAATTTACATCTATTACTTTCTTCCATTCTTCATCTTTCATCCTTATGGATAAGTTATCCATATTCATTCCAGCATTATTGATAAGTACATCTAATCCACCTAAATCTGAAATAACATTGTTTATGAATTCTTCAATTCGTGAATGTTCTGAAATATCAAATCTTTGTATCTTCACATTTGGATATTTTTTTTTTATCATTTCCAATTTTTCATCTTTTCTCCCGGTAGCTACGACACTTCCTCCTAAACTTAAAAATTTTTTAACTAGTTCGCTCCCTATTCCGCCAGTTGCACCTGTAATTAATATTTTCTTATTCTTAAAATCAATCATTTATTTATATAACTCGTTATATCATCAATAGAATTTATATTAAAAACTTTTACATCTTTATTAATTCTTTTTACTAAACCTGTTAGAACTTTGCCAGGTCCAATTTCAATAAATTCGTTAACACCACAATTAATCATATACTCTACACTTTCTCTCCACTTAACCCTTGAGGTAATCTGTTTAATTAATAGCTCCTTAATTTTGTTGACTTTATTTTCAGGTTTTGCAGTAACATTAGATATTATTGATGGTTTTGGATCTTTAAATAATGATTCTGTAATTTTTTGACTCATTTTTTTTTCTGCTCCTTCCATTAAAGAACAATGAAATGGTGCACTCACGGGTAAAATTATTCCGCGTATAGATTTTTTTTTAAAGTTATCTTGTAATATTTTAATACTATCTTTATCTCCACTGATAACAATTTGACCTGGGCTGTTATCATTGGCTATTTCACAAGTTCCACTTATCGAAATTGAATTTATTTGCTCCAAAATTTCATCTACTTTCAAACCTAATACGGCTAACATAGCCCCTTTTCCAGAAGGTACTGCCTCTTGCATAAATTTGCCTCTTGCATATAGTAAACGAACAGCTTCTTTAAATTGCAAAGCATTAGCACAGGTTAAAGCAGAATACTCTCCAAGTGAATGTCCAGCAAAATAATTTGCCTGCCTTAGGTCAATATTGAATTCCTTTTCCATTACGGAAAAGATTGAATAACTAACAACAAATATTGCTGGTTGTGTATTTTCAGTTAAATTAATTTTCGAAATTGGACCATTTAAAATAATTTTGCTTAAGCTAAAACCCAAAACTTCGTCTGCCCTAGAAAATATATCTTTTACAAGAGAATATTTTTCATAAAATTCTTTTGCCATTCCTACAGATTGAGAACCTTGTCCTGGAAAAATTAATGAAAACATATGATTATTTATATTCTAAGAAGTAATTTACATATTGTAAATTAGAAGTTTAAATAGTATAAAACCATTTTTTCTCAATACAGTGAAAAATGTATTGCAAATAAAATATGAGATTACAAGGTAAAATGAATTTATACGAACATACAATTATAGTTAAACAGAGTTATTCTAGTAAAGAGTTAGATAGTTTAAAAACAAAATATTCAGAAATTATTGAAAAAAATGAGGGAGAAATTGTAAGAATAGATAATTGGGGCCTTTTAAATTTTTCCCATAAAATTAATAAAAATAGGAAAGGAAATTACATACACTTTAAACTTAAGGGAAGTGGCTTAACTATTTCAGAGTTAGAAAAAAATGAAAAAATTGACAAAAATTTACTAAGATTTTTAACTGTAAGAGTAAAAAAATTTGATTTAAATAAAAATTATTTTGAACAAGAAGCTAATAATGCTAAGAAAAATAACGAAAAGAAATATGAATGATGAAAAAAAAATTTAATAAGAAAAATAAAAAAAGTAAGCAACGTGGATTTAATAGACTAAATTTATTTCAAACTCCAAAATTTCAATTCAAAAGAAAATGTTCATTGACGGGAAAAAATGCTCCCGAAATTGATTATAAAAATGTTAAATTATTAAAAAAATATATATCTGAAAATGGTAAAATTTTGCCTTCTAGAATTACATCGGTTTCTCAAAAAAAGCAAAGAGAACTCTCACAATCGATTAAAAGAGCAAGAATTTTAGCTCTAATTTAATTTATGCAAGTTATTTTGTTAGAAAATATTAAAAACCTTGGAAAGATTGGAGATATCGTTAGGGTTAAGAGAGGATATGCTAGAAATTATTTAATTAAATTTGAAAAAGCTCTTAATGCATCTAAGGAAAACATTAAAATAGTTAATAATAAAAAAGAACAGCTTGATAAAAAAGATTTAGAATTCAAAAAACAAGCTAAGAATAATTTTGGAATATTAAATAAAAAAATCTATAAAATTCAAAAGCTAGTTACTGAAAATAATGAACTTTATGGATCTGTAAAACCTACAGAAATAGCAAAAATTATAATAGAAAAAGAGAATATAGACATAAAACCATCGCAGATTGACTTGGAAAAAGAAATCAAATCAGTTGGCACTTTTAAAACAACTATCAATCTACATCCAGAGATACAAGCAAATATTCTTATTGAAGTTGAAAAATCTGAAGAGAAAAAATCTTGAATCTTTAAACTTTATTAAGATTTTTTTCACATGTAAAAATAATTTAGATAATTATTTTTAAGAAGTAAAAAACAAATATATACTTCCTGCTTTATGTCTACAAACAAATTTAGTTTAGTCAAGAACCAGTCAAGAGAATTACCTAATAATATTGAGGCCGAACAGTCGGTTATTGGTTCAATACTTGTTTCCAATGAAATATTTGATGAAGTAAGTCCAATAATTGATAACTCGAAATTTTATGATCCTGTGCATCAAAAAATTTTTTTAGCTATTGAAAATTTAATTTCCAAAGGAATGTTAGCGAATCCAATAACTTTAAAAAATTATTTCGAAAACGACAAAAACCTCATTGAACTTGAAGGCCATGAATATTTAGTAAAAATTACTAAATTTTCTACAAGTCTAAGACAGGCCATTGAGTATGCAAAAATAATTTATGACATGTATGTGAGAAGAGAATTAATAAAAATTTCTGAATCAACTATAGATAATGCATCAAATAAAAATGTTGATTTGCCCGGTGAAAAAATAATAGAAGACTCAGAAAAATTATTATTTGATTTAGCTGAAAGAGGATCGTTTAGTAAATCATTTATCAAATTTGATGCTTCGCTTAAACAAACTATTGAAATGGCCTCTAAAGCTTTTAAAAGTGACGAAGGAATTGTTGGGGTTTCTACAGGATTAACCGATTTAGATGACCGATTAGGAGGATTACACAATCAAGATTTAGTTATAATAGCAGGGAGACCTTCTATGGGGAAAACAGCTCTAGCAACAAATATAGCATTTCATGCAGCAAAGAATATTCAAGATAAAGGTTTAAAATCTTCTGTAGCTTTTTTTTCCTTAGAAATGTCTTCTGAACAATTGTCTACAAGAATTTTATCAGAACAATCTAAAATAAAATCAAATGATATTAGAAGAGGAAAAATTTCTGAGGAGCAATTTGATAAATTTATTGAAACTTCAAAGAATATTTCTGAATTACCACTTTATATTGATGAAACTCCAGCGATATCAATTGCTGCCTTAAGTAACAGGGCACGAAGAATAAAAAGATTGTTTGGCTGTGATTTAGTGGTAGTTGATTATATACAGTTAATGAGAGCAACAAACCCAAGAAATGACGGCAGGGTCCAAGAAATTTCCGAAATTACACAGGGCCTCAAAGCATTAGCTAAAGAGCTCAATATACCTGTGCTGGCTTTATCTCAACTTTCCCGAGCTGTAGAACAAAGAGATGATAAAAAACCTCAATTGTCAGATTTAAGAGAGTCAGGCTCAATAGAGCAAGATGCTGACGTTGTAGCATTTGTTTATAGAGAAGCTTATTATTTAGAAAGAAAAGAACCACGACCTGCCACTATTGAACATGCGGAATGGCAAGCCAAGATGAATGAAATTTCAAATTTTGCTGAAATTATGATTGGTAAACAAAGACATGGTCCAACAGGTAACATAAAGGTTGAATTTGAAGCTATGTTCACCAAATTTAGAGATATTCAAACTAGCTAAATTAAAATATATCTATTTTGATTTAGAAAATGTTCTCAAAAAGCTATCAAAATATTGTAATACAAAAACCAAAGCTAATTTTGACTCTGTTATTTTTAGTTTTGTTGAGTTTTGGTTATTTTTCAAAAGACTTTAAGCTTGATGCATCCTCCGACACTCTTTTATTAGAGAACGATCCTGACCTAAATTATCTCAGAGAAGTAACAAAAAGATATGGTTCTAAGGATTTTTTGGTATTAACTTACACGCCCGAAAAAGAAATTATAAGCGACGATTCAATCAAAAATTTGATAAATCTTAAAGAAGAAATTCAAAATTTAAAATGGGTACACAATGTAGTAACAATACTTGATATTCCTCTTCTAAGCAGTTCTGATGAATCTTTGATGGAAAGGCTGAAAAATTACAAAACTCTTAAAGATGACGGTGTGGATAAAAAAAGAGGATTTGAAGAAATACTTAATAGTCCAGTATTTAAAGAGTTCATTATAAGCCAGGATGGCAAAACAACTGGAATAATTGTTAATTTAAAAAGCGATGAAAAATTAAGAGAATTCATTGAGCAAAAGGATTATTTTTATAATAAATCTATAACTGAAAATCTTAATTTAGAAGAAAAAAAAAATTATTCTAACTTCTTAAATGATTTCGAAATTTATAAAGATTCTCTAAAAAAACAAAATCATGAAAATATTCTAGAAATTAGAAATATTATTAAAAATCATCAAAGTTCTGCAAAAATACATCTAGGTGGAATTCCTATGATTGCAGATGACATGATGACGTTTATAAAAAACGATATAATAGTTTTCGGAGCTGGGGTATTTTTATTTATTGTTGTCACTCTCTGGTTTATTTTTAGAAAAATACTATGGATAATCATTCCATTAAATAGCTGTTTTTTTTCTGTGTTAATAATGATGGGACTTTTAGGATTGCTCGGATGGAAAGTGACAGTAATTTCTTCAAATTTTATTGCTCTTATGCTTATCCTAACAATGGCAATGAATATACATATGAGTGTAAGATATCTGCAATTAAGAAGAGACTATCCAGAATTAGGTAATAGCGAAGCTATATTGCAAACTTCACAAAAAATGTTTTGGCCGATTCTTTATACAGTTTTAACTACTATCTGCGCTTTTTTGTCCTTAATTTTTAGTGAAATTAAGCCTATCATAGATTTCGGATGGATGATGACGCTTGGACTAATCACCTCTTTTATTATTACATTTACATTATTGCCTACAACTTTAAATTTTATAACGGAAAATACGTTAGTTATAAAAGATGAAAGCAAATCAAGAATTACTAGTACTTTAAGTGAAATTTCACAAAAAAACACCAAATTAATTTTTGGAACGACTTTTGTAGTAATTATTCTAAGTGCAATAGGAATTGGTAAGTTAGAAGTCGAAAACAGTTTCATAAATTATTTTGATAAAAAAACTGAAATATACAAAGGAATGAAATTAATTGATGATAAGCTTGGAGGAACGACTCCATTGGAAATCATAATTAAATTTCCAAAGAAAGAAAAAAAAATAAGCTCTGATGATGATGAATTTGAAAGTTGGGATAATGAAGAAGATAAAGATGATCAAAAATATTGGTTTACAAGAGACAAAATTGATAAAATTAATCTTGTTCATAATTATTTAGATAATTTAGAAGAAGTAGGAAAGGTTTTATCTTTTTCTTCTATAGTTCAAGTAGGCGAACAATTAAATGATGATAAAAAATTAGAAACTTTAGAACTTGGGGTATTATACACTAAATTACCAGATGCAATAAAAACGGAAATTATTGATCCCTATATTTCAATAGAAGATAACGAGGCAAGAATTAATTTAAGAATAAAAGACTCGAAGGAAAATCTAAGAAGGAACGAATTGATCAAAAAAATCAACAACGATTTAGAAAACAAACTTGGCTTTAAAAAAGAAGAATTTAAATTGGCCGGAGTGCTAATACTATTCAATAACTTATTACAAAGTTTATTTAAATCTCAAATTTTAACATTGGGATTTGTAATGGCGGGAATATTCATAATGTTCTTAGTATTATTTAGAAACCTAACATTATCATTTATTGGGGTAGTACCGAATTTTATTGCTGCATTTTTTATATTAGGAATTATTGGTTTATTAGGAATTCCACTAGATATGATGACAATTACTATAGCTGCAATAACCATAGGAATTGCTGTGGATAATAGTATCCATTATATATATAGATTCAGGGAAGAATTTCAAAAAAACAAAAACTACAATCAGACAATTGATAAATGTCATTCTACTGTCGGCATTGCTATTTTAAATACTTCGATAACAATCGTTTTTGGTTTTTCTATTTTGTTTTTATCAAATTTTATACCAACAATTTATTTTGGTATCTTTACAGGAATAGCTATGTTGTTAGCTTTAATATCAGTTTTAACACTTTTACCAAAATTAATTTTATTAATACAGCCTTTTGGTAAAGCAAATTAATTATTTAAAATTTTGACAAAATTAAAATAGACATCAGAAATGATCGATACTATTTCCAATTACCTTACACTTTTCGATATAATATACGCAGTAATAACTTTATTAACTGTAATCCAATGTTCGGAAAAAGGCTTTACCCTGAGTTTACTTTCAACTTCAAAGTGGATTTTGGCTATCTTTATAACAATAATTGTCATTCCAAAATTAAAACCTTGGGCAGACAATTACATCAAATCCGAGTATGTGGTTGATATTGGTCTGGGAATTATTATATTTTTGTTAGCTATTTTTATTATCTTGTTGGTTAGTAGAGGTATAAGTAAAGTTGTTAAATATTCTGGTCTAGGTGGATTAGATTCGCTCTTTGGTTTTTTATTTGGTTTTTTAAAAGGTTATATTGTAGTTGTTATTTTATTTTCACTAGTTGATTGGCTGTATCCATACGAAAAATGGCCAATAAAAGTAGAGGAATCATTTACCTTTTCATATAAGTTGGGTGTGAATAATGGTAGTAATTTTTTAATTAAAATACTTCCTAATGAAGAAAGTTACATTGATACAAAGGAAAAAATTGAGGACATTTAATCCTAAAATAAAGGAAGAGTGTGGAGTCTTTGGAATAAGTAATAATCCAGATGCTGCCACCTTAACTGCTCTTGGATTGCATGCTCTTCAGCACCGGGGACAAGAAAGTTGTGGAATAGTATCTTTTGATGGAAAAAATTTTCATTCCGAAAAAAGATTGGGATTAGTAGGAGATAATTTTACAAAAGGAAAAATTATAGAAAAGTTACCAGGCCGATTTGCAGTTGGACATAATCGATACTCGACTACAGGTGGAACAATATTAAGAAATATTCAGCCTTTTTTTGCAGATCTTCACGGTGGAGGAATAAGTATTGGACATAATGGCAATCTTACCAATGCTATTACCTTAAGAGAAAAACTTGTAAAAGATGGGGCAATTTTTCATACCACTTCTGATACAGAGGCCATTGTCCAGCTTATAGCAAAATCAAAAAGACAAACAATGATCGATAAAATTGTAGATGCCCTGTTTCAAATCCAAGGTGGTTATGCTTTAGTAATACTAATAAATAATGCTCTTATCGGTGCAAGAGATCCTTTTGGAATTAGGCCTTTAATAATAGGAAAATTAAAAAACTCCTACATATTTGCTTCCGAAACTTGTGCACTAGACATTGTAGGTGCAACATTTATCAGAGAAGTTGAAAATGGAGAAATAGTAGTTATTGAAAATGAAAATCTAAAAAGTATTAAACCTTTTCCTAGTAAAAAAGCCAGACCATGTGTATTTGAATATATTTATTTTTCACGACCGGATAGCATATTGAATAATAAATGTGCCTACGAATATAGAAAAAATTTCGGATATGAGTTGGCAAAAGAATCTCATACTAACGTTGATATTATTGTACCTGTTCCAGATTCAGGAATACCTGCAGCAATTGGTTATAGTCAAAAAGTTGGAAAAAACTTTGAATTAGGATTAATTCGGAATCATTATGTGGGAAGGACCTTTATAGAGCCAGTCCAAAACATCAGAAGTTTTGGAGTAAAATTAAAATTGAGTGTAAATAAATCTTCTTTGATAGGTAAATCTATCGTATTAATTGATGATTCATTGGTTAGAGGTACGACCTGCCACAAAATAGTAAAAATGTTATACGACGCAGGAGCAAAAGAGGTGCATGTCAGAATAGCTTGTCCAGAAATAAAATTTCCTGATTTTTACGGTGTTGATACACCTACAAAAAAGGAATTATTAGCTGCAAATAATAGTATCGAAGAAATGTGTAAATTCATTAATGCAAAATCTCTAAAATTTTTATCTCTAGAAGGTCTCTATAAAGCCATGGGTTTTGACAAAAGGAATAATCTTTACCCACAACTTACCGATCATTATTTTACAGGAGATTATCCGATAAAACCAACTGACAATCTTGGCGACAGTAAAATTACACAATTATCATTCTTAAGTAGTGGTCAAAAAAATTAAAAAATTATGCTTTATCCCCATAATCTTTCATATGTCTCGGTATTCTCTTATTGGTTCCATACATAAAATGAGCTGACATATCTTCTCTATATTTACTGGCAGGTACTTTCAATCCAACGGACTCGGCGATCTCTCTAATCAACATTGGGTTTGCACCACAACAAACTCCTAAATAGTTCACACCAAGACCAAAAGCTTCTTTTGCAAATTTTCCAATTTCATATCTATTACATTGAAGGGAATCCAACGCGGTAGGAAATGTTCTGCCATGAGGTGAATGACATGTGCATCCATTATTGTCTGGTAAATTAAAAAAGGTTGGATATTCATTGGTTGTACGAAAATTAATGGGTAAAGCAGCAACATGACATTTCAAAGCTTTCCTAACTTCTTTTAAGTAAGGCATCATGGTAGCAGGACCTCTAAAGCAATTCATTCCAACAACATCTCCGCCAAGTTGCTCCAATTCTTTGCAAGTATCCACAATAGAAATCCCATCTCTCATTATATTTTCACCCATGGGTGCTATTGTAATAACGCATGGAAGGCCTGTTTTTTTCATTACCTTTAAAGCTTTATAAGCTTCTTCAGCATAATAAAAAGTTTCTCCAATTAATATATCTGCACCTTCTTCAACAGCCCAACCAACCATTTGTGTGAACATTTTCTCAACTTCTAATTGTGATTTTAAATCATTCTCTTTCCAAATATTTGAATTTGAAATATTTCCAGCCATCAAATTAGGTTCGATTCCTTTTGGAGTACTTATTGCAACTTTCTTTGCTATTTTTAAAGCTGCTCTATTTAAGGGTTCTAATAACTCCTCTTCGCCGATCACTCTCATTTTTTCACGATGCGCATTGTAAGTAAATGCTTCAACAATATCAGAGCCTGCATGTTGAAAATCTCTATGAAGATTTTCTAAAGCTTCGGGATGTTCCAAAGATACCATGGGAACGAATTGTCCTGAGGACATGTATCCCCTTCTTTCAATTTCAAACAAAAAAACCTTCAGCACAAATTACAGGACCTTTGTTTAATCTTTCGATTAATCCATTTATCGACATAAATTTTTTTTTATCTTTCCTTGGAGAAGCGTAATTGGTGTTATATATGATGTCAAATAGTTTCTAAATTGCTATTATTAAGAGTTTTTTTGAAATATTTGATCAACTAAATGATAACCACTAAAAAAAATATTATTAAATACTTTCAAAGGGGAATTAAAAATAAAATTGTTTTAGCTGGAGTTGATTTTATAGGAAGTAAGCTAAACGGAGATTTAAATGTTGCTTCACCAACTGGATTAAAATCATATAAAGATCTTTCTGGTATAGATTTATTTAAAGATTTTTGGAATTACGTTGAAAACAAATATGCAGTTAACTGATCAAAAAAGGGGAACTTTATTAGCATTTATTGCAATAATGTTTATCACCCCTGATAGCTTGCTTATCCGTTTATCAAATACAGAATCTTGGAACCTTATTTTTTACCGAGGAATTATTCCTTTTTTTGCAGTTTTTATTGGCCTTTTAATTATTCAAAAAGGTCAAATTGTTTCCTCTATCATAAATAATGGTTGGCACGGCGTTGCTTATGTTTTTACTTTCACCATAACTAACATTCTTTTTGTTATTTCAATTGAAAATACAAACGTTGTAAATACTCTAATTATGATCAGTCTATCTCCTATGCTTGCTGCAATAATAAGTTTTATTTTTCTAAAAGAAAACCCTGATAAAAAAACATGGCTAGCAATTAGTGTTACAACTCTAGCTGTTATCTATATTTTTTTTGATTCATTTGAAAAAGGTGATTTTAAAGGGAATTTTTTTGGATTTATTTGTGCTTTAGGCTTGGCAGCTGGAACCGTAATAATTAGATCTGCAAAACAGTTAAATTTGGTTCCTTCGGCAATGATAGGTAAATTATTTGTTGCATTAATAGCGCTAATTTTTGTAGATAAACTCAAATTAGAAGGAAAAGATTTACTCATTATCCCAACTATGGGCATTGCATGTGTAGCAATACCATTCGTTTTGCTGACCTTGGCCCCAAGATATATTACCGCACCTGAAGTCAATCTTTTTTTCTTACTTGAAACCATTTTAGGCCCCTTAT
>Ga0187827_10001959_pt1 | contig 28969 bp, 24 predicted proteins | sample ETNtaG_39_FD_167969 | JGI IMG/M metagenome (GOLD analysis project Ga0187827, IMG submission 167969) | Marine microbial and viral communities from oxygen minimum zone, Eastern Pacific Ocean - ETNP2014_SV_150_PacBio MetaG (Illumina Assembly) | ecosystem: Environmental > Aquatic > Marine > Hypoxic...
TCGAAAATTGCGACCAAACGATGAACTCACGCTCATAATGGATAAGCTGCACGAACTGAAAGATGTGCTTGCATCTAACGAGGCGAAAAAGTAAATCCAGTAGCTATTGGCTTCACCAATAGTAGATGTTTCAGCCTATTCGAGTTACTGATTACGGTTGCGGTTATAGGCATTATTTTTGCGATAGCCGTGCCTGCTTACCGCAACTATATCGAAACTGCCAACATGGCTAAGGTTACGGCAAACTTTGAAGAAGCTGTTCGTTTGGCGAGAAACACATTTGTAAAGGACAAGACGAGAATAACCATTGGTTTGCCGGCAACGGCGCCAAATGATACCGCTGGCTGGATTACCATGTTTAACAAAAGTGGCGTATTGGCACCGGGCGGTGGTCCAGCCTACATACCATCCAATAACAAAAAGGATACAGGGCGGGGCGATATGGTCACGGGTGCGATCGGTGTCAAATAGAGAGCGGCAAAGACAGATAAAAAACCCAAATCAGCACGCCTTGAACTATGGTGACCTCTTTACATGGGCCTCATCGAACAGCGCGCGCGATTGGAGGGTGATGATATTGATACCACGATTCAACGCGAAAAGCCTTAGCGTCCACTACTTAGTTGCCCAGGTGAACCAGTACCTTTCGCCTTGCAACGGCGTAGCGGTGCTCCCACAGGAAAATACCCTGCCAGGTTCCCAGGGCCAGTTTTCCTTCCAGGATTGGAATTGACACACTGGTCGCGGTCAACGCTGATTTGATATGCGCAGGCATGTCATCGGCGCCTTCAAGCGTATGGGTATAACTCGGATCACCTTCCGGTACCAGTCGATTCAGCCACTTTTCAAGATCGCGTTTTGCAGAAGGGTCACAGTTTTCCTGCATCACTAAACTTGCTGAAGTATGCTGGATAAAGAGGGTACAGAGCCCCTCCTCCTGCCTTAGCTGGTCAACGCAGTTTGATACTTCACCGGTAATATCGTGCAGCCCCTGCTTTGCCACATCAATTTGCAGAGTCCTTATCATTAACCCTTATCTGCCGGTGAAATTTGGTTTTCGCCGTTCGAGAAATGCCTTTACGCCCTCCTGAAAATCTTCACTCTGGAACATTGGGACAAGATGAGCCATCAGATGATCAACAGCAGTATCATAAGATTCTTCAAGCCCCACTCGCATCATCCGCTTGGTAGTCTGAACTGCCAGGGGCGCATTCTCGGCGATCTCCTGCGCCCATTGCATGGTCGTCTCCATAAGTTGGTCGTCCGCGACAACCGTGTTGACCAGACCCAATTCAAGGCACTCGGCAGCGCCAATGGTACGGGCACGATAATAAAGTTCCGCAGCCTTGGCCCAACCAATCAGGCGCGGCAAAAGCCATGTTCCACCACTTTCCGGTACCACGTTTCGCTTGGCGGTTACAGCAGCCATTTTTGCAGACTCGCCGGCTATACGGATGTCACAGAGAAGCGACAAGTCCATCCCATATCCCGCAGCTGCACCATTGAGTGCGCAGATAATCGGTGTATCGATACTCCACATAACATTGATGGGGGCATCACGAAGGTCAAACAGTTGCCTTGGTCTGGCTCTGCCTCCTTCACCACCACCAATACCACCCTGGCCAGCATCAACCAGGTCCAGCCCTGAGCAAAACCCCCGCCCTGTACCCGTCAGCACTATGCATCGGATCTCAGGGTCCTTGTCAGCCTCGACTACCTTGGCGGACAATTCACCCAACATATCTCGACTAATTGCATTTAATCGATCTGGTCGATTGAGTGTAATTACGACAATGTTGCCCTTTTGTTCAACCAACAATTCGTCAGTATTCGATTCCGTTAAGGCCATCAGTTTATTCCTTCTCCGTTATTTTTAGACACTGGCCCGACTATACACGCTTCAAGGCTTCTGCAGTCACAAAACGATTAATATCCCAAAGAACCTCGCTATTTCCGCGATAGATCCGTGAAAGGGAAGCAACGATGTCGATATGCCCCATTCCATCGTAGACTTCCCTGCTTGCATCACCGCCTACCGCCTGCTGCTTTTCCATCAGGCTCTTGGAATGGCCCCGCCGTACTCGTACATCATCTCTTCCATGTAACAGATACAGGGGAGCGGCATCCGGGCGCACGAAATTCACCGGCTGGGATTCCCGGTACTTTTCCGCCGGAGAGAACAGCTCCCAGTGAGAGTCTTCCGTATAGGGGAAGAAGTCATATGGACCAGCCAGACCAATAAAACCACTTATTCTTTGCGCTGATTGAAGCAGCTGCGCGTTCAGTGTCAGTAGCGCACCGAGCTGAGCTCCGGCTGAATGCCCCATTAGGAAGATCGGTTCAGTGCTGATTGTGGACATGATCTCATCGACGGCAACCCGTATGTCGTCAAGGATCTGGCCAAATCGTACTGCCGGGAAAAGGCGATAGTCAGGGACAAATACATCGAACCCAAGAGAACAGAGGGAGTCTGCTACGAAACGATAGTCGCTGCGGTCGCCGCTGCGCCAGTTCCCACCATAGAGGAATATGATTTTCGGGCGGCTGGCATCAACCTCCCTGTGCAGGTAACAATCATAACGATGCCGTTCATGGTCACCATAACGCCTTTCCTGCAGAACATAGTGCCCGGATCGTGCAATCATATTGATCGCCTTCAACCCCGCAATCTGTGAAAGATCTTGAACGAATTCTTTAAATTTCAATAGCTTATAACCTTTATATCATCTAACATGGAATACTATTCAGCCCCCGGGCAGGTTGCCAAAACACGGTAAACTATATGCTATCCGAACAACATTTGAAGACATTACTATGCACTACTTCATTCTGACTTTTATCGGAGATGACGAGCCAGGTTTTGTGCAATCAATAGCCAGGGTTATATCAGACCACGACGGAACCTGGCTGGAAAGCAGAATGAGCCAGTTGGAAGGTAAATTCGCTGGGCTCGCTCGTATTGGTGTAAGCGAAGCCGGTGCCGCGCAACTCAGGCGTTCACTGTTGGACCTTTCCGAGAGTCAATTCACGCTAAGCATAGAAGATGTCGCCGAATCTGAGGCGGCGGGCAAGCAGAAATATCAGCTAAGTATCCTGGGACATGATAGGCCCGGTATTGTAAATGAGGTCACGGCTACACTGGCGCGGGAACATATTAATCTGCTCGAGATGTCCTCTAATGTCATTGCCGCAGCCATGACCGGCGTGCCCATGTTCAGCGCTGAGGCAACGGTTGAGGTCACAATGGAAGTAGACATTACCGCCATCGACAATCAGCTTTCCGATATTGCAGCAGAACTGGGCGTTGACATCCTGCTCTCCGAGTTAACAGACTCTGAGTTAACATAAAATGGCTAAGCCTGCTCCGGAAGTGGGTAAGTGCCGACAGCAAAGTGAACTTAAGGAGAATACTGCTCCACACGGTAAAACCACCAGTCGGGAATCTCATCGCCGAAGACTTCAGCCATGTCGTATTTAGCGTTGTATGCCTGGTCCAGCTGAGCCGTTAGGGACTGATCCACTACCTTCGTCACGACAACACCATACAGATCATTGTCAATCTTAAGCCTAGCATGCGGCTCAGTCTGCAGGTTAACCTCCCAATTTTTCTTCTCTTCCCCGTAGGAGCCAATGAACAGAGATCCCTGATAAGCCACACACCATATCGTTGTTGAGTGCGGCAAGCCGTACCAAGGTCGGGTTTCGATAAAAACTTCCTCCACCTGGTCCGTAAATTGCCAATTATCAACCCTGCGCACAACTTCCTCACCGCTAAGCCAAAGACCGGGCTGCACGTCTCGCGGTTCGCATGCACTGAGAAGCGCCACAAATAAAACTAGCAGCGCTTTTTTGAACACCAGATGTACCGGACCTTCTCTATTCATTGCAGGTTCCTTCATCTAGCCTAATTTTGGTGCTGAGTAGATTTTGACCGTTATTTCATCGTCACTGTAAATCTCACCTGGCACATCTATCGACCCGACCACACCACGCTTCTTCTTCGCTTCAATCAAAAATTGTTTCCTGGTGAGCGGTTCTCCAGACTTTTTGGCATATAACCTGGCTATCTTGTCGCCCATGTCAGTGCACGGTGGGTTGTAGTCTTCAACGACCAGCACAGCCCCGGAAGGAAATACCAGCTTGGAGCCCTTAGGGAGGGAAGAAAAACCCTCAATTCCGCGAATGCAGATGTTGGCGCCAAGGTCTTCCGCGGTCAAGGCGCGGTCAAGTTCCAGCGCCTCCTGAATTTCTGTTAGCTCCTTTTCGGATACTCCAGACCACTGACGGTTATTTCTTCGTACCGTTCCCTCTGGCTCCGTGTCTCCTTCCCAGCAGACCCGTGAGAAACCCCGGTGTCGGTCACCAACAAAACCATCGAGTTCTGCGATAACGGAATCACAGGACTGTTTGCTCATATCATCCCTGGTGCCAATATGCAGTGAAACTAAAGTCGCTATCTGTTTTTTCATTAGAGTTGTTTTTTTCGAGCAATCCGGATAAACCTCTTCTATTCAGCAGTTTATGATTCTCTGTAGGCATTTCACTCCGAGCCTGAACGCCCGTATAGTGGTTTCAACTACCGGCTATCCCTCCGGCAGTATCCTCTCAGGGAGCTATGGCTAATTCTTCTTGGCTGATCGGTACTGGGCCGGGGTCTGGCCACAGGACTTTTTGAAAGCTGCATAGAATGCGGAATTGGAGTTAAAACCCACTTCAAAGGCGATGCTCAAAATGGCCTGGAGCTGACGATCTTCCAGCCGCAGGAGTTTTTTTGCATCTTCCACCCGGTACTGATTCAGGTAGTCGAAAAAGCTCATATCAAATCCGGCATTGATAACCTGGGATAAATGATTCACCGGGCATTCCACAAGCGCCGCTAGCTTGGGCAGTGTCAGATCCGGATTCAGGTACAGCTGCTCGGTCTGCATCATGGTTGTCAGCTGATCCTTATAGTGCTCCAACTGCTCGGTACTCAACCCAGACTTAGCGTACTTCTGTGAAGGTACTGAAGGGCTGGTAAAGCCGGCCTCAGAAATCTGATAGTAATCAGCAATCCTGGCGGCGGCCCCCCCCTCCATGGTAATAAACTCAGAACCAAACCAGGGCACACCAACCTCTTCTCCGGTCGCAGGGTCAATGGATGAAACCCTGTACTGAAATGCGATGGTATCTACACCACTCATGATCTCACCAACAACATCGTACCGATTATTCTCTCTACTGAAGGCTTCACGCAGATTGACGATCAATTCATCCCTGGCGAATTGTTTGTCTTTTGCTATATCACTATAGGTGCCATCGATAGCCAGGTGATCGGCAACATGTATTGCATCATGCTTATTCCATGCCTCAAAGTAGCTTTCTACGAAATCTACTACACTCTTTTTTGAATTTGCCATTTCGCAGCTCAGGATCCTGGATATCGTCGCTCCAATTAGGCGTTATTACCCTGTTGGCATTCGAGTGTCAAGCCGAAGGCAGAGCACAATTTCCTAACTCGCGGGCTTAAACTAGCGATCCAGCGGGGGGTTAGCCCTGGCTCGGGCAGGTATCCAGAATGGCTTTTCTTTCACCTCACAGCGGGCTACCTTACTGTATTGGCGCAGTTCTTTTTCATAATATATTTCGGCCCAAATATTACCGCCCAGATATTCGGTTTTGATCATCGCAAGGGCAATATTGGCTTTGACGGCGGGCGACCACATTGCGGACGTGACATAGCCGATTTCAAGGCTGCATTGTTTATTTCCGTACAGGAAGGACCCTTCGGCCGTTTTGTTTCCTTCTATGTCAAGTTTAGTCAGGGTAAACCGGGCACCCCGCGTCTGCTCTGCCAGCAACGCACTTCTGCCATTGAAATGGCTTTTCTTAAAGTCGACCAACCAGCCAAGGTTGAGTTCAAATGGCGTCTGATCATGCTCAAAATGTACTGTTTTCAATGCTTCGTTAAACTCGAACCCCGGCATGATAAAGCCTGCTTCGATTCGCGCCATATTCGTTGCTGTTTCCCCGAACGGATGGATGCCATAGTTCGCACCGGCAGCATAAAGCGCATCCCAAAGCTCAAGTGCCTGTTCTGGCTTGACCCAGAGCTCATAGCCCAAATCACCACTGAAGCCAGTTCGCGATACCATCAGTGATTCGCCCTGAAATGGGAAATAGCTAATGTTAAACGGCTTAACCTTCGTGATGCCATCAAGTCCCATCTTTCGTAACACCGTGCAGGAGGTAGGGCCCTGCAAAGCCAGCGCTGCAATCTCATCGCTCACATCCGTGATCGTAACTTCTTTAAAGCCAAAGGCACTTTTCTCCAGCCATGCGGTACAGGGGCTGCCACAAACCAGCATGAATTCATCATCAGCAAGTTTGAAAATAGTCCCATCATCGATCAGTCGTCCTTCATCTGTACACCAAACGACGTATGAGACCCGGTTTACCCGTGATTTTGTGATATCCCGGGTAACCATGCGATTTAACATTACTTTAGCATCGCGACCCTTGATGTTGTATTTTTGCATTGGGCAGATATCGTATGTACCACAGGTATTGCGCACACAAAAATATTCATACTCAGCATCGTAGTAACAGTCTGCAAACTTGTAACCATTCCAGGCAGACCAGGCATCGCGGACGTTGAATGCAGCCTGCCTAGGATGAAAATGTGAGCGCTTTAACTGCTCTCTACTGAAATCAAATTGCTCACTCGTCATAGCAGTCATCTTCCGGAACGGTATTCTTGCGCTTCAGGTCCATCAGGATTTCTCTTGCCGCATTGGCACCGCAGGCAGCAGATACACCGCCGCCGGGATGGGTCGAAGAGCCACACATGTACATGTTTTTGATCGGCATCCGGTACTGCGCATACCCCGGGAAAGGTCGATTGAAAAGCAGTTGATCGATTGTCAGTTCGCCCTGGAAGATATTCCCTTCGGTTAGACCAACTTCTCTTTCTATGTCGTTGGCCGTTCTGACCTCCATGTGTACGATCAAGTCTTCAAATCCGAGGCAGTAACGGGCTATCTTGTCAACAACGGACTTACCAAACTGTTCACGTTTCTCATCGGTCCAGGGTCCATCACTAAGTTCAGCAGGGCAGTACTGGATGAAGTTAGACATCCAGTGTTTCCCCGGTGGCGCCACGGTTGGATCCCAGGCGGAAGGTATGACTGACTCAACAAACGGGTCATCGGACCAGCGACCACGCTTCCAGCAGTCAAAAGCCCTTTCCATTGTTTCCAGCGAACCGGGGAACGTCTGCCCGCCTCGATTAATGTAGGGATTATCCGGTACACCAGTAAATTTCGGCATCCCCGATAAGGCAATATTTACCTTTCCAGATGAGCCGCGTATTTTAAAATTTTTCGCCTTCTCATAGATCCCGGGCGGAAGGTCATTCTTATCCATAATCCCGGTAAAAGTCCGCTTTGCATCCAGATTTGACACGACGATGCGTGACTTTATTTCCTCGCCGCTTTCCAGCACTACTCCGGTCGCCTTACCATTCTTGACCAGAATTTGTTGCACTCCAGCGAGTGTTCGAATCTCGCCACCCTGCTCCTGAAAAGCCGCGGCGATTGCATTGGATATAGCGCCCATACCACCTCTCGCCAGACCCCATGCACCGATGCTGCCATCCACATCACCCATAACATGATGCAGCAATATATAAGATGAACCGGGGGAGTACACACCAAGCGCTGTACCGATAATACCGGCACTGGACATCGCTGCCTTGATTAAATCATTCTCGAAATAGTCATCGAGAAATTCTGCGGCGCTGATGGTGAAAAACCTGATGTATTCATAAATCTCTTTCTCCCCCAGCGACCAGAACTGTTTCGCCAGAAACAATAGTTCTGATATATCGCGTGGACGGAATGAAGTTGGATCCGGTGGCGTGCGTAGCAGTGTTTTTCTGATTAGGAGCGAATAGCGGGTTAAGTCGGACTGGAATCGGTGCATGGCATCGGCATCGTGAGAGGAGTGTCGTTTCAGTTCCAGATAGGTCGACTCTTCGTTGTGATAGGACAGCAGTGTACGCCCATCATCAGCAAAGTTGACAGTCCCGAGGTAGGGAACAAGCAGCAGCCCATGCCTGCCTAGATCAAGATCACGGTGCAGGGACTGTCTCATCATACTGCATACGTATGAACAGCTTGAATAGATCCAGCCCTCGTGCATTTCGCGTGAAACGGCTGCACCGCCAATATAGTCGTTCTTCTCAACCACCAATACATCGAGCCCTGCCTTCGCCAGGTAAGCGGCATTGGTCAGACCATTGTGACCCGCACCAATGATGATGGCATCATATTCTTTCATTTCAGAATCTCTTGTGCAGCATTGTGTCCAGCCCCACCCATCAACCCGCCACCAGGGTGGCATCCAGCACCGCAGAGATGAAGGCCACCAATAGGCGTCTGGTACTGTGCAGCACCATAGGTAGGACGCATCATTAACGACTGGTCAAGGGACAACTCAGAATGGTGCCAGTGACCTCCAGTAACACCATACTCTCGCTCTAGATCAGCAGGTATCAGCAATTCATGATGCAGGATCTGCTCCCGGATACCAGGGGCATATTTGGCAATGGTGTCTATCAGAAGCTGACTATAGGCTTCACGGACCTGGTCATCCCAACCCCCCTGCAGGTATCGAGGGACATACATGACATGAGCTGAGAGGACATGCTGGCCAGCCGGTGCCAGCGTCTCATCATGTATGCTCGGAATAACGATTTCCATTACCGGCACCATCGAGCAGTGTCCATATTTGGCATCATCATAGGCAAATTCGATGACGTCCATATCCGGCGCGATCAGTAACCTGCCATCCGGACTGTCAAGGCCTGAAAATTCAGGAAGTTCCTTGAGCGCAAGGTGAAACTTCGCCACATAACCATCGGCGCGCAACCTGCGAATTCTGTTGGTAAAACCGATTTCAAGGTGTTGCACACCAACCAGATCAAGAAAGGTTTTTTTCGGGTCGGCTGAAGATATCACGCAATCTGCTTCTATCTGCTCCCCCGTGTCCAGCTTTACGCCCGTGGCTAGGAGCCCCTCCGCACCATCACCAATAACTATTTCTGCTACGGGGGCGCCAGTACGAATTTCAACGCCGGAGGCGCTGGCCGACGAATGCAGTGCTTCTATCAATGTCTTCACGCTAGCGGATGATACCTGGTGCGCGGTTGGACCGGACATTCTCAGTAACAGCGTAATCAGCGAATGATTAGGTGAACGTGGGGCCAGTTTCGAGCCGATCAACCCGTCCCAACTTAGCATTGCCTTCAGTATTTCATTGTCAAAATTCTCGTCCATTAAATCCCGCATGGGCAGGGTCAGGATGCGAAGAAATTCTCGCATATCGGCCTTACCCATAAGGCGCATGTTCATCCCAAGATGCGCATATGACATTATCTCCGGCAGGCTGTTGTTGCCAATCGGGGGCACTGTCTGCAACCAGAAGGGCTTAACCATGTTGGCGAATCGTTGTATTAGTTCTAAATATTTGCCGTAGGACTGCTCATCATCGTTTGCTACACCGGAGATACGCCCCCCCTGCAGAACGATGTGGTTTGTATCGGCTGAAAGGCCAATCGTGGGTAATGGGGCAGCATCCAGATTGAAGCCATGCTTCTTTAGATTGAGGTCCCGTGCCACTTTTTCTGAGAAATAGCTGATACTGTGGGCAATGGAGGTCTTGAATTCAGGATGGAATTCACGCACAGAAGCGAGCCCACCAACAGAATCGGAGGATTCGAGTAGCAGAACCTTCTGACCACTTCGCGCTAGGTAGTTCGCGCAGACCATCCCGTTGTGGCCGGCACCAATGATGATCGAGTTGTAGCGATGCACTTCAAATCTGCCGTCTAAGGTATCGACACAGACTATTCAATGCTTGTAGATAGGGCTTCTCAGCCTATACGCTTAATACCTCTATCAGCCAGTAAAAAGCAGACCGGTAGACCGATACATGGATGCGTCGGTCGCAAATCAACGACATAGGCCGTTGATTTGTCGCGAGTGCACTTGAGGCCCACGACCTTAGAAAATGTGCAGGAATGCACTTTTTCAGCAGGCTGTAGGGGTATAATCGCCAGGCTTCCACTCTTATAGGGCAGGTGGCTAGCAAACGTCTAGTTGTTGAACATACGGGGCCTATTGCTCCAACAACCTTTTTAAAGTGGCCAAGAAGAACTCAAATGACTGAACCTAAAGCAGATATTGATATCGCTCGTGAAGCGGATTTAAAGCCGATCACCGAAATAGGCACCAGCCTCGAGATTCCGGAGGATTCACTACATTGTTACGGCCGCTACAAGGCCAAGATTGATTTTGGCTTTATCCGCTCTCTGGAGGACAGGAAGGATGGTCAGTTGATCCTGGTAACAGCCATGTCACCGACCCCGGCTGGCGAGGGGAAAACCACGACAACGGTTGGCCTTGGAGATGCGCTCAACCGCCTTGGCAAAAAAACTACCGTGTGTTTGCGAGAACCTTCCCTTGGACCCTGCTTCGGAATGAAGGGTGGTGCTGCAGGAGGCGGTTATGCCCAGGTTGTACCAATGGAAGATATTAACCTGCATTTCACCGGTGATCTGCATGCCATCACTACGGCTCACAACCTGCTTGCAGCGCTTGTGGACAACCATATTCACTGGAAAAACGATGAAGGTCTGGATGCCCGGCGTTTAAGCTGGCGTCGGGTAATGGACATTAACGATCGCACCCTGCGGCACATAAATACCGGCCTTGGTGGAACCGCAAACGGTGTCCCCCGAGAGACAGGGTTCGATCTCACGGTAGCATCCGAGGTCATGGCGATCTTCTGTCTCGCAAAAAATCTACCGGATCTGCAACAGAGGCTGGCAAAAATGATCGTCGGCTATCACCAAAATGGAGAACCGATAACGGCTAGTGAAATGAAAGCTGACGGCCCCCTGACTGCCATTTTGCGGGATGCCCTGATGCCCAATCTGGTACAGACACTGGAGAACAACCCAGCCATCATTCACGGTGGCCCGTTCGCCAACATCGCACATGGTTGCAACAGCGTTATTGCAACCAAGACAGCCTTAAAACTGTCCGACTACGTGGTAACAGAAGCAGGATTCGGGGCTGACCTTGGTGCGGAGAAATTCTTTAACATCAAGTGCCTCAAGGCTGGCCTAAAGCCTGCTGCTGCGGTTATTGTTGCAACTGTAAGGGCGCTGAAAATGCATGGTGGCGTAGCCAAAAAGGACCTGGATAGCGAAAATATCGTTGCGGTTCAGCAAGGCATTCCCAACCTGGCCCGCCACATCAGAAATGTTGGCAAGTTCGGTGTACCAATTGTGGTTGCGATTAACCGTTTTACAAAGGATGTTGACAGCGAGATAAGCGTCGTTAAGCAAATGTGTGCCGAACTGGGTGTGAAAGCTATTGAATCCAATCACTGGACCAGCGGCGGCTCCGGTGCCGAGGAGCTTGCAACCAACATCACCCAGTTGGTTGAGTCTGGCACATCTCAGTTTCGACCACTCTATGATGAGCAAACCAGCCTGTGGGATAAAACTGAAGAGGTTGCTAGAAGCATCTACGGTGCATCTGAGATTATCGCCGACAAGAAAGTACGAAACCAGTTTCGTCAATTTCAGAAAAAATACGGCCACTTTCAGGTCTGTATGGCAAAGACCCAATACAGCTTCTCTACCGACCCCAATTTAATGGGCGCACCGAGCCATCATGTTGTGCCCATACGTGAACTCCGATTGTGTGCCGGAGCGGAATTTGTTGTTGTGATCTGCGGTGACATCATGACCATGCCTGGATTACCCCTGCGACCCAGCGCACACGATATTCACGTGGATGAAGACGGCGAAATACAGGGCCTTTTCTAGCCGGCTCCTATCCCTATTTACCATCGAGGAGACTAACATCGAGCGGGCAATATCCAATCTGAACATCCAGCACAAAATACCATGTCATCGCCACTGAGTGATCATAAGCTAGTCGCATTGCTGGACAGATTACATGCCCAGAGCGACAGGCAGATAGCTGAAATCGATGAGTATTGCATTCAACTCGAAAAGAAAGATGATTTTGACTGGCGTGTCTTCGACGATGACATGCACCGATTCTTTGCAGATAAAATGGTCGCACTTGATCGTGACAAGGCTGAGTTCTGTTATCAGTTGTGCCGCGCACTAGGTGCATCTCGCGTCGTCGAGGCCGGCACCTCGTTCGGCGTCTCAACCCTTTATCTGGCAGCAGCAGTTCGTGACAATCGGGTGGAAGATGGTCTGGTCATTGCGACCGAATGGGATCCGGGAAAGGCAGCAATCGCTCGACGGAACTTCAGCGAAGCAGGGCTTAGTGAGTTTGTTGATCTACGCGAGGGTGACCTGCGTCAGACACTTCGCGGCCTTGAAGGTGGCATAGACTTTATGCTGGTGGACATATGGGAGGTTGCAAAACCTGCCCTTGAACTTGTTTCGCCCTATCTGCTTACAGGTGCCGTTGTGGTTTGCGACAACACCACGGTGGATCGGGGTGAGTACGATGACTACTTTGAGTTTGTTGAGAATCCTGCAAACAGGTTCCGCACCATGACACTCCCTTTTCAGGGTGGGTTAGAGCTTACCGTACGAATCTAAGGTCAGTTTAAAATTGACCGGGTGGTGTAGCTGATCGCCGTGGATGTGACCAGAATGGTTTATCAATAATCCTGCATTCGGCCCAGGTTGCTCGCCACTCCAACTCTTTCTGATAGTAGATTTCAGCCCAGACTTCTGATGGCGCCACCCCATTGCGATACTCAACGTCCGCCATGGCCAGGTTCGCTTTTAGTATGGGCGACCAAACTTGTGACTTTATGGTCCCAATCCGCTTACCACTCTTGCCGTCATAAAGAAATGAATCTGCGGGTGGCTTGTTCCCCTTCACCGACATTTTAACCAGGCGCCGCCTTATGGGTAGAGCCTGCTCGGCAATCAGCGCGCGTTTACCGGTAAAGTAAGGCTTATTAAAATTCACCACCCAGTCCATACCGAGCTCAAATGGAGAGCGATCGTGGTCTGCACGAACTGTGGTTTCAGCAGTATTAAAGTCATCCCCCGGCATAATGAAACCGGCTTCAATTCTGACTATTTCAAGCGCATCAAGGCCGACGGGTCTGATGTTGTACAGGTTCTGTACTGCGAAGATTGCGTCCCACAGTTCAAGCGCATTCTCCGGGCTGGTCCAGAGCTCGTAGCCAAGATCCCCCGTGTAACCGGTACGGGATATCATGACTTCGAAACCGTGCAAATTTGTCTGCAGAACGCGGAAAGGTTTCAATTGTGCAAGCCCTCTAAACCCTGCCTCCGTCAGGACTGAACATGAGGTAGGGCCCTGAATCGCAAGTGCCGCGACCTCGTGTGTCTCTTTGCTGATATTGACATCCATCCCCAGGCTGGACAGAAGCAACCAATCCAACTGATGATGCTGCGAACACAGGCGGTAGTCATTTTCCGCCAATTGAAAGATAGTGCCATCGTCCAGCACCTTACCCTCATCGTTACACCACAATACATAAGTGACACGGCCGACTTGTAACTTGGAAATGTCACGGACGACTAAGTGAGAGAGAAATTTGAAAGCATCTGGCCCGGTGATGCGATATTTCTCCATGGGAGTCAGATCCATCACACTACAGGAACTGCGGATCGCGAAATATTCCGAAGCAAGCGTGTCGTAAACCCGCGCGGTCTGATAGCCATTCCACGATGTCCAGTTCTTCACCAAGCTCTGTTCATCAACCCTTGCATGAAAGGGGGTTGGCTCTAGTACCTGCTTAAAGTCATGCTTCGCCATAATGCTATCCGGACTCGCCCTGTGTCTTCAGTATGCGCTGCGCTGCATTGTGGCCTGGGATACCCGTCACATTGCCTCCAGGATGTGCCGTTGCCCCACAAAGAAACAGGCCTTCAATGGGCGTGTCGTATTGGGCGGAACCATGAACCGGCCGCATCATAAAGGATTGATCAATCGTCATTTCGCCCTGGTGCCAATGGCCACCGGTCAGGTTGTATTCTCTTTCGATATCAACCGGTGTAAGAATTTCCTTGCCCACCACCAACTGTTCAAAACCTGGCGCATATTCCCCGACCAGGGCAATTACCTTGTCCATAAAAATGGTTCGCTGCTGCTCCCAGCCTTCCTTCAATTCGTAGGGAGCGTAACCTGCTGACACAGACATTACGTGATGTCCCGCAGGAGCGAGGGATGTGTCGGCAATGCTTGGAACGGTAATCTCCAAAACAGGAGCCCGAGAAAACTCACCGTATTTGGCAAAATTAAAGGCGTGTTCAAGATAGCGCATATCGGGTGCCACCAGTAATCTATGTCCAAGTTGCTCAGGTGAAAGATCTCCAAATTGTGGCAGTTCACTTAAGGCAAGGTAAACCTTCGCAACCGTACCTTTGCAGCGCGTTTGGTTGACACGGTGTGCAAACATGGCGTCAAGTTCACCAGTCCCCACGAGATCCAGAAAGGTTGTTTTTGCATCTGCATTGGAAACCACGATGTCAGCATGAAGCTGTTCTCCATTGGAGAGTTCAACTCCCGAAGTTTTTCCATCACTGACCAGAATTCGTTTTACTTTCTCTCCCGTTCTTATCGTAGCTCCAAAACCATGAGCTGCATCTGATATTGCCTGTGTTACCTGCCCCATCCCACCGGGTGGGAGTGTTGGCAGACCCTGATTTTCCCCTCGCAACCGATGCAGGTAGGCTAACACTGTGTTTGGAGTGCGGGGCCCCATGTGATGGCCCAGAACTGCATCCAGCGCTATAGCCCCCTTCAAACTTTCGTTATCAAAAACCTCGTTGAGGATGTCATATATATTGATGCCGCCAACGCGCAGAAACTCCCTCATTGATTTTGCGCCGAGGCCAAAGCGTAGCTTCATACCAATTTTTGCCAGGGTCAACTTATCCCGACCATCCATGTCCTTGAGTCGCGGTGGCTTGTTCATCATCAGCGGGTCAAGCGCTGCCGCATAGGCACGATATTCGTTTTTGAAACTGCGATAGGCATCGATATCTTTTTGCGAAAGGCCATCACCACTGGCCGTGTTTGCACCAAGGGTCAGATGTCGGCCTTGCCTGTCTAGAGAAATCGTATCAACCGCCGGCCCGGCCTTTAGGCCTGCCCCGGCAAGGTTAAGATCCCTGCAGACTTTCTCATTCAGTGAATGAAGTATGTGAGCCAGTCCGGAAACGCTATAGCCTCCAGCAAAACTGACCGTGGATGCACCGCCGCCGACCCTGTCCCTGGCTTCCACAAGCTTAACCTCATAGCCCGCTTTCGCCAGATAGGCAGCACAAATCAGCCCATTGTGCCCACCACCTACAATGATGACAGATCTAGTCATCTCCAAAATCCTCTGGCGTTGTATTTTCCCGGCCAAGGTCAAGAAGTATTTCGCGCGCGGCGTTAGCACCAGGCGCTCCCATGACGCCACCGCCCGGGTGGGTCGATGACCCGCACATGTACATATTTTTAACCGGCCCACGATACTGGGCATAACCCGGAAATGGCCGATTAAACATCAGCTGATCAAGGGTTAGTTCGCCCTGGAAAATATTCCCCTCCGTGAGGCCAACCTCTGCTTCGATCTCACGGGGAGTACGAACCTCCGCATGTAAAATCAGGTCCTTGAAATTCGGGCTGTAGCTGGCGATCTGGTCAATGACAGTCTCTCCAAATGCATCCCGTTTCGCGTCGGTCCACCCACCTTCAACTTCAGCAGGGCAGTATTGGACAAAAACGCTCATCATGTGCTTGCCGGCTGGCGACATCGTCGGGTCATATTGCGTCGGGATGAGAGTATCCACATAAGGGTCACTCGACCAGCAATCATCCTTCCAGTCGTCATAAGCCCTTTCCAGGCGTTCAAGAGTATCCGTAAAATGCATATGCCCAAGGGTAAGCGGCGAGCCAATCGGTAAAGCAGGGAAACGTGGAAGGCCATCAAGCGCTATATTGAGTTTTCCAGAGGAACCACGAATCTTAAAATTGCTTGCGCGCTGATAAAGTTCATCCGGTAAATCTTTCCTCTCCATGATGTTAAGGAAAGTACGTTTTGCATCGAGATTGGAAACGACGACACCTGCATTAACTTCCTCTCCTGTAGCGAGTACGACTCCTGTCGCCTGCCTGCCTTTGACCAGGATCTGCTGTACTTCAGCCTGTGTGCGGATCTCACCGCCCATGGACTGAAAAGAGGATGCAATAGCCTTTGAAACAGCGCCCATTCCACCACGGGCGAACCCCCATGAGCCAATATTACCGTCAACGTCACCCATCGCATGGTGCAAAAGAACATAGGCCGTGCCGGGGGAATAGACGCCAAGACCCGTGCCAATAATGCTGCCCCCGGAAAAGTGAGCAAGAATGGCGTCACTTTCAAAATATTCTTCTAGATACTCCGCTATGGACATGGTGAAGAAGCGGATGAATTCATATATCTGGCTTTCGGTCAGGTGGTAAAAGCTCTTCAGAAGATAGGCAAATTCCATTGCGTCACGAATCTTTAACGACGCTGGGTCTGGTGGTGTACGCAGCAAAAATCCACGAACTAGGCGGCACCATTTCATTATGTCCGCATCAAAACGAATGGAGGCATCAGCATCTCGTTTGGAATGCCGAGCTATTTCTCGTCGCCTTACGGCTGGCTGGTGATAGCTGCCAAAATAGTCACCATCCTGCTTAAAAGTCGTGCTGCCCTGCAATGGAACAACTTCCAGGCCATGTTCACCGAGGTGGAGAGCCTGGTAAATTTCAGGGCGGAACAGGCTGCAGACATAGGAGCAGTTGGAATACATCCAACCCTCATGCAACTCACGGCTGACGGTCGCACCACCTATATATTCATTTTTCTCCAGGACCAGGACATCGAGACCAGCTTTTACAAGAAAAGCTGCGTTGGTGAGCCCGTTGTGACCAGCCCCAACTACGATTGCGTCATATTTTTTCATCGGTACAACTCCCGCTCCATGCGGAAATATATCATCGCCGCGGTACCGTTTCCTGTTTGCCGATAGGCTCGGGCTTGACAACAGGCAGCCCAATACCTTGTCATGTAAGTACCCAGATGCACAAATAATAGAGCACTGGCGAAGGATATTAGGCTTCAGCAGTGAAGGATTCTATCACCCGGACAGCTCAGCCTCGATCAGCACCGAGAAACCAACGACTAAACAACTTGGCATCAAAATGAATCCCAGCTATTCAATACTCTTTGAACCGGTGAAGTTAGGCCCCGTCACGACCCCGAACAGGTTTTACCAGGTACCCCACGCCAGTGGAATGACCGAAGCCAACCCCAGAGTCAGAGCAAAATTTCGCGGCACCAAGGCTGAAGGTGGCTGGGGTGTAGTGTCAACCGGTGCTGTCTCCACCCATCCCTCTTGTGATGACAGCCCCCTGCCCTATGCCCGGCTGTGGGACGAAAACGATGTGGCCTCTCATGCCCTTAGCACCGAGGCAATTCATGAGCATGGATCCCTCGCTGCCATCGAACTGTGGCATGGCGGGGGTGCCGTCATGAACAGGTCTTCGCGGATACCACCCTACTCACCATCCGGTATCCCATGGATGGCAACACATGTCGGATTCATGGGGCAGCTCCGACCGCGGATAATGGATAAGAAAGATATCCGCGATATAGTGCAATGGCAGGTGGATGCGGCCAGACGAGCACAAAGGGCTGGTTTCGACATTGTCTATATCTATGCCGGTATGGGTTACCTGGGATATGAATTCCTGCTCGAGGAATACAATCTCAGAACCGATGAGTATGGTGGCAGCGTCAAAAACCGGACACGATTTGTGCGTGAACTAATCGAAGCAACCAAGGATGTAATCGGCGATGATTGTGCCATCGCGTTGCGTATTTCGCTTGAAGAGCTGCGTGCAAGGAAAAGCGAACATTACGAATCCCAGGCACATGAGGTTGTCTCCCTGCTAGCGGACCTTCCAGACCTGTGGGATGTAAAGATGGATTCAAGCCCTACCGATTGTGCGGCCTCACGGTTCACGGCTGAAGGCTCGCATGAACCGGTCATTAATTTTGTTAAGCAAGTTACCGACAAGCCGGTCGTAGGCGTAGGTCGCTTTACCTCCCCGGATACCATGGTGTCGCAGATAAAGCGTGGGATCCTTGACCTGATAGGGGGCGCCCGCCCTTCTATCGCCGACCCTTATCTACCCAACAAGATCAAGGCGGGGCGTGAAGACGAGGTCAGGGAGTGCATTGGCTGCAATATCTGCATCTCCAGCTGGCATGACGGTGTTCCTGTGCGTTGTACCCAGAACGCTACCATTGGTGAGGAATGGAGAAAGAACTGGCACCCTGAAAAATTCAAAGCCAGTCAAAGCAATGACAAGATTCTTATCGTAGGAAGCGGCCCAGCGGGACTGGAAGCCGGTTTAACCGCCGCTCGCAGGGGTTATGAGGTCACGATAGCGGAAAAATCACACCAGCTGGGTGGTCGAATAAACTTTGAAGAATCGCTGCCAGGCTTGCAAGCATGGGGGCGTCTGAAGGACTACCGTCTCTATGCCCTGAAACAAATGGCCAACGTCAACCTCTATCCTGACAGCGAACTGGGTATCGGCGAAATCTTGTCATCGGAACATCAAAGAATCGTAATTGCCACCGGAGCTCGATGGACGCGGGCCCGCTATTCATCCCTTGAGATTCCAACCAGCAGTCTTGATGGCAACGAAATATACACGCCGGATGATATCGCGGCGGGGAAACTGCCAAAGGGCAAGGTACTGGTGTTTGATTTTGACAACTACTACATGGGTGGCATACTCGCCGAGTACCTGTCAGAGAAGGGGAATTCAGTTGAATACGCAACACCCGCGGGGCACGCTTCCGCCTGGACCATAATGACCAATGAACAACCCTACGTGCACCAGGCGCTGTTCAACCATGGTGTCGAGGTCCACACCCAGATGCTTCTGGAAAATCATATCGATGGCTCAGCCAGTATGAAGAATATTTTCACCGGTGAAGCTCGGGATATTGATGTGGATTCCGTCGTCATCGTCGGTCTTCGCCTGCCAGAAAACGACCTCTATGATCGACTGCTTACCGACCATGAAGCGGTCAAACAAGCCGGCATCCAGTCAGTAGACAGGATAGGTGATGCCCTGGCGGCCGGCGCGCTGGTGCACGCTGTCTATAGCGGTCATGAATATGCGCGTAACCTGGATGAAACTGACGAGGACAGGGTCTTACTGAGGGACCTGCCTATCGTCGAGATAGAGCCGGGACACATCACATGATGGCTTTGCTTTAGCAGGCCCGCCAGAACAAGCATCAGCCTTCCTGCAACACCAGCCTTAAACCGTTAGCGCAAGATGCTCCCGTTCCCATTCAGTCACTGTTTCTGAGAAGGCAGTTACTTCCTCGGTTTTCAGGTGGGCGTATAACTTGATGAACTTCTCACCAAATAATTCTGCCAGGGGCTGGCACTGCGAGAGCAGGTCCAGCGAATCCCGAAGCGACCTGGGTATCGTACGGGGCAAATCCCAGGCGCTGTCCGCTACTGGTTTTCCAGGCGTCAATCCTTCCATCAGCCCCAGATAACCACAGGCCAGGCTGGCGGCTATTACCAGATAGGGGTTTGCATCAGACCCGGGGATCCGATTCTCCACACGTGTTGCACCAGCATCGCTCAGCGGCACTCGAAAACCAGTGGTGCGATTGTCGAGCCCCCACTCCACATTAGTCGGGCAGGATACGGCACCATCAAATCTTCTGTAGGCGTTTACATTTGGTGCAAAAAAGGCCATCGCACTGGTCGTATATCTTTGTAATCCCCCAAGGTAAGCATTGAACTGCCCGCTCTTGGAGCCATCCTCATTTGCGAACAGATTCCTGCCTGAATTCAAGTCCACCAGGCTCTGGTGCAGATGCATCGCGCTACCCGGTTCACCACTTATGGGTTTCGACAGGAAGGTCGCAAGGTAACCATTGTGCAAGGCAGCCTGTCGAGCAATGCGCTTGAAATTGAACATCTCATCAGCCTTTGTCAGTGCATCGCCATGCTTGAAGTTCACCTCCAGCTGACCTGGCCCCATTTCATGAACAACACCGGTTGTGAATACATTCTGCCGCTCAGCATAGTCGTATAGCGTTTCAAGGAATGGCGCGTACTCTGATATTGCTTCCATTTGAAACGAGCGTGGCGTTCTTGCCTGCCGACCGGATACTCCAGGCGCAGCCTCGAGGGGGAGTTTCGGATCAGGATTCTTGGCAACCAGGTAGAACTCCGCCTCCTGCGCGACCAGCGGCCTAATCCCGAGCGCTTCATAGAGGGATATAATCTTTTTCAGAATGGACCTTGGCGCAAGGTCAAAAACACTGCCATCTTTGTTCATGCAGTCGCATATGCACTGCGCTGTTGATGTCCCAGACCAGGGTTGAACAGCAAGCGTCGCCTCATCCGGCAGAAGAGCCATATCTACATCAGCAATACTCACAAGGTCTTCGTCCTTGCACCACTTCCCAAGAATATCCTGCGCGAAAATAGTCTCCGGAAACCGGACGTCACCACCAAGGAATTCATCCGTAGAAATGATCTTTCCCTTTCCAATGCCATGGAAATCGGGGACCAGACATTCGACGGACTTAATCTGGTGGGTGTTTAGCCAAGCTTTAGTATCAGACATCTCAACTCACTTACCTTGAAAGGATCCACTTTGCCAGCCGCTCCTACAGGTTGCAACGTTACCAATAGTCTTTATTGATAAGCTTTCTCAAAATCGATACTGTACGCGCAACAAAAAGGCACGGGGCACAACGCTATGAACTATAACTACACCACCGAACAATTACAGGAACTTGATTCCGCTCACTACCTGCACCCTTTTACAGACTCAAAGAAACTGTCAGAAGAAGGCAGCCGCATCATCACCAGAGCAGATGGCATTTACCTGTGGGATAGCGACGGCAATCGCTACCTGGATGCGATGTCAGGTTTATGGTGTGTCAACGTCGGATATGGACGTCGTGAAATAGCTGAAGCCGCCTTCGAGCAGCTACAAGAACTTCCCTACTACAACAGTTTTTTTAAAACCGCTCATTCACCAGCGATTGAACTATCGCGCCTGGTCTGCTCACTGGCGCCTGCTCACATGAACCACATTTTTTTTACCAGCTCTGGTTCTGAAGCAAACGACACCGTAGTGAGAATGGCTAGGCACTACTGGAGCAGCAAGGGGAAACCAGACAAGAAAGTAATCATCAGCCGTGAAAATGCTTATCACGGAAGTACCATGGCCGGAGCAAGCCTGGGTGGAATGAAACCAATGCATGCCCAGGGTGGACTGCCTATTCCTGACATCGCTCACATAGGCCAGCCCTACTGGTTCCAGGATGGCGGCGACCTGTCGGCGGATGCCTTTGGTGAACAGATAGCTTCTGAACTGGAGCAGAAAATCCAAGAACTTGGAGAAGACCGGATCGCTGCATTTATCGCAGAACCTATACAAGGTGCGGGGGGTGTCGTTATCCCACCTGCAACCTACTGGCCACGGATACAGAACATCTGTGACCGTCATGAAATTCTACTTGTAGCGGATGAAGTTATTTGTGGATTCGGGCGAACAGGGAAATGGTTCGGCTGTGACTACTATGATATCAAGGCTGATCTTATGCCTATCGCTAAAGGACTATCGTCCGGATATCTGCCTATTGGTGGCGTCCTCGTGGGTGACGAGGTTGCTGACGTACTGATTAATCTCGGAGGAGAGTTCAATCACGGCTTTACCTATTCCGGGCACCCGGTCGCTGCTGCCGCTGCAATCGCCAACCTCCATATTCTGATGGATGATGGAATTGTCGATCAGGTCGGGCAGGAAACGGGCCCCTACCTTGAGCAGGCATGGGGCAAACTCATTGATCACCCCCTTGTTGGAGAAACAAGAAGTGCAGGTTTCCTGGCTGCCATTGAAATTGTAAAGGATAAACAGAAAAGGCAGTTCTTTGATGACCGCGGCGCCGTTGGCACCATCTGCCGGGATGTCTGCTTTGCCAATGGTCTCGTCATGAGGGCAATTGAGGATACGATGGTTGTATCCCCTCCTCTCATCATGACCAAATCAGATATCGATGAAATGGTCGCCCTGGTGACGACCTGCCTTGACCAGACGGCCAGTCAAATCAAGAACTGAGCAGGATGCAAACCGACCTCGTTGGCGACCTGGCTATTTCTTGGATAGACCTCTCAATCATCGGGGTCTATATCGTCGCTATGCTCGGTGTAGGATACTATATCTACCGGCAGGCACCCAGCTTCGAAGAGTACCTGGTCGCCGGAAGGTCCATGACGACACCGATCCTGATTTGCTCCCTCGCATCTACCTATTACGGTCTCGATGTGCTGTTCGGTACATCGGAGGTGGGCTACAACGATGGCATCGTCGCCTTCTTCGGATATTCTGAACTCTCCATCGCTTTCTATGTACTGGCCGCCTTTTTACTCAGCAAAAAGTTACACCGGGAAAAATTTATATCTCTACCGGAGATACTTGAGCACAACTATGGTATTGGGGCTGGCCTGTGTGGCGCGCTCGCATCAATTTTTTATTCCATTCCCGCTTTGCCCCTGTTCGGTCTGGGGCGAATTTGTGAAGTTATTTTCGGTATGGATGCGATGATTGGTGCATTACTTTTGGGAAGCATCGCGCTCATCTATACACTCTGGGGTGGTCTGTGGGCAGTCGCCATTACCGACACCATACAGTTTGTTCTCATGTGCCTGACCCTCGCTATTGGCTTACCCATCCTCTTGTCGGAGACCGGAGGGTTCGACTACGTGGCCACCTGGGCTCCAGAGGGATACTTCTCTCCGCTGGGGGGTATGCCTATCTGGCTGATGATCGCATACATGGCAACGGGGTTGAGTATTCTGGTTGACCCGGGGTTTTACCAGCGTATTTTTGCCGCCGAAAATTACAAGCAGGCTCGCAACGCAATGCTCATCTGTATTTTTGTATGGCTAGTCTATGACTGGCTGGTCACGGCGGGTGGAATGCTGGCAGCTTCAGCTGTACAACAGGGCATACTGCCGGAGGGCCTGCACTCCAACGATGCATTGTTGACGGCAATGATCTATGCACTTCCCGTCGGTCTGATCGGCATATTTCTGGCGGGAGTTCTTGCAACAGCCATGTCGACTATTGACTCCTATTCACTCGTTGCTGGTGCCAATATCTCCTATGACATTTACCGTCCACTGCTGAAACCTGATGCCTCCGATCGGGAACTAGTGAGCATGACAAAAATTGGTATTGTCATATCCTGGGTCCTCGGCTTCGTCCTGGCATTCCTGTTTGACCGACTGATGGCACTCTGGGTATTCATGGCAACGATTCTCACTTCAACCGTACTGGTACCAATATTCATGGGGCTTTTCTGGCGAGGCAACAAGACTCCTGCTGCAGGGGTTTTGAGTTGTCTCATCGGTCTCTTCAGCGTCATAGGATACTACCTGGCAATCAGCACCCTGGGGGCCGAGAATGAGGTATACGGGACCTATATCTGGACATTCTCCATCGCAGGAAGCACCTTTAGTCTCTGGCAGGAATATGCACTGTATTTCAGCCTGCCACTATCCCTGCTGGGATTCGCCATAGGCAACTCAATCGGCACACCATACACGGAGCAATCCAAATGAACCCCTGGGACATCTTTACCTGGTTGTGCAGTTTTCTCCTGGCCGCCAGCTCGCTGCTCATCCTGTATTATTTTCTAGCTGGACTGGGGAAACTGCTTCACATGGACAAAGGGAAAGAAGATGGACATTGACGCGCCCCTGCAGGAGTTGGGGGAAGTAGAAGTTGATTCACTCCGTAGGGCCATACTGAAATTGGACAGCGCCGTCTGGAAGGAACGGCCACTTGCTGAAAATATCTACGAGAATCACCAACAAACCCAGTCAATCGTGTTGGTGTTTACCACAGCGGCTGGCTGGCCCGAAATTGAGGTAAGCAAAGAAAGCGGCTGGGATATCCTGGCGGACGTTGCCGTACCAGTGATGCACAGCATAATAGAAACGTGGTATTCCAAGGGTGGCTCCATTATCCGCGCTATGGTCTCACGGCTACCAGCGGGAAGGGTCATAAGCCCACATATTGACAAACACCCCTCATTCCATGCGGGCCACCGAGTCCATGTGCCGATCACAAGTAACCCCCGTGTCCGGTACATGATTGATGGGAGACCCTACAACCTTGAGCCGGGCAAGGCGTACGAACTAAACAACCAAAAAAATCACAGCGTCATGAACAAGGGCCAGGATGACAGGATAAATTTTCTGTTTGACTATGTACCGCCTGCGAAGTCACAAGGTGATCAATAAGCGCACCGATATCAGATAGCCAAGGCAAGTACTTACAATTCGCTCAATGGTATTATCGATGCAAATTGGCGATAATCCCAACGCTCTGACAAGGTTTCCACTGATATGTGCCAATAGGCTAGGAAGGAGCAAATTGGCCTTTGCAACTAAACTAGCCGGCTCCTGAGCAAATTCCAAAAAATGCAAACTACTGAGTGAGTAGGTGTTTGAAAAAGTATGATGCAATAGTCATTGGGGCCGGACACAACGGCCTAACAAATGCAGCCTATCTAGCCAAGGCCGGCCTCGATGTAGTGGTGCTCGAGAAGAACCCTTATATCGGTGGTGCAACGGTGAGCCGTGAATTGCATGAGGGTTGGATGTATTCCAACTGTTCCTATGTCTGTAGCTTGCTGCGCCCTGAAATTTCACGAGACCTAAACCTACCAAAATTTGGATTGCAGGTGATCCCCTATGTTGGTGGAGTGACCTTTAAGCGTGATGGGGATTACTTCGGCAACTACGATGACCACGAACGGCAATACCGCGAGATAGCCAGGCATTCCAAAAGAGATGCCAACGCCTACGAGCGCTACACCGCCGACGTCACCAAACAGACACGCTTTATCCGCCCCTTCCTGTTACGCACACCACCAGATCCAACCTCCTTCAAGCCGAGGGATATCCAGGAGCTACTGTTCCTTGCCAAGTCCTTCTACAATCTTGGCGAAAAGGTACTTGGCGATACACTTAGATTCTGGACCATGAGTATCGGTGATTTCCTCGATGAGTACTTTGAGACAGACGTCATTAAATGCCACCTGGCCGGCAGCGGTATTATTGGTACAGCATTGGGTGTTTATTCGCCGGGCACGGCCTACGTCCTGCTGCATCACTATATGGGTGAGGTAGATGGTTCAGTGGGTGCCTGGGGATTTGCCCGGGGTGGTATGGGGTCCGTATCCAAGGCATTGGCCGGAGCCTTCCAATCATTCGGTGGTGAAATCCGAGCCGATGCTGAGGTGGATAGAATTCTGGCGACGGCGGGACGAACGAGCGGCGTAGTTCTCGCCAATGGCGACGAAATTTATGCAGATATTGTTGTTTCCAACCTTGATCCAAAGCGTACTTTCCTCGATATCATGGCTGAAGAAGATCTACCGGCTTCCGTTGTCAAGCAGGCTAAAAATTTCAAAATTCGTGGCTCCTCGGGAAAGCTCAACATTGCCCTCGACGGCCTGCCAACATTTAATAGCCTGCCACCCAAGAGTCCGCTAATGACCGGCGATATGCATTTCATCGATTCCCTTGAGCGCATGGAACGGGCCTATGATGATTGGAAGAATGGAACCTGGTCTCAGGATCCCTATGTCGATATGTTAATACCAACACAGGTAGACCCAACGATGGCACCAGTGGGCAAACACATGATGAGTGTGTTCGTCCAGTATGCTCCACCCAAACTTGCGACCGGCAAGTGGACAGATAAAGATCGAGATGCTTTCGGGAAAACGGTCATCGATCAGATTGGAAGTTACAGCCCGAATTTTAAAGACCTTATTCTTCATGCGGAAGTCAGAACACCACAGGATATTGAGGATGAAGTTGGACTGACTGAAGGCAACATCTTCCAGGGTGAATTAACCTTCGATCAATTGCTGTTTAACAGGCCTTTCCCCGGCTATGCCCAATATCGTGGACCTGTAAAGGGCATGTACATGTGCGGCTCAGGCACACACCCCGGAGGAGGCGTCATGTCGGCCCCCGGCGCAAATGCCGCGCGGGAAATTCTGATGGATTTAAATCACCCAACAACAGTCCCGGAGGCCTATCCGGATGACTGATAGCAAGCATATCGATGTGGTAGTAGTCGGTGCCGGGCACAACGGTCTCGTTAGCGCAGCTTACCTAGCCAAGTCAGGCCTGCAGGTTCTGGTGCTGGAAGCCTCTGACAAGGTTGGCGGCGCTGCCGCCACCAGTGAATTCAGTGAAGGCTTTTCAGTTTCCGAATGCGCACACTTTCTGTACTCGTTGCACCCAACAATCGTCAAGGATCTGCAACTGGCCAATCATGGCCTGTTCTACGTTGCCACAGATCTCAAAACCGTCGCACTGTCCAGCGAAGGAAAGCACATCACCATGGCGGGAAGCGAAATCCAGGGCGAAGATGTTTCCACTGAGGATATCAGCAACTATCGCCGATTCCATACTCAAATGAAGCGGTTTTCGAAAGTACTGGCGAGTTCTTTTACGCACAGGCCCCCTCGTCTCGTCGATGGCGATATGAAGGATAAGTTGTCACTGCTGAAGCTTGGCTGGAATGCCAGAAAAATGGGCAGACAGAATATGCTGGAATTGCTACGTATCGGTGCGATCAATATCTACGACGTGCTGAATGAAAATTTTGACAACCAACTTCTTAAAGGCGCGCTTAGCCTGGAAGCAGTTCTTGGATCCCATACGGGCCCGCGATCCCCAAATACTGTTCTGGGACTTTTATACAGGCGCGTTGGAGAAACATACGGATTTCGCGGACCGACGATTCCATCTGGAGGCATGGGCAATGTATCCAATGCAATCGCTTCATCAGCCACATCACTGGGGGCAGCAATTCGCACTAGCAGCCCGGTTGAGAGGATACTAATCCGGGACGGGAAGGTTGCCGGAGTAAAATTAAGCGATGGCGAAGTTATCAACTGCGACCGGGTCATCTCCAATGCGGACCCAAAGTATACTTTTTCAAAACTTGTCGGCTACCCGCAGTTGGAAACAGGTTTTTCCCGTCGTGCGGCTAACATTCGGATGAAAGGGAATACTGCCAAGCTACATCTAGCACTTGAGGCGCTGCCAGAATTTACGGGCCTCAATACAAACGATATTGGTAATCGTCTGGTTATCGCACCAGGTCCAGATTATGTGGAAAATGCCTTTAACCATGCAAAGTATGGAGAATTTTCTGAACACCCCATCATGGAAATTAGCATACCCACCGTCCATGATACGAGTCTGGCACCGACCGGGAAACACGTACTGTCAGCGGTCGTCCAGTACGCCCCGCACAATCTTAAGCAGGGGTGGTCAGAGGCGAATGAAGAGTTTACGGCGCTATTGCTTGACCTGCTGGAGAGCTATGCCCCGGGCATTAAAAAGCTCGTCATTGCCAGCGAGCTCCTGACACCCGCTGATATTGAATCCCGGTTTGGCACTACTGCTGGTCACTGGCATCATGGCGAACTGGCCCTGGATCAGTTTCTGATGCTACGCCCATTCCCCGGCATGGGCCAATACGCAGCACCCGTCAAAGGTCTCTTTCTCTGTGGAGCCGGTAGTCATCCTGGTGGAAATGTCATGGGACTTGTCGGCCGAAACTGTGCGAATACCCTACTTGAAGCTGGAGCAGCAAGTGACTGATTTAGAGATCCCACCTCTCCTGTTACAGACACCATTTCACTCCAGGGTTTCCGCCGCATGCGAAATGAACCTGTGGGAGGATTGGAAGGGCTACACAACACCCGTTGCCTACAGCAACGTAGAGCTGGAATATTTCGCCATGCGGAATTCAGCCAGCATCTTCGATATAACGCCCATGACCAAGTATCGAATCACTGGCGCCGATGGACATGCTTACCTCGACCGCCTGGTCACCCGCAATCTTAAAAATTTGGATGTTGGCCGGGTTATGTACACCGCCTGGTGTAACGATGAAGGCAAGGTAATTGATGATGGCACCATTTTTCATGTGAACGACGATACCTTCATACTCTGCGCTCAGGAGCGGCACCTGGACTGGATGGAATGGTCTGCATTGGGCTTTGATGTGAAGATTGAAGATGTAACTGAGGAGATTGCAGCACTTTCCTTTCAGGGTCCAACCAGTTGCGCCATATTGAAAATAATGGGGCTCACCGGTGTCGAAAATCTAAAACCATTCGACCTGCAGCACTATCCATTTGGACAAACGCAATTGATGGTTTCGCGAACCGGCTTTACTGCTGACCTGGGGTACGAGTTGTGGATCGAGCCAGACCACGCTGAAGCCTTGTGGGATGCGCTTATGGCAGCTGGACGGGACTACAACGTTAAGCCAGTGGGTGCCGAGGCGCTGCAGATCGCCAGAGTCGAGGCGGGTTTTATTCAGGCCGGTGTTGATTTTGTTCCAGCTGAGCAAGAAGTGCGCGTTGAGCGATCGAGATCCCCATATGAACTGGGTCTCGGCTGGCTAGTGCATCTGAAAAAACCGAACTTCAACGGTCAGCAGGCACTTAAGGAAGAAAAGCTCAAAGGGTCTCGCTTTCGTTTTACGAGGCTGGATGTCCAGGGAAACAAGCCGGCAGAGAATTCCTTTATTTTCAATCGACAGAACAAGGTTGTTGGGATGGTAACATCCGCGGCCTGGGTTCCTACTGCAAAGAGAAACGTAGCTTTTGCCTCCCTGGAAATGCCCTGGGGCAAGCCCGGGAATGAACTATGGGCCGAGATATACTATCTTCGTGAACTCAAGTGGGCTCGTGTCCTGGAGAAATGCACGGTTATTGAGGAACCAATTTTCGACCCGGAACGACGACACGCGACCCCGGCACTAGACTACTC
>Ga0187827_10001960_pt1 | contig 28959 bp, 25 predicted proteins | sample ETNtaG_39_FD_167969 | JGI IMG/M metagenome (GOLD analysis project Ga0187827, IMG submission 167969) | Marine microbial and viral communities from oxygen minimum zone, Eastern Pacific Ocean - ETNP2014_SV_150_PacBio MetaG (Illumina Assembly) | ecosystem: Environmental > Aquatic > Marine > Hypoxic...
CGGCTGGCTTCGGCACCATCACCCACGCCATCAAAGGCAATGTGGATATCCTCATCGCATTAATAATGCAGACTGGTGCGGCGATTGGCGCCCAGATCGGGGCGATGTCCACGCGTCATTTCGCCGGGCCGCGCATTCGCCTGTGGTTTTCCTTTCTTCCGTTTATAGGTGCCGCGCTCGTCATCTGGCGGCTCGTCGGCACCGGGGCGAGCGCGGCACACTGAGTATGACAAGATTCATGCATACGCTTATCAGCATAACCCGCTTCCCGTACGCGGCCACAACGATAGACTTCGGCAACATGGTCGCCGGGGCGTTTGGTTCCGATGTCACCTTGCTGACCGTCCGCGCCACGCAGGCCAGCCCTGGAGCAGGAAGCGCGGCATTGACCGATGCCCGCAAACACCTGCCCGACCCGCCCGCAAATCACGTCATTCGCCGTGGAAATGCGGAGGCCGAGATCCTCGCCGAGTTACGCACCGAAAAGTACGATCTCCTCGTCATTGGCGCGCGTGAGCACCGCGGCTCTGCCGGAGAATTGCTGCTTGGCGACGTAACTCACAGAGTGGTGAACCAGACACCTATTTCAGCGCTAGTAGTGCGTGGAAGCGTGCCCACGTTGAAGAACATCCTTGTCTGCACTGGCGGTCCGGCCGCCGCTAGATCAACCGTGACGACGGCCGCGAAACTCGCCCGCGCCACCGGATCGCGCGCCACCCTGCTGCACGTGGCGGTCGCCGTACCCAGCATGTACACTGGCCTGACGCAACTGGGTGAAACATTACCCGACTTGCTCCAGACCGACACGCCTACCGCCCGACATTTGCGCGATTGCGCCGCGCTGATGCGTGCGCACCAGGTAGAAGCTCATCTAGAATTACGCCACGGAATGCCGGCAAACGAAATCCTGCGGGCAATAGAGCGCGGCCGCTTTGATTTGCTTGTGATCGGCGCATCCGCTCACAAGGGATTCGACCGCCTGCTGCTCGACGAGGTGTCACTGAAGCTGGTAGACGACTCGCCGCTGCCCGTGCTGGTGGTGCGCAGCGGTCTGGAGACCATCTTTGCGCAATAGTTTGACGCCTCGCTCGCGCTAACGTAAAATGGAATCTATTCGCTCCGATTGGAGGCCGTCCAGTGCAAACAGAAATCCCAGCCACCGCCAGTGAACCCGGGGCACAACTCACCAGTCACGAGTCTGAACTCGCGTCTGCGCTGGCCGGCTTTCGTGCAAATCCGCGCGTGGCACGCATCACCATCGCCGTCAGCCCCGATGCCTGTGCGACCGGAAGAGAGATTCAAGGCACGTACCGCAAAGAGCAAACGCCCCGCATCCCGGTGGAAGCATGTTCTCGGCCTGGCGGATGCACCTGCCGGTACCTGCCCGTGCTCAACGAAATCTTCCCGTAATCGGCCGGCGCAGGGCAAACCCGTTCCCACACCGCCGCCCGCATTTCCGCCACCTCGATGTTAACCGACTACCGCATCCGCCAGAGAGACCATCTGCTTGAAATCGTGCGCGCGCTCACGCAGCAGCTGGACCTTGACACGGTGCTCACCCGCATCTTGCGCGCGGCCACGGAGATGCTCGCCGGCCGCGCCGGCCTGATTGCGCTACGCGAGCAATCTGGCCGCGGGGAACAGGATGGCAGCCCGGGATTCTTCATTCGCGCTCAACACCGTGTCTCGCCCGAATTTGTACGTCATTTCGAAACCGTGTTGCAGAACACATCCAGCACAGCGCTGGATGACCCCGCGCGTTACATCATCGCAGAACTGGAGCGGCGTCTGCACATGCTCGCCCGCAGTGGCCCCTTCAATCTGCAGGGAACCATCGGGCTGCCGCTCGAGGCCCAGGGAGATCTGGTCGGGCTGTTGCTGGTTTTTCGCGCCTCCGCCTCGCCCTCAACCCGAAACGAGCGCAAAATCCTGCAGGCCTTCGCGGACCATGCGGCGGTGGCCGTCAGCAATGCCCGGCTGTACGCACAGGTCTCACGCGAAAAACGGCAGCTTGACGCCATACTAGAGGGCTCAGCCGATGGAATAATGATTCTCGATTCTGGACACCGCGTATTGCGCTGGAACCGTGCGCTCGCGCAACTTTCAAGAGTGAGCGCCGCCACAGCTATCGGCCGCCGCCACGATGATGTGATTAGTTGGAACAAGAAGCCAGACACCAACCTGGCCGACGCCGAAGCGCGCGGCTGGCCCTTCGGGCACGCGGCCCCACTTTACGTGGAGGGGGATTTGCGCCAACTCGACGGCGAGGGCACCCCAGTCGGAGTTACGTATGCGCCCATCTTCGACCGCAGGAAACGCCTGGTCAATCTGGTCGCCAATGTCCGTGACATCACGCGCTTCCGCGAAGCGGAAAAGCTCAAGAGCACCTTCATATCCGTCATAAGTCACGAATTGAAGACGCCAGTCTCCCTTATCAAAGGTTACGCCGGTACGCTTCTCCGCGAGGACGCGCGTTGGACCAAGGAAACCATCAACGCCAGCCTGACGGTCATCGAAGAAGAAGCCGACCGACTGACGCACCTTATCGACAACCTGCTGGATGCCTCCCGGCTGCAAGCCGGAGGCTTGCAGCTAAACCTGAGCACAGTACGGCTGGACAAACTGGCCGCCCGGCTGGTGCGAAAGTTTCAGACTCAGACGGACCAGCACGAGCTCAGCGTGCGCTTCCCGGCCGATTTTCCGGCAATCGAGGCAGACGAAGAACGCCTGCGTCAAGCACTGAGCAACCTGATTTCCAACGCCATCAAATATTCACCAGAGGGCGGCCCCGTGACCATATCCGGCCGTGTCGCTCAGCAGGAGGCAGTGGTGACCGTCGCCGACCGCGGCGCAGGTTTACCCACCGGCGAGCTGGACCGCGTCTTTGACCGCTTCCACCGCGCTGCCACGTCCGCCACCGAACGCGCCCAAGGCGCCGGGCTGGGACTTTACCTTACCCGCGCCGTCATTGAAGCACATCACGGGCGCATCTGGGTGGATTCAGACCCCGGACAGGGCGCTGCGTTCCATTTCAGCCTGCCCCTCGTGGAATAACTCACCGAAAATGAACCCAATTGACGCCGGAACGGCCATCAACTGCCCCAGTTGCAAACAGAGCATCCCGGCGCGCGTGGAACAGCTCCTCGACGTCGGCGCCGACCCGGCCATAAAAGAGCGGCTACTGAGCGGAAAGGTGAACATGGTGGAATGCCCGCTGTGCTCCTTTCGCGGAATGGCCGCCGCCCCGTTGGTCTACCATGACCCGGAAAAAGAGCTTCTGCTCACATACACTCCAGTCGAGCTCAACCTTCCGCTGCCGGAAAAAGAGCGCGTGCTCGGCGCGCTAACTCGCGCCGTTCTCGGCCGCATTGCAGCTGAGAATCGCAAGGGCTATCTGTTGCAGCCGAAGGAAATGCTCTCAATGGAAGGGCTTATCAATGCCGTTCTTGCGGGTGAAGGCGTCACACCGGAAATGATTGAGCAGCAGCGCAATAAAACAAAATTGCTGCAGCAGCTCGCGGCAGCAGCGAAAGCCGAACTTCCCGCCCTGATAAAGGAAAACGACGAGCAGATCGACGCGCTCTTCCTTCAGCTGCTTGCGGCCCTAAGAACACAATCGGAAGGCGACAAAGATAGCTCGGTTCTGCCCGAATTGGGAAAACTCGAGCAGCTGCTTCTGCAACACTCCACATTTGGTCAGGAAACCCGGCAGCAGGCCGAGGCGTTGCAGACCGCCGCCGCCGAGCTGGGAGCCCTTGGAGAGGGGTTGACACGGGAGAAGTTCGTGCAGCTAATCACCGCCGCCCGCGACGACCACCACGTCACCAGCCTCGTCACCTTGGCGCGTCCCGCCGCAGATTACCAATTCTTCATATTGCTAACCGAGCAGATCGAAAAAAGTACAGATGAAGAGCGAAAACGGCTAGAGAACATACGCACGTTGGTGCTGGAAACCGTGCAGAAAATCGATACCGTGGCCGAAGAAAGGGCGAAGGTTGCTGCCGGCGTGCTGCAAGATTTGCTGCAGGCTGAAGACCTTCCCGCAGCCGTGAAAGAGCACCTTCCGTCAATCGATGAGACCCTACTAATGTTGATGCAACACAACATCGAAGCGGCGCGTAAAGAAAAGAATGAGCGCGCCGTCAGCCGCCTGGAGGAGCTGCGCGCTGCCATCATGCAAACCCTACACGAGAGCGCCCCACCGGAAATACGGTTCGTAAACGAGCTGCTTGCACTTGAGACAGACGAGGAGGCCGAGCAAATGATAAAACGGCGCACGGCGGAACTCAACGCAGAGACGCTCAGCGCCATGAAGAGCGCCGCGGAAGAGCTGCGGGCCGGCAGCCGGCCCGAGTTGGCAGACAAACTGGATCGCTATCGCGCCGTGGCGGAGAAAGAAATTACCGCGGCAAAGTGGCGTTGAGCGGCAATCAACCGGTCAGCGGGTTGTCCAGCCGGAAACCATGTCCGCGCACTGTCTCCACATACTGGTGCACGGGATCGCGCTCGGCCAGCCGGTCTCTCAGGCGGCGCACCAGTGCGTCGATAGACTGCTCGGTGACGCCCTCGCCCACTGCATCCGGCCACACGGCCTTTATCACATCCTCACGCGTACGCACATCGCCAGTGTGTAGATAGAGCAAAATCAGCAGGCGGTATTGCGGTTTGGAAAGGGCGGGCGCCAACTCCTTTCCAGCGCACCACACTCGCCGGGCATCAATATCAATGCGCATGCGCCGGTCTTGCCGCGGGGGCATATCTAGCGGAACGGTCGCGTCCGAGCCGACAAAGGCAATTTGGAGAGCGGTGGCAATGGCGATGACATCACCGTCGTGCAGCACGACTGGCTCCTCCACCCGTCGCTCATTAACGTAGGTTCCATTCTTGGAGCTGTCTTCCAGCAGCCACTCATGCCCCTCCCGGAAAATCACCGCATGGCGTCGAGAAACCGTGTTCTCCGTAACCGCGAGACCACATTCCGTGTCGCGGCCAATCATCAGGGGCTCTTCGGTCAGATTCCAACGCTGACCCCGCAACGGGCCCGATTGGGCGATCAGAACCGGCATTAGGTCATCGATCATACGTTTTCCTCCTTCGCTAGTTTAGCGCCTACAAGTATAATAGGCTCAGGTTGACAAAAAGCCAACCAGGCACTTCCGAAACTATGGCGCTAAAACGCGGAACAACCCTCAAAGATAGATATCTCATCAAAGAGCCCATCGGCAAGGGTGGAATGGGGGCAATCTGGATGGCGGTCGACAACCGGCTTGAGGGCCGCGTCTGCGCGATCAAAGAAATCGTGAGCGACCCCCACGCCAACCCCGAGGCGCAGGAGCAAGCCCGCGCTCAGTTCCACCGTGAGGCCTCCGTACTTGCACGTCTTGACCACCCGAATCTTCCCAAAGTTTCCGATTTCTTCACCGAAGCGGACACCGACATCCTGGTGATGGATTTTGTGGACGGCGATGACCTTGGAGAGAAAATCCGCGCCGCGCAAACAGAGACGCGATTTCTCCCGGAGAGCGATATTCTAGACTGGGCACGTCAAATCCTCGGCGCGCTCGAGTACCTGCACCATCAAGATCCGCCGGTCGTCCATCGCGATATCAAGCCCAGCAACCTTAAGGTAACTCCCAGCGGCTTGGTTAAGCTGGTTGATTTCGGTCTCGTCAAGATCATGACGCCGGATGAACGCACCATCACTGTGGTGCAGGGGCGCGGCACCATCCATTACACACCGCTGGAACAGTACGGCGGCGACACCGGCCACACCGATTTGCGCTCCGACGTTTATTCACTGGGCTCCACCCTGTACCATCTGCTGACAAATCAGGCCCCTCCGGAAGCCAAAGTGCGCTTCCTGCACAGCGAGAGCCTTTCCTCTCTCCGCACCATCAACTCCTCGGTATCGGCCCGTACCGAACGAGCAGTTCATTGGTCGCTGTCATTGCATCCGGAGGACCGACCGGCCAGCATAATGGCATTTCGCACAGCGCTGTTTACCGGCCTTTTTCCGGACGACAGCGGCACGCCCCAGTTCGTCCCCGAAACGCCGCGCGAGTGGCTGCAACACGCCCTCGGAGAACCCGTCCACCGCGACCTCGCTATTGTGGCCACGTTGCTAATTGTACTCGCCATCATCGCTACCTTCACTGTTGGTCCGGTCTGACACTGTTCTCCGCCGTAGCCACGCCCTCGGCCAGAAGAGACCCAGCAGCAGCGCTACCAACCCGCCGCCCCAGGAAAATAGCGCCGGGGCCACCCCACCCATTCCCCGAAATAGTGCGGCACCAGGCAGCTGCAGCGCGTAATAATCATAACCGGCCCATACACCCACGGCAACGTATAGCAGCAGCCGAAAACGCGCCCGCAGCAACGGGGTAAGCCCGCGCATTCGCGCTGCGCTCCAGCCCGCACCCGCAAGCACCACCATGGCGAGTACCGCGGAGAGAAGGTCGCGCGGATCCAGATGCGGAGGCGCTGCCGGCGGGGTTTGCGCCGCCGCCGGCACAGGAGTCGGTTCAATCACCGGCGGCGCGGTCGGCGTGAATGTGGCAGTGCTGGCCAAGGTCGGTGGCTGGTCAGTGGGCAATTCGGTGGGCACGTCAGTGGGCGGCAGCGTTGGCGGAGTAGTGGGAGGCATGGTCGGCCTCGGCGCAATCGTCTGCACTTGAATCAGCGTCTCACCCTCGCTCATGCGCACGTCAATCTGTAGCGGCGCAGAACGCGCCTCTCCGGAGCGCGCGCTGATTTCCACCAGCCCGACCCTTTCAAGCACCAGCGTGGCCAGGGCCACCCCTTGCAGCGTGCTGGAACTCGCGAAAGTTTCCGTCAGACCGCCTTCCGCCAGATAGCTGGCGTCAAATTCCACCACCATGCCGTCGGGCACAAGATGTCCGTTTCTATCCAACAGCACGCTGGTTTGCATCAGAATGGAGCTGCCCTCAGGCGCTTCGGCGGCCATCGGTGTAGCCGTGGCCAAAGCGCTGTCGAGGGTCGGGGTGCCGTTTGCGGGGCCAGCGGATTGCTCATCTTCCACAGCGTCCTCGCGGGGAAGAACACGCGATAGCGAGAACAACTGCTCCGGGTCAGCTTGCAACTGTCGCTGTAGATTATAAGACACGGCTTCAATCGAAACCGGTGGCGCCAGGTGCGGCGCGATTTCCTGAAAGAGCACCCTGGCGGCAACTTCGACAAACGCTGTGCTGTGTCCCGAAAGCCCGTAATAAGCCGTCAACTGAGCGACCTCGGTGGCATCCAGATAATACAGCGCACCCAGCGCGAACACTATGACGTTTCGGTCAGTTACCAATTGCGGCTTCTCAGCCAGGAAGCGTCGCAAAGCGTTGTCTTCGGCGGCCTCCGCCGACACATCGCCGAGCGCGAAGACCAACCAGTCGGCAGTTAGCAGCGCCTCCCGTAATGTCATCTCAGGAACAGCGGTCACGGTCGGTGTGACTTCAACCGCCTCCTCGGTCGCCGTCGGAGCAGCAGACTCCGTTTCGAGGATTTCTGCGCCACTCAGATAGTCACCTAATTCCGCGAAGCTGAAGCTGAAGACATCAAGGATGCTAATCTGGCTGCTGCCCCCAAATCCGTAGAGGCGCTCGATGGCGTGCTCCAGCGCGTCCACGGCAGGATAGGCGACCTCGGCACAGGCGCTACACTGCCGCTGCACACGGCTATCAGTCAGAATAACGATTCTGTCCATCCGCGCCGGAGGGCGCGGCAATCGATTGGCCAGTTCCGCGGGCGGCGGGCTCAACAGCGTAACCGCTTTCCTCGCCACGGCGAATACATCAGCGTCGCGCGTTCCTACCTCGTCAAGCCCCACGTCACCAACCACATTCGCGAGGCTAAAATCATCGCCGTACAATCGTAACTTGAGCCCAATAATGCGTTCCACGGCCCCATCCACGCGCTCCGCAAAAGCGACATCCTCCCGATACTTGCGCACAAACTGTTCGATTGTCTCGACCACAGTCTCATACTGGCCGCCTGCGGGGTCAAGCGCAAATTCATCCAGAAAGAGGATATCGTTTCCCGCCAACAGTGCCTCGCGAGCAATCTCAAATGCCGGGAAGATGTTGCCGGTCGGATCATAATAGCGGCGCACACCACGCCTGCCGAGCGGGGCGCTCATTATCACGCCACCCTGCTGTCGCCAGGCAGCAAACTCGGGCAGCCGCATCACCTCTCCCAACCCAGTAGAATCCATGCCCAGTGGGCGCGTGTCGCTGGAAAGGGCGCCCTGCCACGCCGAATATCGACCCTGAGCCGGCATAAGCACATCTATCCCGGCTTCATCACCCGGTAATGACGCGGTCACGGCCCGGAACGGCGCAAGGTCCACCTTTAGCAACCCCTCCAGAGATTTGTTAACCGTGGGAATCTCAAGAGCGGTCGCGCGGTCGCCCGAACCCAATCCAGGAAAGGACTGGCCCACAAATGCAATCCGGCCCTGACTACCCCGATGCACTCCGGACAGGTACTCCTGCGCCATTTTCCCGACCCAGTGGGCACTGCCCCCAAACGCGCGCACACCCGGGTCGCCCGGGTTGGCAGCGCGCGGATTTTCTACAACATCCAAAGTTGGCCCAAGCTGCAGGTTGATGCCTAGTGCGTCCAACTCGAACCCGGCAATCTCCCCCATAGTGCCGGCCGCATCGCCATCCCACGTCATGCCAATTGCCATCGCGCTCGGCCCAGCAGTTAAACCACTATGCAGGGCACCAAAAGACGCACCGCCGCCCTCGTGAGTCAACCCGACCAGCAATGGCAAGTAAGGCTCCTGCCCCAGTGTCGGTGCCGGAGTGGTTGTACCCTCGCCCGCCTGCAGCCGCGTCACCTGCCGTGTGATTTGTTGCAGGTCTGTCACAAGCTCGCGCGTGGCATGCAGCACGTCTTCGCGGTCGTCAAAGTTATCGTGCGGAACGGTGAGCATTACCCCGCCGATGCCATGCCGTTCAATCAGCGGTTGAACAGGATTTTCCGGCGAGATCGTAGCGCCGTCGAACGTGACCAAAAAAAGTTGTCCCACGCGTCGTTCGGGCGACAGTGCCGCCAGTATGTCTGCCACTCTGGAATCTGTATCGGGCTCATCGGGAAGCGAGAGCGTCGCTCCCGCAATGGGAAGCGGCAGCAGCATGCCCAGAAGAAGAACACACACAGCGAGAACGCGACACTGGTTCTGCATTGCTGAGATTTTACCTGTGGGCTTTGTGTGGCGCAAGAAAAACAGGCCGCCACTGGCCACTGGGTCACGCTTAGACAGCCGCCTGCCGTTCAGCAAGCCAGGCGGCAATGTCTTTTTGCATTGCCGGCAGCGCAGGCTCACCGACGTCGTACCAGTGTATGCACGCGTCCTCAGCGTGAAACCAGGCTACCTGCTTGCGCACCAGCCTGCGGTTGGCGCGCTGAATCCTGCGCGTCGCCTGCAGTAGGTCGATTTCCCCGCGCAAGTGTGCACCAATCTGCCGGTATCCAAGCGCTGACATGGCCGGCAAGTTCCAGTCGTATCCCCGCTCAACCAGATCCCGCACCTCGTCCACCCATCCGGCCGCCAACATTGCATCGATGCGCTTATCGATGCGCGCGTACAATTGCGGGCGAGGCATGTTCAATCCGAGCATGAACACATCGTACGACGGCAGCGATTTCGTGCGCTGCGCGCTGAACGACTGGCCGGTGAGCAAGCAGACTTCCAGCGCCCGGATGACGCGTCGAAGGTTGCGCGGGTCGATGCCGGCAGCCGCATCAGGGTCGAGCGCAGCCAGTTGCCCGTGCAGCGCTTCCCCGCCCCCAGGCTGCAGCGATGTTGCCTGCAGATCGGCGCGCAATTCCTCATTTTTGGGCTGCGGTGGAATCGTCCAGCCTTCCACAACTGCACGCACATATTGACCGGTTCCACCCACAAGCAATGGCAGTCGCCCGCAAGCATGAATCTCTTCAATTGCCCTTGTCGCCTCGCGTTTGTAAACCGCTAGCGACCAGGGCTTGTCCGGCGTGGTCACATCAATGAGATGATGAGGCACGCGCGCCATTTCTTCCATGCTCGGTTTTGCGGTGCCAATATCCAATCCGCGGTACAGATAGCGTGAGTCGGCCGAGACGACCTCGCCATTCAGCGCAGCGGCGAGATCGGAACTATAGGCCGTCTTGCCCACCGCAGTTGCTCCGAGAACCACCAGAAGTTTCGCTGTCAGCGCCATTGCACGACAATGATAACATCCCGCCAGGCGGGCTGCCCGAGCGTAGGTATAATCCGTGCCATGCCGCCCTTCGAGCTCCACGCACCCTACCAGCCCACCGGCGACCAACCCAAGGCAATCATGGAACTTGTCGACGGGATTAACGGAGGAGCACCGCACCAGGTACTTCTCGGCGCGACCGGAACCGGCAAGACTTTCACTATCGCTCACGTCATCGAGCATACACAAAAGCCCACGTTGGTAATGGCGCACAACAAAACGCTTGCAGCTCAACTCTACGCCGAGTTCAAGGAGTTTTTTCCAAATAACGCCGTCGAGTTCTTCATCAGTTATTACGACTACTATCAACCCGAAGCCTACGTCCCCCATCACGACCTGTACATAGAAAAGGAAACCGACGTCAACGAGCAGATTGAACAGCTCCGCCTGGCTGCCACCACCTCGTTGCTCAGCCACCGCCATGTAATTATCGTTGCATCTGTCTCCAGTATTTACGGGCTGGGCTCCCCGGAAGCATACGGCAAGGTAATTATTCACCTCGAAACCGCCACGGCGATTCGCCGAAACGCGGTGCTCCGCAGGCTTGTGGAGGTGCAATACGCCCGCAACGACACCGTTCTCAAGCCCGGAACCTTCGCCGTAAGAGGCGATACACTCGAAGTGTTACCGCCCTATACGCAGCACGCTTACCGTGTCGACTTCTTCGGCGACCAAGTTGAGCGCATCTTGGAGGTGGACACCCTCACCGGAGAGGTGATTTCCGTCCACGATGCCATCGACATATACCCGGCACGCCACTTTATCGCCGATGAAGAGAAATTGGAAAAAGCAATCAAGGACATCGAACAAGAGCTCGATGAACGCATTCTTTATTTCCAGGAGCAAGAAAAACTGCTGGAGGCACAGCGCATTGAGCATCGCACCCGTTATGACATCGAAATGCTCCGCGAGGTTGGCCACTGCTCTGGCATCGAGAATTATTCCCGCCCACTTGACCAACGCCCACCTGGATCACCGCCTTGGACGCTGATCGACTATTTCCCACCTGATTTCCTTCTAGTGATTGACGAAAGCCACATGACCGTGCCTCAGATTCGCGGCATGTACGCTGGCGACCGCTCGCGCAAAACCGTGCTGGTGGATCATGGATTTCGGCTGCCCTCCGCTTTGGACAACCGTCCGCTGAATTTCGATGAATTCCGGCAGCGTGTCCACCAAACCATTTACACGTCCGCCACCCCGGGATCGTTTGAAATGGAGCAAGACTCGCGCGTGGTTGAACAGGTCATCCGGCCCACCGGATTAATAGACCCGGCCGTGGAAGTGCGCCCGATGTCCGGGCAAATCGACGATCTGGTAGGCGAAATCCGGCAGCGCATGGCGTGCAGCGAACGCGTGTTAGTGACCACTCTCACCAAGCGCATGGCCGAAGATCTATCGAATTATCTCGCGGAACTTAGCATCAAGGTTCATCACCTGCATTCTGAAATCGACGCGCTGCAACGAGTGGAAATCCTGCGCGAACTTCGTCTGGGAGTGTATGATGTTGTCGTCGGAATTAATCTGCTTCGCGAAGGATTGGACCTTCCCGAAGTCTCGCTGGTCGCGATTCTTGACGCAGACAAGCAGGGGTTCCTGCGCTCAGCTACCGCGCTGATCCAGACCATCGGCCGCGCAGCCCGCCATGCTCACGGAAAGGTGCTCATGTACGCCGGAGGAGTGAGCGAGGCCATGCACACCGCCATTGATGAAACCAATCGCAGGCGCGCCATCCAGTCCGAGTACAATGAGAAACACAACATCGAGCCAGCCAGCATCGTTAAATCAGTGCGCGATCTGACCGAAAGGGTCGCCGCTGTCGCCGAGACGCCTGCACAGTACCATCCCGGTGCTGACGCCCAGATGAACGGCCGGGAATTGGGAAAGTTGATTGCCATGCTAGAAACGCAGATGCGCGCCTCGGCCGAGGCGCTGGAATTCGAACAGGCTGCCGTGCTGCGCGACCGCATATACGAACTTCGCCGGACGCTTGCGGACAGCATCGCCGACATCCCGGATTGGGAACGGGCGCGCGTGCTGGCCGGGGATGGGAGCGGCTAACTGATTAAACCTGTACGAATGAGCATATTCCATATCACTTTCCGTGCTTTGGGTCCTGGCGCCAGCGGGACATCTACCCATGCAGTCTGACGATTACAGGTTTCGAGAGCATTGGTGCTGCCGCTCGGTATTGTAGTGTTCCAGCCAGATGTGTAGATCTTTTTGCAGGGTTTCGACGGTCTCAAAGATTCTTTGGCTGAAAGCCGTCCGTAAGAACTCATCCAACATAGAGCGATTGAACCTCTCCAATAAGCCATTCCTCTTCGGTCTGCGCACGCGCGTATGGCGATCCTCGATGTCATTTCGCACCAGAGAGATCTCGCAGGGATAACTGTCGTTACCGCGGTCACTTCCCGGGTAGGCATTACGCCAGGGACAAGTGAAATTTTCTGGCACAACACGCTCAGGAGAATTCCACATGAAGAAATCAAGATTCGCGGAGCACCAGATTGTCAGGATACTGAAGGAAGCAGAAGCCTACGGGCCATTGGTGGCCCTTTCGCATCGGCACGGATCCAGTAAGAGCAGTTTCTACAAGTGGCAGGCTAAGAGTATGGTGGCATAGATGCAGCCGTCCTGAAGCACCCGAAACAACTGGAGGCAGAGAACTGCAAATTGAAACATGTGTGTGCTGAGCTTAGCTTGGATCGCAAGACCCTGAAAGACATTGTTGAAAAAAGCTGGGGGCCCACAGAGCGGCGCGGGCTAGCCAAGTATGCCATCGACGTACATGCTCCTAGTAAATGGGCAGCGTGCCACTTACTAGGTCTTAACCGGACAGGGTTTTGTTGTCCAGCGAAGAGGCCTGACGACAGCGAAATCCAGGTGCAGTTGCGAAAACTGGCTGACCGCAAACCGCACTGACTCTTCAAGAAAATGTTCGCGTACTTGCAGTATCAGCAGGGCTACAACTGGAACCACAAACGAGTATACCGAGTGTTTTGCCAACTGAATTTGAAACTGCACGTCAAGCCCAGGAAATGCCTCTTTCTCCGAGAGCCAAAACCATTGGCGCAACCGCAAGTGGCCAACCAGAGTTGGTTCCTGGATTTCATGAGCAACAGTCTGACGAGCAGCCGCGCCTTTGGTACTTCGAATATCCTTGACAACTTCAATCGGGAGACATTGTGGATTGAGATTAATTCATCCTTGCCCGCCGAACGGGCGATCAGCATAGTAAAAGTGGCTGCTTCTTGGCGAGGTGTCCCAAACAGATCTGCTTGGATAATGATCCCAAGTTATTCTCGCAAAAGATGGCCACCTGGGCTGCGGTCCATGCTGTAGAGCTCTCTTTTGCTCAACCGGGTATGTCTGCTCAGAATGCCTACATTTTCTTTTCGTTACATGAGGTCCACGAAATCACTACTGAATAGATAGAAGAATACAATGCCATCCGCACAACCGAGGCACTGCAGAACCGGTCACCTGATCAACACGCCACTGAATATGCCTGATTATTCCACTTTCCCGTGGAACGAAACAGGGGTGTTGACATTGTCAGTTCTACCTAATAAGATGGACATGCCGCCAACACTACGAAGAAAGGGGTCCACCACAATCATCGGCAGAACAATTCGGGCACTACGACTATTGGCTTGAACGATTACGAAAAAGCCACGGGAGCACAGATTCAACATGTTCAACTATGAAACTCTAAAGCGGCATCTCGACACTCTACAGTACCATACTCGCAACCCCGACGCGAGAGCGATTACTCTTCATTGTCCTGATTACACTCACCCAAGTAGGAGCGAAGCAGAAATTGTTGGTCGAGTATTCCTTGCTTACGGCAAGATGAAGGAGGACCAGGCAGAGGCATCAGAGTGGTATTTGCCATCCTCAATGTGGCAGGAACATATTGCCAAAGCTTATTGGCCCCTGCATTCTGGGTGGAAAGAGAACGCGATTCACAGGTTTCATCACTTTCTGACAAACTTTGGTGCTTGGAAGGTAGATACAGGCATCGAGGCAAGCGCGCTAATCAGGTCCCCGAAGTGGTTTATGGGCAGGCTTTATTTACAGAGAGTGTTCCACCGACAACTTATGATATGGAAATGGATGTGCGCTGAGGAAAAGCCAATTGCCTGCCTAACTTACCCAATGTATGGCAATCAGTCCGGCGCGCACATCGAGGGCGAATTTGTTGGCATGGGATCGTTTTTTAGCGAAATATACGGCTCTCTCTTGGCGGGCCTTGTACGGCATATTGAACGCCCAGTAATAGCAGATCTTGGAGCAGGTTATGGCAAACTCGCATATTTCATCCTTCGAGAACTAGACACGTATTCTTTTGTTGATTTCGATTTACCGGAAACACTGTGCCTCGCTGCATATTACCTGATGAGCGCCTTTCCCGGACGGAGAACCTTACTATATGGAGAGGAAAACTACTCTGTTACTACACACGAAAAATACGATTTCGTGTTCATGCCACCGTGGGAAATGGAGAAACTAGGTAGATCTAGCATAGATCTGTTTGTCAACAAGAACAGCTTGGGGGAGATGCGTAAGGATGCAGTATCCAATTACATCAAGCACATCACCAACTCGACAAGGTTCTTCTTTCACATGAACCACGATATTACTCGATGCACATTCAGTGATGGGAAGCATGGATTATTGGGACACGAGTTTCCCGTTGCAATGGGCGAGTTCAGCTTGTTATTCAGATACCCGGACATTGGGCACTTGCTTTACCAGGGTTTCTTGAACTTCAATATGGACATTTTCCTCTACCTGTACGAACGCAAGCCATGAGCCATTGCAAGAATTATGGCACCTTCGCTCCCGTTTGCATGATGGAAATGAACACGCAATGCGATGCCAACAAATCAGTAATCCGCGGATGAACGCTCCGGCACCGTACTCGTCGAATTGAGAGAGAGTCAGCGCGGCGCATTACGGTGTGCGGTACCCGAAAGCACAGTGGATTCTGTATCACTCACATCCTGCAGGCCTTGTTGCTCCGTCATGAACGCGTTAAAATATCGCCATGCTAATGACGCGCGCAGCTCTTCACTCCAGCGAGGAACACACACTTTCCCCGTATGGCTTCCGCAGCGCAGCTTCTCGTGGGCGCAAACATAGTGAGGCTGAAGCGCGCTATCGCACCGCTTTTCAACGTGACCGCGACCGTATTTTGCACACCACCGCATTCCGGAGATTGGAATACAAGACACAGGTCTTCGTCACTACCGAGGGTGATTATTATCGGACCCGCCTGACGCATACGCTGGAGGTTGCGCAACTGGGGCGCAGTGTGGCGCGAGCGTTGGGGGCAAATGAAGACCTAGTGGAGGCCATTTGCCTGGCCCACGACCTCGGTCACCCGCCCTTTGGACACTCCGGCGAGCGCGCGCTGCACGAGCTGCTTGAGGAAGACGGCGGCTTCGACCACAACAAGCAGAGCCTGCGCATTGTGACCGAAATCGAGCGGCGTTACCAGGATTTCAGCGGCCTGAATCTGACGTGGGAAGTGCGCGAGGGCATCGTGAAGCACGAGACCGAATACGATGTGGCCGACGCGCGCCATTACAACCCGGAACTGCGCGGCTCAGTGGAAGCGCAGATTGCCAACGCCGCGGATGAGTTGGCGTACAGCGCTCACGACCTGGATGACGGGCTGCGCTCCGGCCTGCTTCATCCGCCGCAGTTGGACGGGCTGGCACTGTGGCAGCGCGTTCGCGCCAGCACCCCGCGGGTCGGTGATGATTCCGACGAGCTCACCCGCCACTGCATGATCCGCCGATTGATCGGACTGGAAACGCGTGACCTCGTGACAAGCACTAACGCCGCCTTAGAGACCAGCGACGCCTCAGCACCCATCGACGTTCAAAGACTAGACCATAACGCGGTGGAATGGTCGCCGGAATTTTCTCGTGAGAACCAGGAGCTGCGCGCTTTTTTGCGAGAGCACCTCTACCACCATCCTCGCGTAGCGCGCATGACAACGGGGGCGATTAAAATAATCGGTGATCTTTATAGCGCGTTCATCAAGACACCGCAGCGGTTGCCTGCCAGCAGCGCGGAGCACATTCGTGTGCGCGGACTGGAGCGCACGGTTTGCGATTACATCGCAGGAATGACCGACAGATTCGCACTGGACGAACACGCCAAACTTCACGGTTAGACAATCGCAGCATGAGAAACTAAAGGGGATACATGAAAAACAAACCGACCTACTTGACTGCCGTCGGAATGGAAACATTGCGCGGCGAACTAGATGAACTCACCTCCGAGCGCCGCCTGGAACTCGCGCAACGGCTACGCGCAGCCATCCAGATGGGTGACCTGAGCGAGAACGCAGATTACATCACCGCCAAAGAGGAGCAGGCCTTCATTGAGGGTAGAATACTAGAACTGGAGGAAATGCTGCGCAGCGCGGTGATTATCACCGAACTCGCGGAAGGGCAGGAAGTCATTGTTGGCGCCACGGTGACTATCGTCGTGGACGGCAGCACCCCCGAGCAATATACGCTGGTGGGGCCGGCGGAGGCTGACCCAGCCAGCGGGCGCATATCCCATGAATCGCCCATCGGCCAGGCGATGCTCGGGAAGAGGAAAGGTGACACCGCCATCGCTGACACGCCGGCAGGGCAGCTGACTTTCGAGATAGTCAGCATCGCCTGAACAGCCTTGTCTCTCAGGCTTTTTTCCAGGCCGCCAACTCTATTGTCAATTGATGGAAAAAGGAATTTTGCGGCAACGCACCGCTGCCGTACTGCATGTCCATAACGCGCGCCCTGACATACAGGGAAGCAGTGTCCAGCACCATTGTGCTCCCCGGACTCGCCATCATTGGTTCACCTTTCGGGGCGAGTGCGCCGCGTTTCTCTTCGTCTCCAAATGCGTCCTCGCTCATAAGTACTTTGGTAACCGTTCGCACATCGTTTTTGTCGAATAGCCAGATCTCAAAAGCGCACACTTTCTTCGGCTCGCCCACCCCAATAGTGTCGCTCACGCCCATTCCACATTCTCCGAGGAAGTCACCGTTGGCATCGTCAATGCTGAAGGAATCGTCATACAGGTCATCCCCGAGTAGATAAGTGGTCATGAAGCGCGCCACCGGCGCTCCGCGTTCGGCTTCTTCATCCGCGGCTGCTATCGGAGTCACTGCCTCATCATTTCTGGCGGGGCCATTGCCCGGCGGGATCACCACCGGAGAAGATTCAGTTTGCGACGCACGTGAACCAACAAAGCGCACCAAAAAGAACCCGCCCACACCCATCATGACCACCACAATCAGCCCGCCCAGTAGCGCGGGCAGTGCGGCCCGGGGGCTACCGACAGCCACTCCAGCGGACGCATTCTCTTCTGAAGGTGGTTGCTCTACCGCCCTGCTTTGCGCTGCACCTTCAGATGGCGCGCCCATCCGGTCCCCAAGCGCAAACTGCAGCTGCGCAATGCGCAGCTGCTCCGCGCCCTGAGCACGCACCCGCGCCTGCTCAACCAGTTCTGGTGCATCACCCCCCAGCCAACCAAGCCGGCTGCGGGCCTGTTCCATTTCGGTGGTAAGAATAAAAGAATCGGAGGTCATTTGCACCCATTCCCTCTGAAAATCAGCGTGCAATTGCGCCGGTCCGGCGTCCTTCCATTCAACGGGCACAAGCCCCCATCCCAGTCCCATCCAACCAAGTAGTAATCCGGCCACAAAAAAAGCGCCGAGGGCAACGCCGGGGCGTTCTCTCGTTATCCGCCTGACAGCGTCAACCGGTTTTGTCGCCTGTTCGGGTTCTCTCATGACCGTAACGCCGCCGCCAGCGCACAATTCGCATCAGCGCGCGCAAGCGCCTGTCCCATCATGAGATTGTTGCAACTTCAGTGCCAGCACTGACCTGTGCGGGCGCACTTAGTTCATCAGATTCCCAGCTCGCATCGCACGCGGTGCAGACCGCTTTTTCCTTGCCTTTGGCCAACAACAGGCCGCCGCATCCCGGGCAAGCAGCAGCCAATGGGCGCGTCCAAGAGGTCCACTCGCATTGCGGGTATGCGGAGCATCCGAAAAACGTCCGCCCTTTCTTTGTGTGGCGCTGCAGCAGGTCGCTCTTGCAATCAGGGCAGGCAACGCCAATGCGCTCTAGAAAGGGTTCGGTGTGTTTGCATTCCGGAAAACCCAAACAGCCAACAAATTTGCCGAACCGACCCATCCGGACAAGCAACTCCTGGCCACATAGCGGGCATTCTCGACCCACCAATTCGGGAGTCTTTTCAATTTCGGGCATGTCTTTGGCGGCCCGCTCCAAATCCTCGGCAAAGGGGCGCCAGAACTCGTTCAACACTGGTACCCATTCCGCGTCACCGGTGGCGATAAGATCCAGCGCGTTCTCCATTCGCGCCGTAAAGCCAACATCGAGCACATCGGAAAAATACTCCACCAGTAAATCGTTCACCGTTACTCCGATTTCGGTTGGAAATAGACGGCGGTTCTCGCGCATCACATAGCCACGATTGACGATTGTGCTCAGAGTGGGGGCATAAGTCGAAGGCCGGCCAATGCCATGTTCCTCTAGCGCCTTCACCAGAGTGGCCTCGCTGTAACGCGGCGGCGGCTTGGTGAACCGCTGCTCCGGCATCAATTTCTGCAACAACAACGCTTCGTTCTCCTGCAATGTCGGGATTTCTCCGCTCTCATCCTCACCCTTGCCATCATCCGCGGGGGTCGGTTCATACACGCGCAAAAAGCCATGAAAACGAATTTTAACGCCTGTCGCGCGAAAATCGCTTTGGCTCGCCGCGCCGCGAGCCAACACGTCCACCCTCAGGGTGTCGTAAATCGCGGCCGCCATTTGGCTGCCCACAAAGCGCTGCCAAATCAACTGGTAGAGCCGATATTGGTCGCGAGAAAGTGAACTCTTCAGCGCGGCCGGGGTTCGCGCCACGTTGGTGGGCCGAATGGCCTCATGCGCCTCCTGCGCACCCTTCGCTCCTTTATATGTCGGTGCTTTCGGCGGGAGGTAGCTCTCACCATATTCATCACGGACAAAACCGCGCGCCTGTTTTTGCGCCTGCGCGGAGACGTTCACGCTGTCTGTGCGCATGTACGTAATCAGGCCGCCGGCCTGCTTGTCATCGAGGGCCATGCCCTCATACAACTGTTGCGCCATGGCCATGGTTCGCCGCGCAGTAAACCCCAGTCTACGGGATGCTTCTTGCTGTAAAGTACTGGTGCGATAGGGTGCGGACGGTTTGCGTCGCCGCGCGCCGCGCGTGACGGCTTGCACCCGCCACGAGGCATGTTCGAGATCGCACAGCAGTGGCTGCACGTCAGCCTCGCTGCCGAGCCGGTATTCCTTATCACGACCCACTCTCTTCCCATCCACACGACGCAATTCGGCCACGAAATGTGGTTCCTCCTCCGCGCCGCCAGCGCTTTTCAGTTCGGCTTTGATGCGCCAATACTCTTGGGGCGTGTGGCTCTCAATCTCACGCTCGCGCTCGACAATCAAGCGCACGGCCACCGACTGCACACGCCCAGCCGAAAGCCGCCCTGCCACCTTCCTCCACAGTAGCGGGCTGAGCGAGTAGCCCACCAGCCGATCCAAAATACGCCGGGCTTGCTGCGCGTTCACCAGTTGCATGTTAATGGCTCGTGGCTCGGAAAAAGCGCGCTCGATGGCGGCGCGAGTAATCTCGTGAAATGTAACCCGCCGCAATCGTTCGGGGTCTATCTCCGCAGATTCCATCATGTGCCAGGCGATGGCCTCCCCTTCTCGGTCCAGGTCGGTGGCAAGGTACACGGCCTCTGCCCGGGCTACGTCTTTTCTCAGCCCCTTCAAGAGCTTGCGCTTGTCGTTCGGCACACGATATTGCGGCGCGAATCCGTTCTCAACGTCCACCGACAGGCGCGACTTCAACAGGTCACGCACATGGCCCATTGAGGCTCTGAGCGTGTAGCCTTTACCCAGAAAGCGCCCGATAGTGCGCGCCTTCGCGGGCGATTCGACAATCACCAGTGTACCTTTGCGTTTCGCGCCGCGGCCCTTCTTGCGCGCGTCCGGCCGCGGTTCCGGAGCCGTCAGCCCCGCGTGGGCTGGAGTGCGCCCCATGCGAAATAGTCCGGTGCCGCACACCGTGCACACACCGCGCGTGGCTGGTTGCGCGCGCTTCGTGAAAGTGGCGGATGCGCTTTCTATCTCGCGCTTTTCTCTGCATTTAACGCAATATGCTTCCATAGTTTCCCCGGGCATAACCCCAAAGGCGCGTTTACAGCAATTCGGCGCACCCCTGCTGCTGCAGCGCCTGCACCACCGTACGCACCTCCTCGGCGCGCCCGGCGGCACAGAGCAGCAACACGTCTGGCGTATCGACCACGATCATGTCGCGAATACCTATGGTTGCCACCAGCCGCCCCGCGCTCACCAGTGTACGTTCGGTGTCGATGGGCACGTGAACTCCGCGCAGCAGCACGTTCCCGTCTGAGTCGGCCGGCAACGCCCGCAAAACAGACGCCCAGCTGCCCACATCGCTCCAACCGATGTCAATTGGAATGACGCGTACATCGTGCGCGCCCTCCATGATGGCGTAGTCTATACTCCCTTTCGGCACGCTGGGCCAGATACGGGCGAGCATGTCCGCCTGCGCTTCAGTTCCCAACGTGGGCTTCAGCTTCAGCAGCGCCCGCGCAGTCTGCGGAAGCTGCCGCTCGAATTCCGCCCGAACCGTGCCTGTGCGCCAGATAAACATGCCCGAATTCCAGAAATGCTGTCCATCTTTTTGCATTTCGGCTGCCGTTTCCTCCCCGGGCTTCTCTTTGAACCTGCGCGCGCGGTACACAACAAAACCGGCCTGCATCGCGCCTTTGCCCGCGCGCTGAATATACCCGTAACCAGTGGCCGCGTATGTCGGCTCGATTCCAAGGGTGACGATTGCGCCGCTTTCCGCCACCTTAGCGGCCGCCTGAAGCGCGCCTCTGAAACGCTTGACCTCACCGATAAAATGGTCGGCAGTCAGGCAGGCAATCACCACCTCCCCGCCGGCAAGTCGTTCAGCGCACAGTGCCCCCAGCGCAATCACCGGGGCAGTGCCACGCCCTTCCGGTTCAACAATGAAATTGGCTTCCGGAATCTCCGGGCTCTGTTCCATTAGCCCATCGGCCATATCACTAGCGGTAATCACTAGTATTCGCTCAGGCGAAAGCAGCGGACTCAAGCGGTCGATAGCAAGTTGATACAGGCTACGTTCTCCTGCCAGACGCAGCAGCTGCTTGGGGTGCCTACGACGCGAGAGCGGCCACAGGCGCGTGCCGGACCCGCCGGCCATGATTAGAGCGTAAAAGGGGAGCGCCATTTTATTAGCGTGATTCGCCGCGTTTATTAGAGCACATATTGCGCTTGGGATTATCGCGTCAGCACGTAGTTCGTGCCGCCATCCTGCTGCACCATGCCCGTCAATTCCATCAATACCAGCGCGTTGAAAACCTCCGCCACCGGCAGACCAGAAAAAGTTTGGTGGGCGGCTGCACACGAGCCGCGGCGTGTTCCGCGACCAGCCGCACGTTCAGTGTCTCTCCACTTCTCGTCTTTCCATCGGCACAGTCAAAAAGAATAGTACATGCGCTCGAAGGGTGTCAAACACGGCCGCGGACCGCCCCCATCAACAGCGCAGCCCAGGTAACAGGCGCACCACCATCTCACCATTGTCCATATCAACCGCTCGTATCACAGTGCTGATGGCGGGCAACAACAATTCCTCTTGCCCGTCAACCACACGATAAACGTCGTTGGCGCCGGTGGGCAGCACCTCCACCAGTTCCCCCAGTTGCTCGCCTTTCTCGCTTCGCACCCGTAGGCCTAGCAAGTCTTCCACGAAGTACTCATCAGCGTCCAGCGGATCTTGCGCCTGCATGGGAATGGAAACTTCCTGCCCGCGCAGCGCCTCTGCCGCAGTGCGGTCAGCACAACCTTCCAAAACTAGCAGCATTCCGCCGCGATGAAAGCGAAAGGAGCGCAGCGCCCAGCCAATGCGGTCGGGGCCAACAAACATGTGAGTCACTTCATCAAGCGGTGGCAGCGCCGTGCGCCGGGGGACATGCACCCACACTTCCCCGCGCACACCGTGTGCCCGCGCAACAGTCCCGACAGAAAAAAAACGCGGCTCAGTAGGTTTGTTCGCCTCTGAGCCGTTCGCAACACGCTCGCCTGATTCTTCGCTTTGGGTGCGCTTCACTCGATATCCAGATCCACGCGCACCTGCCGACGGGCGCCCATCACACGCAATAATGTGCGAATCGCGTTGGCCACCCGGCCCCGGCGGCCAATGACGCGGCCCATGTCCTCGGAAGCAACACTCAAGCGAAGTCCGACGCGGTGGCCACTATCATCGACTTCCACCTGCACCCGGTCAGGTTGCGATACGAGCGACGCCGCGATGTGTTGAACCAGTTCCTTCATCAACAATCCGCACCCGGCGAACTCAGGCGCTCTCGGTTCCGCCTTCGCCCTCGGCTTTCGCTGCGGGTTCAATTCCCGCTTTCGCTTCCAAGTCGGTCTCAGTTTCCGCTTCGGCCTCAGATTCCACATCGGCTGCGGGCTCGGTCTCGACTTCTGTCTCGAGCGCACTCTCCACTTCGGCCGCAGCATCGATCTCACCTTCTGCTTCGCGCGCAGCCTCCGGAGCTTTCTTCGGTCGCGCCGCAGCAGCTGGTGCGTCGCGGCGCGTCTTGGTCGGGGCCGGGCGTTCGGCGGCAGCCTCTTCAGCCTCGCCCAACAATTGAGAAAGCTCCTCACCTTTCCTCAACCGGGAGAAGCGCTCAAGAGTCCCAGTCCAACCGAAAATGCGGTCGACCGCGTCTGAAGGTCGCGCCCCACTTCCCAGCCAGTGAAAAGCGCGCGATTCATCCACGTACGCCACCGCGGGTTCGGTGCGCGGATTGTAATGCCCGATGATCTCCACGAAACGACCATCACGCGCTTCCCTCTGGTCGGCAACGACAATCCTGTACGTAGGTTGTTTTCTGCCACCTTGACGGCGCAAACGAATTCGTAGCATCTTTTCTTTTCTATCTCCTCCAAAACCTTTGTCTTCCGGGCCGTCTATCTACCGGCGTTCGAGCGCCTGCAGCACCTGCAGCGCGCGGATTGTAACCTTACGTCCACCTTTCGTCAAGTTCACCGGCTCGGCGTTTGTCGCGCGCTGGTAAAATACACGCCCATGTCCACTTGCATCGGCAAGACTTCACAATGACAGCAGACCTGCGGCTCGGCCATCGTCGCCAGCGCAAGCGTGGCCGCGCGGCCGCACGCATCGCCACAGTCTGCTTACTGGCCAGCGCTGCCCTCACGCTGGTTCACTATGTGCGCTTCATCAACACCGACTTCCCTCTGCCGAACGGCGTCACCCTGGGTGGGATTCCGGTGGGTGGGTTGCGCGGCGATCGCGCCATTGCGCAGCTGCAGGCCGTCTATGCCACACCGGTCACGTTGCACTACCGCGAAAGTGTTTTTCAATTGCAGCCACAGCGGGTGGATTTCAGGGTGTATGGCGCAGACATGCTGCGACAGCTAACCCTTCCGGACGCACCAACCCGCTTCTGGGACACACTGCGCGGCAGGCCGCAACTGCCCGCGCCACAGGACATCGCATTGCAGGCAAGTTTCTCACAGGAGCAGCTGCGCGCGTTTTTGCAGGACGTCGCTAGCCGCTACGACACCTCTGCCTACGCCCCGTGGTCAGACGTAAACCAGTTGGTGACCGTCATCAGCCCGCCCGCGCAATTGCTGCGAATTGATGCCTCGTTGCCGTTTGTGGAAGCCGCGCTGCAGCGCCCCACAGAGCGAAGCGCGGAACTGCTGTTTGGCATCCGGCCCCCCGATGCGCCCACGCTCGAGCTGCTCGAAGGACAATTGCGCGACTATCTGAAGCGGCGCAGTTTTGACGGCCTGCTCAGTTTGTACCTTGTCGATCTGCGCTCGGGCGCTGAATTGCAGCGCAACTGGCTGCGTGCCAAAGCGCTGCCCGTCGAGCCGGGGGTGGCTTTCTCGGGCATGAGCATAATGAAAATCACGCTTCTGGCCGAGTTCTACCGACAGGTCAGCGGCGGCGCACTGCCATATGAACTCGACCTGGTGGAAAAGGCCGTCACCGAAAGTTCCAACTGGACCAGCAACCTGCTCATCGAGTGGATCGGGGACCTGGACGCCGGTCGCGGGCTGCAACGCCTGAACCAGACTTACGAGCACCTCGGCCTGCAGAGTACATTCATCGGCGGACTTTACGACACCGAAGAGCCACCCGGCTTCCGCCACACCCCCGCCAATTCACGCAGCGACGTTAACACGCAACCGGACGCGTACATGCAGACCACGCCTGCCGACATCGGCCGGCTGCTGCGGGGGATTTATCGTTGCGCGCGCAGCGGGGATGGATTGCTGATTGACACTTTCGGCACGGAGTTCACTCCGCAAGAATGCGCCACCATGCTGGATTGGCTTTCCGCAAATCGCATCGGCGTGCTGTTGGAGGCGGGCGTTCCTGAGGGAACGGTGGTGGCCCACAAGCACGGCTGGGCGCAGGGCGAGCCCATCGGGGATGCCGGCGTGGTCTTCACCTCGGGCGGAGATTACGTGCTTGTTTATTACGTGTGGGTTCCGGATTACACCTATTGGCACGAGAACTCGCAATTGCTCGCCGATGTGAGCAAGGCGGTTTACTTCTACTTCAACCCCATCACCCCGTGACCATCCGACCCTAGCGCGGGCGCAACTCCGCCGGAAGGTCGCGCAAACGCGGGTTGCGTGCATCGCGCGCAGAGATGCGCGCGCTTTCCACACCCCACGGCACGGCCAGATCTGGGTCATCCCAAGCAACGCCGTGCTCGTCCGCGCCATCAAAATAATTACTGACCAGATAGTTCACTGTGGCCTCAGTCAACGCAAGAAAGCCATGCGCCACGCCGGGTGGAATCAGTAGTCCGTGCATGCGTTTTGCGCTCATTTCCACCATTTCCACTGCCTTGAAAGTAGGCGCGGATACGCGCAAATCACAGAGTGCCACGCGGATTTTGCCGCGCGGAGTGAGCCAATAATCGAACTGATGTTGGTGAAAATGCAAGCCGCGGAGCACGTTCGCCACCGAATCGGAACGGTTCGCCTGCATACGCCCCCATTCCACTTGCGGAAACCACTCCACACGGAAGGTCTCCCGAAATACTCCGCGGTCATCCACGAAGGACTCAAAGCGCACATGCTGCACGCCGGCAATTAACTTGCTTTCGGCTATCTCACTCAATGCTTTATTCTTTCGTCTCCAACGCAGGACGGCAAGCGCCCAAGGGAATGCAGTGCGACAGTTAAGTGCGCTCGGTGAGATTTGAACTCACACGACCTGAAACGGTCACCAGGCCCTCAACCTGACGCGTCTGCCAATTCCGCCACGAGCGCTCGATTTCAAAATTATAGCATCGCTACGGGCGCTGTCAACGCGCGCGCATATGCAGCCGCACCGAAAGCGCTCCGGTGGGGTTTTACATGAAAGACGAGTATAGATACAATCGGCCCAACTTGGAACAACAATTGCTGCCAGCGACCAGTTTGCGCATTGCCCTCGATGGAATGGGTAGTGACGAGTACCCGTTCCCCGAACTTGAAGGCGCTGCACGCGCAGCGGCTGAATTCGGCTGTCGGGTGCTCGTTACAGGCGACGAAGCGCTATTGCGTCCGGCGCTAGCCCAAGTTAATTCCGATCGCTCTGCTCCACTTCTGCGTATAGTGCATGCTCCGGAGAGAATAGAAATGGCCGATACTCCCGCTTTCGCCTCCCGCCGAAAAAGCGAAAACTCTATCGCGCGCGGTATGCAATTGCTGCGCGACGGCAAAGCCGATGCGTTCGTCTCCGCCGGCAACACTGGCGCAATTCTTGCCAACGGGTTGTTCATTGTCAGGCGCCTCCCCGCCGCACGCCGCCCAGGCCTGACCGTGCTGCTGCCCATCCCGAGCGGACGCTGTGTTTTCTTAGATGTAGGCGCAAACAGCTACTGCAAACCCGAATACCTGCAGCAGTTCGCGGTGATGGGAAGCGTGTATGCCGAGAAGGTGCTGGCCATTGCGAATCCGCGCGTGGCGCTGCTCTCTAACGGCGAGGAGGCCGGCAAAGGAACCGCGCTCGTGAAAGCCGCATACCCTCTCCTACAAAACCACGCTGCGCTCAACTTCGTCGGCAATATCGAGGGCAAGGAAATGTTTGCCGGGGAGGCCGACGTGGTAGTTGCCGACGGTTTCACCGGCAATGTTGCGCTGAAGATCACCGAAGCCGCTGCGGGCATGGTAAGTGGCATGATAAAAGAAGCGTTGCGCTCGACGGCCGCCGCCACGCTCGGAGGCCTGCTCGCGCGCTCCGCTATCCGCAGCACACTGCGGCCACTGGACCCGAACGAGCACGGCGGAGCGCCGTTGCTCGGGCTGAACGGCGTGGTCATCGTCGCGCATGGGCGCTCTAACGCGCACGCCATCCGCAGCGCCATCGACGCCGCTCGCACTGCCATCCGCCACAACATACTCGCAGAAATGCAGGCTGTGCTCAGCGATCGTCTGCGTGAACAGCCGCAGGGATGATCCCATGAATTCGCCCAACGGACGGCGCGTAGTGGTCACCGGCATGGGCGCAATCAGCCCGCTAGGTGTCAACGTACCATCTCTGTGGCATGGCCTTGTCAATTGCCACAGCGGCGTTGGGCCAATTACCCAGTTTGATGCCTGCCGATTCGAATGCCGCATAGCGGGCGAAGCCACCGAGTTCGACCCGAAAGAATACCTGCCACGCAAGGCCGTCCGGCGCATGGCACGTTGCTCGCAAATGGCGGTGGCGGCCGCCCGCGAAGCCGCCGCACAGTCCGAGTTGGCGGACAGCCGGATAGACGCTGAGCGCGTCGGAGTGCTGATTGGCACGGCAATGGGTGGTTGGGAAATGGCCGACGAAGGCACGCAACAATTCCGCAGAAACGCCAGTTCGCGCGGAAATCCATTTGCCCTTCCCGCCAGCATCCCGAACATGCCGTCTCATCACGTCAGCCGGGATTTGCAGGCGCTAGGCCCGATGCTCACCATTTGCACCGCCTGCGCCACAGGAAGCCAGGCCATCGGCGAGGCCGGCGAAATCATCCGCCGCGGCGCGGCCGATGTGATGGTGACCGGCGGTGTCGAAGCACTGATTCGCGATTTCTGCATCGCCGGTTTCTCTGGCATGCGCGCGCTGCCCACCGGGTTTAACAACTCCCCGGAGCGTGCTTCGCGCCCGTTTGACCGCGACCGGGAGGGCTTTGTTTTCTCAGAGGGCTGCGGGGTGCTTGTGCTCGAAAGCCTGAAACACGCACGCGGACGCGGTGCGGAGATTCTGGCAGAGGTGCTCGGGCACGCGGCATCGGCCGACGCTTTCCACATCGCGCAGCCGAATCCGCAGGCATCCGGAGCAATTCGCGCCATGCGCTGGGCTTTGGACGACGCGTGCGTCAACACGGACGAAATCGATTACATCAACGCGCACGGAACCGGCACGCTCGCCAACGACCCGCTCGAGACGCTGGCCATCAAAACTCTGTTCGGGGAACGGGCATATTCCCTTCCGGTCTCCGCCACGAAGAGCATGCTCGGGCATCCGCTAGGCGCATCAGGAGCACTGGAAGCAATCGCATGTATAATGAGCATCCGCACTGGCGTGCTGCACCCAACGCGCAATCTGGACAATCCCGACCCGGCCTGCGATCTGGATTACGTCCCGCACAGCGCGCGCTCAGCGCAAGTGCACACCGTGCTCACCAATTCGTTCGGGTTGGGCGGTCAGAACGCGGCGCTCGTGCTACGGGAGTTCAACCACTGATGAAGGTTTTAAGTAACGAGAAACTGATCAAGCGGAACGCGCTGCTCTCGAAAGCGCTATCCGCACTCGGGTTGCTGGTGCTGCTCTCCGGGCTGACGGCCTCCTTTCTGCGCCCGGAATGGTATGCGCTGCCTTTCTACACCCTCATAACCGGGTTCATGCTTTCCAATGTAGGCATGCTGCTCGCCAATCGTTATGTCCGCGAACCGCGCCCTCACCTCGTACTGAGTAGCGCCATTAAAGGGTTGGACGATCGTCACCGGCTTTATCACTACCGCATGCCGGCGCAGCACACTCTAGTGACGTCCTCTGGCGTCTATGCCCTGACGGCGAAATTCCAGGGCGGCAGCGTGGTGTGGGATGAAAAACGTAAGCGCTTTCGCCACCGTGGCGTCAGCTTGTTTAGACGTCTCTTCGGGCAAGAGTCGCTCGGACGTCCACTGATTGAAGCCGGGGCCGAGGCGCAGCGGCTGGCGAAATTCCTGGCGAAACAGTTTGGCGAGGACGCCCCTCCGGTGTTCCCGCTGCTGGTGTTCACCAACCCTAAAGTGGAATTTGGTAGTATGAAAAACACCCCCATCCCGGTGCTGAAAGCCAAACGCCTGAACCCTTACCTGCGCAAGCGGCCGCGCGGGCAGACCCTCAGCGACGATCAAATTGCCGCACTAGAAGCCGGATGGAAGAGCTGACCCGCCCGGCGCCTGTGGTAGAATCGCGCACTTAACCGGAACCGCCCCCATCGTCTAGTGGACCAGGACGTGGCCCTCTCAAGGCCAAGACCGGGGTTCGAACCCCCGTGGGGGCACAACGTTTATACGCACTTTCCCACCAAGGACTGGTG
>Ga0187827_10001961_pt1 | contig 28943 bp, 26 predicted proteins | sample ETNtaG_39_FD_167969 | JGI IMG/M metagenome (GOLD analysis project Ga0187827, IMG submission 167969) | Marine microbial and viral communities from oxygen minimum zone, Eastern Pacific Ocean - ETNP2014_SV_150_PacBio MetaG (Illumina Assembly) | ecosystem: Environmental > Aquatic > Marine > Hypoxic...
AAAAGAAAAATACATGTGTTCAAAACACTTGGCTTTTTTCAAAAAAAAACTAAGTGATTGGAAGGCTGATTTAATTAAAACAAATAATGAAGCTTTATATAATAGCTCTATGGATGATAATAGCACGTCAGCTGATATTGTTGACCAAGCTAGTTCTTACACTGAAAAAAATGTTGAGATGAGAGCCATTAATAGACAAATTAAATTAATTTCAAAAATAGATTCGGCTATAAAAAGAATAAAAGATGGTACCTATGGTTTTTGTGAAGACACTGGTGAACCTATTGGTTTAAAAAGATTAATGGCACGGCCAGTTGCAACACTTTCAATTACCGCACAAGAAAAACATGAAAAAGAAGAAAAAGTATTTGTCAACGATTAAGGCATAGGTATTGCTTCTCCTTTTTTCATAAAATTATAACCCTTAATTACTGCTTCTCTTTTGGCTATTTCTAAATACCATCGAGTAAGATTTTTATAGTTCTTTAAACCTATGTCATGCCAATCATGTCTTGCGATCCAGGGAAAGGTTGCAATGTCAGCAATTGAGTAATTGTCTCCAGCAAGATATTTTGATTGACCCAATCTTTCATCTAAATCTCCATATATAGTTTTAGTTATTTTAAAATATCTTTCCTCACCCCATTTATCCTTTCCAGAATTGTAGCGATGAAATTGATGGTGCTGACCTAACATTGGGCCAACATAAGCCATTTGAGCCATTAACCATTGGTTAATTTTTGTTCTATCTTTTTTTTCATAAAATTTATTACTTTTTTCTCCTAAATACATAAGGATAGCTCCAGATTCAAAAACAGCTTCGTTATTATTGTCATGATCAATAATTACTGGAATTTTGCTAAAAGGACTAATTCTTCTAAATTCTGGTTTAAATTGTTCACCTTTTGAAAATTTTCCTCCAGGGTTAATTGTTATTTTGGTAACCTTATATTTAAAGCTAATCTCTTCAAGCATGATTGAAATTTTTTTACCGTTTGGAGTATCTGCAGTTAATAGTTCAATCATTTTTTTTTAAGCCTAATCTGCTATGAACGCTTTTAGATGTGGTACTAAATTCAAATCTTAATTTTTCATCAGGTCTTGCATATTTAAAACAACCTCTGGCTGCAAGTGCACCTTCATGAAAACCTGAGAGAATTAATTTTAATTTACCTGGATATGTGCATATATCGCCTATAGCAAATATTCCTTTTTGGTTTGTTTCAAAATTTTCTGTATTAACTGGTATATGTTTTTTATCTAAATTTAAACCCCAATTAGCTATTGGTCCAAGTTGCATAATTAATCCAAAAAATCCTAGAACATAATCTGTTTTTAAATTTTTAACTTCTTTATTGTCATGTTCTACATCGATGCTTTCTAAATTCTCTTTGCCGTTGGCGCTTTTAAGTTGATATTTTGTAAATAAATTTATTTTACCATTTTTTGCCAAATCATTCATTTTATCTACAGTCGTTTGTGTGCCTCTAAATTCATCTCTTCTATGAATTAAATTAACTTTTGAATCTTTTGACAATTCAATTGCCCAATCCAGTGCACTATCACCTCCTCCAAATATAGATAACGTTTTACCTTTAAAGATAGACTTATCTTTTATTAAATAAAATATTGACTTATTTTCAAACTTTTCACATTCTTTTGGAGAAAATTTTCTTGGCTCAAATGACCCAACGCCTCCAGCTATTATTATATTTGAAGTGCTAAATTCTGTTCCTTTATTTGTTTTTACTTCCAAGTTTTCTTTTTTTTTTTTACCTCTTCCACTCTTTCACTTAAGTGGAATTTAATATCAAAAGGTTTTAATTGGTTGATTAAATTGTTTGTTAATTCTTCTCCAGTACATTCGGGAATTGCAGGAATGTCATAAATTGGTTTGTCAGGATAAAGTTCAATACATTGACCACCAATTTTGTCGAGATTATCAACTATCTCACAATTTAAACCAATTAGTTTTAACTGATGAGCTGTAAAAAGCCCTGTTGGTCCTGCTCCAATTATTAATGCATCTGTTTTAATCATTAAACTTGTTTTTCAGGAAGATTAACCACCAATCCTTCAAGTTGATCCGAAACCATTAATTGACAACTTAATCTACTATTTTTTTTTGGTTCAAATGCCATATCAATCATATCTTCTTCCCCATCTTCTTTCTTTGGTAATTTATTAAACCATTCTTCTTTGACGTAAACATGGCAAGTAGCACATGCCATTGATCCTCCACAATCAGCATCTATTCCTGGTATATTATTTTGGACTGCTCCTTCCATTACACTTAAACCGTTTGTAACTTCAATTGTGTGAGCTTCTCCATTATGTTCTATATATGTAATCTTAGGCATTGATTAATATAATAAGGGTAAAAAAAAATAGGGCAAGTATGTAAAATAATACTCGCCCTATTAAATATTTTTTAGATATTTACTTTCTTGATCCTGAAGCGCTCATTGCAGCAGCCCAAATAATTAGACAAAATGCAATTTTGTTAATAAAGTCAGCTAAGTTGTAAATCACGTTTAGTGAGTTAGCATCAACACCGCCTGTTAAGTTAGTAAATATATAGCCTAACGGGTAAATTGCCCAACCTACAGTAACTATTATTCTCAATGAGCTGAAAGCAGTCGCAAATGGTTTGTTTCCACTTTTCGCTGCAGCTTTTCCAGCTTCACCAGAAAAAATTTCATATAATACATAAATCCATCCAGCCATACCAATGATAAAGCCAAGCATTATATTAATGTATCCTGCTTCTCCTAAGTAACCACCGATAAGCATTACTAATGAACCAATTAACAATCTCCAGAATATACCTGAAGGTATTTTTCTAACTGCTGCTAAAATTAAGTAAAACTCTACCATCTGCAATGGTACTGTAATTAACCAATCAATATATCTATAAACAGTTGGTGAATCTCCAGTTTGAACCCATACACCTCTAACGTACATGTAGTGAATAAATGCAATACCAGTAATTAAACCTGCTACTGTTAATGATGTTCTCCAACCAGCAGCTACCGAACCTCTTTCCATGAAAAAGAAAGCTGTAGCAGCTAACATACCCATTGAAATTAACCAAAAAGAAACTCCAACAAAGTCATCAGGAGCCAACAAAACTGTTTCTGCGTTTGCTGTCCCTGTAAAGCCCACAAGAGCTAAGGCTGCAAGAGCAAACAATTTAAGTTTTTTCATAAAAAACTCTCTCTCTCTCAGTTGTTTTTTTAGTTTAATATTAAACCATAGATCCAAGTCACACTAGATCCAAAGTATGGTGCTAAATAACAAATTAATATAGGTATTAGAAGAGTTTTTTTCCTCTTATTTATATTGATTTTATTAACTTTTTAAAATTAAATACAGCTAAAGACTTAATTTTGAAACAAAAACAAATCAAATTAAAAAACAAAAATGAAATCAGATTTTGAGAAAATTTATAACCAATCAATTAAAAATCCTGAAGAATTTTGGAAAAAGGTTGCTGATGATATTTTTTGGTTTAAAAAACCTTCGATAATATTAAATAAATCTAACCCTCCATTTTATAAATGGTATGAAGATGGTGTTACAAACACATGTTACAATGCTTTAGATTGTCATATTGATAATGGCAGAGGAGATCGAACTGCTTTAATCTATGATAGCCCTATAACTGGTAACAAAAATAAATTTACCTACAAAGAATTAAAAGAAAAAGTTTCAAAATTTGCTGGTGCTTTACAAAATCAAGGAATAAAAAAAGGAGACAGGATTATAATTTATATGCCAATGATACCAGAAGCAGTTATTGGTATGCTTGCTTGTGCAAGAATTGGTGCAATTCATTCTGTGGTATTTGGTGGTTTCGCTTCAAATGAATTGGCAAGCAGAATAGATGATAGCAAAGCAAAAGTTTTACTTACAGCTTCATGTGGTTTTGAACCGGGTAGAACGGTTCAATACAAACCTCTTGTGGATGAAGCTATAAAATTAGCATCTCACAAAATTGAAAAACTAATATTATTTCAAAGACCAGATAACGAAGTAAAATTAAATGCTCCAAAAGAAATTAGTTGGGAAGAAGCTTTATCAAACGCAAAAAATGTTGATTGTGTTGAAATGAACGCAAATGAATTTGCTTATATTTTGTATACATCAGGAACAACTGGAATTCCAAAGGGAATTGTAAGAGATATTGGTGGTCACATTGCTGCTCTTAAGTGGACAATGAAAAATATATATAATATTGATCAAGATGATGTTTGGTGGTCAGCCAGCGACATAGGATGGATTGTTGGTCATTCTTATATTGTTTATGCGCCATTGTTTAAAGGTTGCACAACGGTACTATTCGAAGGTAAACCTGTTGGTGCTCCAGATGCAGGAGCTTTTTGGAAAATCATTTCTGAATACAAAGTAAAATCTCTATTCACTGCGCCAACTGCTTTTAGAGCTATTAAAAAAGAAGATCCTGAAGGCAAATTTTTTTCTAAGTACGACCTAAGTTCGTTTCAAAGCTTATTCTTAGCAGGAGAAAGGGCAGATCCCGATACTATCAAATGGGCTGAGTCTCTTCTAAAAGTTCCAGTAATTGATCACTGGTGGCAAACTGAAACCAGTTGGGCAATAAGTTCTAATTGCATAGGAATAGAAATGATGAAAACGAAATATGGTTCTGCTTGCAAAGCTGTTCCTGGTTATGATGTTAAGGTTATAAAGCCAGATCAAACTTTGGCTAAACCAAATGAAATGGGAGATATTGTTGTTAAACTTCCATTGCCTCCTGGAACGTTTCCAACTTTATGGAATGCTGATGAAAAATATAAAAAAACATATATGACAAACTACGAAGGGTATTATCAAACCTATGACGCAGGCCATATAGATGATGATGGGTATATTTGGATTATGTCTAGAACAGACGATATTATAAATGTTGCTGGTCATAGACTTTCAACTGGTGCAATTGAAGAAGTTTTATCAGAGCATCAATCAGTTGCTGAATGTGCGGTTATTGGTATTGCAGATAAATTAAAAGGACAATTGCCAATTGGTTTAATCGCACTTAAAGCAAGAGTTCAAAAAGATAATGAAACAATATCAAAAGAATGTATTCAAATGGTACGAGACAAAGTTGGCCCAGTTGCAGCTTTTAAGACTACCATTGTTGTAAAAAGATTACCAAAAACACGGTCTGGAAAAATTTTAAGAGGAACGGTTAGAAAAATAGCTGATAAAGAAGAATATAAAATGCCAGCAACAATTGACGATCCGGTAATTTTAGATGAAATAAAACAAGATTTAATAAAAAATAAAATTTTAAAATAATGACAAAAGCTTATTTTTTTATGTTCATTGCAATTTTTTGTGAAGTAGCAGGCACATTGCTTCTTCCTTCTACTCAAAATTTTACAAAATTAATTCCCACAGCTGTAGCTGCTACATGCTATTTATCAGCTTTATATTGTTTAACTCATGTGTTGCACAAAATTCCAATAGCTATCGTTTATGCAACTTGGAGTGGATTAGGAATATTTACAATTGCAATATTCGGATACATTTTTTTTAAACAAAGTCTTGGCTGGCAAGCAATCCTAGGATTGTTTCTTATAGTAGCAGGTGTTGTTTTGGTTAATAGTTTTTCTTCAAAAGTTATTTAAATCTCATTGGTTTTCCAGATGGCTCTCCAATGATTTTTCCATCTTTCATTTTAATTTCGCCATTAATTATTGTTGCAATAGGAGTTCCTTTAAATTTATATCCATCAAAAGGAGACCATCCACATTTGCTTTCTATTTTTTCATTTTTAATTTCTATAATTTTTTCTAAATCTATTATTGTAAAATCTGCATCAAAATCTTTTTTTATAAATCCTTTATTTTGAATGCCAAAAATACTAGCTGGATTTTCACAAAGCAATTTCACTAATTGATCTAATTTCAATCTTTCTTCATTAACATGGTTTAGCATTACCGGGAGTATAGTTTGTACACCAGGCATTCCTGAAGGTGAATCCGGATATTCCTTTTGTTTATTTTCTTTTAAATGTGGCGCATGGTCAGAACCTAATGTGTCATTATAATTATTCCTAACAGCATACCATAATCGATCAAAATGACTTTTGTCTCTAATTGGAGGATTCATTTGAGCAAATGTACCAAGTTTTTCGTAACAGTTTGGAGCAGAAAGTGTTAAGTGCTGAGGAGTTATTTCAAAGGTAATATTGCCTTTGTTTTGAGATAAAAAATCTACCTCCTCTTTTGTCGTAACATGTAAAATATGTGCTCTTTTGTTTAATCTTTTAGCAATTTTTACTATTTTTCTTGTTGAAGACATTGCGCATTCTTCATTTCTCCAAATTGGATGTGTTGATACATCTCCTTTTTTTCTAAGTTTCTTTCTAATATTTAAGATTTCTTCATCTTCGGAATGAACAGAAACTATTTTTGATGTGTGCTCAAAAACTTTTTCGATATCTTCTTCTTTATCTACTAAAAGATTTCCTGTTGATGATCCCGCAAATAATTTTACACCACAACAACCCTCTAAATCTTTTAAACTAGTAAGATCTTTGTGGTTATTAGGTGTTGCACCAAAATAAAATGCATAATTACAATACATTCTATTCTTTGCCAAATTTAATTTATTTTGAAATTCTTTTTTATCTGCTGTTGGAGGATTTGTATTTGGCATTTCAAATACTCCGGTTATTCCTCCTGCTATAGCTGCCCTGCTTCCTGAGTTTAAATCTTCAGCTTCAATTGAGCCTGGCTCTCTAAAATGTACCTGTGTGTCTATACAACCAGGTAAAACAATCAAATTTACTGCATCATATATTTCTTTTGATTCTTCTTTAATGCTTCCAATCTCTACAATTTTATCTTTTTTGATACCTAAGTCTTTTTTTATTAGCTTATTATCAATATAGCACTGCCCATTTTTTATTATTAGATCTAACATTTGGTAGAAAAGTAAGTATATTATAAATGAACATCTTTCAATTATGAATAAAAAAAAAGTATATATTTTAGAAGATCGTGGGGTGTTATTTATTCAAGGAAAAGATGCTAAAGAATTTTTACAAAATTTAATAACAAATGATATTGATAAAGTTAATGAAACTAATAGTTGCTTTGCATCTCTTTTAACACCTCAAGGAAAGTATCTTTTTGATTTTTTAATTATTAAATATAAAAATGGATATTTTATAGACTGCGAAAAATTACAAATTGAAAATCTTTATAATCAACTGGATCTATACAAACTTAGATCTAAAGTTGAAATACTTAATCTAAGCAATGAATTTGTAGTAGCTGCATTAAGTAATGAAAAATTTTTAGAATTTGAAGGTGCTAAAAATTTACCTGGGTTTACAATCAAATATAGAGAAGATCTTATATTTTTGGACCCAAGAAAAAAAGAATTAGGAGCAAGAATAATTGTTAATTTAGAAAAACTATATTTATCTTTAAAAAAATTAGATTTAAGTGCTTCAAATATTGATGAATATTATAAATTTAGTCATGAAATTGGAATTGCTCAAAAAAATACAGATCAACTTAAAAATAAAATATTTGGCATAGAGTGTAATTTTGAACAGTTAAATGGAATAGATTTTAAAAAAGGTTGTTATGTTGGACAAGAAAATACAGCAAGAATTAAATTAAAAAATAAGCTATCAAAAAGACTACTTCCAATTCAATTAGTTAAGGGTGAACTAAGAGATGAGATTATTAAATACAATAATACTGAGATTGGAAAAGTGTTAATAAAAAATAAATTCCCCTTTGCTTTAATTAAATATTTAAATGAAGACTTTGATATTAAAAATGAATTTAAATGTGGTAATTCTGTAATAAAAATCATCAAACCTAGTTGGATAAAATAAATTTAATTTATAAAAATTTACTTAAATCAGGTTTAAAATAATTTGGACCTTTCATAACTTTTCCAGATTCATTATAAATTGGCTTTCCATTAGATCCTAATTTGCTCATATTTGATGTTTGAACTTCATTAAAACATTTGTCTAAATTTATTCCAAAGGCATGGCCTGCTCCATATGCAACGTATAAAATGTCTGTTAAAGCATCTGCAACTTCTAAAATATCATTATCTTTAATAGCTTTTTTTAATTCTTCTAGTTCTTCGTTGATTAAGCTTATTCTAAGCTCATTTATTTTATCATTACTAAGTTCTGCTTTTGTCTTAACTTCCTGTCCAAAAATTTTCATGAAGATACCCACTTTTTCAAAATTTGTCATATTGCTCCTATTTGATTCTTGTGTAACTTAATGTATAAGAAATATGGCATTACATTCAAAATCTAAATTATGAAAAACAGAAAAGAATATGACAGTATTGGCGAAATTAATGTGCCTGTGGATAAGTATTGGGGTGCGTCCACACAAAGATCAAACAAATATTTTGATATAGGAGATTTTTTAGTTAGACCAATTGTAATTAAATCAATTGCCATAATTAAAAAAGCTGCAGCAATAGTAAATGCAAAAAATGGTGATCTAGATAAAAGAATAAGCAAAACAATTGTTAAAGCAGCAAATGAAGTTATTTCTGGAAAATTAACAAGTCATTTTCCTTTAAAAGTTTGGCAAACAGGTTCTGGTACTCAAACTAATATGAATGTTAATGAAGTTATTGCAAATAGAGCAATAGAAATTTTAGGTGGAAAAAAGGGATCTAAAAAACCAGTACATCCAAATGACCATGTAAATAAATCTCAATCAACCAATGATGTTTTTCCTAGTGCCATGCATATGGCAATAGCAATCAGGGCAATAGGAAAATTAATACCTAGTCTTAATTTACTTAATTTACAATTAAAGAAAAAATCAAAAGAATTTAAAAAAATTGTTAAAATTGGCAGAACTCATTTACAAGATGCTACACCTTTAACTCTGGGTCAGGAATTTTCTGGATATCATTTTCAATTAACAAAATGTATAGAAAGAATAAAAAGAGCTCTAGAAGAAATATATTTTTTAGCTCAAGGCGGTACTGCCGTTGGGACTGGACTAAACACTAAAAAAGGTTTTGACAAAAAAATAGTATCTGAAATAAAAAAAATTACAAAACTTCCTTTTAAACCTTCTCCAAACAAATTTGCTTCATTAGCTGCTCACGATGCTATAGTTAATTTTTCTGGGACAATGAACACAACAGCTGTTTGCTTAATGAAAATTGCAAATGATATAAGGTTTCTAGGATCAGGTCCTCGTGCTGGTTATGGCGAACTTATTTTGCCAGAAAACGAACCAGGTTCTTCTATAATGCCAGGAAAAGTAAACCCAACTCAGTGTGAAGCTGTAACTATGGTATGTGTAAAGGTAATTGGAAACCACAATGGGATAACAATGGCAGGATCACATGGTCATTTTGAATTAAATGTTTTTAAACCATTAATTATTCATAATATTTTACAATCAATTCATATAATGTCAGACTCAGCAAAGAGCTTTGCAAAATATTGCATTTCTGGACTAAAAGCTGACAAAAAAAGAATTAAGGAATTATTAGATAATTCATTAATGTTGGTAACAGCGCTAACACCGCATGTTGGATACGACAATGCTGCAAAAATTGCAAAAAAAGCTTTAAAGAATAAAACAAAATTAAAAGATGAAGCTATAAAGTCCGGACTTATTACTGAAAAAGAATATGATAAGATAGTTGATCCAAAAAAAATGGTTAATCCAAGCTAACTTTTTTAAACTCTTTTAAAATAAAACTATTTAATTGCTGAATATTATTAATTTCATGAAAAATTTTTTGATTGTTTTCGGTTTCATTAAAATTAATACTAGATAAAAAATAATTTTCATCATCAATGTTGTATTCAACTTCAAAATAAACTTTATTTAAATCTATTCTATTTTGTCTTGGAATCAAAAATTTCCTATACAATTCTTGTTGATCAACAACATCAAATTTAATTTTTGAATTAATAATTATCTTTTGATTTTTTTCATAAATTAAAGGGTCAGAAAAATTTATTTTTCCTATTTTTTTTAAATTTAAACTTGATTTACTTAAACTTATTTTTTCATCTAAAAAATTAATATTTATTACTAAATTTTCAAATAATCGATTATTAATTTCATTTAGATTTATTATTAAATTTCCATTAAAATTTAAATCAACAATTTTATTTGTGTTATATAAATTTAAAAAGATTTGATTTAAGACTGTTTGAATACGTACTCCTGATAAAATCAAATTTAAATCAAAAAAAAATGGATTTAAACTAATATTTCCAATTAATTTAGAATGATTAATTATTTTATTTCTATCATCTATAAGTTCAATACCATCTTTATTAAATTTATAATTTAAATTCAGTTTATTTCTAAAAAATTGAATTTTTGATTCAGCTATTGTAAAATTTTCGTTTTCTATATTAAATTTATTCGAAATACTTACTTTTGGTTTTTTAAATCTAAAATTGCTTATTGTAACATAAGGATTTGAAAAATTTTTTTCCCAATTAAATTTAAAATTTGATCCAAATAAATTTCCCAAAATATTTAGTTTTTTTTCTTTGTTTTGAAAATCAAAAAAATACTCAAATTTTTTTATTTTTGAAATTGATATTATTTCTTCTTCATTATTTCGAAAAAAAAAGTTACTATTTTTTATATAGATTGGTTTAGAAATATTATCTTTTAAATGATTATAAAAGTTTTTTACATCAATAAACTGTAGATCTAAATCAATTTTATTTAGATAAATATTTTTTAATTCTATTTTTTCTTTTTTGTGTAAATTTTTTGAAAAAACATTAATTTTTAAATATTTTGCTTTTAAGATTTTTTCTTTAGGATCATTTGAAAAATGTATATCACATTCTTCAATCAGAAAGTGTGGAGTTGGAATCATTAAATATGTAACACCAGAAATGTTTTTTAGATCTAATTTAAAATCTTTTGATACTTTTTTTTGAATTTCCTTATCAAAATTTTGATAATTATAAAAAATGGGTATAGTAAAATATAATAATAATAAAAAAACTAATCCGATTGATAATATAATTATTTCAAAAGGATTTTTCTTTTTAAGTCTTGAAATGTGCTTTCTAATACTTAAAATGTATTTTTCAAACTTGAGTAAGTAATTTTTCATAGTTGCTGAAAGTAGGATTTACACTAAAAATAGTAAAATGTTAAATTTAGAATATTTAAATAATCTTAATGAAAAACAAAAAGAAGCTGTTTTATCCCTTGATGGACCACTTTTAATAGTAGCTGGCGCAGGTTCGGGAAAAACTAAAGTATTAATTTCAAGAATTGCTCATATAATTGAAAAGAAAAAAGCATACCCTAATCAAATTCTTGCTGTTACTTTTACAAATAAAGCCGCAAAAGAAATGCAAGATAGAATTAGCAAAATTCTAAAAAAGGGAGCTGTTGGTCTTCCTTGGCTTGGTACTTTTCACTCGGTGTGTGCAAAATTATTAAGAAAACATGCTAAGGCTGTTAATTTGAATTCAAACTTTACAATAATTGATCAGGACGATCAGGTTAAACTAATAAAAAATATATCAAAAACAGAAAACATAGATACAAAAAAAATATCACCCAAATACATTCTTTCAATAATTGATCAATGGAAAAATAAAGGATGGTATCCTGAAGATGTAGTATTAAAAAAAAAAGAAGTATTAGAAAAAGGTTTTTTAAGTATATATAAAATTTATCAATCTAAGTTACTTGATTTAAATGCATGCGATTTTAGTGATTTAATATTACATTCAGTAAAAATTTTTGAGAAAAATCCTGATATCACTGAAATGTATTCCAAAAATTTTAAGTATATTTTGGTTGATGAATATCAAGATACAAATTTAATTCAAAGTAAATGGCTAAACTACTTGGCAAAATATAATCTAAATATTTGTTGTGTGGGTGATGATGATCAATCAATTTATAGCTGGAGAGGAGCTGAAATAAAAAATTTTTTAGAATTTGATAAAATATATGATAATACAAAAATAGTTAGACTTGAAAGAAATTACAGATCAACTCAAAATATATTATCCGTAGCATCTAAAATTATATCAAATAATGAGACTAGAGTTGGTAAAAATCTTTATACCGAAGGTGAGGATGGAGATTTAATTTCCTTAAATTCTTTTAGAAATGGAAAAGATGAAGCTGTTGGAATAAGTGATGAAATTGAGAAATTAAAAAAAAAATATTCCCTTAATGACATGTCTATTTTAGTAAGGGCAATATTTCAAACACGAGAATTCGAGGAACGTTTTTTAAAAATTGGAATACCGTACAGAATTGTAGGAGGAATAAAATTTTATGAACGTGCTGAAATAAAAGATTGCATTGCTTATCTTAGAATAGTAAATCAAAACAAAGATGATCTTTCTTTTGAAAGAATTGCAAATGTTCCAAAAAGATCAATTGGGGAAACTACTCTCAAACAGATAAATGAATATGCAAAGCAAAATGGTTTATCTTTAGAAAAGTCTGCAATTTCTTTAATTCAAGAAAATAAAATAAAACCAAAAACAAAATTAGGATTAAATTCTCTATTAAATTTATTAGAAAAATGGAGAAATGATTTATCTAATAAAAAAATAGGTCACATAAAATTAATACAAATTATCTTAGATGAGTCTGGCTATAGTCAAATGTTAAAAGATAAGAAAGATTTAGAAAATGAGAATAGGTTGGAAAATATAAAAGAATTAATTAATGCAATGAAAGATTATGATAATTTAGAAAGTTTTTTGGAGCATGTTGCCTTAGCAACTTCGCTTGATCAGGATTGGGAAGATAAAAAAGTTAATTTAATGACAATACATGCTTCAAAAGGACTTGAGTTCGACGTAGTTTTTTTGCCAGGCTGGGAAGAAGGCTTGTTTCCTCATCAAAAATCAATTGAAGAAAAAGGCCAGAAAGGATTGGAAGAAGAAAGAAGATTGGCTTATGTTGGAATTACTAGAGCAAGAAAACAAGCAATTATATCATTTTCAATGAATAGATTTTATCAAGGTGATTGGATTGATAGTTTAGCATCTAGATTTATTGATGAATTACCACATGAAAATATTAAAAAAAATAATTATTTTGAAGAAGGTAAGGAAGATGATTTTGAATTTAATCAAGACATAGATTTTGAAAATGAAATAAAAAGTCCAGGATGGATAAGATATCAAAAAAAATTAAAAAGGTAGTTTTAAAATGATTAACCTGTTGAAAAAATTAATGGATGATAAAAATATTGATGGTTACATAATACCTAAAAATGATGAATTTTTTTCAGAATATTCTTTTCCCAACAGATTAAAAATGATTTCTAATTTTTCTGGATCTGCAGGCTTAGCAATAATCTCAAAAGATAAAAACTTTCTATTTGTTGATGGTAGATACACCCTGCAGGCAAGTATTGAATGTGGAAAAAATTTTAAAATATTTGAAATTCCAAAGATTAGACCATTTGATGTATTCAAAAAAAGAAAAGATAAACTGGTATTAGGATTTGACCCTAAATTATTTACTGAATTCAGCTTGAAATCAAATTTTAGAGATACTTGCAATTTAATCCCGATTAATAATAATTTAATAGACGAAATGTTTAATTTAAAAAATAATTATAAAACAAGAGAATTTTACTGTTTAAATGAAATTGTAGCTGGGGAAAAAATAGCCTCAAAATTAAACAAGTTATCTTCAATACTTAAAAAGAAAAAAATACAGAATATATTTATTAGTGCACCTGAAAACTGCGCTTGGTTATTAAATATAAGAGGATTTGATAACCCTAATAGCCCTATTCCAAATTGTCAAATAATTCTAAATAAAAAAAATATTTTTTTTTTTTCTAACATAAAAAAAATTAGAAAAATTAAAAATTTAATAAATTACAAAAAAATTAAATTTTATGAATTTAAGGAATTTGTAAAGATAGTAAATAATTTGAAAGGTAAAAATTTCTCTATTGATAAAAATAGTTGTTCAGTTTTTAATAAAAGTATTATTTTGTCAAAATTTAATATTTTAAATCAAATTGATCCTTGTTATTCACTAAAAGCTATAAAGAATAAAACAGAAATTAAAAATATGACTGATGCGCATATAGCAGATGGTGTCGCTTTAACAAAATTTCTATATTGGATAAAAAGTAAAAAAAATTTTAATTTAACAGAAATAGATGCTGAAAAAAAATTAGAAAATTTTAGAAAAAAAAATAATAATTTTTTATATCCAAGTTTTAATACGATAGCAGGCACAGGTCCCAATGGTGCAATAATACATTATAGGGCAAATAAAAATTCAAATAGAAAAATTAATAAGAGGGATATTTTTTTGTGCGATTCTGGAGGTCAATACAAGTATGGAACAACGGATGTTACAAGAACTATATGTTTCTCAAAACCTACTTCAAAAATTAAAAATATTTTTACTAGAGTTTTGAAGGGTCATATTGCTGTTTTTAATACTAACTTGAACAAGATTAATACTGGGGAAAAAATAGATAAAAGAGCAAGATTTTTTCTTAAAAAAGATAATTTAGATTATGGGCACGGTACTGGTCATGGTGTTGGTTACTTTTTAAATGTTCATGAGGGTCCACAAGCTATTTCGAAATATAATAATATAAAAATTTTGCCAGGCATGATTCTGAGTAATGAACCTGGATACTACGAAAAAAATAAATTCGGAATTAGAATAGAAAATTTAATTTATGTAGAAAAAAATAAAAGCAAAACATTTTTTAAAAATTTAACTTTAGCTCCAATTGATACTGACTTAATAAATTTTAAAATGTTAAATATTTCTGAAAAAATATATTTATATAATTATCATATGGATATTTATCTAAAAATATCGAAGTTTTTAAATTCTAAAGAAAAAAATTGGCTATTAAATTTAGTTTAAAAGTTTTTTCCAATCTGATTGGCTGATTACTTCTATATTTAATTCTTTTGCTTGTTTGATTTTTTTTGCAGTGGGTTTTTCTCCAACTACTAAATAATCAAGATTTCTCGTTATATTGCTTTGAATCTTTCCTGAATTTTCTTCAGTTAAAGATTTTGCTTCTGCTCTACTTATATTTGTAAGTTTTCCAGTAAACAAAAAATTTTTATTTTTTAATTTTCCTTTAAAGTTTTCAATTACATTGGCTATATTCATTATTGAAATCAAATTATTTACCACTTTTAAATTAACAGTGTCTAAAAAAAATTTTTTTAATGAAACAATTTGAGTTTCTCCAATTCCATCAATATTTTCTAAAAAATTAAAGTTGTATTTTTTTGTTATTTCTTGAAATTTTTTTATTGATTGAAAATACTTAGACAATAATTTTGCATTTTCTTGACCGATATGCCTTATACCTAATGAAAATATAAATTTATCTAAGCTAATAATTTTCGATTTTTCAATTGCTTTTTCTAAATTTCTTACTGATAATTTTCCCCAGCCTTCAAGTTTTTCAATTTTTTTATAGTCTAATCTAAATACATCATGAGGCAATCTAATTAAGTTAATATCCCAAAATCTTTCAACAACTTTCTTTCCTAGACCTTCTATGTTCAATGCATCTTTAGATACAAAATGTTTAATTTTTTCAATAGCAATTTTTTCACACTCATATCCTTCACTTGAACATCTTTGAATTGCATCATATTTTTTTGTTGTTTTATTGTAATCTTTTAATATTTTTGATCCACATGATGGACAGTTTCTTGGAAAAGTAAATTGATTTGAATTTTTTGGTCTTTTTTTTAAATCTACTGATAAAACATGTGGTATTACATCGCCGGCTCTCTCGATCTTTACTGTATCTCCAATTCTTATATCTTTTCTAATTATTTCCTCTTCATTATGAAGAGTTGCATTTGAAACTACCACTCCCCCAATATTTACAGGATTAATTTTGGCAACTGGTGTTAGTGCTCCGGTTCTTCCTAATTGAATCTCAATATTAAGTATTTTTGAAAAAGAATTATTTGCAGAAAATTTATGTGCAATTGCCCATCTAGGAGCATTTGCAACACTTCCTAGTCGTTTTTGCATATCCAAATTGTTAATTTTGTATACCAAGCCATCTATATCAAAATCTAAGCTGTGTCTTTTTTTTTCGAATTCATCATGTTTTTTAATTAAATTATCAACCCCAGTAATTACTTTGTTGTATTCATTTGTATTAAAACCCCATTTTTTAAGTAAACTTAAAAATTCAGTTTGTTTTTTAATTAGTTGGTTATTGTTATAACCATACGTATAAGCAATAAATTTTAATGGAATTTTTTTTGTTTCATTTGGATCTTTTTGTCTTAAAGATCCTGATGCTGCATTTCTTGGATTGGCAAATTTGTCCTTGATTTTTTCAAAATCTTTTTTTCCTATATAAACTTCACCTCTTATATCTATATCTGTCGGAAAATTTTTATCATTTATTATTTTAGGAATACTTTTAATAGTTCGAAGATTCTCTGTAATGACTTCTCCTTCTGTGCCGTCACCTCTTGACAAGCCTAAAATAAATTTAGAATTTTTATAAGTTAGTGAGGCTGAAATTCCATCTATTTTTGGCTCTACACTATATTCAAAATTTTCTAATTTATTTAAATTTAAATAATTAGAAATTTTCTTTTCAAAATTATTTAAATCTTGATAATCAAAAGCATTTGATAAAGAAAGCATTTTGACTCTATGTTTAAATTTAACAAATTTTTTTGATGCTTTGGCACCAATAGATAAAGTTGGGGAGCTTTTGCTTTTTAAATCGCTATACTTATTCTCCAGTTCAAGTATTTCAATTTTTAATTTATCATAGTCTGAATCGCTTATTTTTGGACTACTTTTTTCATAGTAATATTTGTTATGTTTTTTTAATTCTTTAATTTTAGATAAATATTCTTTTTTAATTATTTCCCTACTTTTCATTTTTTAGTAATGATTTAATTTTTTCTAAAGTAGTTTTTTTATTTTTTTGTTTTTTTCTTTTTGAAATTTTTTTATAATCTCTATTAAAAACCTTATATGATTGTTCATACCATTCGCTAGACTGATAATTATACCCAAGTAAAGATGCATACTTTTTAGCTTCTTCAACTAACCCAATTTTGTAATGAATTTCAACTAACCTATGTAGTGCTTCTTCGACATATATTGTTGTTTCAAAATTTTGTATAATATTCTTGTATCTATTTATTGCAGGAATCCATTTTTCTCTTTCAATATAATATTTTGCTAGATACATTTCTTTTGATGCTAAAATTTCTTGGATTAGCTCTAATTTGTATTGTGAATCTAGAGCAAAATCTGTATTTGGATAATTATCTATAACAAATGTAAAATTTAGCCTAGCATCTTCAATCGAACCTAAATCTTTTTTTTCATCAGCTATTTGTTCATAGTAATTCATAGCTAACAAATAATAAGCATATACTAAACGTTCGTGATTAGGATAAATTTTAATAAATCTTTTTAGCTCTTCAATTGAATAAAAATAATATTCTCCATAATAATAAGAATATGCTGACATTAAAGATGACCTGGGAGCCCACAATGATTGAGGATATAGTATTTCAGACTCATTAAATTTTTTTGCAGCTTCCAAAGGAAAATTATCATCTAATAATCTTAAACCTTCATTGTATGAATCTATCATTTGAAGATCTAAATCTTTTTCCTCAATTACTGAAATTTTTTCATCCTTGTTATTTTTACATCCAAACAAAGCTAACAAAGTAACAATTAAGATAAATTTAACAAAATAATTCATTATAAATTCTTAACAGAATTTATAAAAATTTCTAATTATTATGCAATTGATTTTAGTATTGATTTATCAATAAACGTATGTGGAAGAGATTTTTCTTTAATTTCAAATATAGTGTAATTATTTTTATCAGCAAATAATTTTCTTAGTAATTTGTTTGTTAGACTATGCCCACCTTGAGAGCATTTTATAGAACCTATTATCTTATACCCCGAAAGATACAAGTCTCCCATGCAATCTAAAATTTTATGATTTACAAATTCTAGATCATTTCTTAAACATTCACGGTTCAAAATTTCTTTGTCTTTAACAACAATTGCATTATTTAAATTTCCGCCTTTGGCTAAACCATTTTTTCTTAATTTTTCTACGTCTTCATATAGACAGAATGTTCTGGAATTATAAATGTCCGTTAGATTGTTTTCGTAAACATTTATTTTGTTTTTTTGAATTCCAATCAATGGGTTAGAATATTTAATTTCAAAATCTATTTCTAAACTAACGTTTGATTTTTCAAATGAAATATATTTTTGGCCCTCTTCAAGATTTACTTTGTTGGTAATCTTTATTAATTTAATTGGAACCTTGCTAATTTCAAAACCAACTTCTGAAAATTTTTCTACAAAATTTTTTGCTGAGCCATCCATTATTGGAACTTCTTGCGAATTAATTTCTACCATTGCATTATCTATTCCTAGTCCATAAAATGCTCCCATTAAGTGTTCTATTGTAGAAATAGATGTTCCATATTCATTTGAAATTGTAGTGCATAAATTTGCATTGGAAACATTATAGACATTGGGCAGCACAATATTATTATTTTTAAGATCTGTTCTTTTAAAAATTATTCCTGAATTAGGCTGTGATGGTAATATCATCATAGATACTTCTTTCCCAGTGTGAAGTCCTATGCCTTCAAATTTTATCTTTTGCTTTAAAGTTTTTTGATTAAGAGCAGACATGTATTACAAATACATGCTTAGTTTGCTCAAACAAATACAACAAATGTTACAAAAAAATTCGAAAGTTAGTTAAAAAAATGAAAAAATTTTTCAAAAAAACCTTTGTTTTTTTGTTTTTTTGGAAGGAATCCAACCTCTTGAGAATTTCCAGATTTACTAAAATTAAATCCAGATTCACAAATTGAAGTTGTATTTTCTTCAAAAAAACTTATCTCACTAAAAAAATCAAATTTTTCTTCTAAATAAATTGAATTTTTATTTAATATTTTTGACCCATCACCAATAAAAATTAAAATACAATTATCTTTATTTTGAAAAAAAGCGTTAAAATACTCATCTGCAAGATTTAGCTTAATTATTTCATCAACTCTAGCAAAAATGACTTGATTAGATAAATTTGATAAATCCTTCTGACTTTCGGAAAATTTATTATTAAATGTAGTTTCTGATTGGTTTAAATTTTTCTTTAAATATTCTGCTTGATCTAGACTTAATTTTAAAAGTATAGAAATATCATTTGTTATGTGTCTTCCCCCAACTGCTAAAGTATTAAAATATAATATTCTTGTTCCTTCATAAACTGTGATAGAGCTTTTTCTATACCCTATATCTAAAAAAATTTTTTTGTTAAAACTGTCAAATATTGAATTGTAATTTTTGGATCTTATGTAGCTAGAACAATATAAATTATCAATGGTTAGATGATTAGAAATAAAACTATCTTGTAAATTTTTCCAGACTATATTTGGCAAGCATATAAATTTTAATTCGATTATTAAAGAATTATAATTTATTTCTTGACTTATATTGTCAAAAAATTCTTTACCATCAAAAACAAATTTCTTAACAATCATATGAACTATTTTTTGATCAAAATAATTTTTTTGAACTAAATTCTTGGCATCTTGTAATAAGGTATGGATATCATTTTTAGGATTTTTTTTAAAATCAGAATTTTTTTTAATTGAAATATCTATTGAAAACATGTCTGGTGTATCAATCATTAGATTGATACTATTAATATGTTTATCAACTTTTTTTTCAGCAGATTTTACCAGACTTGTTATAGCTTCATTGGAGCTTTTAATATTAAAATTTTTTAAACTAAAATTTGAAATACAGTCTTTCTCTAAAAAAAATAAATTTTTTGAAGTTTCTATATCAAATACTCCCATTCTTACTTTTGAAGAACCTAAATCAATAAAAACATTTAAATTTTTTTCATTCATTGGACAGAATTATTTTGTTTGATATTCTTAAATCAATTACATTATTTGTAACATTTTTATTTTTCATTATTTTATTAACTATCATCAAAGTTTCTTTTAAATTTCCTATTGGAAATTTAATTTGAATATTATCTTTAGTTTTAATATCTATTCTTCCACTCGGATAAAAAAAAATCTCTTTAATGCTTTCATAATTTAAATCTGATTGATTTATTTCTTTTTTAAAAGATATAAATTTTTCTGCAGTAAATTTTCCAAAAGCTATAGGCAAATCATTATAATTATGAAATTTTTTGGTACTTATAAATTTGGCATTTGAACCTATAAGATATAATTCATCATTTCTTATGGTTTGAGCTAAAAATTCTGCTTTACTTAACTCTAAAATTATTTTTGAGGGATAAAGCTTAAAAATATTATAATTTTCAATAAATTTATATTTATTGATTTGATCTTCTAAAATTTTCTTTTTAATAAAAAAAATATTTTTATTTTTTAAAAAATTTAAATTTTCTTTTATTTCTAGATTTATTTTTTCGTTTAGCCCAATAACTTCAATAGACTTCAAATTATACATTGATTCCTTTTTTTTAAGAAAATTTTGGCTATTAATTGATGATAAAAAAAGTAAAGCTAATAAAATAAATAAAAAATTTTTTCTTTTATCTGTGTATTGATGCATCTTTAATTATCCACTCAATTAAATTTAAAAATGAAATATTGTTATATTTCGCTATTTCGGGAACTAGAGAAAGAGACGTCATGCCTGGTTGGGTATTTATTTCTAAAAGATAAAATTTGTTTTTATAAAATTTAAAATCTGATCTAGTTACCCCTTTGCAACCGATTACTTTGTGTACTTTTAGCGCTATATTTAATACTTGATCCATATTTTTTTTATTTATTTTTACTGGAATAATGTGCTTTGTTTTAGATTTTATATCGTATTTTGCTTTATAATCATAAAATTTTCTTTTTGGCTCTAGCTCTATTGCACCTAATTTTTTTTCTCCCATGATTGCAACCTGTATTTCTCTTCCAGGAATATATTTTTCTATCATTACTTCTTTGTATGATGAAAGTTTAATTAAATTTTTAAAAAAATCTTTTTCACTACATATATAAACTTCTACGCTTGATCCTTCATTGAATGGCTTGATTACTACTGGAAAACTTAATTTAGATTTTATTTTTTTAATTAATTCAAATTTTTTTATAAATTTACTGAATTTAAATTTAATATATTTAGGAGTTAAAATATTATTTTTAATAAATATTTTTTTTGAAATTTCCTTATCAATTGCTATTGAGGAGGATAATACCCCTGAATGCGTATATTTTATTTTTTCAGACTCTAATATCGACTGTATGTACCCATCCTCACCATATCTACCATGTAAAGCATTAAATACCACATTGGGTTTAAATGATCTTAAATTTTTAATTAAATCACCATTGGGCTCACATATTTTAGCATGGTATTTTTTTTTAATCTCGTTAAAAACTCCTTTTGCAGTTTTTACACTAATTTCTCTTTCTCTTGAAAATCCTCCTGCAAGAATTAGAATTTTTTTTTTCATTTATTTTACTAAAATAATTTCTAAATCTAAATTTATTCCAGTTTTGCTTCTTACACTTTCTTTCACAAAATCTATCAATTTTTTCATGTCTTTATAGCTTGCATTGCCTTTATTTATAAAAAAATTTGCATGTTTGTCTGATATAACTGCATCTCCAAACTGAATATCGTCTGGTACAGATTCCTTAATTATTTCCCAAACTTTTTTATCTGATTGTTTTATTGGATTCTTAAATGTACTTCCACCAGTTTTAATCCTGGTAGGTTGAGCCTTTTTTTTTTTATCTTTTAAATTTTTTATTTCTTTTTTATTTTTTTCTTTTTTTTTCTTATTTCCTTTAAACGAAGCACTAAGAAAAATTAGATCTTTTGGCAAATTACATGACCTGTAACCAAATATTATGTCTTTGCCAGGAATTGTTAGAACTTCACCAGATCTATTAATAGCTTGTACTGAAATTAAAATATCTTTAAATTCACTGCCAAAACATCCTGAATTCATTCTTATTCCGCCTCCAATGGTGCCGGGTATACATGACAAAAATTCAAATCCGCCTAAACTATTTTCTGCGGCAAACTCGGATATTGATTTATCTAAAACCCCACTTCCTGCAATTATAGTATGTTCATTTAGTAATGATATTCTTGAAAAATTTTTACTTAATTTTATTACTACACCTTCAAATATTTCATCTTTAAATAGAACATTTGATCCAGCGCCTATAACAAAAAAATTTTCTTCATTTTTGCATAGCTTAAAAAATTTAATTAAATCTTGAAGATTTTCTGGTTTAAAATAAATTTTTGTACTACCACCAATATTAAACCAATTGAGTTTTTTAAGACTATAATTAAAAAATATTCTGCCACTAAAATCTTTAAATTTATTTTCAAAATTTTTAATATTCATTATTTAACATATTTTGGTAAATCTCTTATCCAATTGGAGATTGATCCAGCGCCCATTCCTATTACAATTTTATTACCATATATATTTTGTTTCACATATTTTATTAAATCTAAATTGTTATTAATTAGTATTAATTTTACTTTTGAATTTTTTATAATTTTCTTTGCAAAGCTATTATAGCTAAATCCTAATTTTATATTTTCTCCCGCTTTGTATATTGGGCATAAAATTAAAGTATCTGCTTTTCTAAAAGATTTTGAAAATTCCTCGTGTAAGTTTTTTAATCTAGAAATTCTGTGAGGTTGAAATACACATACAATTTCTTTATCTTTATAAACTTCTCTAACACCATCTAGAACTTCATTAATTTCTGTTGGGTGATGTGCATAATCATCATAAAAAGAAACATTTTGAAAAGAAAAAATTTTAGTGAATCTTCTTTGAACTCCAGAAAATTCTTCTAATCCTCTTTTTATAATTTTAATTGGTATGCCGACTGAATAAGCAACTGCAACTGCTGCTGTTGAATTTCTTATATTATGGAGTCCAATGAGAGGAATTTTAATATTTTTAATAAAATTTTTTTTAATTCCTGGTAAATCTATTTTTAAGTCAAATTTTGAATAGTTTTCTTTTTGTAAAATGTTTAATATTTTAAAATTTGATAACTTGTTTGTTCCATAAGTGTTGTAGTTTAGATTGCTAATTTTTTTTATTACATCTCTATTATTTTTATCATCCAAACATATAAAAGTTTTTCCAAATGATGGTGTTTTTTCAATAAAATTGATAAAATTTTTTTTTAAAATTTCCAAAGATTTATAATAATCTAAATGTTCTTTATCAATATTTGTAATAATTGAATAAGTTGATGGAATCTTTGTAAAGCTACCATCCGATTCATCTGATTCTAAAATGCACCAATTACTTTTTCCTAGCTTTGCAGAGCCACTAAATGAATTTAAAACTCCTCCATTGATTACAGTTGGATCTATTTTTGCCTGAGTAAAAATATTTGATATTAATGAAGTAGTTGTGGTTTTGCCATGTGATCCCGCAACAACAACGTTTTTCATTAAAGAAACAACGTTAGCTAACATGTCTCCTCTTTTGTAAATTGGTATCTTTCTTTTTTTTGCAAATAATAACTCAGAATTATTTTTTTTGATTGCTGATGAAATAACTAAAATAGTTGATTTATTAATATTTTGCTTTTTATGTCCTATGTAAACTTTAATTTTCTTTTTTTTGATCCTATCAATATTTTTATTATTCAAAATATCACTTCCTTGCACTTTAAAACCTAGGTCTTTCATTATGACAGCGAGGCCACTCATACCTATTCCACCAATCCCAACAAAATGTATTAATTCTGATTTTGCTAATTTAATTTTCATTTATTAAAGCTAATAACTTTTGATTTACATTATTCCATGTGTTTTGATAAGAAAATTTATTCATATTGTTTTTTTTTTCAAAATAATTGTCAGAGTTTTTTATTAAATTGAGAATAAATTGTTTTAAATTTTCTTCTTTATAGTCAAACTGATTAATTAACCAGCATAGTTTATTATCATAATAATCTTTAGCGTTATAAAATTGATGATTATCTTTTGATTTGGGAAGTGGTATTGCAATAAAAGGTATATTAAAAAAAACTAATTCAGAAATTGTGGATGCTCCAGATCTTGTAATTGCCAAATCCACTTGATTATATTTTTGAAATATTTCCTCATCAAAACCAAATAGTTCGTTTTGTATTCCGTTCTCTATGTATTTTTTATTCAGTATTTTTCTTTTCTCTGCATCTGTTATTTGTTGAATTAATGAAATTTCGTAACTTTTAGATAAACTAATCATTAGTTCACTAATTTCATTATCAAAAAATTCAGCTCCTTGACTTCCTCCTATAATTAATATTGTAAATGGTTTTTTAATTTTATTTTCTGTATTTATTTTTTTTTGATAAATTTTTTTTCTTAACAATGGATTTATAACAATAATTTTATTCGCATATACTTTAGGAAAATTTCTTAATTTATTAGAATAACAAATAATTTTTTCTGAAAATTTAAGAAAGAATTTATTTGATCTACCAATTACCATATTGGGTTCAAATAAATAAATTTTAACATTTAATGTTTTTGCAGACAAACATAAAGGTAAAGACATGTATCCACCAGTACTTATCAAAACTTGAATATTATTTTTTTTAAAAAAAAAAAATGATTTGAAAAAGGAAATCATTAAAAAAAATACTACATAAGGTAGTTTAAATAAATTTTTTGAAATTCTTGGAATCTCAATTATTTTATAATTATAAATTTTATCGTTAATATATTTAGACCCTCTTTTGTCTGATGTTAAAAATATTTCAAAATCATTTTTTAAATGTTCATATAAAGTAACTGCAGGAATAATATGTCCCCCTGAACCTCCGGTGCTAATTAATATATTTTTTTTCATTAACTTATTTTTCTTTTTGTTAAATTTAATATAATTCCAGACAATATAGACGTACTTATTATTGACGAACCTCCATAACTTAAAAATGGTAATGTCATTCCAGTAGTTGGCAATAACCTTATATTAACCCCAATATGTATAAAAGTTTGAAATAAAATTATAGATGCTATTCCAACTAAAATTAATTTAACTTTATCTTCTTTCTCATTGTCTATTTTTCTTAATATGTTGTAAAATAATATTATAAAAATTATCATTATTGCCAAAACAATTATCACTCCAAACTCTTCTGAGATTACAGAAATAATATAATCCGTATGAGCTTCTGGAACTTTTGAGTTTAAAATTCCTTCTCCTATTCCTTGGCCAAAAAAACCACCATTTGAAATGGCTTCAGAGGCTCTTTCAGATTGATAGTTATTACCTGAGTTTGGATCTATAAATGAAAATAATCTATTTTTAATATACTCAAGTTTTGGAACATATAATATTAGATAAATTAATACTGAAAAAGCTAACCCAAAAAATGTAAAAAAGAAAAATAAATTAATTCCTGAAACAAATATTAATGAAAACCAAGTAAGTAAGATTAATATAGTTTGACCTATATCTGGTTGAAAAATCAAAAATAAAATTACTGGAAAAATTATTAATAAACTAAATAAATATTTAAAATAAAGGTGTTTTTCATTATTTAATGTGAAAACAGCTGATAACATAATTATTAAAAAAGGTTTTAGAATTTCAATTGGCTGAAATCTTGGAATTATTGGCAAATCTATCCATCTCATAGAACCTTTTACTTCAACTCCTATAAACGGAATTAAAGCCAAAAATATAAAGAAAATAAAAAATAAATATTTAGAAATTTGAAATAATTTTTTTTGTTGAATTGCTGAAAAAGTAATTAAAATAAAAACACCAAGTGTAATAAAAAATAAATGTTTTATAAAAAAATAATAGGTATTAGTATTTAACTTATCTGAAGCAATTATCGACGTTGAAACTAATGAAAAAAATAAACCAAGAGAAAAAAGAAATAATATTAAAAATAAAATAAATTTATCAATATTTTTCCACCATCCATAGTAAAAATTAAATATTTTATTTAAATCAAACATTTATTTTTTTTATAAATTTTGTTTTTTTAATTAAATAGTTAAAATAATGTCCTCTATCTTCAAAATTTTTAAATTTATCAAAAGATGCTGCTGAAGGGCTAAACAAAATATGAGAATGTTTATTTTTATCTAATTTTATTTCTTTGGCTATTTTTTTTAAAATATTTTCTAAATTGCTATATGAGCCTGATGATATTTTATTATTTAATTTTTTTTTAAAAAAACTTTGATCTTTTCCAAAAATATAGCCTTTAATATTTTTATAATATTTAGATGGTAATTCGAGCTTATCACCTTTTTTAGCTAGTCCTCCCAATATCCAAAAAATATTCTTATAGGACTTAAGCAAATTTACACTAGAGGAAAAACTCGTGGATTTTGAATCATTTATAATAGTAATAAATTTATTTTTATAAATAACTTGTTGCCTAAAATCTAAACCTTTAAATAAATTTACTGTTTTGAATAATTTAGATTTATTTAATTTATATATTTTTGCAAAACTAAGTATAAAAGATAAATTTTTTAAAATATTAATATTATCAAAATAGCTGTTAGAAATTATTTTTTTTGTCTGATTATAATTTTTATTTATTTTAATAATTTTAGATCTGATTTTATACTTTTTGATTTGTCTATTTAAATATTTATTATTATCAACAAAAGCATAAAAATTTTTATTCTGATTTAATATCAGTTTAAATTTAGCGTGCGTGTATTTTTGAATGGACTTATGTCTCTCCAAATGATCTGGACTAATATTTAATATAAACGCATAATCTGTCTTAAAATATTGACTATAATCAATTTGATAAGATGATGCTTCTATAACAAAAATTGTACTAGGCTTTATTTTATTTTTAGTCAGTATAGGTATGCCAATATTTCCTACTAGTTTAACATCTTTATTTTGATCTTTTAAAATTTTAAATAGCAATTTTGCAGTTGTTGATTTTCCATTAGTTCCTGTAATAGTAATTTTTAAATTATTTGGATTGTTTAAGTAAAAAATATCTAGATCGGTAATTATTTTTTTTTTGTTTTTTTTTAAATAATTTTTAAGCCTACATTTATTAATATCTATACCTGGGCTTAAAACTATGTAGTTAAATTCTGTTAATTTTATTTTTTTTAATGAAATAAAATCTTTTTTAATTTTTTTATTATCATCATAAATTGAAATTTTATTATTTTTTTTTAAAAAATTATATGAAGCATGACCACTTTTGCCATATCCATAAATAAGAAATTTTTTATTTTTTAGATTATCATTTAAATTAAACATTATCTTAATTTAAGTGTGGCCAATCCAATCATTGCTAAAATAATTGATATAATCCAAAATCGAACTACAACTGTTGACTCTGCCCATCCTTTTTTCTCAAAATGATGGTGGATTGGAGCCATTTTAAAAATTCGTTTTCTTGTTAACTTGTAGGAAATAACCTGCACTATTACTGAAACTGCCTCTAAAACAAATAGTCCTCCAGTTATAGCTAGAACAATTTCATGCTTAGTTATTATGCCAACAGCCCCTAGAGAGCCACCTAAAGCCAAAGAACCTGTGTCTCCCATAAATATTTTTGCAGGTGGAGCGTTAAACCAAAGAAAACCAATACATGCACCAATGATTGAACCACAAAATACAGCAACTTCTCCGACATCTTTAATATATGGAATATGTAAGTATTCTGAAAATACAATATTTCCAGTAACGTAACTTATAAATGCAAAACAAGATGCAACTAGTATAATGGGAACTGTTGCTAGTCCATCCAAACCATCAGTTAAATTAACAGCATTTGAAGATCCAACAATTATAAATAAATAAAATGGAATAAAAAACCAACCAAGATTAATAACTAAATTTTTAAAAAATGGAAAATATAGATTTTTTAATTCAACAGAATTTACATGATAAGTTAATATATAGATTCCAATTAAAGCTATAATAACTTGAGAAATTATTTTAAATTTAAATGAAACTCCACCAGAATTTCCACTCTTTATTTTCTTATAATCATCATATGCTCCAAGAATGCCTAATCCTCCTACTATAAATATTAAAAACCAATTGTAGGGATTTGATAAATCTGACCACAATAACACTCCAGAAAAAATTCCAATTAAAATTAGTACACCTCCCATTGTTGGAGTTCCAATTTTTTTTACAATATGATCAGTGGGACCATCAGACCTAATTGGATTATGAATTTTCTTACTTGCAAAATAATTAATTATTGGGTTACCAATAAAAAAAACTACTGTCATGGAAGTAAACATTGATAAACCTGTTCTAACCGTCAAATATCTAAAAACATTAAAAATAGGATAATTATCTACAAAATTTGAAAACAAACTATATAGCATAAATTTTTCCCTTTTTTATATTTGCAGCAACACTATTTAAACCGGTTAAATTAGAAGCTTTTATCATTAAATGATCATTATTATTTAAATCACTTTTAATCAATTGATATATTTCATTTTTATCCTTTAAAATTCGACCTCTTTTTTTTCTATCAATAGCATAAAAAGTTTCTTTTATATGTTTTCCAATAACATAAACTTTTTTTATAGAAGTTTTATTGATTATTTGTGACATTTTTTTGTGCAATATTTTTGAAAATTTTCCAAGTTCAAGCATATCTCCTAAAATTAGATATTTTTTATTTTTATTTTGCTTGTCAAAGTTTTCTATAGCAAATTTTAATGAAAGAGGGTTGGAGTTATAACTTTCGTCAGTTAAATAAATTGCTTTATTTTTTAATATTATTTTTGTTATATCTCCTCGTGATAATGATAATTTAAAATTATAAAATAATTTTTCATCAATATTTTTTAAATCAAAAAATTCTGAAATTAAAGCTACTGATGCTAAAATATTATGTAAATATGGATGTAGATTTTTTTTAATTAAAA
>Ga0187827_10001966_pt1 | contig 28893 bp, 33 predicted proteins | sample ETNtaG_39_FD_167969 | JGI IMG/M metagenome (GOLD analysis project Ga0187827, IMG submission 167969) | Marine microbial and viral communities from oxygen minimum zone, Eastern Pacific Ocean - ETNP2014_SV_150_PacBio MetaG (Illumina Assembly) | ecosystem: Environmental > Aquatic > Marine > Hypoxic...
GAGACAAAGAGCGCATAATGTACCTTATGCGCCCCTACGGGGTTCGGTTCTAGATGATATCTTCAGCTTCAACTTCAAAAACCCCGACAAGAGGCGGACCTTCCAATACTGATTCCAATCCTCCATCCTTCTCATCGAGTTCAAAAACTAGTTTCAAAGCCAGGCCGATCGCATTCTCGGAATCATACAATGCTTGGATAATGAATGTGCCCTTGCCAACACTGGTCTCACCTACCCACGACTTGAGACAACCTTTGGAATTTCTTCGTATGGCGCTACGAGCCTTGAGCATTCGACGAAGTCTTGCCTCATAGCCACTCTTGGCCGAAAGTACTGCAGTTTCCATCCACATATCAATCACTTGAATTATCATTATTGTTAGAATTATTTATTATTTTACGTTAAGTTTATTCCATGGACTATGCTATCTTTTCAATGGAGCATTAGGTCTCCACCTTTCATGGTGGCAGCAAAGGGAGATATGCCAGGTCTCTGACACCAAGACTCCCAGAAAGGTGAATCCAATATATTGAGGTCAGCGGCCCCTCCTTCTACTACCATTCCATGTTTCAATCCCATCTCATGTTTTGTCACATATCCGGAGTTTCGTGAAACTGCCACTAGACTTGCCAATGGATCAACACCCATTCTCTGTGAGAGAAGATTGCCGATGAAGGGAAGGGACAAAATCTGACAATTCGGATTGAAATCAGTGGCTGCACACCAGGGGTATTCAAATTCAACACACTCACTGGCAGGCGGAAAATGCGTCTCACCCATAGAAAATGGTGTACCTGGAAGGAAACATTGCAATGTTCCTGCAGCACTTGCTTCGGCTCTCGCCTGTGAATCACTCCAGTGCGCATGATCGCCTGAAATTGCACCCAGCTCTGCTGCCAGAGACAAACCGCCCCCATCTACAAATTCATCTACGTGGAGTCTGATGTCCAGCCCACCCTCCATCGCCGCTCTACATATGTCCTCAGTCTCTTCGAGTGTGAACCAACCCGGTTCACAGAAAACATCAGCACTTCGAGCCTGTCCGCTATCAATAACAGCAGGAAGTTGTTCCGATAATATCTGTTCAACATAGGTTTCGCGTTCAATATCCGGAGGTGATGCGTGAGCCCCTAACCATGTGGAATCGATCGATACACCTTGCAACTGAGATGCCGCCTCCAGTAGCCTCAACTCACTATCTGTTGACAATCCATATCCGCTCTTCACCTCCATCGCAGTCGTACCATTCGCCAAAGCCACATCAATTCGCGCCAATCCAGTAGAGATGAGATCCTCCAACCTCATACTCCTGGTCTGCTGCACAGTGTGAACAATGCCACCTCCCATCTTGGCGATACTCTGGTAGGATTCTCCTTGTTGACGCCATCTCATCTCCCGAGAACGATCACCACCCCATAGTAAATGGGTATGTGAATCCACCAATCCAGGGATGACAGCCCTACCCCCTACCTCTATGACATTCAGACCTTCTATCTCTTCACCAACTAGGCCGAAGCCACGTTTTCCACCGACATATTCGGCCCGCATTTCATCAGAATCAGAAATTCTTTGGATGTGTCCGCCATCGATGAGAATTCCCTTCCCTTCAGTTTCCACTAGGCTATCATCATCCTTCATCTGCTGGCCTGTCAATGGACCCTCGCCACCGGACAGGTGAGCCAATGGTCCGAGGTCCAGCAACAGGGTAGGCATATGCCTCCCATGAGGGCGCGGTTCAAATGGCCTGCCCCTGAGGCGGGAGTGATTGGTATGTCGGCTGGGGTCACCATCGGGATTGAATCGACCGCCCATACTTTCTCATTTGGATTGGTTGATTCCAATGGTCAACCATTACCTTCTTGCTCTGCATTGCTACGGCCCAAGGAGGGTGGAATCCATCCACGAGAAGCTGCAGATCATCATGCAGACAATGCCCCATCACTACTGGCGAGATGGATGGAAGTAAATTGTTTGGAACTTTCAGATATCGCCGCAGTATCATATTCACAGGGCCCAGGTCTTGCACCATGCTTGAGGGTTGGCGCTTCGGTTGCGCGTGCCCTTTCCCAGTCTCTCAAAGTACCTTTAGTTGGAGTTAATCACTGTGTTGCACATATAGAGATAGGCAGAGAGAGATGTGGATGTGAAGACCCTGTACTATTGTACGTATCTGGAGGCAATACCCAAGTGATTGCTAGATTGGGAGATAGATATCGAGTTCTGGGTGAAACTCTGGATATTGGAATTGGGAATATGCTCGATAAGTTCGCGCGTGATAATGGCATGCCATTCCCAGGTGGGCCGAAAATCGAAGTTATGGCAGCAAAATGGTTGGAAGACAATCCTGATGCATCTCTTAAGGGATTAGAATTGCCCTATGCAGTGCATGGGATGGACTTGACTTTCTCTGGATTACTGACGGCTGCAAAAGGCCTTGTAGACAGAGGGATGCCTTTAGCAGCAGTTTGTTGGTCTCTACAGGAGCACGCATTCGCTGCTTGCATCGAGGTTGCTGAGAGAGCTTTGGCTCATACTGGAAAGAGCGATATTCTGCTCGGTGGAGGAGTTGCTTGCAACTCACGTCTGTGTGAAATGTCGAGGATTATGGCTGCAGAAAGAGGCTGTACATCCAGTGTTCCGGAAAAGATGTATTGTGTAGACAATGGTACAATGATTGCCAGATTGGGGTGGATGCAACTGAATCATGCTGGCCCAACCTCATTATCGGATAGTGGCGTTGAAGCACAACTGCGGACTGACCAGACCATTATCTGCTGGCCCTGAAGAGCAGAAAGTGTGCGAAGTGTTATCAGACATGGACATTGGCGCTCCCTCAGAGGTCGAATTTCAGTGGGGCGTAGAGATGAAGACCCAGTCAACCCGTTTGCTAGCGGTCCTTCAAATTCATCAAAGAAATCCACTTCACGAAACACTCCTCAACGCCGTACTCCTACAAAGCCCAAGCAGGCTGTACAAAGCGCTGCAGCAAAGAAAGCAGAAGATGCTCGCAAGAGAAAGGAAGCTTTAGAGCGCCTGAAAAATGAAAGAATGAAGAATACTGAATCCGGACCCGCCAAGGCAGGGGGCGGTGAGCGAAGTTCTCAGACCAAGGCAGTCACTCCACGCAGTCAAGAGATAAAGCAAGAAACAAGAGAAGATAGGTTTGCTGAAATCGACCGTAAGAAGAGGGCTATGGAGGGAGATGCCAGCATCCAACCAGCTGCTCCTAAAATGCATGAATCTGGAATTGCACCATCAGAGGAGGCTATTGCTTCTGTTCTACCGCCTGCAGAACCTGAGAACGTTTTCGCCCCTAAAACTCGAAAGGCCAAGACGGTGAAACCTGGTGAGGCAAGGCCCCGTCGACGTTCTTTCAGAGAGAAGAAAGGTGGAGGGCGGCAGCCTCAGACTCGGAAACTAAACCGTCGCAAGTATCTCGAATACAAATATGAAGTGAAGGAGTTGCTTGATGATCCTTCAATCCCTGAGGAAAGTCGTTCCAATGTATTAGGGCAGATCTGGGCCAAAGGTGAACGCGCTGGAATACAAGAGGCTATCAATTTCATTAATACCAAAGAACAGGAGTTGATTCTGCCAGAAAAGATTGCGCAGAAGCTCAGAGAGTTGGTTAATGGATATGCAACAAGAAGATAGGGTGGAATAATGAGTGAAGATATAACGATGAGCGAAAATGTGGTTGCCTCAGTCCATTATACTGGGACTTTGGCAGACGACGAAGTGTTTGACAGTAGCGAGGGCAAAGACCCGTTGACTTTCTTGGTTGGTCATCAGCAGATGATTCCTGGTTTTGAACAGGAGATGCTAGGAGCGGCAGTCGGAGAGCAGAGAACCTTCACACTTGAGCCTGACAGAGCATATGGGCAACGCGACGAAGAAGGGGTCATCCAAATACCTAGAGAACAATTTCCCGAAGAGATGGAATTGGAAGAAGGGATGATGCTAGTGGCTGAAATGGGCGGCAATCCAGCGCCTTTCAACATCATTGCCGTGAGCGATGAGACCGTGACGGCAGATTTCAATCACAAATTAGCAGGCCAGACTCTTACCTTCTCGGTAGAAGTGGTGGAGTTGCGAATGGCCACTGATGAGGAACTCTCCCATGGCCATGTCCACGGACCGGGCGGACACCATCATTGAGTCCCCTGCCTGCGGAAGCCTTGTGCATCGAATCCTTTGTGGACTTACCATGTCAGCAGACGGGGGCGGCGATAAAGGCGCCCTTCGAAAGGATGAGTGGAAGACCCTGAGTGGTATCCCAATTCCTGATATCCCGCTTGGTGAGTGTGAGTTTTCGTCTTCGATCGGCGAACCTGGCAAGCCACCCTATACCAGAGGCATTCATTCCACAATGTACCGCAGTCGCCTTTGGACAATGAGGCAATATGCTGGATTTTCGTCTGCATCTGAAACTAATGAGCGTTTTCGCCTTCTATTAGAACGCGGACAAAAGGGGCTTTCAGTGGCTTTCGACCTACCGACTCAACTCGGCCTCGATGCGGATGACTCCCTTTCTCAAGGAGAGGTTGGTAAAGTAGGGGTTTCAATTTCAAGTTTGGATGACATGCGTCAACTTCTGCATGGCATTCCATTAGCGTCAGTATCCACTTCGATGACTATCAATTCTCCGGCAATTGTATTATTGGCAATGTATATCGCTGTCGCTGAAGAACAGGGTGTTGCAGCACACCAACTCAGAGGAACCATTCAAAATGACATCCTCAAGGAATACATCGCCCGAGGAACACACATCTTCCCTCCGGCCGCATCGATGCGGCTGATAACAGATATCTTCGAATACTGTTCTGAAAATGTCCCCCAATGGAACAGTATCAGCATCAGTGGCTACCACATCCGGGAAGCAGGTTCAACTGCGGTACAGGAAATTGCATTCACCCTATCCAATGCATTGGCTTACGTCGATGCAGCCTTGGAGAAAGGCTTGGAATTCGATTCCTTTGCCCCGCGCCTCTCATTTTTCTTCAATTGCCATAATGATTTTTTTGAGGAGGTGGCGAAATTTCGAGCTGCACGCTCATTGTGGCATGAACTTGTGACCGAGAGATATTCCCCCTCTAACCCAAAGAGTGCGATGCTCAGATTCCATACTCAGGTGGCCGGAGTATCTCTCACCGCACAACAACCGCTGAACAACATCGCCAGAGTCACAATCCAAGCCCTTGCTGCTGTGTGTGGAGGTACGCAATCACTACACACCAATTCCTACGATGAAGCATTGGGATTACCAACAATGGAAAGTGCCACTGTGGCCTTACGAACACAGCAGATCATCGCAGAAGAAAGTGGAGCAGCAGATGTCGTTGACCCATTCGGAGGTTCATGGTATGTTGAAGGTTTGACCGCTGAAATCAAAGAATCTGCGCTGAGGGAGATAGAGAATATCGAAGAGCGCGGTGGAGCCTTGCAAGCCATTGAGGCAGGATACCAGCAACGATGTATTCACGAAGTCGCGTACAAACATCAGACAGAAATCGAGAAGGGTGAGCGCAAAATTGTTGGAGTCAACCATGCGTTGATGGAGGAAGTTATCAATCCTGCAGGCCAGCAGATTGACCGTGGATTGCAGGAGCAGCAGAAACAGCGACTTGGTGCACTCAAGGATGCTCGCAACGAAGAAGAATGTTCTCGATGCCTACAGGCAGTCTCCAAAGCTGCTGAAGACGGGAGCAATCTATTCATTCCGGTTTTGGCTGCCGTCAAGGCTGATGCAACTCTGGGTGAGATAATATCAGCGATGAAAGAGGTCTTTGGCACCTATGTAGCTGCAAGTGGATTCTGAGGTGAAGTAATGGAAGATAGAGATCTGTGGCCTATTCATATCGACCATATCGGCATAGCAGCCAATAGCCTAGATGAAGGTAGCCATTTCTGGAGATTATTGGGTCTTATTGAGGGAGAGGAAGATGAAATAAATATTGAACAAGGCGTCAAGATTCGATTCTTCTCCACCGCTCACGAGGCTGAAGGTAAGGTTCCTCGACTGGAGATACTTGAGCCCACTGGAGAGCAAACGCCAATTGCTGATTTTATCGCTAAACGTGGTGTTGGAATACAGCAACTGTGCCTGAGAGTTCCTGATCTGCGGGCGATGTTAGAGCATTTGAGTTCCAATGGCATACAACTCATTGATGAAAATCCGCGCCGCGGCAGCGATGGAAACCTCATCGCTTTCGTTCATCCACGCAGTACTGGCGGAGTATTGGTGGAACTGTGTCAGACAAACTGAAGGCTATTGTTCCAATCATAAGCGTCAAGACCCTTTCATCGGTCGGCCTTTCATGCGCACCTGTATCGACCACCTCATTTCACTGCCCCATCTTGATGTTGTCAAAGTCAGAGAAGAGGTAGAGTTCCTCACCGGTCAACTTGAGACCTGTCTGCAGAACGGGAAAATAAGCAATGATGCCTATTTGGATGCTGGTGCTATATCCGGCGCCATTGAGATGGTCGCCAATCACATCGACTTAGGCGTTTCTCAGAAAGAAATTGGCGAACTTCTGAGGCAACAACTCGAAAGGGCGGATAGACTGGAGTTGAAACATCCCGGTCTCAATGATGCTATTGAGTCTGGCAGGGCGTGAATATGTCCACTCTCCTGACCTCACAGGGAGTAACCAAGGAGTTCGGGGATGTAGTTGCTGTTGACGGCGTTAGTCTGAATCTATCTCGTGGGGACATCGTTGGACTTGTAGGCGGAAATGGAGCAGGTAAAACAACGATGTTGCGCCTGTTGTGTGGATTATATCGACCCTCGAATGGAAGCATCACGTTCCACTCTGCAGATGGCTCTAAGAAACCCATTCATGAATTGAGGCAGAGGCTGGGGGTGGTGCCAGAATCAACTGGTCTGTATCACCGCCTTACTGCTTGGGAGAATATTAGATACCACTCCAGACTGCATGGGATTGATGATGATACGGCTTGGACCAGAACCTTGAGATTCGCTAAATCTCTGGATTTCGCAGAAGACCTGCACCGTCATACACGTGGATTCAGTCGCGGAATGAGACAGAAAACTGCACTCTTGCGGGCATTGGTACATGGGCCAGAGATTCTCCTTCTAGATGAGCCAACTGGTGGTCTAGATGTGACCAGTGCCAGAATGGTGCGAGAACTGGTTTCGAAACTGCGAGATGAAGGAGGGACAGTCATCTACAGCACACACCATCTTGCTGAAGCTCAGATGGTATGCGATCGTATCATCATCATGCATAATGGACAGATAAGAAGTGATGGCACTCCTTCAGAATTGATGCATGAAACTGGAACGGACAGTCTTGAAAACGCATATGTTTCCTTGACTTCAGATATCGCTCGGGCTGTAATCAAGGAGGAATCAGAAACTAGGATTTCAAAGATGTGGCGTTCACTACTGACTCCGTCCTCGAAAAATAAGGAGGTGGGTGAAGATGAGTGATGCGCCAATGCGTCTGCGACATATTCGGACCATAGCGTGGAAGGAATTAGTAGATTTCGTTAGAGATTGGAGAACATTGGTGGCTGTGATAGTGATACCATTGCTGATTTTCCCCTTACTGTTCTTTGCGCTGCCCATGGTGCTGCAGATGGAGGCTGCTGAAAGAGGAGCAATGGAGTTGGATATCATCATTCAAGGAGATGAACCTGGAGATGTTTTGCGTGAGTTGTTCAGCGCTGATAAACTGAATATCAGCATTGAGGCATTACCCGAAGAGATTGGAATTGACCTCTCTGTTCCGTTGAATGATTCTGAAGTCATCAAACGAGGTGATGCTCAAGCAATTCTACGTTTGCAGAACAATGCCACCAACAACACGTGGGCCTATGCCATTCTTCACGACTCCACTGATGAGCGTTCATCTGAAGCATATTCACGCCTCCTACACAATCTAGCAATATGGGAGGAAAGTCTAGTGAATCAAACCTTGGAAGCACATGGGCTTGACGCTGAAGAAACTCTGGACCCCGTTCAATGGAGCGGAGATATCGATGCTGCTGATATTGCGTCGGATGCTGAACAGGCGGGATGGGCATTATCGCTTTTCATTCCTCTGATTGTCGCTATGTGGACTGCTTCAAGTGCGATTCAACCTTCAATTGACATGACCGCCGGAGAGAGAGAAAGAGGCACGCTCGAGGCTGTTCTGTGTCTTCCAGTGAAGAGATTCGACCTCTTAGCAGGCAAATGGCTGGCCGTTGCAGCGATTTCCGGCACAGGAGTTCTCCTTCAGGTAGTGGGATTGATCTTCGCGGTTTCATATCTAACAGATAGCAGTTCATTCCTCCAGATGCCAGAATTATCCACTCTCAGTATCCTATTGTTTCTGGCTGGAATATTATTGTTCACGGTGATGGTCGTTGCCTTTGAACTGGCACTGGCAGTTCGTTCCCGCTCGGTCAAGGAAGCAGGAAGTGTTCTAGGTCCGATGATAATCCTGATCATTTTTCCTGCACTGTTCGCTCAATTCATCAACCTCGATGGCATAGAGGGTTTCTGGTTCACCATACCTGTTGTGAATATCCTGTTGGCCATGCGCGAGTTACTTATGGACAGAGTGATCTTTGGACATGTGGCCATCTGGTTCTTCAGCAGCCTATTCTATGCACTGATGGCTGCTTGGTATGCTGCGAAGCAATTCAATAGGGAAGATTTAGTTGAATCCATATCCTAATATTACTCCAGTAATACTGTGCGAATACTTATATCGGATACCATTCACCCGTATACATGCCCAAGATAAGCCTCGACATGCCTAGTGAATTGCTAGAGGACCTCAAGTGTCACGTCGGTGATGAAAAGAAGTTCGTCAGTCTTGCTGATGCCATCAGAACTGCATGTCGTAAAATGTTGGATCACCTTGACCAAATCGATGCCAGACATGGAAGGATGGAGGTGGATGAATGAGTTCTCGCGAGCAGGCCGTTGATGCGGTCAGAACGCTGCTGGCCTACCTTGAAGATGATACGGAAAGAGAGGGATTGAGCAATACTCCACGACGAGTCATTGATTCATGGGATGAGATTTTCAGCGGTTATGAAGGAGATGCTGCTGCAGTATTGGAATCCACTTTCAACTCTGAAGATTATGACGGGATAGTATTGCTCAGAGATATTGAATTCAACTCCACCTGTGAACACCACCTACAACCATTCAATGGTCGTGCTCATGTTGCATATATTCCCATCAAACGCATAGTCGGCATCAGCAAATTAGCACGCTTAGTAGATCTGCATGCACGCCGACTTCAGAACCAAGAACGTATCACCAAGGATGTTGCCGACGATATCGAACAGCACCTTTCTCCGTTGGGTGCAGCTGTGATCATCGAAGCACGGCATGGTTGCATGATGTGTAGAGGTGTAAGGAAACAGAATGCGGTCATGACTACAAGTGCAATGCGCGGTGTGTTTTTTGACAAAGCAGAAGCAAGAACTGAATTGATGCAACTCATTAGAAGTACGCCTTTATCGAACTGAGGATTGCATATGGAAACCTGTATTCTTGCTGGCGGAATCATCGATGGTGATGAGCCATCCGATCTGACTGCTGTATATCCAGTGGTAGAGATTTTCAATTCGGTCCAAGGTGAAGGGGCGCGTGCCGGAGAATCTTCGATTTTCATACGTTTCGGACACTGTAATCTTCGCTGTGAATGGTGCGACACTGAATTCGATGAATGGACCGATATGACTGTCATTGACATTCTGGCAAAAATCAGTCATTGGCCTTGCAAGAATGTTATCTTCACGGGTGGTGAACCAGCCCTGCAGAATCTATGGCCTCTCTCAAGATGTCTTCGTAAGAGAGGGTTTCATTTAGCCATTGAAAGCAATGGAACCATCGAGATCCCAGAAGGATTGGTGAATTGGATATGTATCTCGCCCAAGGACCAACTCTATCCAGATGTCTCAATAAAACAGCAAAGTGGTGATGAATTGAAAGTGATTTACTGTGGCCAGAATCTAGAGATGTATAGTGAACTCGAAGACGGGTTCGATAACTTGTTTCTTCAACCATGCTATATGGAATCTGAATCAGTAGAATGGAATGGGAGAAATTTCGCATTGACTGAAGAAGTAGTGAAACAGAATCCACGCTGGCGTCTCAGTTTGCAAGTTCACAAATGGATGGGGGTTGACTGATGAATAGAGCAGTAATGGCACTAAGCGGTGGAATGGACTCAACTGGGTTGTTGTTACGCCTCCTTGCCGAAGAAAATGAAGTTTATTGCCTGTCCTTTGAATATGGGCAGAAGCACAATATCGAACTGAATAGAGCCAAAGCAAACATCGAATATCTTGCTGAAAGGGGATATGCTGTGAAGCATCAAATCTCTGATCTCTCAAGTGCCATGGGCATATTTCACTCTGCTCTTACCAACGCTGAACAGCAGATTCCAGAGGGGCACTATGAAGAAGAGCAGATGAAGCAGACTGTTGTGCCAAACAGGAATGCCATCTTCGCTTCCATACTCTATGGATATGCCCTAAGTATAGCGCTGAAAGAAGATTGTGAGGTAAGTATCGCACTTGGTGTACACTCAGGGGACCACGCAATTTATCCAGACTGCAGGCCTGAATTCTATGCCGCCATTGCTAAGGCCTTTGAAACTGGAAACTGGGAAAGTGAGAGGGTGTCATTCCATCTACCATACATTGAACAAGATAAGGAATATATTTTGCGCGATTCCCTTGTCTCATGCGACGAACTCGATCTGGATTTCGACATCGTCTTCCGCAATACCAATACTTCCTACAATCCAGATTCCGAGGGTAGGGCATCGGGCAAATCTGGTGCAGATGTTGAGAGGATTCTTGCTTTCCATGCCATCGGACGAGAGGACCCGGTGGAATATGTCGATGAATGGGAAATGGTCCTTAAAAATGCACTTCAGCGAGAATCGGAGATGAGAATATGACTACCAGTATCAGACGATGGGTTGAGACAGACACCGGACATAGAGTCCCAAATCATAGTTCGAAATGCAAACACCTCCATGGACACAGATATCGCTGGGAGGCTGAACTTGAAGGAGACGTGGTTACTGTGCAAGGAGTTTCCGAAGAGGGGATGTTGATTGATTTCTCCGACGTTTCTGCTATTCTGAACACATATATCCACGACATTGTGGATCACGCATTCCTTGTCTACGAGAATGATTCTAAGTGCCTGAATGCTCTACAATCGATGGGTGATGAACATAGAACTGTTCCTCTTCCATTCATCCCGACTGCTGAAAATCTTGCCAAATGGGCATTTGAGCAAGTTTCACCTCACCTCAAGAGCACGTACGGCAATAGATTGAGATTGATTGCAATGCACGTCAGAGAGACTCCTAAGTCATGGGCATCATGGAAACCTCAATCTTGAGATTCTATCCGCCTTCGTCTTCCACGCTGCCATTCTTCATCATCAGAAACCTTCTGCATGGCTGTAGTGGCTTCTACAAATGCACCGATTAGCTGCTGTGCTTCATCATCACTAGGCAATCCCCTCAGAATCGTGCGTTTCAACGTCTGCTGCGTCATTCGCGACTTCGTCCCTTCCAGAGTCAAGGATTCTGACAATTCCAAAATCGAACGCTCTAGAATTCTCCTCGTACCTCCATCGAGAGGTTTCTCTGCAGGACATGTGTCTATCGTTCTACACATCTCATAGAGAAACAGTGCTACAGCATGAGATAGATTGCATATCGGATAGCCCTCCCAAGTAGGTATTGTGGTCAACAAGTCGCAGCGGTCAAGTTCGGAAGTGGTCAATCCAACACCTTCTCCGCCAAAGACCAACGCTACCTTGCCACCATGCTCCATAGCCTTCTCAGAGGCCTTTGTCAATGCTAAGAAATGACGGAAGGAAGTCTTAGGCCCACCCTCTCTCTTTCCACTGGTTCCTATCACTAAGCCGATATCTTGCATACATTCATCCCAACTGGTGTGAATTGTTGAATGATCTAGAACCGAGCCGGCGAATTTCGCCCTATCTCTAGCCTCCTCAGTAATATCGCATTGAGGATCAAGAAGACGGAGTTCGGAGAAGCCAAAATTAAGCATCGCTCTAGCTGCTGCTCCAAGATTCCCAGGGTGAGCAGTACGTACCAATACAATGACTGGGTGGCAAGAGAACTTCGGCAGAGGATGATCTAAGGACCTGCCACCCATGAATTATTCCTCCTCGCTTCCTGACAGTCTCTTCTCATCCCAAGTGATTATCCACTGCGGGTCAAACACCTGATAGATGAAGGCAAGAAATCCACCACTATTCCGATCAGGCATTGAAATTGAGCGCTTTGTGACCATGTGGTTGATTCGGAGATAGCGAAGGCAAGAGTCGATGACTGACTTGTTTGGGTGATGAATGCTGACCGGAGTGCGGTCCCAATTAATGAGGACCTTGACCATGTGATGGCCACCTCAATCGGTTCGACGCAGGCGGTAGCGAGTCACGTACCCTGCAATCCAGTTTCGTAGCCGCTTGTTAGGAACATCTGTCAATTTCTCCACCATCTTCTTGTTGTGGTCGAAATCCGCAGTGAAATGTTCACCATGCAGTTCTACTAGGCGAATGGCTCGTATCTTGATGAATGACGGTCTAATATTACCCATATTTCTCACTCCTCTAGCAACTTGACCTCAATAGGGATGTCTGGTTCGTCGTGGCGAGTAATTTGAAGTTTGACTTTACGAGGAGGATTCTCAATTCCTCTGGTCCAGATGTGTTCGTTGACCGCAGGATCAATCCACACCTCTTCTTCCTCATTGACCTTCAAATGCCTGATGACTTCTCGGCGTATGATTTTCAGTGCACGTGGTGCGCGCTTGTATCTAGTGATGTTCCATGCCCCTCGAAGTGGGACCGTCAACTCACTTACCGCTGCCCTTGCCATTCTAATCACCTCTGGAGTTTGCTTCGACGCCAATTGTGTCTGCGAGGATGGGTGGTCATACTACGTCCCGTCTTCTGCATAACCCATACTGGAACTCGACGGTTCTGCTTAGTAGCCTTGTTCAAACGAATCTTCTTGGCTGCTGGTTTATTTCTTGCCATATCAACACCTCTCATATTCTCCTGATAGTGGAATCTCTTCTCTTGGAATCGAGAGATGCCAGAATATTTTTCAATGACTGGTCTGATACGGGGGTTGCAATTCGATCTGATGCACTCAGTTCGGAAAGTTGCTGACGGACTTCATGAGTCAATTCAGGCCTGCTCAATTCCAGTCTAGCTAAACGCTCCCTTGCCTCAGGTGTGAGAATAACCTTCATGTTCTCACTCAACTGCTCCTTCTGCAATTCTTCTGAATGTGCTTGCTCTTCGGCTTCTAATTGCTCACGAGCATGATTCTCGGCCTGCTTCTGCAAGTTTGAAAGGCGCTCTTCTCTAAGACGAGCCAACTCATCATCATGAGTGGAAACCATGCTGCTCACCTTCACACTCCCCTTCAGTAATCCTTGAGTTCAGGATATGATTCCTCGGCTGTAGAACGCGTCTCACGAGCAACCTCATCGAGCAACTTGTGTCCTGCTGGAGTGATTACTCGACCCTTGTAGATGATTTGGTTCTCATCGTCGATATTCTTGATCTCCTTTTCCACCACCTTCTCAATCAATCCACTCTCCTCGAGTTGGATTAGACAAGTACGTACTACCTTGCGACTACCCTGCCCAGCTCTATTGGGAGCAGAGTTTCGGTTGACTTTGCCACCGAAGGCTTGTGCTAGGTGTGTAGCGCCGATTGGTCCTTCACGGGCGACTTTTCGCAGAATAGCCGCACTGCGAACAGCCCACCAATTCTCTTGCTCAGGAGGCCTTTCCCTATGCACTCCAGTCTTTACAACACTGGCCCACTCAGGGGTTGTGATACCATCCATGGAAGACAAATGTCCAGCCAAAGCAGGTATGAGAATATCCGCTGGAATATCGCGAAATGTGGTCATAACAAGCACCGAGCGACTCGCCGACAGACCCCCTCTATTTGAAAGGCACGGGGGGCCGTAGGCCCACCCGCATGAGTTAGAGATAATGTTCTACGGTAAGTTTTGAAGGATAAAGAGTGCCGCGGAACACTATGAGGCGAGCGTTGGCGCAGAATCCAAATCTGCTACGCACCCTGATTGGCCTAGGCCTCACGCTGGTCATTATTCTCTCATATGCAGTATATGGAGCCACTATCAATACTGAATATCACGTCTATCAAACCGAAAGCAATTCAAGTACTGCTCATTTGACTTTGATCAACAATTCCACTTCAGTAGATGCTGATGGAAAAGAGTGGACTGAGTGGATATGGCACGCCAATATCAATACTACGAATCTAACTTGGGTGAATATCAGTATGACTGAAATGCCGGATGGTAGTATTCTCAAGGTCATCAACATTGCAGGCTGGTACAGTCACCCAGAACTTGGATTGAAGGATGCTGAGCAATTCAATTGTGCATCACAATGCTTGAAGAGTTCTTCCCATTCCTCAATCAGTGAAAATGGAGATGCAGGATTGACTGGCCTAACCGCCACTGACCCTGCCAGGAGAGATGGAGGGACTGTTCGCGCCGAAAACTCTGCCGAGGCGCGGCAAATGGCGGAAGATGCAATATCTCATGAGTTTGAAGAGTCCCATTGGGAAATTAGAGCAATTGTCTCAGGTAATCATTCAGAAGAGCCAGTCGTTATTGCTCAACATGTGAATGAAGAGTTTTCCAGTATCGAACAATTTGCTCTTGATACTGCAACTGAAATGATGTGGGCTCTCGCCGCAGTCATCGGATGCTTCATTCTGGTTCTTGTCCCCATAATGATGATCTACATCTTCTCCCGATTGGGAGACAAGCAAGATGTTGAGGTTGTGGATGATGGTAATGAGCAGGAATAGAGCTCTCTGATGGCCCGACATTTCGTCGCCACCATCAAATATTTAGTGCGGAAATACGTATGCGAGGCGTATGCGTATATCGGCAATCTGCACCCTTATCGTGCTGCTATTGAGTAGCGGAGCAGATGCACTGATCCAAGTTGTCATGGAAACAGAAGGTGCTTCCGGGCGGGCCGGTGTAGACGTATATGTCAGTGATATCGACATCTCTTACACAAACTCTGCCGATGAGAATAAATATCGCATGTTCAGCAGCAATTACCCTATTTCCGGATTCAATCGACCTGAAAACCTGTTCGTTGTTGACGGAGTTCTGAATGTTGACATGACCATTTCTATTACCGCATCCAACAGCGGGACCAGCGACTCTTCTACATTCAACGCTGAAGTCGTCATTTTCCACGATGAGTACACAGAATTTGAAATCCACAACACAAGTTTCACTTTTCCGAATGTACCTGCTTCAGGATCTTCATCAACTAGTTTTACATGGACACCCACCTATTCTGGAAACCATAGCATTGAGATTAGACTGCAGAACTTGAATGACGATGTTTACTCCAACAACATCAATTCACGACATATGACTGTCGCCTATCATTATGACAACTGTGACGACCTCACACAATGGTCCCAAGGAACCGGGTGGTCAAGCAACACCGACGCATACATCTCCACTGGAACGGCATGCCACGTAGGTAATGGGCAAAGTAGTACCTATGGCTCATCTTGGTCTACATCGCTTGATATGCCAATCATGAATCTAGCTGATCTCGCCACCAATCCAACTAGAGTCATTGGCCTCAGTTTCTTTTACACCGGTTCGATACAGAGTGGTGACCTGCTTTCCATACAAGCCAGAATCAGTAACGGAAGTTGGGAACAACTTGCCACCCTCACAGGAACAATAGATGCAGATTTTCTCGATGGTTCAACAAATTGGCAGACTTTCTCCAATTCAGCCGGTAGCCAAGTCACTCCAATAATTCCGATGCAGGCAAGACACTTTCATTCCTCAAGCCAATTGCGCTTCGCATTCTCAAGTGATTCAAGCGGAGAAGACATTGGATATTGGCTTGATGACCTCGTCATTCTTTATGATCAAAAACCCCGTGTCGATGAGTTTGAATGGACAATCGACAGCATTTCCGATAGTCAGGCTCGTAGAGGAGAATGGTCAGACCATACAGTCCAGATTTCCAATCATGGAAACCTCTCTGATAGATTCCTTCCTGAGATAACTGGAATCTCTTCTGAATGGGAGGTAGCATTCAACCACGAAACTGGTTTCCATGTTGACATCAATAACGGCGTCAGAGTATCGCCGGGAGATAGCAAGAACATACGAATCAGAATGAAGCCAGGACCTAATGCCAGTACCGGTAATCAAACCTTCACTCTCAAAATCAACAGCCTTGAGCAAGGCACTGTCAGCGACCAGATGAATGCCGTTATCAGAGTTCTTCCGGATCATGTTCCGCTAATTCTGGAACAAACAGATATGCCGACATGTTTTGCTGGATATTCTTGTGAGTTCTTCGTCGATGTTGACAACATTGGAGACTCATCGGATATCTTTGACATTACTGTTTCTCCATTCGATATACGCGAAGGGTGGTCTCTCGGCCTAGCATGGGACCAAGACAGTTCCATCACCATTGCCCCAGGTGTTCCTGAAACTGTGAAATTCATTGTCAGCGTACCTGATGATGAAGTCCCCGATGTATACAGCTCTGTGACTCTTGAGGTGACCAGTAGGTCCGATTCCTCTCGTTCTGACACCATGCAGATAAGTGCTGCTGCAGCGATGGTATCAGATGCTGAATTCAGCATTCAGGACATCCACACCCCGCCTACTGGTTGGGTGATTGACCCAGGTGGTTCTGTGGAGGTTCGATTCACATTATGGAACAATGCTTCACGTCAGGATACTTTCAGTTTCGATATCGAAATTCAAGGCAGTAAGACATGGAGTGTTGATGTTCCCGAATATCCAGATCTACCCATCAACTCCGGGTCAAGCACGGTTTACACAGTTACTGTGAATGCACCAGAAAGCGCACAGGCTGGAGACCCTGGGCCTGTTTTGATACCCTCTGCCACCAGCACACGTTCGGGAATGAATATCACCGGACTGCAATTCAACCTGCTCGAGGTTTCTGCTATCCATGACATTATCATAAGAGAAGTGGATATGCCCTCATTGATTACACCGGGTAAAGCCACAGTCTATACGGTTGAGATTGAGAATGATGGCAATGGAGCAGTGGATGTAATCATGGAACTTCCAGATCTGCCACAAACTTGGGAATGGTGGACCATTGTCGATGGTGTGAATATTTCTGGCCCTATTCGATTGACTCCATCTTATGATCTTCAAGATATCGCAGTTATCGGAATCAATATTCTTGCTCCAGCAAATGAAGTCGCTGGAGAGACTCTGGAGTTCACGATTTCCATATCACCATTAGAAGGGGATGACATCTCACCTGGTGACAATCTACTGACTCATGAGATAATCACTGCACAAGTCAAGCGACCCGAAATGACTCCGCCAACATCATCTGAGCTGCTGATGGATACAAGTGGTGAAGTTGATTTCTATTTCACAGTCACCAATGTTGGAAACATCCGTGATGATTTGCTCAAAGTCAAGGCTACCTTCACCTCTGCTCCGGCGGGAGCAGATGTCTCTGTGATTGTTGAACGAATTGGAGGAGAGGTTTCCCTTGGTTCAGAATGGCTAACCGGCACTCTGATGGATGGTGCCAGTGCTGATTTCATAGTCACTCTGAAAGCAGAATCCGATCTGGTTTTGAATACTGAAATCATAGTCAAACTGATTGTCATCGGAGGTTTGGATGAAAATAGCCAACCATACCAGATTGAGCATGAAGTGAGTATCATTGCTGATAGTAGAAGAGATGTTACTGTCAATTTAATTTCTGAGACACTGGATAGTATTCTAGGTGATGGTGAACAACATTCCTTCGCATTGGAATTCAACAGTGCCTCTTCGATTGATGAATATGTCTCAATCACCTTCATTAATGGAGGAAAAATGGAATGTAATGGACTTGAGGTTGGGAACGAATACAATCTGACACTTGTGAAACCTCCAAGTCTTGCAACCACCTTTTATTCCTTGGAATGCGTGATTGAACGTGGCGCTTCAGGAGTCGACAATGAAATCAGCATCAAAGTATCTATCGATGATGAAATCGTTCTTGAACGCAGTGCTGCAGCATCATGGAAAGAGGCTGATCAAGCCTCTGAAGACTTGTTCTCAACACTTGGTGAAGAGAGTATCTATGCCGGAGGTGCAGGTATTGTACTGCTAATCGTGATTAGTTTGATGTTCATGTCTCGAAGACAAGAGGAAACTGAAGACGAGATGGGAAGCCAATATCCCTCTGCTGTTGAGTATGGCCAATCTGCCCAGGTAGAGAATTCATATCCACAAGAAGTTGCAGTTTATGGACAAGGTATTGATCAAGTCCAACTACAGCCAACCAGCAACTATCAGCCGCTACCATCAGGACCACCGGCCAGTACCGTACAGCAACCTGTTGTAGCTCAACAATCTCTTGCAAGTGCATCTCAACTGCTGGTTCCATCTACCACTTCAGTTGTTGAAGACAAAACCTATTCCGATGGCTTCAGCAACTCCCAACTATTAGCCTCAGGATGGACACAGCCTCAAATTGATGAACGGTACGCATATAGTGCGATTGAAATGGCCGTTGAAACTACTGCGCCGCTTGCGAATGCTTTCGATACATTAGTTACATCCCCTATCGCAGAGGAGGTGACTACTGAAGATGCGGCGCCAACTAACCCTGAGATGGCACAGGATGCTGGAGTCGAAGACGGTGTTTCAATGAATACATCAGAAAGCAATACTCTTCCTTCAGTGAATTGTATCATCAGTGGAGTGGCCCTGACCGCTAACCACCAATGGAGTCAGTGTCCAGAATGTGGAGGGTGGGCAGACGCCAAAGCCAAGGCCACAGTTAGCAATTGTCCACGCTGCCGTGCATCATGGTAGCCGACATCATCTTGAAAGAATCACCTTCAGAGTTGATTATGGAGTTGTCCGGTGCTTGGTACACTCTGTTCGTAGCAGTATCTTTTCTAGGCATCAGTACATGGTATCTGCGAAACTTCACAGAAAAAGTCAATTTAATGCGATTTTGTGCAATTCTTGGAAGTGTCTGCATGTTGGGATTGGTAATTTGGACTTGGAACTTGGACTGAGGTATGTAGTATGGTCGAATTACCAGGTGTCGAAGAACATGAATTAGCGGACAAGTATCCCGTCCGTTTACCTGTATGGTGGGCACGAAGAGGTAGTGCAGGAGTACATCCCGAGATAGCAGGAGTTAGTGGCAGACACGTGATATTGCGATTCGAGAAGAAATTCAACAGGTTGGAAAGATTGGCACATCGTCTGCTTGGAGGGACAAAAGAAATTCGAAGGCCACTGGATGACCTCAATAGTTTGCTCTGGGAATTATCCGACGGGAACAGGAGTTTTGCTGAAATCTGCAGGATTCTTGATTCTACTTTCCATGAAAGAGTAGCCCCTGTTCAGGAAAGAACTGCTCTAGGATTGAGGAATCTGAAAATACTGAATTGTATTGCAATTCTCGATGAACCCTTCACTGATGGCTGGCCAACCGGCCCAGGAGTAACTCCTCCCAACCAGAATCTCCCCCCATTGGATGAGGAATTGGACTTCGACACTGAACCGCTCGAATGTGAGGTCTGCGATTGGCCAGAAGAAGAATGATCACAATAGTGAAGAGATGAGTTCCGGCGGGCGAGTGATGACTGCGACAGTGCCGTTATCATACACTGGACGTTGCATCAATCGTGGATTACTAGCCAACAATGAGGCGACCACCTGGGGGTCGCCAAGAGTATTCACATCCACCTCGGTTCCTTGGAAATCTGCATCTTGAACTCTAACCAATGTACTGGCATCAGTCTGCAAGCGAGATATCAGATCCAGTATTTGGATTTCATCTAGGGGTGTCTTCAGGTATTCAACCAATTTGAACTCGGCCTTAGAATTCTCTACTAGGACCAAAGTCTGTCTTGATTTAGAGCATCGAGGGTTGTGATACAGGGTTCCCATGGGCAGCGGAACAAGTAACCATTCACAAGGCTTGCCACACCAACCTCAAACCAATGCCGTCGGATACTCTTTCAACTTCAGCGCTGGCTCTAGCTGCACTTCTAGTGGCTTCTGATTCTGTGAACCATGAGCCCCCTCTATGCACTCTTCTCGCTGGGTCTCCGCCTACCAGCCACGCTGATGCATCGCAGGGTGCGCCTTTGTAATCATCATGCCAAGTATCTAGACACCATTCTGCAACATTGCCGCATATGTCATGAATACCCCATGGATTTGCCTCCTTCTGAGAGACCATCTTCGAGCATCCTCCGGAATTTCCGGCATTCCAAACGTGTTCATGGATATCTCTGTCCGCATCTCCCGAATACCATTCACTCTTGGTTCCCGCGCGGGCCGCAATCTCCCACTCTGCCTCACTTGGCAATCGAAATATTCCATTATGATGCCAACCATCCATTGTTTCAAAGAATTCTGCCAGTCTATCTCCAAAGTTGTTTGCAGATATCCAATCGATTCTTTCTACAGGTCGAAGTCCCGCTTCAAATCCATCAGAGAACCGGCTTGGATTGGAACCACAAACCTCGCTCCATATACTCTGTAACACCGGTCTAATGGAGACCCAGACCTCTGATCTCAATTTGACCGTTCGAATTGGGGATTCATTAGGATGTGAACCTAATCTGACACTGCCTATACCGTACTCTCCTGCCGGAATCTGAATATATTCCTGGCCTAAGGGGTCTTTTCTTGTCTGCATGCCCATTCCTCAGAACTATCTGAGACGTTTGGTGGCATCGACCAAAGATGCAACAAGTGTTTCGATTCTGCTGAGGATCTCATCATCGCAAAGATTTCCATCGTCATCAAATGCCTCCTTGATATGGCCAACAGCCACTTGTTCTGGTATCACCCATCCATGTAGCCAGCGAATGCATACTCGCATATGATTGAGTGTGTTGGAATTCGACATCCCCCCAAGGCTAGACATCAAGGCGAACACCTTCCCGCCCACATGGTCCTTGTACAACCAATCTAGCGTGTTCTTCATGACACCAGACATGGTACCATGATATTCTGGACTGGAAACGATGAATGCGTCACATGAACTGGCCAGTGATTGGAATTCCTTGACATTCTCATTCTGCCAACAACCTTCCTCACCTACCAATGGAAGTGGTTTCTCTGTCAGTTCCCAAAACTGGATTTCGGCTCCAGCCTCTTCAGCCATTGCCAAAGCAAGCCGCACCAGTCTTGTATTCTTTGAATCATTTCCATAACTTCCCGAAAGGCCGAGAATCTTGATTGCCCCCTTACCCATGCTGAACGCTATGCATTCACATTCAAAGTGATTTGCAAAGGGGGACTTTGACAACGGAACTTAATGAGGTAATGCTTATCCCATGTTCGTACCGGTCTCGTGCCGGTGTATCTGTGACCTCCATAGCCGACAACCCCGCTTCGGACCCAACCTCGCAGTTATCCGAAGGGGACGAGATATCTCCCGAAGCCTTGGAAAGCGCCGGCCTCTCCAGCATGCTGGAGGAAACCGAGATGGTAGGCGCGGAAGTTGCTGAGGAAGACCCTTGGGCGTTGACTGGTGTCGACGAAGTTGGAGAAGTAAGCAGTGCCCTTTCCAGTGATATGAATATGGATGAAGACCTAGAATCAGTACCTACTGAAGGTTCAGATGAAGTTGAGATGCTTATTGGAGAAGGGGAGGCACTTACACGCGACGGAAACAATCGCGAAGCGTTGACATTATTCAACAAAGCAATTGCACTGGACCCTGGAGCGGAAATGGCATGGTTCAACAGAGGAGTCATCCTTGAGGCACAAGGAGATACCCGTGGCTCACGTCAATCGTTTGGGATAACACTCGACCTGAATCCAGAACATGGCCCCGCTGCTGCGAATCTAGCCATCATCCTAGACCGCATGGGAGATTCACAAGGAGCAATGCGCTGGGCCAAAGTGGCACTGGAGAGTTTTCCTGGCCATCACTTGTTACTGGACCTGATGCGGAAAGGTGATTCTTCTGCCCCAGGTGTCGTCGCTGATGCCAATACCGCTGATATCAGCATTATGGGGCAGGCTCAAGCCTCAGAAGCAGCACCTGAAAGATCTGATCTGGTGTGGTCGGAAGATGATGTCAAGGATGCCATGGATGCACACGGTATTCGCGACCGAGAGGCTGTCCTCGAGGAGGCTCGACTGCACGATGCTGATGGAAATCTGTATCTCGACAAAGAGGAATTGCATTCTGCTGCTGGATTGGTGGCTGCAAAGAAATCTGCTGAAACTGAAGCCGAATCAAGAGCTGCAGCAAGAGAGGTCGAAGTTGTTGATGAGCCGGGTCCAGTTCAATCAGGTCCTGATCTTGAAACGCTGTGTAATCAAGCCAAGGGTTTACTCCGCACTGGAGATGCAAAGGGGGCATTGTCAATGTTGATGGAACATCTTCATGGCTCGGCGGCACAACATCCTGATTCATGGAGAATTGCTGCTGGTGCAATGGCCCGACTGGATCTCAATGACAATGCAATCGATGCTTTCAACCACGCATTGAACCTTGATGATGGAGATGCTTCGGCATGGTACAACCTCGGTGCCATTCATCGTCGAAAGAATGAGAATGAACGTGCTGCCGAGTGCTTCAAGAAAGCATTGGAAAGAAAACAAGATTATGTCAGAGCCGCCTACAGCCTTGCCACCATCAGTATCGAAACAGGCGACGTTGAGGAAGCATTGAATTCATGGCGAAGATTGCTAGAACTGGAACCTGAACATCAATCAAAGAATGATTTTACGACACTATTGATTGAACTTGCTGAAGGAGAAGCAGAAGTTCTTGAACACGTTAGAGGTGTCCCCCCCACCATTCCAGAAGGCCCTGTTCTGGCTGCCGAAGCATTGAGCCTGTTGAGCGGTGAGTCGCCAATGCGTGCGCGTGCTTTGAGTATTGCTGGCAGGCATACCGATGCAGTTCTATCTTGGAAGGAATTACTGAAGGTCGATAAGGAAGAGGCATCATACTGGTTGGGTCTTTCCAAGGCTCTGTCAGCAGCAGGTGATGAAGCGACCGCATCCCGTTGCAGGAAGAAGTATGAGGATCTGAGTGGAGAAGTATCTCTGGATTCTGCCAATGATTCTCTAGCGATGGTAAGTGCTCTACCTACTGCTGTACCCGTAGCAGAAGAACCCACTCCGTCCGCACCTGCTCCTGTGATTTCTGATTCTATTCTTCTAGAGCCAATTCTAGAAACTGAGGCCAAGGAGGAGATGCTCATTCAATCGCCTCAAATCGATTTGGCCAAAGTAGCATTGGATGCTACGCAGAAGGTTTCCGCTGATGCCAATAACACTGTTGTTGCAAAATCAACATCTATTGCTAATCAGGATGTTGAATGGTACAACAAGGGTTTGGGATTGCTTGCTGACAAGAAGTACAAGCAAGCCCTATCTTGTTTCGATAAGGCCCTGCCTATGTTCACGCATGATGATGCGATGATTATCAGAATTCTCAATGCTCGAGGTAATTGTTTCTATTATCTTGAAGAATATCCAAAATGTATTGAAAACCACCACAAGGCCATGCTCATTGACCCCAATTCCGTGTCCGGCGCAACATTGTACAACATGGGAACGGCATATGGTGAAATGGAAAGATATGATGATGCAGTCAAGTGTTTTGAACAATCTATTCCACGCGGTTTGACCAAGGAGCAGCAAAAACTTGCCAAAGAACAAGTCCGACGTTGTAATCTCTTAAGCAAAGAGAAAACCAAGAAAGCCCGCTGAGGATTATCCTGTAATCATATCTAATTCAAACATTAATGGACACACACGTTGAAAAAGGAGTCCAGTCACGAGGGTTTGATTGAGATGGATTGTGGAACCTGCCCCTCCGATACTGTTGTTGTCGAAGTCCCCGAACAGGTAGAGTGCGCTCTCACAGTCACTGATTCTGCTCTCAAGATGTTGTCCGAAGCATTTGCTGAAGACCGGTCAGCAGCCTTGCTGGTTGGAGTTCTTTCTGGAGGCTGCTCCGGATACATGTATGATTTACAGATAGTAACTGAGACTGATATCGATTGCCAAGAATTGAACATTGAAGGATTTCGAGTTCTTGTCCCCAATGCAGTCAGCCATCTCTTGAATGGGATCGAGATTGATTATGTCGACCAATTGATGGGAGGGGGCTTCAAAATAAACAATCCAAACGCCGATCGCTCCTGTGGCTGTGGTGAGAGTTTCGGATGAAACTTCATTCTTCTGTCGAAAGAACACTATTGATTCTGAGAGGGGTTGACAGAACCGGTTTTCTGCACCGCCTTTCAACCAATCACCTTGAGGACATGCAGGCCGGTTGTTTCTCCAACACTGTATTCACAGATTCAAATGCTAGAATAATAGACATGGGTATCGTTGGAAACATGCAGGATATGACTTTCTTCATCGGCCACGGGAACAATAAGGAACGATTGTGGAATCACCTTACGTCGAGAAAACTGCTGGATGATGTGCAGATAACAGATTCCACCGAATTGAATGATTTCTACCTGCTATCCTCACCAATTGCTGGAGATATCATCGGAAGTAGAGAGGGAGCAACTCTAGTTGCAGATGGACCGTTCACACTTGCTGTCATTTCGAAAAATGTTGACCACAGCCCCTTATTGAAGGATTCCAAGGAAGATGCAAATGCCATCGAGCGCCTTCGTATTGAGAACCTCCACCCAGGGCCTGCCGAATTGTGCATTGATTATACTCCACTCAATGTAGGATTGGGGCACTTGGTTCATGAGAACAAAGGGTGCTATCTGGGCCAAGAGATATTGGCACGGATGCGCAGCCGCGGCAGAAGTGGGAAACAACTCACCATAATCGAAGGAGAAGGGCTGGAGACCGGTGTTGATGGCGTCACCAGTTGGGTTGAAGATATTGGGCTGGCAGTTCAAAGAATCAATCCTTGAGGGATGAAAGATCGGGTTTCTCAGGCGGTAGAGCATCCTCGCTGTCCAGTCTACTGGGCAAAGAATCCACCATCTTGAAAGTGACTCCATCCCTTTCCTTGATTATCAATTTCCCTTCCAGTCTTTCACTCATCAGTCCTTCTACATACAGTCCTAGACGATCCTCATGCCGATTGAAGGTATAAGAAACCGGATCTAATACCTCAACAACCTGTTTTGCGAATGCATCTCTGACGCTTGTTCCACGTCGTTGAGCATAACCAATCTCTACCGCAAGACCAACCACGGTCACAGAAAACAATACCAACAGCACAGTCAGTGAAAAGAGGATAGGATTTCCATCTCTCGCTTCTGCCATGAGGTCCCTGCCTAGAAGGAATAGAAGCCCTACACCAACCAGTGGATTGATGTATGATTCTGCCCAAGCCTCCACCTGTATCAAACTGGTTTGAGATGCATCAGCAAAAACCAATTCAGCAGCAATTGCATTTGATATGACTTCTAGAACAGACAGTAGGACCAGATATACGACTCCTGCAACTAGAAATTCCATCCAGAACGATTCAGAGCGTAGTGTCCAATGCACTATCAACCAGGCAAATAAGCCCAAAAACACCGAACGTGGCATTCGATGAAAGGAGACTAAATCCTGACGTAATTTGTCGTGGTCACGATGGACTTGTGGAATATGGATAATGCCCCATTTGGTCCAATCGCGCAGAAATCTAAGTGCATGCACCAGTATTTTTCGTTCGATAAATATCCATTCGGTCAAAGCCATCAGTGGCAACACCAACAGAAACAGAGGGGAGGCGAGCAGGACTGCTATTGGTAAAATAATCAATGCAGGTAGGAGGATGAAGTGATGTAGTCCCAATGGGAAAAGTACGTCAGTCTCTATCAAACGTACGCGCTCAGTGGTTATCCCTCTTCTTCGAGCCTCATCATCAAGCCTCTCTCGGTGTCTGATTAAAGATTGGCCACTGTCAAGGATTGAACGAACAAGGGAACGGTATTCCTGTTGGTCAAGTGTTCGTCCGACATACATGTGCCAGACCACTCTAGCAGGAATTGCCATCAACAAAGGTAGTGCGAGAATGCCCACCGCCCACAGCAGGGCTTGAATGTCGACTTCCTGCACGGCATTGGGTCATCGCCATGTTTGATGAGGATATTGGAACAAGTGACAAGCATGTGTTGAATAGATAAGGTTCATCCATGCTTCAGCGCTGCGTCGTTCATGGGCAGAATTGCAGTCACCGATGGTATGGCACCCCAAGCCGTCAGCAGACTGACTGAAGCCGGACATGAAGTCGTTGAGGGTAGTATCGATTCAAAGTTGTTGGAGTCTGGCGCCTTGTCTGGATTCGATGCAATCATCATCCGTTCTGCAACAATTCTCAACGCATCGGTCATCGATTCATCCAAGGGACTCAAAGTCATTGGCAGAGCGGGTGTCGGTGTTGACAACATCGATCTCGATGCTGCGACGGCGAATGGCATTATTGTGGTCAATGCTCCACGGGCCTCAACCCAGAGTGTGGTCGAATTAACCATAGCACACCTACTGTCCTCAGTACGTAAGGTGGCTGTCAGTGACAGAGGACTACGTGAAGGCAAATGGGAGAAGAAGTTGATGAAGGGGACTGAATTATCTGGCAAAGCCCTTGGATTCATCGGCTTTGGACGGATTGCCCAAGGAGTCGCTGATGTTGCAGTAGCATTGGGCATGGAGGTACATGCATACGACCCATATCTCCCAGTCAAGGTCAGTCGTGGACTAGGCGTTCGCATGCATGCTGATGTCGATGACCTGTTCCGGATGTGCACCCATATCACAGTTCATTGCAATCTCACTGAGGAAACCCACCACTTGGTCAATGCCGACAGGCTTGCTCTGATGACAGGCAGGGGCGCCGATGGAGTTCACTGCGGTAACCATCTTGTCAATTGTGCCCGCGGTGGAATCATCGATGAGGAGGCTGCATTCACGGCCCTTGAAGATGGGACATTGTCCACATTGGCCCTCGATGTATTCGAAAATGAGCCCGTCGAAGCAGACCATCCGTTACTGCAACACCCAGGATTCCATGGCACCCCACACGTGGGAGCTGCAACACTGGAAGCACAAGTCAGAGTGGGGCTGGATATCGCTGATGCTGTAGATACTGTGTTGAAAGGGAGGGAAGCAGATACTCAGGTCAATCGATGAGCCTCTTCTACTTCCATCAAGACTGCCTGTAGTTTTGAAAATCTCCTCTCCAGATCTTCAATTCGGCGATAGGCCTCCAATGTGATTGACAAAATCATGACATCAAGTGGTTCCTCTGAAATCAGCATGGCTCCAGAGGTTCTACGCTGACGAATCGCTCTCATCATACTGTCAAAAGCAGGTTTGTCAGGACCATCCAATAATCGCCTATACGGTAGCAATGATTCGATTCGCTGCTCAATCCGTCCCTTCCATGTCAATTTCGCCCCCGACATATGATGATTCGCCTATGAGATACTTCACCTTATTTTCCCGTAGAGAGTCGTTGAAAGTGAAAGTGTTCTTGCACTACACACCCTGCAGAGGCCATGGACGGATTCATCCGATTGCAATTCAGTGAGAAGGATTCAGCGCAAATGCTCACTGCTGCAGAAACAACATTTGCCGAAATGAAGACACGCCGCACCACTAGGCATTTCTCTGATGAAACGGTGCCGAAACGACTCATTGAATTGGCGATAGAATGCGCAAACACTGCTCCAAGTGGCGCACATCTGCAGCCATGGACATTTGTGGTCATATCCAATCAAGAAATGAAACAACGGATTCGAGAAGCCGCTGAAGAAGAGGAATTGAAGACATATGGGGAAAGGATGCCAGAAGCATGGGCTGAACTCCTGCGCCCACTAGGAGTCGACCACGTGAAAGAGCACATTACAACCGCTCCATGGATAGTGGTGGTGTTCAAGCATAACAAGAGATTGCGCCCGAATGGAGAATGGGGGCCTACCTATTACGCAGGTGAATCGGTTGGCATAGCAGCAGGCATGTTCATCACAGCAATACATCGCATGGGACTCTGCACGCTGACCCATACACCCTCACCCATGGGCTTCCTAAGTGAATTGTTGCAACGGCCGGAACACGAGTCAGCAGTTTTGTTGATGCCGATTGGATATCCTGCGAAGGATGCCATGGTGCCTGATTTGAAACGTAAATCTCTCGATGATATCAGTGTCTGGTTCGACTGAATAAAGTCAAGGTTTTCATCCGATACTGGACCCCACTGATGGCCAATGATGAAGAACGGCTGACAACCGTTGGTCGATATGGATGGGGAGCGTATAATCATCCATTGTGACATGGATGCATTCTTTGCTGCGGTTGAAACACTGCACCATGATCTCGACCCAGAAGTGCCCTTGATCCTCGGCTCTGACCCTCAGAATGGGAGGGGGCGTGGAATTGTATCAACCTGTAACTATGCTGCAAGAAAATACGGGATACATTCAGCAATGGCGATCAGCGAAGCATGGCGACGATGCCCCGGCGCTCCAATAGGGGAGGGAATGTACATGCGCAGTACAAGAGGGCTCTACCGCAGAGCCAGCCGTAAAGTGATGGAGATTCTCGCCACAGAAGCAGATCGCTTTGAGAAGGCCAGTGTCGATGAAGCATACCTCGATATCACGAGTAAAGTGGATGGAGATTGGGATTCAGCCTTGGCTCTAGCACGTGAATTGCAATCGAGAATCTTGCAGCGATTGGGTCTCTCATCAAGTTTCGGCATCGGCCCAACAAGGATTGTCGCCAAGATGTCCAGTGAGGAGAACAAGCCTGCAGGCATCCACATGGTACGAAGTGGAGAGGTGATGAATTTCTTTGCCGACCGCCCCTCAAG
>Ga0187827_10001967_pt1 | contig 28882 bp, 28 predicted proteins | sample ETNtaG_39_FD_167969 | JGI IMG/M metagenome (GOLD analysis project Ga0187827, IMG submission 167969) | Marine microbial and viral communities from oxygen minimum zone, Eastern Pacific Ocean - ETNP2014_SV_150_PacBio MetaG (Illumina Assembly) | ecosystem: Environmental > Aquatic > Marine > Hypoxic...
ACAAATGCAAGAGTTAAAGCTTTTGCCATTGAAATTACAGAAATAGAGTAAAAAAATAACACATTGGCAAAGAACAAAGTTAAGCCTCTGAAAATTTGTAACTTAGGTTGAGTAGTCCAGGTCAAATTTTTTTTAAAGAAAAAAAACATAAAAGGTAGAGTAAAAAAAACAGTAAAAAAATATCTTGTCCATGTAATTTGAAAAAAGGACAAATCAGAACTCAGATATTTAGCAATAGTATCCATGAACGGTAATATTGCCCATGCTAACAGATTATAAAAAATTGCTTTCACGGTTAATTAAAGTGTTTTAAAGCAATAAATACTACTATTGTTAACGTAAAGAATGACAAGAATGTAGATAATGCAACGGTGCTTGCAATACTATCAGATATCTTTTTAGGGGAATAAATTTTGGCAATCAAATAAGTTAAAACGGCTGATGGCATTGAAGCTTGTATAAACATAACACCCGCCTCTACACCAGTAAGGTTAAAAAATTGAACAAATCCAAAGCCAATCACCGGTCCGAGTAAAACTCTAACCAAAGAGTAAAATAGGGTTTCTTTGAATGAAAAAACTTTTATCCTTGATAAAGCTACTCCCAATGACATGAGAACCAAAAAAATTGTTGAATATCCAATAAGGAAAGTTGCATTTTCTAAAAATTTAGGTGCCGGAATTCTGAAATAGACAAAGAATAATGAAATTAAAAGAGCGTAAACCGGGACGCAAGTCAATAACGGTTTTATAGAAAATTTTCTACTGGCTAATAAAATGTTGATACTAAAATGAACAACCAAAATTACAGCTGTAGCAGACGTTGCTATCGCTAATCCTACATTCCCATATGCGAACAAGCATAATGGCATTCCCATATTTCCAGTATTTGGAAGTATCAAAGGGGGAAGAAGTCTATAAATGTCTTTGTTTAATAACTTTAATAAGATTATTCCTATAATAGAAAACAGAACTACATAAATAATCATGTAGTAAGAAAACCTTACAAATATATCAAAATTTATATTCGATAAAGTTAGTGAATAAAAAATTATGCAAGGTAAACCGATATTTCCTGAAAAAGTTGTAATGAATTTAGTATCAAATTTAGGGTCTTTTTTTCCATACCAATAACCTATACCTATAGTAAAAAAAACAGGAAATAAGACATCAAAAAGCTTAACCAGAAGATCCATTTTACGATCTTACGATATCAGGATCCAGTTTATCAGGATTTTTGTAACCTATAGCTTTTTCAAATTCAGTAAGTCGTTTATATATTGATCTTAATTCAGTTATTCGTGTCCAATTTTGCATGAATAATGAAAAGCTGCCCTGCACTTCTCTAAAGGCACTAGAAGTTTGTATGAGTATCCCCAACGTCATTGCGCCAGTAAACAATCCTGGTCCCATGATTATATAAGGAACTATTATCATAGACTGATTGTACATAATTAACCATAAATCAAAATAACCATAATGAAGAAACAAACGATGATAGTTAAACTTTATGCCAGCGAAAAGTTCTAATATTGTTGGAGGCTTTGCATATTCAACTCTGTCATCTTCTCCATAAACAAGTTCTTTTCTAAAAGCAGCTTCCACTACTTGATTATTATATTCCAATCCCGGAAGTTTTATTCCAACAAACCAACTAATAAAGACACCGCCCAAACTTGCTGTTAGAGAAACATAAACTAAAGAACCATTTAAATCTTCAAGCCAAGGTAGAATGACATTTGATGATAGTCCCCAGAGAATGGGAATAAAAGCTATCAGTAACATAATTGCTCTTATTATTTGAAGTCCTATACTTTCAACAATTTTAGCAAAATTCATACAATCTTCCTGAATTCTCTGAGAAGCACCTTCAACTTTAGATTCAACTTCTTTCCAATAAGGCATGTAGGCAAATGTCATCGCCTCTCTCCAACGAAAAGCATATAATCGGGTAAAATAATTCGTAATCGTATAGATTACGACATAAGGAATGGCTAACTTCATAAAGAGAAAGATTCCGTCGTAAAATTCTGACACATCTCTTTCTGTTGCTTTTTGTAAAAGATCGTAAAAGTTTTTATACCATTGGTTAATTTTTACATCAATCCAGGTTTGAGCTAATAAGGATCCTATTATGAACAAAAAACCACCCCAGGCCCATAACCGCCATTTTTTACTAAAGAAAAAACTTTTAATCATTTAATTATTCTTTAAAAAGTTATTAGCATATGATTTTTTAATTATTTTACGTTTTTGAGGTTCAATAACATTATAATCAATATTATTTTTTTTTGCATAATTAATTGCTTCATCTTTTGTTGAAAATTTTAATTTAACTTCAGACATGGTATCTATTGATGATATCCATCCCATCAGCTGATTAACACCCAAATTCAAAGTGTCAAATTCTAACAACCATTTTTTTGTACTTCTCTTTCCTGATTGCATGGCAGTTTTTGTTGGTTTATAAATTTTTGCCTTTTTCATAATTTTTAATGGTCGGGGCGGCAGGATTTGAACCTGCGACCCTCTGGTCCCAAACCAGATGCGCTACCAGGCTGCGCTACGCCCCGATTGCTTAGTTTTATAAGTTATATAGCTTTTTTTAGCAATTGAAAGATCTTCAAATGTTTCTATTTGTGAACATTTGTAGACTAATTTCCATATCATTTATGTTTATGTTAATTATAATTAAACAAAAAGTTATCTTTTAACATAGTTTTATGAGAAAGAAAATTTTAATAACAGGTGCAGCCGGATTTCTTGGTCAGTTGGCAATCAAATATTTTGGTAAAAGTTATGATCTGATACTTACTGACAGAAAAGATTTAAATCAAAAAAATTTTTATAAATTAGATATTACAAATTTTAATCAAATAAACGACTTAATTTTAAAAGAAAAACCTAGTATTATACTGCATTACGCAACTGAAATTTTTGACTCGTATAACAAAAATGAAGTGATAAAGAATAATGTTTATGGAACTTTAAATTTAATTAGGTCAGCAAATATTAATAAAAGTGAACAATTTATTTTTACCTCAACATTCTCAATATTTGAAAAAGATTATAATTATAAAGTTTTTGAAAATGAACCAATTTCCTGTAAAAATTATTATGGTTTATCAAAAGCTGAGTCAGAAAGAATTCTTTTAAGCTCAGAAGATAATTTAAATATTGTTATTTTTAGATGCCCAGTAATAGTTGAAAAAACTAGAGTTGATAGACTTGGTGTATTATTTGAATTTCTAAAAGATAATAACACGCTTTGGATTTTGGGAAATGGAGATAATAAAATACAATTTTTATCAGCAATTGATCTATTTGAAGCTACTGAAAAATCATTTTTGCTCAAAGGAAAACATATTTTTAACATAGGAGCTGACAAAATTTTATCTTTAAAGGAAACATTTGAATTCTTAATTAAAAAGACTAATTCAAAGTCCAAAGTTAAACATTTTAATAAATCCATAGGATTATTTTTTTTAAAGATTTTAAGCAATTTAAGATTAATAAACTTTATCGATTATCATCATAAATTGATGGTAAGCAGTATTGTAATGAATACAGAAAAAATTCAAAAAGTTTTGGGTTTTAAGGCAAATAAATCAAATGCTGATCTTCTATACGAGGCATATGACTATTATATAAATAATAAAAATGATAATGCCACTGGATCTGCAAAGAAACCAAAACTGGGATTTTTCAGATTAATAAAGTTTTTTTCTAAAATATAGTTAATTTATTTACTTCTTCTGGTAGTATCTGTTAATTTTTATTATAAAAAATTCTATAGTTTACCTTATAGAAGATATTAAAGCTTAACATGTCCAATTAGTATGGGGAGACAACTTGAGAAAAATGTTTTTAACAATGCTAGATCCAAACCAGATGCGCCACCAGGCTGCGCTACGCCCCGATTGCTTAGTTTTATTAGTTATATAGCTCTTTTTTTAACAATTAGAACATGAAAGCGAAAGGTATATTTGTGAACATTTATTGCTCAGTTTCCATACCTAATAATTAAGAACTTTTATTAATTTTAAAAAAATAATCATTTTTTGACAAGAAAATTGAAAAATAAATTAGCATTAAAACTAAAGGAATAAATGTTCTACTAGAAGAAGCTTCTAATTGAACAAGTAAATCACGTGGCGTAGCAAAAAATCCGATAATTATAACCGAAAAATATAATAAAAAGTTTGTTGAGACAAAAAATATTAATTTTTTATTTTTATTAAAATATCTTAATACAAAAAAAATAAATATAATTAATGATAAAACTAATTTTTCATTTGTCGCTAAAAAAAATAAAATAACTAAAAGGTCCTCAGTTTTTGTAAGTCTCTCTAAAATTCTACCAATAGTATCACCTGATTGCAGATATTCAAATTTAATATTATTAGATATAATTATATATTTCCAATAAAGTATTGGGATCAAAGAAATTAAAGCAATAAATAAAAAATTAAAATTTATTTTTTTTTCATATATAAAGTTTATAAAAATGCTTGATAGTAAAATTACCAATATCATTATTGTACCTTCATTTTTACATAGACTCAAAGTTGTAAAAAAAAGAAACATCACAAAGTAAAGCAATTTTTTTTCCGACTGAACTTTTGTAATTGAAATTTTATATGTAATTAAAATGCTAGATATAAAATATATCGCTATTATACCATCCATCATTCCCATAATAAATAATTTTCCTGAAAAAAATAACATTAAAAAAAGCCAAAGCATTATTAAAACTTTATCTTTAAAAAAAGAGATCAAAAAAATTATTGGAGGAAAAATAATGATTACATTGGTTGATTTAGGGAAAATTTCATTCCAATAACCAACTATTTGAGCAAAAGTTGCACTAAGCGTTGCTGGTAATTTTGGACGAGAATTTACAATATCAAAAAAGTTATGAGCTGGTAGATTAAAATTGTCTAAAAATGAATAAAGATTTGATTCATAAAATAGTATTTTGCCTGAGAAAAGATACAACAACCTCGCATCGGCTGAAATAGTCGGTGTTCCGAGACAAATTATTAATAATAATAGTATAATTATTTTTAAATACCAATAATCATTAAATTTTTTTGATATAAAAAAAAATATAAATGTACCTAATAAAAGAAAAAAATTTATAAATTTGATAATTTGCCAGGAATTAAAAGACCAAAGTAAATAATTAAAAATAATTAAAAAACTTAAAACTGAAGCGTATTTTATCAAATTCCAATTTATATAATTATTTACAATCATGGATATTAAAGTTTTTGGTGGAATGTAACAATCTACAATTTGACTGTACATCATCCATATTGTGAGAAACAAGAATAGTAGCGTTTTGTTTCATTTTAACTGGATAAGCAAATTCAATTATACTCTGGTAGGACATATCAGGATTTTTCATAATACCATCTTTAAATTTAAACTCTTGAATATTTTTACTTACAAAAAAATTCCTAATCGGAAGAACATCAACAGCTGTAAAATTTAAAGAACTTCTCTCAGCCACTCTCTTTTTAAAACTATTAATTAGTATATTTGGTGAAAATTTTAAACTTCGATCAGCAATGTGATATAATTTGATTAAGCACAAAATAAAAAGTAAATAAATAATTTTTTTTTTCATTAAATTAGCAATATATCTTGAATTGGACCTTTTTTCAGCACTTTTAGTACAGTTAATAAATATTATGAATATAGATTATATTCTATTAAATTAAACTCAACTATGTTTTATATATGTTATGGGGAAAGTGTATGAAATTGGAATTTCTAAAAACAAAAACAATCAAAGAATGCTTGGATCATGTCTTTTTCCAGTTATTAGTGTGAATGAAATTGAAGTGATCCTTGGCAAAGGAATAGTTGGTGATAGATATTTTTTAGAAAATAATGAAAAAAGAAAGCAAATTACTCTTATTGAAATAGAAAATATTGATTTTTACAACAAAATATCTCAAACAAATATTCCGGCAATTAAATTCAGAAGAAATATAATTACAAAAGATATTAGGCTTAATGATTTGCTTAATAAAGAATTTTTCGTTGGAAAAATAAAACTAAAAGCGCATGATTTATGCAGACCATGCAAGCCTTTGCAGGAATTTTTGGATCAAAAAAATTTAGTAAAGATTTTTTTAACTAAAGGTGGTTTGCGTTGCGAAATTTTATCTAATGGAAAAATTTCTATTGGCGATATAATAAAAAAATAAAATGATTAATTTAATTACAGCACCTTTCAAATGGTTTTTTAAACTAGAATCAGCTAGCGGTTTACTTTTACTTATAGCAGCAATAATTGCTTTGATCTTAAGTAATTCAAATTTAAATGAATATTACTTTGGCATATTAAAAACTCACATATTGATTGGTACTCAAAATTTTGGTTTAGATTTAAGCATTCTTCATTGGATCAATGACGTATTAATGTGCATTTTTTTCTTTATCGTTACTTTAGAGATTAAAAGAGAATTTATTCAAGGTGAACTTTCAAGACCTAAACAAGCGTCACTCCCAATAATTGCCGCTATAGGAGGTATGGCTGTACCAGCTATTATTTATGTAATTATCAACTTTGAAAGTGCTAATACGCTTAGAGGATGGGCAATTCCATCAGCAACTGATATTGCTTTTTCAATTGGTGTATTGTCATTATTAGGTAAGCGAGTTCCAATCTCCTTAAAAATTTTTTTGATGGCTTTGGCAATAATTGATGACTTGGGTGCAATTATAATCATAGCTTTCTTTTATTCAACTGAGCTTCAATACATATATTTAATTTTAATGATAGGGTCTTTTTTGGCTTTACTCATTATCAATAAATTTGGAGTGAAAAAATTCGCACCTTACTTCTTGATGGGACTCTTGCTCTGGTATTTTACCCATGAATCTGGAATCCATTCTACAATATCGGGTGTTACCTTAGCTCTCACAATACCTCATCGAGTTCATGAAAAAGACTTTTCACTATTGCTAAAATTGGAACACATTTTATCACCCTATGTTGCTTTTGGTATTATGCCTTTGTTTGCTTTAGCAAATGCTGGCGTTTCTCTTGGGAATGTATCTGTAAACACGTTGATGACTCCTGTTCCTTTGGGAATTTTATGTGGATTATTTTTTGGAAAACAGATTGGTGTATCTTTATTTTCTTATTTAGCTATAAAATTAAAATTTGCAGAAATGCCAACAAACTCAAATTGGATTAAATTTTATGGGGTTGGAATTTTAACAGGCATAGGATTCACCATGAGTCTATTTGTTGGAAATTTAGCATTTATTGAAAATACACAACATATGGATGGGGTTAAAATTGGAGTTTTATGTGGATCTTTAATGTCAGCCATTGTGGGGTATTTTTTGTTATTGATCGTTTCTAATAAAAAGTAATACTTTTATCAATGTTAAAAAAAATTAAGCTATTATTATTTATTATGATATTTTTTTTAGGAAATAGCGTAAGCGCTAATTATGAAAAACTAGCATACGATTTCAGGTTTAAAGATCTTGATGGCGGTGTTTTAAGTTTATCTGAATATAAAGGCAAAATCATAATTGTGATCAATGTAGCAAGTCAGTGTGGTTTCACCAATCAATATGAAGATATGCAAAAAGTATGGCAAAAATATCAAGATAAAGGCATTGTAATGTTAGGTGTGCCCTCCAATGATTTTGGCAAACAGGAGCCTATCAGTAATAAAGAAATTAAAAATTTTTGTGAATCAAAATTTGGTATTTCTTTTCCAATGACAGAAAAAGTACCTGTAAAAGGTCCAAAAGCTCATCCTTTTTATATATGGGCAAGAGAAAACTATGGTAAATCCGCTATTCCAAAATGGAATTTTCATAAAATAATTATTGATAGAAATGGCAAAATTGTTGAAACTTTCTCATCGATAGTTAATCCTTCTTCAAAAAAATTTATCAAAGCTTTGGAAAAACTAATCTAAGGCCAACAAAAACTTTATAAATTTATTTTTAATCCATCATAAGCCGGAATTACATCCCTAGGAAGTTTTTTTATGAGATAATTATAATCTAGATCGTGATGAAGGTTGGTAAGAATTGTTATTTTGGGTTTTAAATTTCGGTGAACATAAAGTGATTCATTTAAATTAAAATGACTAGGATGTTTTTTAAACTTTAAACAATCAATAATCAAATATTTTAAATTTTTTAATTCTTTCATTTTTGCTAGAGTTAAATCGTTAGTATCACTGATGTAAGCTGTTTTTTCAAAAATAAAAGCTAGACTTTTTATTTCACCATGCCTTACCTTAATAGCTTTAAAAAAGATTTTTTCATTTTTTTTTCCTAAAGAAAATCTTGAATTAATAATATTTGACTTGACGATTGGTGGATAAGTTCCGGTTTTTTTAAACAAGTAATCATCTCTTTTCTTAACTGAATTTATCGTACGACTATCACCATATATATTTATTTTCTTTTTATATTTCCAAAAGAAAGGTCTTAATTCGAACAATCCGTTTGTTTGATCAGCATGCTCATGTGTTAAAATAACTGAAGAAATATTTTTAATATTATTTGTTAATAATTGATTTTTTAAATCTGGAGATGTATCTATTAGTATAGAATTAGTACCTTTAAAAATAATAACAGAACTTCTAGTTCTTATATTCTTTTTATTATTTTTTTTGCAATTACCCCAAAAACCAACAATTGTTGGAACACCAATTGAAGATCCGCAGCCTAAAAATAATAATTTTGTTTTCATTTAGACCAAATTAAAAAGTTTCATAAAATTATTAGTTGTTTTCTTCGATAAAGATGATTTTGTTAGATTTTTTATCTGAGATAATTTTTTTACAATGTGAATTATATATGATGGTTCGTTATCTTTTCCTCTGTTTGGTGAAGGCGCTAAGTAAGGCGAATCTGTTTCAATTAATAAATTTTCTATTGGAATTGTGGAGATTGTATTGATAAGTTCATTCGATTTTTTAAAAGTGATTATACCACTCACTGAAATATAAAAATTTTGATCTATAAGCTTTTTTGCAAAATCTTTTGAACCAGTGAAGCAATGCATCAATACTTTCAAATTAAGATTTTTGTTTTCATTTTTCAAAATATCGTAAGTATCAATTTCTGCATTACGAGAATGTACAATAATAGGAATGTTTAATTGGGAGGCTGCTGATATATGTTCAACAAAACTTTTTTTTTGTTTTTTTTTATCACTATGATTATAATAAAAATCAAGGCCAGTCTCACCTATTCCAATAATTTTATTATGTTTTTTTATAACATTTAAAATAAATTTAGAATCTACATGTGTATTTTTTTCAGATTCATGAGGATGAATACCAAAAGTTCCATAAATGTTTTTATATTTCTCTACAATTAATTTAATTTTTTCAAAACTCTTTAATGTTGTACATATAGTGAGTAAATATTTAACTTTATTGTATTCAGCTCTTCTAACAATCTTGTCTAATTGATTATATATTTGAGGATAATCTAAGTGGCAGTGAGAATCGGTAATCATTAAGCTATTTTTTTGAATAATATATCCAATTTTTCGATCTTGATCTCATCGCCTATTACATTTCTTCCATCTAAGAATGCTAAATTTCTTAAATCAGTGTTAATATTTAATGCATCTAAAACTTTTAACGATTTTTCAGGAATAATTGGGTTCAACAAAATGGAAATTTTAGCAATTTGTTCTAATGCTAAATGTAAAATATTATTCATTTTTTCAATATTATTTTTTTTCAACTTCCATGGTTCTTCATCGTTAATATATTTGTTTGTTAAAAAACTAATATTAATAACTGATTTTATATAATTATTTAGATTTTGACTGTCCATTAGATTTCTTAAATCGTTTGTTAAAGCTTTTGTCTGTGTAATTAATTTTTTATCAGCATCAGATATATTTTTTGTTTTACTTACTTTGTTTTTGCAATTGTTTTTTACAAATGAGAATACACGCTGACATAAATTGCCATAATTATTTGCTAAGTCACTATTAATACAATTTTCTAGATTTTTTAATGAAATGTTTCCATCGCTACCGTGAGGAACTTCCTTCATTAAATAATATCTTAATTCGTCAACTCCGTATTTCTTAACAACTTCCAAAGGATTTAAAATGTTACCTTTAGATTTTGACATTTTTTCTTCTCCTGACAATATCCAGCCATGACCATAAATTCTACTTGGTGGTTTTATTTTTGCTGCCAATAAAAATGCTGGCCAATAGATTGCATGAAATCTTAAAATATCTTTGCCTATTACGTGCAAAGTTGCGGGCCAAAAATTTTTATATAATTTATCGTTAGTACTGGGAAAATTTAAAGCACTTATATAATTAGTTAAGGCATCTAACCAAACGTAAATAACATGTTTATGGTTGTTTGGTACCTTAATGCCCCAAGTAAATGATGTCCTGCTTACCGATAAATCTTTAAGTCCGCTTTTTACAAAATTTATTACTTCGTTCCTTCTGGATATAGGAAGTATGAATTTATCATTTTTGTCATAAAATTCTAGCAACCTTTCTTGCCAAGACGACAGCTTAAAAAAAAAAGATTCTTCTTCCACCCATTCAACTATCGAACCCGAGAAAGTTGAATATTTTTTTCCATTTTTTTCAATAATTTCATCAGAATTATAATATGCTTCATCAGAAACGGAATACCATCCTTTGTATTTTGATAAATAAATATCACCAGATTTTACTAACCTATTCCATACAGCAGTAACTGATTTGAAATGTCTTTTTTCTGTTGTTCTTATGAAATCATTATTGGATAAATTTAATTTTTTGGTTAAGTCCTTAAATATTTTAGAAATTTTATCACAGTAAATTAAGGGATTTGAACCATCTCTCTCAGCAGCTTTTTGAATTTTAAGGCCATGTTCATCTGTTCCGGTTAAAAAATAAACTTTATATTTATCATTACGCTTAAATCTAGCAAAAACGTCTGCAAAAATACTTGAATAAGCATGTCCCATATGAGGTTTGCCAGATGGATAATAAATGGGAGTTGTTACATAAAAGTTATTTTGTTTCATTTTCAAGCATTCCTCGTATTGATATAAATAGATTTTTTTTATCTAAATTAAACTTTTTTGCATCATGTATTTGCTTTATTAACTTAAATTTATTAAAAAAATAAAGGTTTAATTTATTATTATTTTTTACAGACAGTTCGTTATAGAAAAGTTCTATTAATAATGAAACAAAAGTTAGAATTTGTGGATCATTTTTTTGTTTGTATCTATCTATTAAATAGAAAATACAGGATAATTTGTCTTTCAATAGGTCAACGTTGTTAGTTCTTAAAATCAGTGAATATTTTAGAATGTTGCCTGCTGAAGCAAAATAAAAACACTCATCAATTTTTGTCAAATCGAAATCATCAGCGTATTGTTTAATAATATTATTTAAAATTTTTTTTTTCTCAGATAAAGTAAAAAAAAATTTAAATTCAATGCAACGAGATTTTATTGTATTTAAAATTTTATAAGTATTGTTGTTAATAATAAAAAAAAATGTTTTATTATTAGCTTCTTCAAGAGCTTTTAGTAAAGCATTTGAAGAATATACGTTTAAATAATCGGCGCTGTCTATCAAAACAATTTTAATATTGGAAGAATACGTTGATTTATTTAAAAATTTTAAAGTATTTCGTACGTTGTCAATTTTAATATATTCACCAAATGTATCATTTTCAAGTAATGAAAAATTAGGATGCGTATTGTTACATAAGTTTTTATAACTTTTGTTATCAGGATTAATAGTAAAATTTTCAACCGAATATCCATTTTTCTCATTGTATGACAATAAATAATTAACAAAGTGATATACAAAAGTAGCTTTTCCAGAACCTTCTGGGCCACTTAGTAAAATTGCGTTGGGTAATTTATTTTTTTGTAAAAGGCCAATAAAAAAATTAAAGTAATATTCATAACCAAATAAATTAAGCTGATTTTTTGGACGAATAATTTGCAAGTTTTCATTGACTTTGATCATTTGTTTAGAACCTTCATGAACTTAGTTAATATAATTTTTTCAGTTTCTTTAGAATCTTTTGAATTATCAATTACAAAATATCTTTTTTTATTCTTTTTAGCTAATTTAATAAATGCATTTTGAACTTTAATATAAAAATTTTTAGAAAATTTGTCATACCTATTCTTTATTTTTCTTTTTTTTAGTCTTTGTAGAGCTTTTGATATTTTAACTTTCAGTATAAAAGTCAAATCTGGCTTAATCCCGCATAAAATATGTTTGTGAACTGAATTAACCAAATTTTTATTCACTTTATTTGCAAAAACTTGATAAGCTAGCGTGGAATCAACAAAACGATCACATATAATAATTTTTTTTTTAGATATTGCCGGTTTTATTTTATTTTGTATATGTTCATTTCTTGCAGCTAGATAAAGCAAAGTATCTGTATATTTATTAAATTTTTCTTTTGAATCTGGATGAAAATAATCCTCAAGTATTACTTTTCTTATTTTTTCTGCAGTTTTTGTACCACCTGGTTCTCTTGTTAAAATTACTGGTATATTTTTTTTTCTAAGATTTGTGTTCAATTTTTGACACTGATATGATTTTCCCGAACCTTCGATACCTTCAAATGTTACAAAAATAGCTTTTTTATTATACATCTCCCCAAACCAGATAGTTTAAAGATCGAAATAGCCTGGAGAAAATATTTGATTTTTTTATATTTTCCGCGGACAAAACATCGATTTGCTTTTTTAACTCTCCGGAAATATATACATTTAACACACCAAGCTTTTCACCTTTTTTTATTGGGGATTGTATTGGTCCCTCATATTCTAGTACGGTTTTAATTGTTTTTTTTTTTCTTTTAGGAATAGTTAAATAAAAATCTTCGGATGTTACTACATCAACTTTATTTTTTTTTCCTAACCATACGTCAAAATTGGCAAAAATTTCATCTTTTTTTGCAATACGAACTGTATCAAATTTTTTTAATCCCCAATTTAGTATTTTCACAGATTCTCTTGACCTGGAATTTTTAGTTTTAAATCCGCTTCCTACCGCAGTAATTCTTCTTTTTCCAACCTTTATCGATGTTGCCAAAGAATATTGTTCTACAGTCAAAAAACCAGTTTTAATTCCATCAACTCCTATATTTTTATACAACAATGGATTCCTATTGCCTTGCGTGATTGGATCTCCACCAGTTCGGTCCCAAGTAAATGTAGTTTCTTTAAAATAAGAATAGTATTCAGGATAATTATTGATCATATAGGTAGACATTTTTAAAACATCTCTCACAGTAGAATAATTATTTGCATCATTAATTCCGGATGAATTATTAAAATTAGTATTTTCTAAACCAATTTCTTTAGCTTTTTCATTCATTAACAAAACAAAATCTTTTTCCGTTCCAGATAGACCTTCAGCTAGAGCAACACAAGCGTCATTACCTGACACAATAATTATTCCTTTCAGCAAATCTTCGACTGACACTTGATCGTTCAGCATAATAAACATCGATGAATATCCGCTTTGTGACATTCTCCATGCTTTCTCGGAAATAATTATCATTTCATCTAAAGACGTCTCACCTTTTTTAAGCAAATCAAAAGCAACTATTGATGTCATTATCTTGGTCATTGAAGCTGGATAAATTCGCTCATCAGCACCTTTTTCATAAAGAATTTTACCAGAGTAATGATCTTGCAAAATTATATATTTTGCACCAATATCAATCTGTGAATAAGTTTTTTGGTGAAATAATAAAAAAACAGAAATGATAAAAATAATTCTAAGAGGTTTCATTTTAATTTTTGTATATGCTTAGATCGTCGAATCCCAAATTATTTAAACTAATATAGGTAGTTTTTAAAGCATTAAAATTTTTAAAAGGACCCACAAAAAGTCTATATTTGTTATTGCTAATTTTTCTAACTAAAATATTAATAAATCTAGTTTTTTTGGATAATTCATTTTTTAAATTAATAGCTGAATCTTCATAATAAAAATCATTTATCAATATAATAAAATCATTATCCTTAAATACTTTTTTTTTAGTTTCATCTTCATTATTTATCAATTTATCCATTTTAACTTTATCAACAGGAGCTTTTTCAGCAACATTTTTTTCTTCTTCATAAGTGTTACTTTTTTTTGCAACAAAAGTTTTATTCTTCTTAACTTCGGTAACTTCTACAAACGGATTATCAAGATCTAATTCAAGTATTGAGGCAATCTTTTCACTAACAACGATAGTAAAAATTTTTGGATAATCGGTTTTTTTATAAATTTTAGTTTCAATAACTTTTAAATTAGCAGGATTAATAATTCTTATCGCGGTATTCGTTTGTAACAAGTTGTGCATTACCTTTATATCCTCATTATTAATCTTTTTGTTTAATATTTTTTGCGTATAAAGATCATCTGAATAAATTAATGCAAATCCGCTTGATGAATAATACTGCTTTGTTTTTTTATTCATGGCTTTATTTGCATTATAATCGGCGCATGAATATAATGAGACAGCATAGGTAAACATTAAAATTATTTTTTTTAAATTCATGTTTTTATCATATTGGCTAAAGTACAAACACTAATACCGAATCTTAGAGATCTATTCCATTTTAATATTTTTTCGTAATTTTCAAAAACTAGAAAAGCTGGAGTATTCGATTCTCCATCAGGCAATATCAACGCTGCCTTAAAATTAGTTTTAAGATCAGTTCCATCGAAATTAACAACACCTTTCTTTTTCCATTTTTTAATTTCAAGCCTTTTCGAAATTGTTTTGGCTGACGAATTTATATATTTATTACTTATATTATTACTTAGTTTAACTCGAATGAAACATGGTTGTCCCTTTTTCCAACCAATTTTATTAATATAATTTGCGGCTGATGCCAAAGCATCATCAAGTGAAGATTTTAATTCAATTTTATTATCATTATCGTAATCAATCGCATAACGTTTGATGGTAGAAGGCATGAATTGAAAATTTCCATAAGCGCCTGCCCAAGAACCATAAAGAGTGTTTGGATTTATTAATTCATTGTCAATTAATTTCAATAAAGTGAGTAGCTGTGATGAGAAAAAATTCCTTCTGCGTTTATCGTAACTTAATGTGGCTAAAGAAGAAATTATATCCATTTTTCCAACGTGTTTACCAAAATTTGTTTCTATCCCCCATAAAGCAAGTAAAATTTCCTTTTCAACCGAAAATTTATTTTCTATCTCAGTAAATAAAATCTTATTTTTTTTAAATAATTTTTTAGCAATTTTGGCCCTTGAAATATTTGCTCTTTTGTTAACATACGTAATTGTATCTTCATAAAATTCTGGTTGTTTTCTATCATATCTTATAACTTGTTCCAAAAATTTCACATTCTTAAAAGCGATGTCTATAGTTTTCTGTGATACGCCTTTTTTTAAAGCAAATTTTTTATATGATAAAAGCCAAGTTTCAAAATTTTCTTTAGCGTTAGCGCTGATAGAAAAATTAACAGCTAAAATTTGAAACAACAAAAAAAACACCAAAATTTTATAGATTGATGACATGAACTTTTTTTACCATAAGAATATAAATTTAACTATTAATTCTTTTCCAGGCCATACGTCTAGCAACTAATTCTGTCGATTCATTATTTTTTTTACTCTCTTGAAGAACTGGTTTAAGTCGATCCGCAATTTTTTTCAACTGTTGTTCTAGTGAGTATTCTGTATTATTTATTTCAGAAGATATTGCTATTACCCCGCCGGAGTTAACAAGATAATCAGGAGAATATACAATTTTATTTTTTAACAACCACTCAGCAATTATAGGATTCTCAAGTTGATTATTTGCCGCGCCAACTATTGCTTTACATTTCAGTAGCTGCTGATTTGATTGGTTAATTGCTCCACCTAAAGCGCAAGGTGAAATAATATCACAATTGGTTTTAAATAAATCTTTAGGGTTTGTTTCGACTAGGTTAATTTCATTTTTCAACTTTTTAATATGTTCATAATTTTTGCTTGCTGCTGTAATTTTAGCTCCTGCCTTAGCCAACAATATTGCTAGCTTACCCCCAACTTTTCCAACGCCGCTAATTGCAACATGAATATTTTTTAAATCGTTGCTATTATTAATGAAGTTGTTTGTAAATTTTATTGCATGAAATAAACCCTTCGAGGTAGGTTCTGAAGTTTCAACATTGATTCCATAAACATATTTTGTAACTTTAGAGCTTTCAATTAAATCTTCTCTAAAAGTATTAACGTCACCTGCTGTTAGGTATTGCCCTTTTAAAAACTCAACAACCTCTCCATAGCTCTGATAAAGTTCTGGTGTCTTCTTTACATTTTTTAAATTTAATGCTGCTTTGCCACCACCAAAATTTATACCACAAACACTATTTTTCAGAGTCATGGCCTCCGAAAGTTTAAGAGCATCTTCTTTTTGTTGTTCAAAATTACTGTATTCCCATGATCGAACACCACCTAGCGCTGGTCCAAGTTTGGTATTATGAATGGCTATAACACAATCAAGTTTTGTAATTTCATTAGTTGCATGAATGACTCTTTCATAACCTTTAACCCTAATATCTACTATTTTTAATGACATAATGAGTTCAAATTAAACACATTAAATTTTCAAAATAAAGTTGTAATTTAATTTACTAAAATATAATAAAGTCTTATCGCATAAATCACGGAAGGGTGGCTGAGCGGTTGAAAGCACTGGTCTTGAAAACCAGCAATGGGGCAACTCATTCGTGGGTTCGAATCCCACCCCTTCCGCCATAAGTCATAATTTAAAATTTTTGAGCATTGCTGATACTTTTGTATTAGGAATAGTATTATTTGAAATTTTTTCAAAATACCATTTATACAATAAGTCATCATCAATAAATAATAATTTATTCAGATCTTCAAGTTCATCGAAACTAAATTTGTCAATGTATTTCTTAACAAAATTACCTAATAGCAAATCCATCTCTTTGACGCCTCTGTGCTTAGATCTGTAGATAATTTGTTTTTTTAAAACTTCTGTATTTGTCATCTTTAAAACAAAATTTATTATATATTATAAAGCAATGAATCAGTCAAAAATACAGAATTTCTTAATTCAAAATGTATCAATGTTAAAGGGTGTAGGTATAAAAATAAAAAAACTACTAAAAAAAAAGAAAATTGAAAAAATATCTGATTTATTATGGAATCTTCCTCAAGGTTTTACAGATCGATCCAATGTACGAACTCTTGATAACCTTGAAATAGGAAAAATCACAACAATAAAAGTTAAAGTTGCTAAATACAGCTTTCCGAGAATAAGAAATCTTCCAAACAAAGTAATTTGTAAAGATGAAAGAAGTAAAATTGATATTGTTTTTTTTAATAGCAGAGAGGGATATATAAGAAAAATTCTTCCTTTGAAATCTTCAGTAATAATAAGTGGTAAAATTAACTATTATAAAAAAAAATATCAAATTACAAATCCATCTTATGTTTTGCCAATTGATAAGGAAGATTATGTAAGTAAAGCAATTCCTAAATATTCACTAACCGAAGGTCTTACTGAAAAAATATATAGAAGATTAATTGAGCAAGTGTTAAAAAATATCGCAAATTTAACTGAATGGCATAGCGAAGATTTTTTAAAGAAAATTGGTAATGCTAGTTGGTTTGAATCAATATCAGAAATTCACAAAAATAAAGAAAATGATTTTAATTCAAAATTCTATAAAAGATTAGCTTATGATGAAATTTTAGCTAATCTGCTAGTTTTATCCCAAGTAAGAAAAAGAGTGAAAAAATTAAAAAAAAAAAACAAGAATTTTGATGATTATTTGTCGGAGAGAATTATTAAAAGTTTAAAATTTTCTTTAACTGCTAACCAATTGAAAATTATAGGAGAAATTAATAATGATTTGAAATCTGATTTTAAAATGTTTAGACTTTTACAAGGAGATGTGGGAAGTGGAAAAACAATTATTTCATTTGTGGCAGCAGCAAATGTGATAAGATCTAATTGGCAAGTAGCATTGATGGTCCCTACAGAAATTCTAGCTAAGCAACACTACAATCTTGCAACTAAAATATTCAAATCGACTGATGTCACTATTAAATTTTTATCTGGCAAGTCTAGCTTTAAAGAAAAAAAAACAATTCAAGAAAATTTAGCAAATGGAAAAATAAATTTTATAATTGGAACTCACGCATTATTCCAAAAAAAAATTTTATTTAAAAAATTAGGATTAATTATCATTGATGAACAGCATAAATTTGGGGTAAAGCAAAGAATAGATCTTTCTAACAAAGGTGGCAAGGATTGCGATATACTTTTAATGTCTGCCACTCCAATTCCACGTTCATTAATTTTAGCTTTTTATGGAGATATGGACATATCTAAACTAATAGAGAAACCTATGTTTAGAAAGAGTACTATTACACTGAGTAAACCTGAGGAAAAAATTGATGAAATAATAATCTTTATTAAAAATCAAATTAATAATGGACAACAAATTTTTTGGGTCTGCCCACTAATTGAAGAGTCGAAAAAATTAGACTACACAGCGGCAATAAAAAAATATGATCATTTATCAAAAATATTTCCAAACAAAATTGGATTAATTCATGGCAGTTTAAATAAAGATGAAAAAAATAAAGTCTTAAACAATTTTTTAAGGAAAACTATTGATATATTGATATCAACCACTGTTATAGAAGTAGGAATTGATTTTCCAAATGCAAATATAATAGTTATTGAAAATTCTAACAAATTTGGTTTATCACAACTTCATCAATTAAGAGGCAGGGTTGGCAGGGGAACTGGTCAAAGTACATGTATTTTGCTATATAAAAATAATTTGAGCGAAAAAGCCAAAAAAAGAATCAAGATACTAAAATTATCAAATGACGGTTTTTTTATTGCGGAAGAAGATATGAAATTAAGAGGGTTTGGTGATATTTTGGGTTTCCAACAAAGCGGAATTAAAGATTTTAAATTAGCTGATCCCATCCAACATGAAGATCTTTTTAAAATAGCTGAACAAAACATAAAAGAAATTGAACATGATGAAAATAATTTTAAGAGATATAATTTTTTACTAAAATTATTTGACAAAGCGGATATAATAAATCAAATTAATTAAAAAATTATTATTTAGGATTTGATGTTCCGGCAGATACAATAAATTTTGACGCTTCTTCAAAAGTTAAATCTAAATAAATTACCTCTTCTTTAGGAAACATCAGTAAAAAGCCACTGGTTGGATTAGGAGTTGTTGGTACAAAAACGTTTATTAAATTTTTCTTCGTTTTATTAGATATCTCTCCAGAATTTTCTTTAGTTGCGAAACCCACTGCCCATGAACCTTTTCTTGGATATTCGACCAACACAACATTTTTTTTTTCTTTATCTGTTTTTGTAAATGTCTCGGTCATTTGTCCAAGCGCTGAGTAAATAGTTCTTAAAATAGGTATCTTTTTTAAAATTTTGTTAAATAAATTTAGCAATGATTTCCCAATAAATGATAATGATAACCAACCAATTAATGTAATTAAAAGTAAGGATATGATTATTTCGACTCCAGGAATATTGTATGGCAAATAATGATTTGGATTAATTTCCTTGGGTAGCATTTTTGACGAAATTGATACTAAAAAAATAGTTACATAAACCGTTATACCTATAGGAATTAAAGTAACTATTCCAGCAATAAAATAGTTCCTAATTTTTGCAAAAAAACTTCTTTTTTTTTCTTTTATTGCCATTTAATATACTAATATTTTTATGAGTAAAATTAATAACATAAATAGAAGAAAGTTTCTTGAAATATTTGGTACTTGTAGTTGTGGTTTATTGATTACATCTTGTTCTACCGCGCCGATAACTGAAAGAAAACAATTAAGACTATTACCAGAAACCACATTAAACAGACAAGCTGCACAAATATATGAAAATGTTAAAAGAAAAACAAAATTAAGTGATAATGAAAAACAGCTGGAAGAAATTAAAAAAATAGGATCTAGAATTGAAGAAGCTGTGAGTACATATTTTATCTCTATAAACGAAAAAGATCCTACTTATAATTTTCAGTGGGAATATATTTTAATTGATAACGATAAAATAAAAAATGCATGGTGTATGCCAGGAGGTAAAATTGCTGTTTACACCGGCATCCTTAAAATTACAAAAAATAAACATGGTTTAGCAGCTGTAATGGGTCATGAAATTGCACATGCTGTAGCTAAACATTCAATTGAAAGAGCAAGTCGCGCTTTAGTTTTAAATGTTGGAACCGCTGCTTTAGATATATTCACTGGAGGAGCAATATCTAATACACAAAGAACTACTGGTGTTGATGTTGCGGGAATGTTAAGAACTTTTGGTATCGATAATCCTTTTGGAAGAACTCAAGAAAGAGAAGCTGATTACTTAGGATTAATTTTTGCATCATTGGCTGGTTATGATATTAGAGAATCAATAAAAATTTGGGAAAGAATGAAAGAAGCTCATAAGGGTCAGGAACCACCTGAATGGATGAGCACGCACCCTTCGAGTGAGCGAAGGATAGAGGCATTAAAAAATTGGATACCTGGAGTTATAATAAAATACCCACCAATAAAGAAAATTTCATAAAATTTTCATTCTTTTGCAAAGTTTATGTTTCTTATTACGAAACAGATATTATAAAATTGGTGGAGGTGGAGACCGAGAGGTGAAGCCGCCTTTTTTTATTTTTTTCGAAATTTTGTATATTTTTTTCTCTTCTTGTTATTTTTAATTCTTTTTCGATGATAAGGGTGAGTTCCTCTAGTTCTTCCACTTGATACACTTTTCATTTATATTCCTTAAGTTTAAAACTCACCTCATCAAGTTTTGGTGAGCCGTATTGGATTCGAACCAATGACACCTTCCTTAAAAGGGAAGTGCTCTACCAACTGAGCTAACGGCCCTACAAAACGTATTAATATATTCTTTTGAATTTTTTTCAATTGTTAATATGAATTGTTACAAATAAGCCTAGATTATATTGATATATTTGTTGTAAAACTTATCAAAATTATTAGTTTTAATTGCTGTTCTAATTTTTTTCATTAATTGCTGATAAAAAAATATATTATTGAGTGTTAAAATCATAGATGCCAATATTTCGTTAGAATTTATTAAATGGTTAATATAACTTTTAGAATAAGTATTAAGATTTCTAATATTTATACCTTGATTTAAGGGTGAATCATCTTTCTGATATTTTGAATTTCTTAAATTAAGTCTACCCTCCCAAGTAAAAGCCAGTCCAGTTCTACCGGATCTAGTTGGTAAAACACAATCAAACATATCTATACCCTTTTTTACAGCTTCCAGTATATCCGATGGAGTTCCTACACCCATTAAATATCTAGGTTTATTTTTTGGCATATGAGAAACTATATCGTCAAGAACTTTAAACATTTGTTTTTGAGTTTCACCAACTGCTAATCCTCCTAATGCATAACCGTCAAAATCAAGTTTTGTTAATCCATCTAAACTCTCTATTCTTAAATCTTTATAAATTCCTCCCTGAACTATTCCGAATAAAGCCTTTTTTGGATTATAGCCAAATTCTTTTTTTGATCTTTCTGCCCAATTATGAGAAAGTTTTAAAGATTGACTAATTTTTTTCTTGTCAGTTGACAATTTTGGACATTCATCCAAAACCATCACAATATCGGAATTTAGATCTTTTTGAATTCTAATACTCTCTTCAGGACTTAATGTAAATTTTTTGCCATCTACGTGTGAATTAAAAATTGCGGCTTCTTGATCAATTTTAACAAGTTTAGATAAGGACATAATTTGAAAGCCTCCAGAATCAGTTAGTATAGGTAGTTTGCAATTCATAAATTCATGAAGCCCACCGACTCTTTTAATTCTCTCAGTTCCTGGTCTAATCATTAAATGATAAGTATTAGATAAAATTATTTGAGCTCCAGCTAACACAACATCTTCGATAAAAGCAGATTTAATTGTAGCCTGTGTGCCAACTGACATAAAGGTCGGTGTATCTATATTACCTCTATGTGTAAAAATTTGACCAGCACGAGAAAAGTTATCTTCATTCAAAAGATTGAAAGAAAATTTTTCTTTGGACATTATGGTGTTATATTATTTTACAGATAGACTTATAATTTTATCTGGTTCAGAAACCTCTCCGTTAGAGCCTTGTCCTTTTTTGATTAAATCAACAAATTCCATTCCTTCAACTACTTTTCCAAAAACAGTATATTGTCTATCTAAATGGGCAGCTGCTTCAAGACAAATAAAAAATTGACTATTTGCACTATTTGGATTTGCAGAACGAGCCATAGATAAAGTGCCTCTTTCATGAGGTAATTCACTAAACTCAGCTTTTAAATCAGGATAATTTGATCCACCGGTACCTGCACGCTTAAGATCATAGCTTTGCAATTTTGAATTACCGAATTGAACATCACCCGTTTGAGCCATAAAGCCACCTATTACTCTATGAAAGACCACACCATTATATTTTTTTTCTTTAGAAAGGTCTTGAAATCTTTTCACGTGATTGGGAGCTATATCTTTGAATAATTCGATCACAACATCTCCATTTTTTAATTTTAAAATCATAGTATTTTCCATCGCATAAGAATGTTTAACAAATATAGTAAATATCAGAATAAAAAATATTTTTTTATTCATATTTTTTTTTTATCAATTTTTGGGTGCTTTTTGTAACAAAATTACTAATTTTTCCATTTAATTTAGCTATTTCCTTTACAAGATTTGATGAAATAACTTGATTATTTGGATCTGACATCAAAAAAACAGTTTCAATTTTATTATCTAATTGTCTGTTCATTCCTGATAATTGAAATTCATACTCAAAATCTGAAACGGCTCTTAAGCCTCTAAACATGATTGTTGCTTTGTTTTTTGAGCAAAGCGTTGTTGTTAAAGTGTTAAATGGTAAAATTTTAATAATATTCTTTTTAAAATTTAGATCTTTAAAAAGTGCATTTTTTATTATTAAAACTCTTTCCTCATGCGAAAATAAACAATTTTTTGAATAACCGTACGAAACGCCTACAAATAATTTGTCAACTATTTTAAGCGCTCTCTTAATTACATCAATATGTCCATATGTAATCGGATCAAAAGTTCCTGGATAGACACCAATTTTTCTCATAATAAATTAATTAAAATTATCGTCAACTTTTATCGCTGATACAACTTTTTCATCAGTAGAAATTTTAAAAATTCTGACACCTTGAGTATTTCTACCAGCAATTCTAATTTCTTTAACTGCGCATCTTATTACTTTTCCTTTATCAGTAGATAAAATAATTTCATCACCCTCATCTACAGGAAAAGAAGCTGCTACATTTCCATTTCTTGATGAAGCCACAATGCCGATGATTCCTTTTCCTCCTCTATTAGTAACTCTATAATCATAAAACGATGTTCTTTTTCCAAAACCATTTTCTGTAACAGATAAGATATATTTTTGTCTTGCTATTATTTCAGATTTCTTGACTTTATCTGCGTCTCCATTCCTTAATAATTTTTTTATAGTTTTTGGATTGATATCAACGGTATTTAAAACTGATAATGAAATCACATTATCATCTAAACCTAGCTCAATTCCCTTAATGCCTTTGGATGATCGACCCTTAAAAATTCTTAATTTTTTTGACATAAATCTTATACATTTACCTAATTTGGTGCTTAATATTAAATCTTGATCTTCTCTACAAATTTTTACTCCAATTATTTTGTCATCAGCATCTAATTTCATAGCAATTTTTCCGGTAGATTGAATATTAGAAAAATCTTCTAAGCTATTTTTCCTGATCTTTCCCTTTTGTGTAGCAAAAATTACATAAAGTTTTTTCCATTCTTTTTCACTTTCGGGTAAAGGCATAATTGAGCTTATTGAGTGATGGCTTTTAAGAGGAAGTAGGTTAAATAAAGTTTTACCTTTTGAGCTTGCGGTACCCTGAGGTATTTTCCAAGCTTTAAGTTTATAAACTAATCCTTGGGTAGAAAAAAATAATATAGGTGTATGGGAATTCGCCGTAAAAATTTGCATAACATAATCTTCGTCTCTTGTTTTAATTCCAGCCTTTCCTTTTCCTCCCCTTTTTTGAATTTTTAATGAGGAAAGTGAACCTCTTTTAATATAAGCTTTACGCGTGATTGTAATTACAACAGCTTCTTTTTGTATAGTTTCTTCAATGTTATAATTTAAAACCGCATCAATAATTTTAGTTTTTCTTTTTACTGAAAATTTTTCTTTAATTTTATTCAACTCATTAATAATTACATTAAACAATTCTTTTTTAGATTTTAAAATTTTTTCATATTCCTTAATTAATAAAGAAAGTTTTTTTATTTCAGTTTCTATTTCGTTAATTCCATAAGCTGTTAATTTTTGTAATCTTAAATCAAGAATTGCAATAACTTGATTCTCAGATAATCTATAGGTACTACCACTTTTTTCAGATCTTATAAGTTTTATTAAATTATTTGTTTTATTAATTTTCCATTTTTTTGTTAATAAAGATTTCTTTGCAATTTCAACTGTGTCAGATTTTTTTATAATTTTAATAACGGAATCGATATTTTCAACTGATGTGGAAATACCTAATAAAATATGTGCTCTATCAAGAGCTTTGTTTAAATCAAATTTTATTTTTTTTGTTAAAGTTTTTTCTCTAAAATTAACAAATTCAGATATAAACTCCTTTAAATTTAATATTTTTGGTTTTCCGTGAACAATAGCCAATGTATTAAAACCAAATGAGCTCTCTACTGAAGTTAATTTATATAATTGCCTTTTGACAGTTTCGGGTTCTACATTTCTTTTTAAATCTATTACAACTCTTACTCCCTTATAGTTTGATTCATCTCTGATATCACTTATACCTTCTATTTTCTTATCTCTTGCTAGCTCCGCAATTCTTTCATTTAAAACTGATTTGTTAATTTGATATGGTATCGATTTTATTACTAAGCGCTCTTTTCCATTTTTTAAACTTTCCGTCTCCACGTCTCCTCTTATTTTAATTGAACCCCTACCCTTGCTGTATCCTTGTTTCAAGTTATCCTGGGCAATAATTATTCCTCCTGTAGGAAAATCTGGACCTGGAATTTTTTTCATTAATTGTGAAATAGTAATATTTTCATTATTAATCAAGGCAACAGTTCCATCAATTATTTCACCTAAATTATGTGGCGGAATGCTTGTAGCCATTCCCACTGCTATACCTCCTGCTCCATTAACTAACAAGTTTGGAAATTGTGATGGTAAGACAGTAGGCTCTTTTTCTGTATCATCATAATTGTTTCTGAAATCAATTGTATTTTTCTCTATATCATCAATTAAAAATTGTGATACTTTTGCTAATTTAGTTTCTGTATATCTCATTGCCGCAGGTGGATCGCCATCTATAGAACCAAAATTTCCTTGACCATCAATTAGTGGTATGCTCATTGAAAAGTTTTGTGTAAGTCTTACTAAAGCATCATATACAGCTTGATCTCCATGTGGATGGTACTTACCAATAACATCACCAACTACTCTTGCTGATTTTCTAAACTGTTTAGACCAATCAAAACCACCTTTATACATAGCGTAAATTATTCTTCTATGAACCGGTTTTAATCCATCTCTTACATCTGGTAGGGCTCTGCTTACTATCACACTCATTGCGTATGATAAATAAGATGAGCTCATTTCATCATAGATAAGAACTGATTTATAATTTTTTCTCTCTAGATTAGATTCTATATTTTCCATTAAAATTAAAAAGGAATTTCATCGTCCAAATCGCTTGATGAAATGCTTTCATTGTTTGGAAGTGAACTCTTCACAGAAGTATTATTCTGCAAATTTTCCGTTTGACTGTTTTTGCTACTTAATATTTTAAATGATGAATTAAATCCTTGCAGGACTACCTCTGTTGAATATCTATCAAGACCAGATTTTTCATCTTTCCATTTTCTTGTAGTTAATTGTCCTTCGATATAAACCTGCGCACCTTTTTTTACATATTGTTGTACCACATTAACCAAGCCTTCGTTAAAAATTACAACTCTGTGCCATTCTGTTTTTTCCTTTTTTTCTCCTGTATTCTTATCTTTCCAGGTATTACTCGTGGCTAAACTTATTCTGGCAACGTTTTTGCCATTTACCATCTGTTTAATTTCAGGATCGGCGCCTAAACGGCCGATCAAAAGAACTTTATTTAAACTTCCTGACATATTATTTATAGATTTATTAAAAGATTAGTTGTTAATATCTATAAATATAACATATTTCCATCTTTTTATTAATAGGTTAGATTTGGTTTTGAAAAAATATGCATAAAAAAATCGTTATAAAAGGCGCAAAAGAACACAATTTAAAAAATATTTCTCTTGAAATCCCAAAAGACAAATTTATTGTGATAACGGGTCTTTCTGGATCAGGAAAATCGTCTTTAGCTTTTGATACAATATATGCTGAAGGTCAAAGAAGGTATGTCGAAAGCCTCTCCTCTTACGCTAGACAATTTTTAGATAAAATGAAAAAACCTAAAGTTGATTTAATTGAAGGTTTAAGCCCAGCTATATCAATAGAACAAAAAAATACTTCAAAAAATCCAAGGTCTACAGTCGCTACAGTTACCGAAATTTATGATTACATGAGAGTATTGTTTGCTCGTGCCGGAACACCTTATTCACCTTTCACAGGAAAACCTATTAAATCTCAAAGTGTAGCTGAAATTGTAGATAAGATAAAAAATCTACCAAAAAAAAACACAATATATTTGTTAGCTCCAATAGTAAGGGGAAGAAAAGGTGAATATAAAAAAGAAATTCTAAGTTACAAAAGAAGAGGATTTCAAAGAATAAAAGTAGATGGCTCGTATTATAACATTGATGAATTTCCTAATTTAAATAAAAAAATCAAACATGAAATATCTATAGTAGTAGATAGAATAATTATAAATAATGAATTGGGCAATAGACTAGCGGAAGGAGTTGAAGCTGCTCTTAATTTATCTGATGGATTGTTATTTGTAGAATACGAAAACGAAACTCTCCCAAAAAAATACAGAAAAATAGAAAAAATTATATTTTCATCCAAATTTGCTTGTCCAGAAAGCGGTTTTACAATTGAAGAAATAGAACCAAGATTATTTTCTTTTAATAGCCCTTACGGCGCTTGTGAAGAATGTGAGGGTATCGGTGTAAATTTAAATATTGATCCCAATCTAGTTGTTTCAAATAGCAAAAAAAGTTTAACTGAAGGCGCTATTGAACCTTGGGCAAAATCGACCACTTTATACTATGCTCAAACGTTAGCATCACTATCAAAACACTATAATTTTTCTCTAGATGAAAAATGGAGAAAACTGCCTAAAGAAATAAAAGATATAATTCTTTTTGGTTCTAATGATGATGAAATTAAGTTTTCTTATGATGATGGCTATGAAAAATATTCCACAAAAAAAACCTTTGAAGGTGTAATTAATAATCTAGAAAGAAGATATTTAGAAACAGAAAGTGAATGGAAAAGAGAAGAAATTTCACAATACCAAAGTGAATCCGACTGTGAAAAATGTGAAGGCATGAGGCTTAAAGACGAAGCTTTATGCATAAAAATAGATAATTTGAATATAAGTGAAGTTGCAACCAAATCTATTTCTGACGCAAAAAAATGGTTCTCTGAACTTAATAATATACTTAAAGAAAAAGAGAAAAAAATTGCCCAGCATATTTTAAAAGAGATAAACGAGAGATTAAATTTTTTGCTAAATGTGGGTTTAGATTATCTAACTTTATCTAGAGAATCTGGTACGCTTTCTGGTGGAGAATCTCAAAGAATAAGATTGGCTTCACAAATTGGATCAGGATTGACAGGAGTATTATATGTTTTGGATGAACCTTCAATTGGTCTACACCAAAAAGATAACATCAAATTAATTAATGCTCTAAAAAGACTTAGAGATTTAGGTAATACTGTTATAGTTGTTGAACATGACACGGAGACAATAGAAAATGCTGATCATATTGTCGATCTTGGCCCCGAAGCTGGAATTAATGGCGGTTATGTAGTAGCTCAGGGTGAGTTCGAAACAATAATAAAAAATAAAAATAGCATTACTGGAGATTATTTATCTAAAAAAAAGAATATTCTTATTCCTAACAAAAGAAGATTTGCAAAAAATGGTAGGTTTTTGGAAATATTAGGTGCTACAGGTAACAATCTAAAAAATATAAATCTTAAAATTCCACTAGGAACATTTACTTGCGTGACAGGAGTGTCAGGTAGCGGTAAGTCGACTTTGTTACTTCACACTTTGTATAATGCTTTAAACCTAATGCTTAACAATAATAAATCTAGGAAATTACCAAAACCATTTAAAAATTATAAGGGTGTAGAACAGATAGACAAAATTATTGATATAGACCAATCCCCAATTGGAAGAACGCCCAGATCAAATCCAGCAACTTACACTGGTGCCTTTGGCCCTATAAGAGATTGGTTCGCAAATTTACCTGAATCGAAAGCTAGAGGATACAAAGTCGGAAGATTTTCTTTTAACGTTAGAGGAGGACGATGTGAATCTTGCGAAGGTGATGGTGTTATAACTTACGAGATGCACTTTTTGCCAGACGTCTATATTGCTTGTGATGTATGTAAGGGTAGCAGATACAATAGAGAAACGTTGGAAATAAAATACAAAAATAAAAATATTGCTGATATATTAAATATGACCGTAGATGAAGGCTGCAATTTCTTTGGAAATATACCTACCGTTAGATCAAAACTCCTTACTTTAAAAAAAGTTGGTCTTGGCTATATAAAAGTTGGACAACAAGCAACTACACTATCGGGCGGTGAAGCTCAAAGAATAA
>Ga0187827_10001969_pt1 | contig 28865 bp, 22 predicted proteins | sample ETNtaG_39_FD_167969 | JGI IMG/M metagenome (GOLD analysis project Ga0187827, IMG submission 167969) | Marine microbial and viral communities from oxygen minimum zone, Eastern Pacific Ocean - ETNP2014_SV_150_PacBio MetaG (Illumina Assembly) | ecosystem: Environmental > Aquatic > Marine > Hypoxic...
TAAACTTGATAATGAACCTTATAGAGTGTTTACTCTGCTCGGAGATGGCGAGTGTCAGGAAGGCTCAATATGGGAAGCTGCTATGTTTGCTTCTCATCACAAGCTTGATAATCTGACTGCCATTGTTGATTTTAACAAGCAGCAGGCTATGGATTATCTTGATAAAATTGTTTCTTTGGAACCATTTGCAGAAAAATGGAGAGCCTTTGGCTGGGAAGTTATAGAGGTGGACGGGCATGATGTCAACCAGCTTCTTGAAACATTCAATTCTTGCCCGCTTGTTGGAGGAAAGCCTAATTTGATAATTGCCCATACGACGAAAGGTAAGGGTGTCTCTTTTATGGAGAACGAACCCTTATGGCATTATCGTATGCCTAACCTCGAAGAAATGAAGATTGCGAGCAGAGATTTAGAACTAGGTGATTTCTGGAAGGAATTCGAATGAGAAATGCATATATTTCTGCACTGCACCAATTGTCAAGAACTAATAATAATATTTTAGCGCTGGTTGCCGACAACGGCACTATCGTATATGACAAATACCTGGAAGACTTTCCGGACAGATTTATAAATTTTGGTATTTCTGAAGCCAATATGGTCAGCGTTGCTGCAGGCCTTGCATCTTGCGGCAGGATTCCTTTTGCCTATACAATTTCTAACTTTCTCACCTTCAGGGCATATGAACAGATCCGAAATGATGTTTGTTTACAGAAGATGAATGTTAAGATAGTAGGCATTGGAGTGGGTTTTGTTTACAGCTACTTGGGACCTACACATCATGGTACTGAAGATATTGCAGTTATGAGGGTTCTTCCTGAGATGACAATCTTCTCACCATGCGATCCGTTGGAAACCATTAAAGCCACTAATGCAGCCGCTCGTATCGTGGGCCCGGTGTATTTACGCCTTACAACCGGGGGTACTCCTAAAATATATGAGGATGATTATGGATTTGAGATAGGAAAGGGTGTAACTCTTAGAGAAGGTAGTGACATCGCAATTATAGCAACTGGAAGCATCGTACATGAAGCAATGCAGGCGGTTAATGAACTGGAAGGATTAGGTATTTCAGCAAAGCTGATTAATATTCATACAATAAAACCCATAGACAGAGAGATTATCATTAATGCTGCCGGTGAAACAAAGGCAATTCTCACAGTCGAGGAGCATTCAATAACAGGTGGGCTTGGAAGCTGTGTGGCAGAAGTTCTTGCTGAAGAGAAATGTGTATTACATTCTTTTAAGAGATTGGGGTTAAATGATGTTTTTCCTCAAGGATACGGTAATTACCAGGAAATGAAAGCATTAAACGGGCTTTCTAAAGACGATATAATCAGGGGAGTTAATGTTGTTTTGAAGGGTAAGGGGTAGGAGATGGAAATATATTCTTACAATTTCAGTAGGAAACCGAACAAGATATTGAGGTGATAAATGGGTAAATTATTAAATATTTTTACTCCACTGCATCAGATGACAGCGCGCAAATACATTGATCGTATGGTGGATGAAAAAGTTCATTGTATGAAAAAAGCAAAGGAGTACGAGTTTGATTACTGGGATGGAGACAGACGGTACGGCTATGGTGGTTATAAGTATATTGATGACCGTTGGAAGAAAGTAGCAAAACCATTAATCGATATTTATAATCTTAAGCCAGATTCTAAAATACTTGACGTTGGTTGCGGAAAGGCCTTCTTGCTTTATGAGCTAAAGCAGCTCTTGCCTGATGCCGAGATCGTAGGTTTTGACATCTCCAAACATGGCCTGGCTGATGCCAAGGAAGAAGTTAGAAATAACCTTTTTCAACGCAAAGCTCAGGATCCCTACCAATGGGAAGATGACTATTTTGATCTGGTTATATCATTGGGCTGTTTGCACAATCTACGTATTTCTGATTTGGAAATTGCAATAAAGGAAATCGAACGGGTAGGAAGAAACAAATATACTATGGTCGAGAGCTATAGGAATGAACAGGAACTTTTCAACCTGCAATGTTGGGCGTTGACTGCCGAATCTTTTTTTGATTCGGAGGAGTGGGTCTGGCTGTACAACCATTTTGATTATACAGGTGATTACGAATTCATATATTTTGAATAAGGAATTGCATAAAATAAAGAATATATTTTTATAGGGTAATTACATGAGAATACTTTTCGTAGAACCGGCATTTCATTCTTTTATGAACTATGATAGATGGTATTATCCTACCTCTCTTGCTCAACTCGCGGCGATTTGTCACATGAATAATCACGAGACATATATCTATGATGCCGATAGGTATTTTCTTAAAAGCACAGCCACAAAGAATAGAATCGAACTTTTGAATAGACAACAGCAATATTTTGAAGGTATCAATGATTTTGATCATGAAATCTGGCAACATTATTTATCAGTGTTAAAGGAATATAATCCTGAAGTTGTTGGAGTGTCAGTTTTTACCTGTAAATTCCGGTCTGCTTTGAACGCTCTTAAGATAGCGAAAGAATATAACCCTCAAATACATACGTGCATCGGGGGAGCACATGTTACTGCATTACCAGATACATTTCTCTCAAAGAAATACATAGATGGTGTTTTTCAGGGCTATTCTGATGCAACCTTTCCAAAATGGATAGAAGATGGTTGCCCTAAAGGAATAATACGGAGTAATGCTAATGAAATAAACTTGAAAGAACTTCCTTATCCCAGGAGGCAAGCCTTATTGTCTAAAGAGTTTTATACTCCAAGGGATTTTGGTATGGTAATTGCCAGTCGTGGATGTGTTGCGCAATGTAAATTTTGCTCAAATTCATTTTTATGGGAAGGGAGACCATTTTATAGAGAAACTGAGTCTGTGAGGAATGAGATCATAGAACTTCTGGATGAGTGGGGTGTTAACAGTATATCGCTTACTGATTCTTCTAATAGTGATTTTCACGTTGAAGCGAAAAGAATTGCGAACATACTGAAAGAATTCAATGTTCCATGGACAACAAACGTAAGATGGGCCACGGTAACTAAGGAGTTGCTCGAACATTTCATTAAATGTGGTTGTTCGGGAATTTCCGTTGGCCTTGAAGCGGGCTCTGACAAGATACTAAAATACATGAAAAAAGGATGCAATAAGAAACAGATTCGTGAAAAGGCTCAAATGGTGAATTCGTTGGGTTTGGACTGGCAGTTATTTACAATTGTCGGGTTTCCTGATGAAACTGCGGAGGAAATGATTGAAACAAGAGAACTTGTCCTTGAAATCAAGCCTACCTCAGTCTCCGTCAATTCATTATCACCTCTGCCGGGTACTGATGTCTGGAAAGACGTTCCAGGTATTACCGAGGAGATGGCTTCATCCGTGAATCAGCTCCTCCCAAATTACTGCTTTTCAAAGTATGTTAGCTTAGAAGAGTATAAAGATATTTTTGTGACAATTACAAAATGTTTTGAAGCCTACAATTCAAACAAAGTAAATAAATGATAAATATTAAGCAGCCAGAGGAAATTAAGCGAATTCTTATTTTGGGTCATACTGGTTTTGTAGGTAGTAATTTAGAGGAATTTCTCTGTAAACACTTATCAGGGGTCGAAATTATTGGATATTCTTCCTCGACAATGGATTTAACCAGAGAAGAAAAGATTACCGAACTTTCTGATAAGTTAGATTCTGCGACCGCCGTCGTCATGTGTTCAATGTTGAAGAAGGAGGCTGGAGATAATTTAGATTCCTTTTCTCGTAATATGGCGATGACTATAAACTTGTGTCGGTTATTAGAAAAATATTCTGTAAGGAGGTTTGTATATATTAGCTCAACAGCGGTATATGGAGAAGAAATTCAAAATAACAATATAACAGAGGAAACAGGTGTACAGCCAACATCTTATTACGGTATGGCTAAATTTACTTCTGAATGTATGTATCGTAAGGTTTTTGCTGCTCAGCAACAAAGCTCACTTCTCATCTTGCGCCCACCGCTCATTTATGGGGCAGGGGATCGCAGTGCTGCTTATGGACCTGCTGGTTTTATAAGAAAGGCGCTTGCCAGTGAACCTATAACACTTTGGGGTAATGGGCTGGAAAAGAGGGAGTTTATTTTTATCGATGATATGGTCGAGATAATGGCCAGTTTAATTTTGAATAAATTTGAAGGTGTCGTGAATATTGTAAGCGGACAAAGTAATACGTTTAAGGACATTTTGGATATAGTTTCTTCTTTAACTACGAACTTACTTGAAATAAATACGCGCGAAAGGTCGAAACATAAAGTAGATCACGGTTTTAGTAATAAGAAATTAATTCAATTATTGCCAGGTATTTCATTTACCTCTCTTGATGAGGGGGTCAGAAAGACATTTGATGGGAGTCAAGACAGGAAGTTTATACAAAGAGCCGATATAAATGAAAGGTTGTAATCTTTGTCAAAGAGAAAAAGTTAAAGAGATTTTAGATTTAGGAGAGCAGCCTGTTTGCCATCGTTTTCTGTTTTCTCCAAAGGAGAAAGAATATAAGCATCCGGTTACGATCGGGCAATGCCTGGATTGTGGTATGGTCCAATTAATGGAACCCATGTCTATTGATGAGCTAAAGCCAAGGTTTGATTGGCTGGAATGTACCGAACCGGAGAGGCATCTGGATCGATTAGTCCAAAAGCTTACACAGCTGCCAGGCATAACCAAAGATTCCAATATTTGTGGAATCAGCTTTAAAGAAGACTCAACATTGGGTCGCTTCAATAGACTGGGATACTGTAATACATGGAGAATTGATCCAAATACGGAATTAGGAATTTCGGATCCTTTGTCAAGCGTTGAGACTGTTGTCAATTTGTTTACTCCTGAGAGGGCTGCGATTCTTGCCGAAAAGCACGGGAAATTTGATATTTGTATTGCTCGCCATTTGATTGAACATGCGATGGACATTCGGCAATTTATGGAGGCGGTGAAGTGTCTTATTCGTTCCAATGGTTATGTTGTATTTGAAATTCCTGATTGTGAGCGTGCCTTGAGTAAATGCGATTATACGACCTACTGGGAGGAACATACCGTATATTTTACCCCTGCGACATTCCAGAGTTGTTTTGGTTTTGGCGGGTTCGAGCTGGTCTCTTTCATAAGGGAAGAGTATCCACTTGAAGACTCCTATATCGGGATTGCACAACCTAAAGTAGGTATTAAAGAGCCTTTTCCGTCTGAAGATGTGATAAAGGTTGAAATTGACCAAGTGCAAAGATTTTCCTCCCAGTTACAGGGAACAAGAAAAAAATATAATAATTTCCTTAAGGCTTATAAACAGGAACATGGAAAAATTGCTATATTTGGTGCCGCCCATATGTGTTGTACCTTTATTAATGTTTTGAACATAAAGGACCATATTGATTTTGTGGTAGATGATAATCCCCACAAACGAGGAATGTTTATGCCTGGATCGCACCTGCCGATATACGAATCCCAATTCATTTTAGACAAGGGAATAAAGCTTTGCCTCTTGACGGTGTCTCCTGCGGGAGAAGAGAAAGTATTAGAGAAAAATCAGGAATTTATAAAAAGAGGGGGTGCCTTTAAATCCATCTTCCCTGGGAATCCCATGGCTTTAATTATATAAATATTAATATTATTTTGGGTTCAAAACATGGCATCAATGAGACAATTAAATGAAGAAGTCTTTTATTCGGATGAAACTATCGTAAAGATTAACCAGGAAAATATTCAGTGGTTGAAGAATAAGGCCCTGGCTAATGCAAGAAATTGCAGCCGTCTCTGTGCTCACAAAGATATCAATGCTTTGGTTCATGAGATGCTTATTATTCATGCGAGGGATGCTTATGTGCGGCCACATAAGCACATAGGGAAAAGCGAATCCTTTCATGTGGTAGAAGGAGAAGCGGATATAATAATTTTTAATCAGCAGGGGGATATCAAGGAGGTTGTTTCCATGGGGGATTATTCTTCAGGAAAGAATTTTTACTATAGAATCACTGATGCCCTCTACCATACAGTGATGATTACTTCAGAGATTCTGGTTTTTCATGAAAGTACAAATGGTCCATTTGTTAGGTCTGACACTATTTTTGCACCATGGTCTCCGGAGGAAGATAATCATGCAATGGCCAAAGAATTTATGAATAAATTAGAAAAGCAAACAAAGGAAATTTAACCATATGAATAGTGAGAATTTTTTAACTGAGGAATCTAAATCAAGAATTTATTTTAAACGGGATCGTTGTCGGCTTTGCAATAGCCTCTCTGTTGAATTAGTTATGCCTTTTGTTGCAACTCCAGTAGGGGATCATTATGTTGCTGCTGGTCAACTTGATATAAGTCAAGAAGCCTACTCTTTGGATTTATATTTTTGTAACAGTTGTGGGCAACTGCAGTTACTTGATGTTGTTGATCCCGCATTTATTTATGGAGAGTATTTGTACGAAACATCGACATCAATGGGATTAGTTGAACATTTTCAAAGATATGCTGACGATTTGATAGAAACCATTCATCCGCATCAAGGATCTTTCGCGGTAGATATTGGGTGTAACGATGGATCTTTTTTGAAATATTTAAGGCAAAAAAACCTTTCAGTATTAGGAATTGAACCGGCCAAGGAGATTGCAAAGAAGGTGGAGAGTGCAGGCATTGATGTTCTCAATACTTTCTTTTCCCATGAATTAGCTTGCAAGATCAAGGAAGAACGTGGCGCTGCTACAGTTATTTCTGCAAACAACGTTATGGCTAATGTTGAGGATTTAGGTGGCTTTGCCAAAGGGATCCGCGAGCTGCTTTCCCCCGACGGTATTTTTACTTTTGAATCCGGAAGTTTGGTGGATTTGATCCGTAACTGCGTTATTGATAATATTTATCATGAACATCTCTGCTATTTTAGATTAAACCCACTTGTGAAGTATTTTCAAAATCATGGGCTGGAAGTTGTCGATATTCAACACTCTCCAACTAAGGGAGGATCTTTAAGAGGTACTATCCAACACAAAGGAACGTCCAGAAATATTTCTCCTGCCGTTCTTGATCGTATGAGTTGGGAGACAAGTCTTGGATTTGATCAAGCAGAAACGTATAAAGAATTTGCTTCGAGAATGGAGGGTATTAGGAAACAATTACTCAGCTTGCTTAATGATCTAAAAAAGAATGGCAAAACAATCTCTGGATATGGGGCTTCAGTGGGAGTCACGACTTTACTTTATTACTATGGAGTAGGTCAGATGTTGGATGTTTTGTACGATGACAATCCAATAAAACAAGGTTTACATAGTCCCGGATACCACATTCCGGTGAATCCATCTCCTGATATATATAAGAATAAACCAGATTATATTTTAATCTTTGCTTGGCGATATGCTGTTCCGATTATGAAAAAGCATGCACAGTATTTGGCAAACGGTGGGCATTTTATCGTACCTTTGCCAGGGATAGAGGTGATTTGATAACTAATATTCCCGATACAAACAAACAGCATTCTATCGATGGTATGAATAAGATTTCATGGTGGCGAACATCCTTTGGTGTGGATGAAACGGAAAGCCTCAAAAAAGCTGTTATCAATGAAAACATTGGCGAAGGTCTGCTGACAAGGCAATTGGAGGAACAAATTGCAAAAAGTTTGGATGTTCCTTTTGTAGTCATGACAACAAGCGGAAGCGTAGCGTTGCTATTATCGCTTATGGCCTTGGGAATAGGCCGTGATAATGAGGTTATCCTTCCTAATCGTACTTGGATTGCGACAGCACATGCAGTATTAATGACGGGTGCAAAAGTTGTACTGGTAGATGTTCTGCCTGATATCCCCGTAATGGATGTATCCAAAATCAGAGAAAAAATAACATCACGGACAAAGGCAATTATACCAGTCCATTTAAATGGTCGATCAGTTGATATGTCAGAAGTTTATAAAATTGCAAATGAATACGGATTATTTGTTGTTGAGGATGCAGCTCAGGCTCTGTTTTCAAAAAATTCTATGGGATACATCGGCACTCATTCTGAAGCAGGTTGTTTCTCATTGTCTTTGGCTAAGATTATCTCAACCGGGCAAGGTGGCTTTATCGTAACAAGAAGTGAAGAGATATACCAACGTTTGAAACTTACCAGAACTCATGGTGTTAGTGATGTTATCAATTCTTCTTATACTCATATGGGATTTAATTTCAAGTTTACAGATTTACAGGCTGCGGTAGGGCTAGTGCAGCTTGCTCGTGTGCCGAAAAGAATTTCCCACCTCAAAGAGGTATACGAACAGTACAGTTCTGAAATCAAGAAATTCTCGTTTCTTGATTTGATACCGATTGACATTTCTTGCGGAGAGGTACCCCTGTATGTAGATGTATTGTGCAATAAACGTGAAAGTCTAATTAGTTTTCTTGCTTCGAAAGGGATTCAAACACGACCAGCTTACCCTAATTTGAATTCAGCATCTTATCTTGGGATAGATGGAGATTTTCCAAATTCTAGGACGTTTGAAACGCAGGGCCTGTTTTTGCCGTGCGGTCCCGAACAGTCATTTGCAAATGTTGAAAGCGTTATAGAAATGTTAAGATTATTTGGGAAATAACCGACATAGAGACTGAAGATTAGTTGATATAGAAATTTCATTGTTTTAATTAAAAAACAGAAGTTAAGAGAAGGGGTGCAAGGATATGGCAAAAATAACATTTATATCATTTTATAACGACTTCTCGGTTGGCGTGAATGTTTTGTCAAGGGTTCTAATCGAAGCTGGGCATAAAGTATCGACAATCTTTTTTAAACTGCCATGTCAAAAGGAAATCGAGTGGTTTAAAGAAGAACCGGGTTGCATGGAAACGTTTAGTCCTTACGGAGATATTGTGGGTTCAAATTCAGATGTTAACAAAGCAAGCACTCGTGACATAAAGATACTGCTTGATTTGATTCTTGAATTAAAGACTGACATTCTTTGTATCAGCTCAAGGAGCCCGGATCGTGATATTGCCCTGCTAGTCCTGCCTCAAATCAGAGAAATATTTAAAGGGATAATTCTTGCGGGAGGATATGGTCCTACTTTCGATCCGGAGACATATTCGGATCTTGTAGATTATGTATATAGAGGTGAAGCAGAAAACAAAATAGTGGAACTTATTTCTCTTATTGAATGCGGTAAGTCAATAGAAGATTTTGATAACATCAGTTACAAAAAAAATGGGGAATTGGTAGTTAATAAATTTGGGGAACCGGAAGAGATGCCATTGAGGGAGCAGCTCATCAATAAAGATTCGTTCTATATTGATTATGATAAGCTATATACATACGAGAACAGGCATGAACTGATAAGGTATCCTTACTCTTATAGCATTTTCTTTGGAAGAGGTTGTATTAATACCTGCTCTTATTGCTCCGCAGGCAATTGGCGTAATTTATATAAAAAAGAGGGGTTTCGCATTCCGTACAGGAGAAATCGTCAGATAGAGAGTGTTATTAATGAACTAATAAAAGCAAAGAATTCGGGAATTATTTTTGTTAATTTCAGGGATGAGTATTTAACTGCTAAATTTGAGGTTTTAAAACAATTTTTTCATATGTATGAGAATGAAGTAAATATCCCATTTTGGGCATACTTGGTACCCAAACACGTCGTTAATGATCCGGAAATATTAAGAATAGCGGTCGATGCCGGATTTATTGATACTGTAGTAGGCTTTCAATCCGGAAGCGATTACATAAACCGTACCTTCTTCACAAGACCTCTGCCTAATAAATATCATGTAGAATATGCCCATCTTCTTGCGAAGTATAAGATAAATGTGAAATATGATCTTATTACATTTAATCCTGCGGAGACGGATGAGCATGTAAAGGAAACATTTAAGCTTATTCAGGCATTGCCCAAAGAACGAGCCTACCTTAGTTGTGCCAGGCTTTTTTTCCTTCCTGGAACTCCTGCCAGTAAATTGTTTGCAAAGTTTAAAAATACTCCAGGTGATTTTGAACGTTATTATAGGAATACTCTCCTTTATTTAATATGTTTCGTAATGTCAGAGAATGAGTTTGGCAAAATATTGAATAATCAGAAAATGATTTCATCCTGGCAGAATTTATTAGCATTTTATAAGGATTATCTCGAAAAGCGAGGTATAGCGTTTCCAATTGGAACGCATGATGTCCCAGGTTCGATAACTACTCATCGCTATCAAAGAATGTTAAAGAAGTATAATTATCCTGAAATCATTGTGTGGGGAAATGGTGAATATTATAAAGAGATGGTGCATATATTTAAGGGAGAAAGCATCCGTTATCATATTGATGACGAAGTTAATGGTAATGGAATTGAAACGGACATATCTCCGCCTGAAGTGCTTTCCGGGATAAAGGAGCAAATTCCGGTCTTCATATGCAGTTCTAGAAAACAGGAAATAAATACAAAAATAATGAATGAATATTCAAACTTTCCAGGAAAGATAATAGTTTAGGATAGGCTTTTTATTAACAAACCTGTGGAGGATTGTGTGTAGAAGGCTTGGAGATAGTGGGTAGGTTATTGATTATGTATATTGTGAAAAGAGAGGTGGCAAGTGAGGAAGATTAATAAATTCATGTTTGTAGTGCCAAACACTCGCTGGTTTGGTAAAAGATGCTGGCTTTGGTTTACTCCTTCAGTCTGTTTGCTTACTCCTATAATCAGAAACTATGGTTTAGAAGTAGAGGTGGTAGAAGCCAATATTGATAATTTGTCCCCGGAACGGGTAAAAGAGAGAATAAAATCATTTGAGCCGGATATTGTTGGCCTTACAAATTTGTCAATAGAATATTGGCGGCAGGCTCATCTGACAGCCAAACTGGCTAAAGAGGTGGATAGTAAAATAATTACTGTATTTGGTGGGGTGCATCCAACTATTATGCCACAAAGGGTACTTGAAGATTCAAATATTGATTATGTTGTTTTGTCTGAAGGCGAAGAACGCTTGATAACATTCCTGGATATTTTGCAAAGTAAGCATCCCGATTTTTCCTCGATGAATGGGATTGGTTATAGAGTGAATGGAAGGGCTATAATTCATGATCCAATTGGACAGATAAATGACTTGGATGCATATCCGTTTCCAGATTATAGCTTATTTAATTGGGGAAAAATACTAGAGTTTAAACAATCGGCTGGAGGTGGTGTTAGTACACGGCGCAGTCCGGCCGGGGTAGTAATGACTTCCCGGGGTTGTCCTTTTAAGTGTTGTTTTTGTGCAGGTTGGATTGTTTCGGGAAGGGCAATAAGGTATCGAAGTGCTGAAAATGTTCTTAAAGAGATTGATTTGCTGGTTTGCGACTATGGAATCAAAGAGCTTGTTTTTCATGATGATGAGATGTATGGAGACAGAGATAGAGCTATAACCATTATTGAGGGAATTAAAAACCGCAAATATGATCTGGTTTGGAAGAATACGAATGTGGCTTCCTGGAGGATGGATTATGAACTCCTGAAACTTATGAAGGAAAGTGGGTGTTATCAGATAACAATTTCACCGGAGTCAGGTAGTGAAAGGGTTTTAAAAGAAATTATTCACAAACCAGCAAGGAATGATCAGGTAAGAAAAGTTGCAAAGTGGTGTAAGGAATTGGATTTTGAATTGCAAGCTGATTTTGTCATTGGGTTTCCTGGAGAGACTTGGGATGAGATACGAGAAACAACAAATTTTGCAGAGGAATTAAATGCTGATTCTATTAAGTTTGCGGTAGCAACCCCATTTCCCGGTACCGAATTGTGTAACATTGCCATGGAACGTGGTTTTCTGCCAAAGGACTATGATTTCTACCGGGATGATGCCTTGGGCTTTGCTAACCCTGTAATAGAAACTGATGAATTTACTGTGAATGAATTACGAATGATAAGGTGTCTTGAGTGGGATAGAATCAATTTCAAGACGGAAGAGAAGGCAAAACGATGGGGGAGGATTAACTTTATGACTTTGGAACAGATTGAGGAATTCCGAAAAGAGACCAGGAGGAATGTTGGGGTGTATTTTGTAGGGCAAACTGAAAATGGATGAGAATGTCAAGGACAAGTCTTTATTATGGAAAAGCTTATGCAAGGGATGTGAGATGGGTGCCGAGCTAAAATCCTTTGTCAAATCTCAGATATTGGAAATCAATAAAGGAGGGTTGCCTGTACTTGCCAGGAAACTAAGACGCATGATAAGAGAAGTGATTTCAGTGATTGTTGCGCCTGCAATACTTCTGTTTTTATTTATTCTTCGACCCTTTATTTTGATCCGAGTTGGTTCGCTTCGTACAGATTGCATCGGCCATCTCGCCTTGAATTACGATTTGTATCTTTGTGAACGTGATGCCGGATTGCATCCATCTTGCTCGTTTGACATATTCTTTCCTAATAAAATTCCTGTATGTAATGAGCAATTAGTAAGAATGTGGAAGCGAAGACTGCCAATACATCGTTCTTTCTACTATGTATACAGAGCAATAAATTTATGTTCAGGCTTTGAGCAACATTTGATTGATACCAGTTCAAGGGATAGATACGGAATATTACATGGTAGCAAATTACAGCTTTCCTTTACCAGAGAAGAAGCAGAAACAGGAAATAGTGCGTTGGTTGAGATGGGGTTGGTTGACATAGATTATGTATGCATTAATGCAAGAGATAAAACATATAAGGAAACAACTACACCAAAGGTTGACTGGTCATATCACGACTACAATAATATGGATATTAATACCTATATTCCCGCCATCGAAAGCATGGTAGACATTGGATATAGTGTAGTAAGAATGGGATCAATAGTGAAAGAAAGATGCAATATATCTCATCCAAAATTTATCGATTATGCGACAAACGGAATGAGGAGCGGTTTCCTGGATATTTATCTTCCTTCCAAATGTTGCTTTTTTATCAGCAATGGAACAGGGATTGATTCCGTTTCTAGAATCTTACGTAAACCAATACTCTATGTTAACGTTGTTCCCCTTGAATATGTTTTTGCAGATGACCCGCAGGATTTGTTTATTCCGAAGAAATTATGGATGCGTAGCGAACGTCGTTTCATGACCTTCCAAGAAATTCTTGAGTCAGGAGTAGGAAGATTTCTACATACTCATCTCTATGAGGAGAATAATTTGGAGATAGTTTATAATACACCGGAAGAAATAGAAGCCGCAACGAGGGAAATGCATATGCGGCTGAAAGGGTCATGGAAAACAACTGAGGAAGATGATGAGCTTCAAAAAAGGTTCTGGTTGCTATTCAAACCGAGCTTCATAAATAGGAACTTTCGTTCTAATATTGGTACGGAATTTTTGCGCCAGAATCGAGATTTGCTTGATTAGTACTTGTTCTGAGATACCATTTTAAGGTTTGAGTGTAATGAATACATTTTTTTATCTAAAAGACATTTAATGAAATCCTGATCTTCATTATGGAAAGTGCCTTACTAATGATTATGAGTGGGGTAATTTAGAATACTTGCATATTTTCAATAGTTTCTGTTATAGACGCCAGTAAGCCTATCACCATTCATAATTTATCAAAATGTTCCGAACAACAAAATCTCAACTCATTAAACCACAGTATGAAGTATCAGTGAAAGAGTTGTTTTTTTGCTTTATAATTCTTTGTCTGGCTTCATATCTACTTGCACCGAGATTTTGGGAACCGGGTGCAGAAAGTTTCAAGAACTGGGCAAGTGCACAGGTTTTCAGGCAGACCTGGGGTTTTCCCGTGCTTCATCACGGACCTCTTTATAATATATATTTACAATTCTTTCTATTCTTTGACTATCCCCTGTCGATACAGCTTGAGCATTTTGTCACACACCTATTTGCTTATATATCTATATATCTGTTGATACGCAGATTCCTTCCCGGTACACCTGCGTTACTCCTCATCTGTGCGTGGTTACCTTTACTTTGGACAGTTCAAGGTGGTGCGAGAGTTGCCGGTATAGGTTTTCTTGCTTTGTATTTCTGGGCAGACAGGCAATCTGCGCTAAACAAAGGCTACTTTCCCGCTTCACTGGGAGCGGCCGCCTTCTTTGATAGTGCTTATATTCCGTTCCTACTGGGGCATATAATAGGTACGGTACTAGAAAGACGTGCTAAAAGAGAGCCCATTGCTTCTCTATCATGTTTTTGGAGGCAAGGGAGGATCACCCCTATTATTGTTAAAGCGGTGATAATATTGATCGTAATATTGACGATGTTCTTTCAATCAAAGCGGTCGGATCATAATCCTCTTTTGATAGATTATCCCTGGGCTCCATTTCCTCAGGATGGGGCTATAACAATATCCTGCCTGCAGTATGGAAATTGGAACTATGTAACTCGTAACGTACCAGAGTCCGAATGGATTCATAAGGATTGGTATTTCACTCATGAAGACGCCTTTGGTGGTGCCTCAAGTATTCCAGAAGCTATCTTCAATAATCCAAAGGTATTTTTCAGCCATATCCTGGATAATGTGACTGGCATTATCAAGATTCCTCTTGACTATATTTCTGGTTTCCATTTTCGCTTTTGTTTTGGCGGGGTTGGTTTAAGCGGGGTGTTTTTGTCGTGGTTATTGTTGCCCATAGGTTTCTATGGGATTTATAAATATTTTAAGGTTCGTAATTTACTTGCACATTTGTATTCAATAGGTTTTGGGACCGGTGCTATAGTTGGTGTTCTCTTATTGACTAATCCTTCAGAACGGTACGTGATGGTTCTGTTTCCGGTTGGCTTCCTGATGACTATACAGATTGCCACAAACTTTCCATCTCTCATAAGACACATTTATAATTGGATATTAAGTCGATCCAATAACAAATCTGTGATAGATGTATCTTCCAGAGGCCATAACATTATTTATTTTATTGGCGTATTAATGGTTTTATCAGGATTCCTTGTTAATAGATGGAGTGTAGGTGTTTTAGCTCCTCATATAATGTTAAAAACCTCATCACAACTAATGATCTGGATTATTGATATTATTTTAATTGGTGGGGGAACATTCATGGTTATCAAACGTGACTTTGTTCTCTCCATTATTAAATACCGGAATGATTCTTCATGTACGACAACACAATCCTGGATGACAACAATCATAGTCCTGGTTATGGCTGGGTGTATCTTTTTTTCGTTGCATAATAGATACGGCAAGGATGCGGGCGTTAGGAATTTGTCGGTTAATCCTTTTTCATTATCAGGAAAAATGTCAAACGTTCGTCATGAACTCCTATCAAGTGTAGATAAGACAACAAGGGTGCTTGCCCATGAAGAACCGTGGATCAAATCTTTTACTGATGTTGACCTGGACAATGTCTTTCACCCATTGTACCTTCCACCATTTAAGGATGCGTCTGGAGATACGGAGAGGTTCTTAAAGAGTCTGGATGTAATCTGGGTTAGCAACGGTTTTGCTGCAAAAAGGCCTTCTACTGCAACTCAAATATACTTGCGTTATCTTCTGCATGTTGAACCATTTCTGAAAAAAGCACTAAAAAATGGTTGGACAGTGCAAGATGTTGAGGGATTTGGAAAGATTTATAAACGATCAACTTCTGATTAAATTGAAATTATATGACTAATCATTATATTTCTTTTGCTTTTTTGCAAGTCAAAACGTAAAGGCAATTCTTATAAAGTGGGGAATTGTCATCATCATTTCTCAGAGGTTTTTATGTCTTATTTATAAAGGTGTTTATAGTTTTGAGAATATTTTCCTTGCCGGTTAATTTAAATAGAAAAAATTGGAAGTAGCTATTATATTAGGTCCAATTTATGAAGATTATATACAATCAAGGGAGTTAATCTAATGGCTAAAGTTACTTTTATACAGAATGTATGGTTTGAGTATATAGGAATTGCGTCTATTTCAGCATTTCTAAAGGCTCATGGACACGAGACTGACATAGTATTGGGTGATACTGACGATGTCATTAAGAAAATAAAGGAATCCCCAACAGACTTAATAGGGTTTCCTTGTATGACAATACATCACGAATGGGTAATTGAATGTGCAACTAAATTAAAAGAGAGCGGTGTGGTTGTGCCTATTATTGTGGGCGGCCCTCATCCGACATTTTTTCCTGAGATGATTGAGCATCCAAGTGTTGATATAATCTGCAGAGGTGAAGGTGAACTGCCAATGAAAGGGCTTGCTGATGCTTTAAGCTCAGATAATAGTATAAATAAAATAAAGAATTTTTGGGTCAAGGAAAATGGCAAAATATACAAGAATGAGCTTGGGAACCTCGTTGAAGATATTGATTCATTGCCTGATCCTGATAGAGATTTATATAGAAAAAACAAATATTTCAGAAATGAAGAATATGCACAGGTATTAGTTTCAAGGGGATGTCCCTATCAATGTAGCTTTTGCTTCAATATTCAGTTTAATAAACTTCACAAGGGTCACGGTAAGACTGTTCGGTATAGGTCTGCTGATAGAGTAATAAAAGAAATAAAGGAAATAAAAGATAAACATGGCGTTGGTTATATACAATTTATTGACAGTACTTTTAATCTCAACAAAAGATGGTTTCTTGAATTCTTTGAAAAATACAAGGACGAACTCGATATTCCTTTCACTTGTAATATAAGGGCAAATTTGTGTGACGAAAGGACAGCTAAAGCCTTAGCTGATACTGGTAATTGTGTATCAGTTAGATTTGGGGTAGAATCAGGAAATCCCCGTGTAAGAAACGAGATATTGAAAAAGAACATATCAGACGAGCAGCTTATAGAAGCAAGAAGAATGTACAAAAAATATAATATTCCAGTAATAACATACAACATGTTTTGCGTACCTACAGAAACCATTGGTGAGGCATGGGATACAATATATTTAAACATTAAAATGCAGGTGGATTCTCTTAGTTGTTATATTTTCCAGATATTGCCAGGTTTGGAAATATCCAGGTTTGCCCTGGATAATGGGTTAGTTAGCGAGGAAGTATACAATGCACACGGAAGGGGTTTGTACGGGATGAACAGAAGTGTATTGAAGCAAAAGGACATTGATGAAGTTACAAATCTACATCATTTTTCTGTTATTGCTGTTAAATATCCCTGGACGATTCCTTTAGTAAGAGTACTAATCAAATTTCCACCTAGCAGAATATTTGATATGATTTTCAGCATATCGCAGGGAATCGAATGGTTGATATGGTCAAGGATGGGGCTGATAAGGATGTTAAAGCACGCAATAAAAAATTATAGTAAGTTTTCATGAGGAAACATTTCTTGAAAGTCTCCGCAGATAAATGTACCGGGCGAAAACAGTCACATAATTACTTCCAATTTAATGATATATAGTACGAAGAGTTCGACTATGCGGAATTTTACTAATAAAACAAGGATAATAACATGGTAAAAGATAAAAAAATATTGATAACTGGAGGCTTGGGGTTTGTTGGTTTTAATGCAGTACTGCATTTTTCTAAAAACAACCGTGTCTGTGTAATAGATGATTGTAGCAGGGTTGGGGTTGATCACAATGTTGAGCAGTTGGAAGAACTAAAAATAGAATTTCATTGTCTAGATATTAGCCATTCTAAAGAGTTAAGAGAAATTTACTATGCTTTTCAACCGGATATAGTTGTTCATATGGCCGCACAGGTTGCCGTGACATTATCAATAAGCAATCCAGTCCGTGATTATAATAGTAATATTCAGGGATCTTTTAATCTTCTCGAGTTGGCACGTACGAGTAACAAGAAGCCGATATTGTTATATGCGTCGACTAATAAGGTATACGGCAGCAGTTCTCAAGATATTATAATGAAGGAAGGACGTTACTCAACGAGTAATGATATGTGTTACTCGGAGGAAGTGCAACTGTCCTTTGAAACTCCTTATGGCTGTTCTAAGGGAGCGGCTGATCAGTATTTTGTTGACTATGCACGAACCTATGGTATTCCTTCCGTTGTTTTCCGGCAATCTTGTATTTATGGTCCTCATCAGTATGGTATGGAAGATCAGGGATGGGTAGCATGGTTTGCAATCTGTTCAGCTTTCTCTGAGGCGATAACAATATTTGGAGATGGTAATCAGGTTCGTGATGTGCTCTATATAGATGATTTAATCAACTTGTATGAGAAGGCTATTCTAAATATTGATTCGATTAAAGGAGAAGTTTTTAATATTGGGGGAGGACCTTCAAAGACGCTTTCACTTAATGAGCTTGTTGCTATCTTAAGTAAGAAGACAGGTAAGCCTTTAGAGGTTTCCTATGCCGATTGGCGTTTAGGTGATCAAAAGGTCTATGTGTCTGATGTCGGAAAGGTTGAAAGGTTGTTAGGGTGGAGACCTCAGACCAATCCTGTAGATGGTGTAGAGAAATTATTAGATTGGATTAGCAAAGAACGCGAAACAATTGATTATGTTAAACAGAAACAGCTTGAAGGTAATCAACTATGTGATGTGTCAATTGTCCTTCCTGCCAGAAACGAAGAAGCTTGCATTCCTTTTGTATTAGACGAGCTGGATAAGGTAATCCGGAGCTCTTCATACAGTATTGAAGTTATTGTTGTAAATGATCGTTCAACGGATAAAACTGCTGATATTGCGAGGCAATATTCGTTTGTGAAGTTAATAGAGAACAAGCATAATCAAGGTAAGGGAGGGGCCTTGCGTACGGGATTCGCTGAGACAAGAGGTACTTACATTGTTATGATGGATGCAGATTTTTCTCATAGGGCCTATGATCTTCCAGATATGGTAGATACTGTAAGAAGGTGCAATGGATTAGTGATTGCTTCCAGGGTTACAGGTGATAGTGAAGAGTATAATAAATTGAGGGCCTTTGGAAATTACTTTCTTACATGGGTTTTTGGCTTTTTGCATGGTCGTTATCTGTCTGATGCGTTAAACGGGTTTAAGGTGTTTCATCGTGACGTTTATTTTGAATTTGAATATACCTCAAATGCTTATGAAATTGAGATAGAATTATTAGTCAATACTCTTCGGTTAAAGCGTAAAATACTTGAGATACCATCCGGAGAGCGAGAACGTCTTGCAGGAAAAATGAAGTCGTCTGTAATTGAGCATGGAACACTTTTCTTCTGGAGATCAATATTTGAATATTTCCGTAACCCAAAGCGAAAAGATGTTAACTAGAAAGTTGATATGAGCATGCCAATAACTATTATTTACGATATCCTCTGTCCTGTAGATATAGGACAGAGAATGCTACTGTTGTATTATCTAAAGAGGATCGAAAAATAACTATGATAACACTAGTGCGTGTGCCCAATGTGTTTGCGGCAGGTGCCCTGACATTAAGCGCTACACCTCCGATATTTCTGGCGTATCTGGCTGCAAGCTTGAGAAGGAATGGGTATGAAGTAAGGGTTGTTGATTCTGTTGGAGAGGCAATTGAGCGGGTATATTATTTGGGCAGGAAGAATTTGTATGCGAATGGTTTAAGAATAGAAGAAATTTTAGAGGTCATACCAGAAGGATCAAGATATATTGGTGTCTCTTTTCCTTTTTCACATGAATGGCCATTGGCAAAAGAAGTGTGTTTTTCGATAAAAAAAAGTTTTCCAGATTCTGTTTTAATTGCCGGTGGAGAGCATGCTACTGCCATGTCTGAGTTCTGCTTGACGAGTTGCAAGGCTATCGATTATATAATTTTGGGTGAGGGGGAAGAGGCGATAGTAGGACTCATAGACGTTCTTGAAAAAGATTGCTCTCCAGATGAAGTGGCAGGGATTGCTTATATAGGCAAAAGTGGAGAGGCTGTCTTTACTGAGAACAGGAGTCGGATTCTTGAGATTGATGATATTCCAGAGCCGGCTTGGGATTTAATTCCAATAGAAACTTATCTTTCTGGTGGGTATAGTTTTGGTGTAAATATTGGCCGGACTATGCCAATTATTGCTACGAGAGGATGTCCTTTTCGATGTACGTTTTGCTCAAATCCATTCATGTGGGAGACAAGATGGCTGGCACGTAAAGTAGTCAAGGTTGTTGATGAAATGGAAAAGTATATAAGGGAATATAATGCGGAAAACTTTGATTTTTACGATCTGACATTTATAGTGCGAAAGAGTTGGATTGTTGAGTTCTGCCATTTATTGCTTGATAGAAAATTGAATATTACCTGGCAGCTTCCCAGTGGAACGAGATCTGAGGCATTAGATGCTGAAGTAACAGGGCTTTTATACGAATCCGGTTGTAGGAATCTGAGTTATGCGCCAGAAAGTGGTTCGCCTAAAACTCTTCAGCGAATTAAAAAGAAAATGGATCTTGATATTATGCTTGAATCAATGAAATCTTCTATTTCCAACAAAATTAATATTAAGGCAAATATTATTATTGGATTTCCAGGTGAAAGATTAGGAAATATACTTGAGACATATAAATTTATTGTCAGAATGGCAATGGTGGGAGTTGATGATGCCTGTGTATGGACTTTTTCTGCTTATCCGGGAAGTGAAATATTTGATAATTTAGAAAGAGAAAATAAACTACCAGAATTTACGGATGATTATTTTTCATCTCTATTGAGTTATTCAGACTTGAAGAATGTAATCTCCTGGAATGAAAATATTTCCAGCTGGCAATTGAAATATCTACGGTTGTTTGGATTAATCCTGTTTTATTTTGTAAGTTATTTGTTAAGGCCACTTCGGTTTATCAGAAATATTCGTAACGTTATCAGGCATAAGCCTCAATCGCGATTGGAGATGATTGTGGAGAAAGCCCTTTTCCGCCACAAAAAAAGTCCAATAAAACAGGATGTTGGGACTGTAAGCAATTCGGAAGTTAAATAAAGTATAAGGAATGAAAACATGCAACATCTTGATAAATCTCCATGGCATGAATGATTAATTGTTCAAACTTCTGTTTTTTTGATCATCAGTTTCAGTGTTTAATTAAGTAAATTTTAGCTTTTATCTAAAGAATAGAATTAGTGAAGCAGGATTGGGACGAGTTTTGGGGTGAATTGGAAGGGGAAGAGAATCTCTTTAGGAAATTCTTAAGTTTCTACAGAATTCAAATTATTGCAAGAGCAGTTAATTATTACATTAATAAATACTTCGAACCCGAAGGAGTTTTTGTTGAGTGTGGTGCGGGAAAGACCGAAACTACAATGAAAACAAGAAAGCTGAACAGAAAATTTGTTGCCTTGGACTTCTCAGGATCTGTTTTGAAGATGGCAATTACTAATCGTAAAATTGACTGTTGTGTAAATGCAGATATGTTCTCACTGCCTTTTAAAGACAATTCAGTGGATGGGATATGGAATGTTGGCGTCATGGAGCACTTTACAGCGAATCATATAGATAAAATTCTCAAAGAGTTCAGGCGTGTCATCAAGAATGACGGTTGCATTCTTTTGTTTTGGCCAATGGCATACGCACCCTATGAAATTTTTATCAATATTATTGAATTCATGGTAAATAGGTTCTCAAAAGAGCATTTTCAGATCTATCCAGATGAGATATCCAGGCTGAGGTCAAGAATGCAGGGCAGGGAAATATTAGCTAAAAACAACTTTAAGAGTCCAAAAGCTTATTTTAATTTTCGAGATGCTTTCAGCTTTTGCGTAGTAATTGGAACTAAATAAACCTCTAAGATAATTATTGCTCTCCAATGTATACTAATTGATATTTCTTTTTCTTCCTGGGATTTCCAGGGATTTTTTGCCATAAAAACTGTAGTCATTAGCATGGATGACTCAGAGAAGCAAAAGGTAAAAAACTTACAATAATGAATACTTATACTCTTATCACGGTACTGTTTAAGAAGTTTCCTTTAAAAACAATATTAAACATTTCAGTGTTTATGGCAGCTGGATTGTTAGAGATGCTTAGTGCGTTTGCGCTGGTTCCGATTATAGAAGTGTTACTTGGCTCTGACCTGGGAAATATAAGCAAAATTACAGAAAAGTGGATAGCATTAATGGGATTATTTAATATATTACCTACCAAGCTTAACTTTGTGATTGTTTTGTTGTCTTCTATCTTTGTAGCCAGCGCCTTAGTGATTTATGCAAAATATTTGACATTGAGAACTAAATATGCAATTGAAAAGGAGCTGATAAAAGAGGCTCTCAGCTCTTTTTTTAATGCTTCCTGGTCATTCTTTACTGGTGAGAAAAAGGGGACGCTGATAAATACTTTTAATCGTGAGATGCTGACAGTCGGAAACTCTCTAACTACAATCGGAGATTTGTTCTCGGGTGCTATCCGCTTAATCTTCTATGCCATCGTGCCATTTTATATCTCATGGAATGCAACTTCAGTTGCGATTGGTTTGGGGCTCATTTTTACTTTACCGTTTATGATGTTGAGTAGAGTAAGTTACAGGCTGGGACAAAAAAATACTTCTACATCAAATAGATTCAATCAAAATATTCAAGAGAGTTTTGATGCAGCCAAGGTTATATTAGGTTACGGCAATCAACACAAAAATATAATTCAGACTGAAGAATCTTTTGATGATCATTGTAAAGTAACAGTAAAATCACAGATGATTCCGTTTATCACCACAAAAGGCCTTGAGCCCTTTGCATGGGTTTCTATTATATTTACGATCTACTATTCGATTACATATTTGAATATTCCGATTGCAGAGGTAGGAGTAATAGTTTATGCATTGTTTAGGATTTTTCCGTTAATTGCACAAATTAGCAGAGGTAGAAATACATTAAGCAACTTTGTTCCGAGTTATGAGCAGATAGATTTCCTCATTAAAAGGGCAAAGCAAAATGTTCAGAGAACGGGGGAACTTTTGTTCAAGCAATTCAACGATTCGATAGTATTTAATAGGATTCATTTTGCATATGAAAACCGGGTTCAGGCCTTAAAGAATATTAATGTCGTTATCAAGAAGGGCAATATGACTGCATTTGTCGGAGAATCGGGAGCAGGGAAGTCTACCCTGATAGATCTTTTGGTAGGTTTTTACGAGCCATGTGAGGGTGCGATCACCATTGATGGGACACCGTTATTTGAATATGATATAGGGTCTTTCAGGCATAGGATAGGTTTTGTGCCCCAGGATAGTATTCTGTTTAATACAACAATACGTAACAACCTTCTATGGAGTTATGATAGGGCAACTGAGAATGATTTGATTGAATCATGCATGCTCGCAAACGCCCATGATTTCATAATGAAGTTGCCTTGTGGATATGATACGCTGGTGGGCGACCGTGGAGTCAGATTATCAGGTGGACAGAGACAGCGAATTGCACTTGCAAGAGCGATGTTAAGAAAGCCGGAATTGCTGATTTTAGATGAAGCTACAAGTTCCCTGGACAGCCAATCTGAACTTCTTATACAAGAAGCAATTGAAAAGATTGTTCAACAAACAACTATAGTCGTTATTGCTCACCGTTTATCAACAATTACCAAATCTGACTGGATATATGTACTAGAGGATGGATACTTAAAGGAAGAGGGTTCATATTTGGAGTTGATTAACAAGGGGGGGGCTTTTTATCAAATGGCAGGGCTTCAGAGTCTTGTTGTTTGAGATACGAAGGGAAGAAATAAGGAGTATTGGTCGCAGATGTTATTTTAATAGCAGTCATCTTGATGAGGAACTGAGGAAATTCTCTGATAAGGTTTCTGCTTATTTATAATCTCTTTGAATATATAGGTGGGATTGATATTGGACAGTGAAAAAGTATGAAAATGAGTATAAAATATTTTGATGCCGGTTCTGTATGAAAAAAGATTTAAGGTTTTGTTTGATTGGGCGTGGTTCAATTGGAACCAGACATATAAAAAACCTTAAAACCCTTTCTTATAATAATATAATTGCTTATTCAGAAGATTATAACAAAAATAAGGATGTTGAGTTTGAGAACAAATACAATATTAAAACTGTTCATGATTTAGATAAGGTAAAGTTGTTTGAGCCGGATGCCTTGATTATTGCAAATCCAACAGCAAAGCATTTGAAATTTGCAAAAATAGCAACAGAGATAAACAGTCACATCTTTATGGAGAAGCCCCTTTCTCATAGTCTAGAAGGAGTTCACGAGTTAGAAATAACGCTATCTCGTAAAAATCTGACTTTCTTTCTTGCAAACAACCTTAGATATCATCCGGCATTATGCAAAATAAAAGAACTAATTGATGCTGGAGGATTAGGTAACATTTATTTTGCGAGAATAATGGCAGGACGATATCTTCCTGATTGGCATAATTGGGAGGACTACAGAAATAGTTATAGTGCCAGAAAAGAGTTGGGAGGAGGTGTGGTTCTAACGCTCCAGCATGAGATTGATTATGCATACCTGTTGTTTGGGAGATTTAGAAGGATTAAATCATGTGTCAGAAAAATAAGTGATTTAGATATAGATGTTGAAGACATAGCTTTAATTATTATCGAGACTGAAACTGGTCATTTGCTGGAGATACATTTAGATTATTTACAGAGGCCGCCAAAGAGGACTATACATATACAGGGGACTGAGGGTTCAATTGAATATCAGTTTGGTGACAAAGATTTAAAATATTATGATTTTAACGAGCAAGTACTTAAAGATATCGTTGATCTTGAAGATTATGATGCAAACCAAATGTATATAGATGAGATGGAGTATTTTGTAGAATCCATTAATGATGACAAAAAACATATGAGTAATTTAGAAGATGCTAAATATGTATTGAAAGCCTGTATGGATATAAAAATGGAATCAATATAATGCGTATTTTGTGTACTATTTGTGCCCGTGAGGGGTCAAAGGGAGTGCCAAATAAGAATATTCGAGAGCTACTGGATAAGCCTCTTATCGCGTATACAATAGAACACGCTTTGGATTGCAGTTTGATTGAAAGGGTAGTGGTTTCTACAGACTCAGAGATTATTGCCAACATAGCCAAACAATACGGAGCAGAGGTTCCTTTTCTTAGGCCTTCAGATTTGGCTACAGATTGTGCGCCAAAACTTCCAGTTGTCCAACATGCAGTTGAATATTGCATTAAAAATATGGATTTTGAACCGGATTATGTTGTTGATTTAGATCCAACTTCCCCGCTAAGAACAATTAAAGATATAGAAAATTGTATAAATCTAATAAAAGCAGATTCTAATTGTGACTCTGTTGTCACTGGTTACAGATCAAATAAGAATCCTTATTTTAATATGGTGGAGACAGGTAAAGACGGTTTTGTAAAATTGTGTAAACAGGCAGACATGGAGATTACAAATAGGCAGAGAGCTCCAATCGTATTTGCGATGAATGCCTCGATTTATGTATGGAAAACAGAGATTTTATTAAATCAAAGTAATATTATTTCAGGAAAGGTTAAGTTTGTCGAAATGCCTGAAGAGAGATCAATTGATATTGACAGTGAAATTAACTTTAAGTTAGTCGAATTGATTATAAAGGAAAATATGCTGCGAAATGTATAAAAGAGCAAGGATAGTGAATATGTTATTTTTCTGTTTGAATCCATAGAATGAAATAATGATATTTCCTGATAAATTTCAGTTAGAGAACAAGATAGCAGTAATCACAGGAGGTGCTGGCCTTATTGGTACGGCAATATGCCATGCCCTTTCAGAGGCAGGAGCAAAGGTTTATATTGGCGAGATAGATAGAGGTAGGGCAGAGGATGTTTGTCGTGAAATCAAAGCAAAAGGTTTTCATGCTGAATTTATTGAATTAGATATTACCTCTGAACACTCGATAAAAGATGCTATTTCGAAGGTTATAGAAAAGAATAGCAAAATCGATATATGGATTAACAGCGCTTATCCAAAGACTCCGGACTGGGGGGATAAGCTTGAAGACATTAAATTGGAATCTTTGCGAGAAAATATTGATATGCATATGAATGGATATTTTGTGTGTTGTCAGGGTGTGCTTCGTGAAATGAAAGAAAGGCGGGCCGGTGTTTTAATCAACATAGGTTCACATTATGGTGTTTTAGGGCCGAATTTCAATATATATGAAGGAACAAAAATGACAATGCCTGCCACATATTCTCTCATTAAGGGAGGGATAGTAAATTTTACAAGGTATCTAGCGACATATTATGCTTCTTATAATATAAGGGTCAACGTTGTTTGCCCAGGTGGCGTTTTTGATAATCAGGATCCTGAGTTTGTAGAGAGATACAAAAAACAGACACCACTGGGCAGGATGGCAACACCTGAGGATATAGCAGGTCCTGTATTGTTCCTGTGCTCAGATGCGTCAGCGTATATGACAGGCCAGGTAGTTATTGTGGATGGTGGTTGGTCGGCATGGTAGATAAAGGAGTAGTTAATGCATAATATCCGAGTTATTCCAAGATTAGATATTAAAGGGCCGAATATTGTTAAAGGACTTTGTTTTGACGGCTACAGAGTTATTGGGACGCCAGAAAAGTTTTCAGAAATATATTATAAGGCAGGAGCCGACGAACTTTTTTTCCAGGATGTTGTCGCCAGTCTTTATGAGAGAAGTAATTTATTGGAGATAATAGAAAGTACTGCAAAAAAGATCTTTATTCCTCTAACTGTTTCCGGGGGAGTAAGATCTATTGAAGATGTCAAGGAGATTTTAAGAGCCGGGGCAGACAAGGTTGCCATCAATACTGCTGCAATAAAGAATCCTGACCTGCTCCGTCAGGCATCCAGAATGTTTGGGTCACAGTGTATAGTTTCTTCAATAGAAGCCAAGAGACTTGGCAATGGTAAATATGAAGTTTGGGTAGATTATGGGAGGCAGCCTACAGGAGTGGATGTTCTTGAATGGGCTAAAAGAGTTGTTGATTTAGGTGTAGGAGAGATTTTTTTGTCGTCTGTGGATAAAGATGGGACCGGGGAGGGGTTTGAACTTGATTTAATTCATATGGTTGCATCTTCGGTCTCTATTCCTGTAATTGCCTGTAGTGGGGCTGGGCAAGAAGAAGATTTTGTTCAAGCAGTTAAGATAGGATTGGCCGATGCTGTTTCAGCGGCTTCAGTGTTTCACTATAAATATGCTGAGCTGGTGGATACACTTATTATGTCTTATAATAAGAAAGAATTGAGAATGGGAGAACAAATTGATTCCGGCAACATTGAGTTTATAAGAGAGGGTTACGGCGGTAATAGTGAAATATTTGTGAATCCAGCATCAATTGGAGATGTTAAAAGATTAATGAGAAAAAAAGAAATATTTGTTCGAGTTTAATCGTAGGTAATAAATAGGCTCAACAATGAAAACAGAAAGCTATTGTGAGTAAAAAGGAAATAGTTATTGTTGATTACGGCTTGGGGAACCTTTTTAGTATTCAAAGAGCCATAAATGAAGTTGGAGCGAAATCCCTCATATCATGCAAATCAGAGCAAATTAAATCAGCTGAGAAATTAATACTTCCCGGAGTAGGTGCTTTTGAAGATGGGATGAGAGGACTTTGCGAGAAAGGACTGGTAAATACTATCTGTGAATTTGCAAATTCTGGAAAACCTGTTTTTGGGATTTGTCTTGGGATGCAGTTACTTTTGTCATTTTCTGAAGAACATGGATTGCATAGAGGGCTGGATTTGATTAAAGGCAAGGTTGTGCGTTTTAAAGAACCTGATCCAGGTGGAGAAAAATATAAGGTTCCACAGATAGGATGGAATTCAATTGTGTTGCCTGAGACATTGCATCAAGGAAAAGTGTCAGGTGAAGCAGGAAGAATTAATCCCTGGGAGAATACTATTTTGAAAGACTTAAGTAATAAATCATTTATGTATTTCCTGCATTCATATATAGTTTTTGTGGATAATCCTGAACGATGTCTGGCGGTAACAAGATACGGACTGGATGAATATTGTTCTGTTTTGAAGAAAGATAATATTGTGGGTTGCCAATTCCACCCTGAGCTTAGTGGGGATACGGGATTGGATATCTTGAGAAATTTTGTTTTGCAGTAATAATGTAATCCTTACTGATGAGCTTATATATAAACTAAGGAGGTATAGTGAGGCCGTCTAAATTTGATTTCCTGACTTTGGATGCTCAGTATGAAGAAATCCCTAAAGAAGTAAAGTTCTGTAAGAACTGTGTTGTTTCAAATCAAAGACCAAGGACAGGATTTAACAAAAAGGGTGTTTGCTCTCCTTGTCAGTGGGCATATGAGAAGGACCATGAGATTGATTGGGAGAAAAGGGAAAGAGAGTTGCAGGTTCTTTGTGATAAGTATCGCAGTGGAAATGGAAGTTACGATGTTGTTGTTCCGGGGAGCGGAGGAAAAGATAGCGGGTTTGTGGCTTACCAGCTTAAACATCGATATGGAATGAATCCTCTGTGTGTGACCTGGTCACCTTTTGAATACACTGATATAGGATGGCAAAATCTAAATAGTTTTGTGTCGTCTGGTATGGATAATATTCTTGGCCAACCTAACGGGATTTTACATAGGAAGCTTTCAAAGTTGGCATTTGAGCTAGTTGGTGATGCATGGCAGCCATTTACTTATGGACAAAAGGCATGGGCATGGCATATCGCAATCAGGTTTGGTATCAAGCTTATGATTTATGGTGAAAATGGAGAGCTTGAATACGGAGGTTCTGAAAAATATAAGTATCTTCCTAAGGAGGGTACTGAGGAATGGGAATATGAATATTTTAAAGGGATGTCGGTAGATGCATTTGCGGAGGTTGGTTTAGAGAGAGGGTTGTTCAAAAAAGGTGAAATACTAGAAAATACTTTACAGTGGTATAGGCCCCCTCATCCAGATTTAATAAGAAAATCCGGGGCAGAAATGCACTGGTACTCGTATTACAAAAAATGGACACCACAGGAAAACTATTATTACTGTTTTAAACATACAGGTTTTAGGCCAAATCCTGAAGGTCGTTCAGAGGGGACTTATACGAAGTATACTAGCCTTGATGACAAATTAGATGGTTTTCACTGGTATCTCAGTTTTATCAAATTTGGTATGGGAAGATGCTCCAGGGATGCTCAAACTGATATACGACGTCATCATATTACCCGGCAGGAAGGAGTTGCTCTGGTCAGG
>Ga0187827_10001970_pt1 | contig 28854 bp, 13 predicted proteins | sample ETNtaG_39_FD_167969 | JGI IMG/M metagenome (GOLD analysis project Ga0187827, IMG submission 167969) | Marine microbial and viral communities from oxygen minimum zone, Eastern Pacific Ocean - ETNP2014_SV_150_PacBio MetaG (Illumina Assembly) | ecosystem: Environmental > Aquatic > Marine > Hypoxic...
GGCTCTAACATGGCAATCACAATCCTCGCTCACGCTTGGCCTTTGATGCTTCCTTAACGATATGATTGATAATCAACTGCATATCTTCTATCCTTTCCATAGACTCAGTAGGTACTATGATGGCGACATCAACTAATCCGACTAATTTTCCTCCAGCACCACCATTGTAATTACCAGTAATAGCGGCTGTTCGGCAACCAGCCAAAATAGCCGCTTTGATACCATTCAAAACATTAGGCGAATTACCGGAACCCGAGTAGGCAATAACAAGATCTCCATTCATAGCGAAAGTAGACAATTGTCCGGCGAATACATTTGCATAATCAGTATCGTTAGCCCAGGCGGTGAAGGAAGAAATATTGTCTGTATGAGCAATTGTACGAATTTTTAGTTCTTTACTCCAATCGCCAGCACTGTGAGAGGGAGTGGCTGCACTACCTCCATTGCCAATCATGTGAATGCTTCCACCTCGTGCACCAACTTCCTCAACTTCAGCCCATAGAGCCTCGATATCACTACGAGAAACGTGACTTAGAGTGCGCTTTAGATCATCTATATATGAATCTGTAAACGACTCAAAGTCGAAACCCATCACCTGCACCTCAGGACGAACCGGAGACGGCATCCTATTTACGAGTTAATGGCCCGAGTCGTAATAATGCAGGAGCCTATTAGTGCCGCTATTGCGACTATTGCAGAGTTACTTGACATTAGTAGTGAGTCAGTAAGATTGGTTTTAGGAATATTTGGAATGATACTTCTTGCTATGTCTTTTAGAGATGCAGAAAAGCCGAGAGGTGCTAATATTGCAGCGCCTGGATGGGTTCTACTTGGCCTCTTTGTATACCTTCAGTCCGCGTATTACATCAAAATTGAAGATCCTGTATTAATTTTTATGACTGCCGCGGCACTTCCTGGAGGGATAGTGCTTGCAATAATAGAAATTCAAAAGAAGTCTACAGATAAATCAATAATTTGGTTTAGAGGAATGGTCGCTTGGTCAATAATTCCTTACCATATTGTCTATTTAATTCCACACCTCAATATTGCCCTTGTTCTTTTCACAGCACATAGTGCAGAATGGATGCTAGAATTCGCCGGATTAGGATCTTATTCTATAGGAGAGATGATGGTTAGCCTTGAAGGAGGAGGGGAAGTATCTCTTGCAGACTGGAATGGGAATCTGTTCTTGCTAACTCAGCCATTGGGAGAGAGTGGATTCTTTGTCCCCATGTACCATTCTAATGGCGAAGAAGCTAACATTAGTTTCATTCTAAGTTGCTCAGGACTTCAATCGATGATAATTTTCGTTGGAGCAATTTGTGCTCTTCGATCTGTACCATGGAATAGGAGATTAAGAGGGTTAATGATTGCAATTCCAACTATACATGTATTGAATACATTCAGAAATGCAGGGATTGTTTGGCTAACAGATACCTACTCGAATTGGGCAATTGGAGGCATTGGTATGTTTGATTTTGCGCATAGTTATGCGGCAAAAGCGGCGAGTTTATTCGCGATGTTTTTGATGGCTATTGCTTTATTTGATTTATTACCGGAAATGCATAATCATATTATGCGATTACTACCTCTAAAACAAAGGAAAGATAAAACAGAATCTGCAAATTGATTATCTGGTTCTAAGCCTCTCATACAATTTGCCTTTCAATGGCATATCATGCTCCCATGCAAATTCCTTCATTACACGTAAAGCCTCTTTCTCAAGGTCCGAGTCACCGACGAAATCAGTAATATGAATCACACCTTCACGTGTATTTGCCTTAAATGCAGCAACAGGCTCCTCACGATGGAATACAAGGTAAGCGGAACCATAACCGAATCTCTCTCTCAGAAGGCCGCCATAATAGTGGATTAAAGGATCAGAAGGAGGGATTACGAGATCTCTTGAACGAGATAATGTATTGGATTCATCAAGCAAGTCAAGACGCCCCCAACAAACGTCATGCATATCATCTACGAGGAATCCTTTGATTAGAGTCCCATCCTCTTCAAATTCTCTCATCACATCACTAATTTCTTCAGCGGAGAAAGGAGAGCCGGCCAATCTCTCAACTTGCTTGAGAGTAATAACTGGATAATCCTTAACCAAATCCCTTAGGTAATCTCGTTTAATCTCCCATAAATCTGAGTTTCTAATCGGCTCTACAGTCTTGAATCCGCCTCTATAATCTTGGATAAGATGCCCACTTCTCACAAGTGGAGAAATTAATTTTCGGAACTCAGCTCTTTTCATGGCATATCTTTCCATAAATATAGTGGGGTCGTGATGTTCTCTGAAGAACTGTAAGATGTCTTCATCTTCTTCGGGTGCTGAAACATTCCGGATAGTCAAAAGTTTTTGGAAATGAGACATTCGAGCCCATACTAAGTGCCCACGAAGATTTGTTCCTTGATGGAGCCTATGTGCGGCTGCCATTGACTTTAAGTCGACGCGATACATTTCACAACGCCCACGTAATGCAAAATCATCTCTTAATTCATTAAGATGGTCAAGAGCCATGGTTTCATTCTCATGACGGCTTTTTTGATGGAGTGAATGATGATGGAATAGACTACGATTTATTTGTTTACGAGGCATTGGTTGAACGACTCCGCCACGTATATATCTCTCACCGTCCCCCATTGATTCGAATCCTAAATCGGAAAGAATCTGTTGGACATTCTCGTCGCAATCATGAACAGGGACTCCATTGAATGCATGAATTACAGAAACATCAACGAGACGATCGCGGTAATTCTCTAATAATTCGTTAAACGTAACTTTGAACTCATCAAGATAAGAATGCGGGATGTTGATATCTTTGATTTCTAAGTAATCATTGACAACGAACATAAGAATGCGACCAACTGGATCAACTCCCTTGAATACAGGGTGATACCAACCCTGTTTCAATATTAGGCGAACTTCGTGAATGAATCGAGAACAGAACGGATCTGATTGAGATAGGATACGCATTGTGCGATCTTCGGCCATAGGAGATAGTAACGCTTCAGCATCTTCGTGACTCGAGTAATAATCAGTTGGATCGGGTTGAAGGGCGACTACGCGAACGATTTTTTCAGAGTTCTCCAAATCTCGTAAAGTTTCAGCTAACTCTTCCACGGGACGAGAAACAAAGAACCGTAGTGTGTGTAGTCGCACAGGACCGATTCTTTCTATTAACGACTTCACAGCTTCATCGAATTTCATCGGTTTGACGCGCTCATGGATTCTATGGAATATTGCAAGAGAACGTTTGCGGTTTGGCAATTCAACATATTTCTTACCAATCAATAGTTGTCTTTCAAGATTCCCCAAGGCACTTTTTAATGAACGTTGAATGTGTTGATTCTCCTTGCCTTTTGGATAACCTTCGAATAATTCTGCTCGACTCATACCCTCCTTTGGAATTTTCTCAATGAGTTCTTCTTCTAAAGTACCAAGCCAAGGATCTCCACGAAGTCCTAGAACAAGGGGTATCTGATCCTCCATTGTATAACCAACCCTATTGTGCAACAATCTACCATTGATGATATCTTGATCATGCTTGATGTCTTTCCAATCGCGAAACCGATAATCCTTGACTCGATGTAGCATCTCGTCGCGTCTTTGAACTAACAATAAATTTCGGATTGCATCTGCAGGCTCATCAAATTTACGAAATGATTTGTGAAGGATATGAGTCTGAAGAGTTCGGTAATCAACAACTTCGACCTGTCCTCCTGTGATTCGATATTCATCGACACGGAGAATGTATTCTCCATCCTCTGTTTGAGTGAAAAATCCTATTGAAACCAGATTTCTCATTTCTAATTCCTGTAAAACTGCTTCAACTTGACCTTTAGGGAATGGTAATCTTTCGACTAAGTCCTCTAACTTACGAGGGCCTTCAGAACCAAGCATATCAATTAACTTCAAGCGGAGACAGTCTATAGGATCTGAAAGATAAGTCTCTTTCCATTTTGATGGAACCCCATTTGTAAAATCAACACCCATTTCATAGGTCAAACCACCAGTGTACAATTCTCTAAGGTCTTCCATCTCAGAAGCGCCCGAAACTGCAAGGCAACCTAAAGTTCCATGAACTCCGGCCATCCTTTCGGAGAACCATTTGTCATCAATCTTAGAATGACCCGTGTTTCGCACCTTGGTTATTAGACCACGTTCGGCTAATTCATGCACCCAACCTCGTAAATTATCAAAACCGATAGATTTGAGTTTTTCACTATACAAAGGGTGAGTAAGAGATTTTTCAAGACCCCCACCCATATCCATGAGTCTTAACAGCCCTGTGGCTGAATTAGGAACAGCTACTTTATCTTGGTAATACTTGGCTAATCTCTCCCTATCTAAGTCGGTTGCTAAAGAACGCGCACCGAGTAGACGACGGAGGATTTCAGGATCTATATCTTTAATCAGATAAGCACGAGTTCTTAGACTCAACAAATCCTCGAAAGAAGACATGAATAGAGTCATTCCTAGAGGAGAAGGCATCTTCACTTTCCGATGGACTAAGCGGACATCCTCAGAATCCATACGTCCTATGAAATCGGCTAATTGCTCCATTTCCAAATCGGAATTCATTATCTCATTCATTGCCTCACGAATGACGACTGAGTCTTCCATCTGACGATGTGCCCTAAGAATTTGTTCCGCTCTATTCTGGAATTGCTTAGGACTAACTTCATCAGCACCAATTCTTCGCGGATTTAGCATGCTTCGGCTAGAAACCTCTCGGAATCTTTTCGCAAAAAGTTGTGAATCAAGCATATATCTTTTCAGAACTTCTCTACTTGAATCATCCTTGAATAACTCAGGAATCTTCTTAATTTCCACCTCATGACTGAGTTTTATCATGAATCCATTTTCATCAAAAGATATTTCATTTACAATGATGTTATCTCGAACTGCAATTCCAGCGAATAGATAACCCAGTGCTAAATTGAATGCTCGTCCTCGGCACGTAGTGACAATATACGTTGGCAAGGGTGAAGTTACAACCTGTTCAATTAGAATTCGATCGCGCGAAGGAACTTGAAACGTTGTTGCACAATGTTCGTCGAGATAGTTCGCTAAGGCATTGGAAACTGGTTTGTTAAGTTTGTATACATCAGTCAATAATGTCCTAACATCAAAATTCATACGATTCATTGTTGATGCGTGTTCTAGAATATCTAGAACCTCGTAACTCAATTCATTAGAGCGACTGTTTGCTTCGCCTGCCCAAGAAGGTATTGTAGGTCGGTATCCTGTAGCAGGAGTGACATTTACACGTGTACCTTGAATGGTGGAAACACGATATGTTGAACCTCCAAGGAGGAAGACATCACCATTTCGCATACTTGCTACGAATCCACTAGATAGTTGACCAACCATAGTTCCATCCGAAGTGAAAACAAGGTAGTTATTGTCCGGAGCAATAGTTCCAACATTAGTGTAATATATCATTTGAGCATAACCACGTTTCCCGAATCTATTCTCTTCCCAATCAACCCAAACTCTTCGCTCTTCTTCAAGAAGATCTAGGACTTCGATATAATCATCATAAGGAAGGTTTCTATACGGCCATGCTGCAGTTACTAACTCATACCCTTCATCGATATCCCATTCTCTGATGATTGTCAATCCTATCATAAATTGGGCAAGCACATCAAGACCATTCTGGGGGAATTTGAGAAGATCCATTGAACCCCTTAGAATCCCATTTTGAAGTGCAACTACTTCTAGAAGATCTTGAGGGGAGGTGGGCAAAAATCGAGCCCGGGGTAATCCTCCCACCTGGTGACCAGCACGACCGATTCTTTGGAGTGCAGTCGCTATTGAACCAGGACTACCTACTTGAACAACACAATCAACAGAACCAATATCAATACCCATTTCAAGACTGGAGGAAGATACCACACAACGAAGGCGGCCGTTCTTGAGACGTTGTTCGACATCCAAACGAATTGATTTATCCATCGAACCATGATGACCCTCGACACCTTCTGTACCAGCAATTTTCAATTTCTGAACAACAGTTTCCGTCATTTGACGCGTATTTACAAAAACGAGAGTCGTTGTGTGAGCCTCTACTATCTCTTTAATGCGGTCAACATTATGCTCAAGAATATCCTTCACAGGTAGTGATGAAAATCTTGGAGTTGGTAATATAATATCTAGATCTAGTTCTCGAGAACCCGATACTTTAGCAATTGAAACACTTTGAGGCTCTGAATCACTCTCTCTAGTATCGCTAGCCACCAAGAATTCAGCAACGGCCTCAAGAGGCTCCATCGTGGCTGAAATCCCTATTCTTTGAACATCAGACTCAATTACTGTGTCCATTAAGGCTAGACTCAAAGATAGGTGAGTTCCCCTTTTAGTAGGGACCAATGAATGCAATTCATCCATAATCATCCATTTCAGGTTATTGAGAAGTGGCCTGAAGTGTTTTGAGGCAAGAGCTAGGGCTAATGATTCAGGAGTTGTAATGAGAATATGAGGGGGATTACGGAGCATTCTTTGGCGCTCTTTCTGTGGTGTATCACCCGTTCTTAGTCCAACCTTGATCTCTTTTGCTCGACCTGGCAAATACTTCTCTCGGATTTCCGTAAGCGGACCTATGAGATTCTTTTGAATATCATTAGCAAGAGCTTTTATTGGAGAAATATAGACACATTGTACTGATTTACTTTCGAGAGTACCATCTAGCGACCTCCGAACAAGATCATCAATTATTGAAAGAAAAGCGGTGAGGGTTTTTCCGGAACCTGTAGGAGAACAAAGCAGAATATGCTCTCCATTCAATATTCTCGGTATCGCAAGTTTTTGAGGATCTGTGAAGTCGGGAAACTTGTCTTTAAACCAATTACGAACTGGCGGACTAAGACGCTCTAAAAGCTGCTCAGTTTCCCAAGGATCTTCAATATACTCTATTCTAGGCATTAGTTGGCCTCATACTACGAAGATAGAGCGCATCGATGCCGTAAATGAATACTTCGCTCTTTCAATTAACATATAATACTGAAAAGGACATATGAATTAATGTCAAAAACATACTTCAATTTGGCAAAGTCCTCAATATAGAAGATTATTGTTCTGTCACAATATATTGAGGATGGTTTGAAAGATAGGAACTAATCGCAACCATGTTACGATGTCGGATGAAGGCCGGATTGATAGGCTCACCTCGATGCTTAGGCGACGAGGGATAATACTTCCAGCTTTCGAAATTTATGGCGGAGTTTCGGGTCTAATTGATTACGGACCCGTAGGAGCATCCATCAGAAGAAGAGTTGTACAAAGTTGGGTTGACCATTGGCTTAGTCATGGAGACATAGTTGAGATAGACTCTCCAACTGTGACGCCAGAAACGGTGTTAATCGCTAGTGGTCATGTTGGTGAATTCAATGACCTAATGACTGAATGCAAATCATGCAATTCCATATTCAGAGCAGACCACCTTGTTGAAGAACAATATCCTAATGCTGATTCATTACCAGCTGAAGAAATTGACAAGTTACTAGAAAATGGTGCTAATTGCCCCAATTGCTCAGAAAATGCATGGACTCCAGCCAAGCCAATGAATCTAATGTTTAGTACTAAAATTGGTGCAATGAGTGCAGGAAGGACTGCCTATATGCGCCCTGAAACCGCTCAGGGGATGTTCATGCTATTCCCTGCCCTATACAGGCATTATAGACAAAAATTACCTTTCGGCGCTATCCAAACGGGTAAAGGATACCGAAATGAAATTAGTCCCAGACAAGGTATGATTAGATTACGTGAATTTAATATGGCAGAGTTAGAGTATTTCATAGATCCCGAAAAACCACCTACTGCCGACCTCAACAGAAGAACAGAAATCATCTTACTGATACCAGATCCAGATGGACCTCATTCAGGAGAAACAAGAATGGGGTTTGGAGCGGCCCTAGATTCAGGGATTGTCAGGCACCCAACCGTTGCTTGGTTTCTAGCACGTACATGGGATTTTCTTGTTAATGTCGGAATTGACCCTGAAAGGATAAGATTTCGCCAACATGCAAGTACAGAAATGGCTCACTACGCAGAAGATTGTTGGGATTGTGAAATTAATGGAGAACATGGTTGGATTGAATGCGTTGGAATCGCAAATCGAACCTGTCATGATTTGTTAAGTCACGAGAAAAAATCCAACTCCAAAGGACTTAGGGCATGGAGACAATTCTCAGTTCCAAGAAGTCAAAAACTAGACCGTCTTACTGCTATTGGTTCTGTTGTTGGACCTTATTTTAGAGGTGAGTCTGGTCTAGTCACAGCGGCTCTAGAGGAACTATCGGATATCCCAGAATCATTTCCGTTTAAGCTTACACTATCGAACGGAAATGTTGTTTCAATAGATGAAAATATGGTTGAGCGAAGAAAAGAAGTAGTCAATGTCAGTGGAGAATGGTTTACTCCACATGTAATAGAACCTGCATTTGGAATTGATAGAATTATTTGGCACATTTTAGATCACTCTTATCAAGAATCTGAAAAGGAAGGTGAAGACTACACATTCCTTCGACTTCCTGAAGGTATTTCTAGTGTTGATTGTGTTGTCTTACCGCTATTTGACAAAGACGGAATGGGAGAATTGGCAAAAGAAATCACCAAGGCAATAAATTCCTTACCTCACAGAAATGCAGAAATGGACTCAAGCAAGTCAATTGGACGACGCTATGCTAGAGCCGACGAGATAGGTGTACCTTGGGCACTTACAATCGACCACACGTCCCTTGAAGATGGAAGTGTAACAATTAGAAGAAGAGATGACCAAGTCCAAGTAAGAGCTTTTGTTGATGAAATCATTTCGAATCTATTAGCCGGCACGATGCACTCACTGTTCTAGCCAATCTTCATGAGGCTCCATGATTAGAGGCACTCGTGAGTACAACACAAGGCATAGAGGATTGGGCGGAAAAATATCGTCCGATGAAGATGTCTGATATGGAGGGCAACGACTCACAATTACGCAGAATTAGCCAATGGCTTGACCGCTGGGCAAAGGGAACTAATCCTGAAAAACGTGGATTATTGTTATCTGGACCTCCTGGTGTAGGAAAAACCACCCTTGCAAAAGCAGTCGCGAAAGAGAGAGGTTGGACTATTATTGAGCTCAATGCTTCTGAAGAAAGAAATGCTGCATCAATAAGACGTGCTGCGACTAGGGGGAGTCAGCACATATCACTCGATGCTTTTGCAAGTGGCAGAGAAAAGGATTCGAAAACTGTAATTTTATTGGATGAAGTTGACCATCTATCTGGCGGTTTTCGTCAAATTTCAGAAGAAAAAATCAACAAAATATTATCACCAGAAGAGGAGGAAGCTGCTACGATTAGAGGAGACTCTGGGGGCAAAGCGGAATTACTTAATTTACTGAAAAATACTGAACAACCTGTCATAATGACATGTAATGATCCAATGAGGCTGTGGGGCAGTGGAGGGAGTTGGCGTAGTAATCGAGACCGTGTCATGAGAATGGCTGAGAATATTCAATTCAAAAGAGTAGGAAAATTGCATATGCGTAGAATTTGCCATAGAGTTCTCGATGGAGAAGGATATTCGATGGACCCAGAGGCAGTAGAAGCATTAATTGAAGGAAATCCTGGTGATTTAAGGGCATTAATTAGAGATTTACAGGCTGTTTGTGCTAATTCTGATAGGAATATTGATCTGGCCACGGTAAAATCTTTGTCAGAAATTTCAGAAAGGGATTCTCAGATTGATGTATTTAAGGCACTAAGAGAGGTATACAAATCAAGATCAGGAAAAGAGGCGAATCGATTACTTATGAATTCAGATAAAGATCCTGATGAAATGCTTGCTTGGTTTGCATGGAATAACCAATCTGTTTTTGCTGGCAAAACCCTATCGGAAATATCCAATGCCATGCTTCTGGCAGACAGAGCATTGGCCACTAAGTTCACAAATAGAGCCTATCGTTCATGGTATTGGGGGTCCGTCCTAACCTCCCAAGCTGCAGTTTCAGGAGATCTCAAGGACCCAGCATCTGACCAATACATCGCATACCCTAATTTCCTAAGAAGAGGGAATGAGGCTTGGAGGACTGCTAGTGTAATTGAGAGGGTGGCTGAAGATTTAGGTTCAAGTAAGGCATCTGTAAGGGAAGATTTGTGGCCTAATATTTTAGCAGTTCATGATAAAGAATTAGGGGGAGAACCTAACAACTTCTCTTTAGCAAAGAGACTGAATCTATCTGGAGAAGAACATCTGGCTCTGCATGGAATTCCAAAATCCAGAAAAGAAGCAAAAATAATCCTCAAGGCATTTGATGATGCTATTGGAAGTACAGTAATGGATGATGTTATTGAATCACAAGAGAAAAAAGAAAATCAAACAAAAAATGAGGAAACACACACTCAAACATCAGAAGATTCAGGGACTCAGTTTTCTCTAGATTCATTCTAATTGCTACTACTCCAAGTTCTTGGATGTAATAGAACGAGAACAGTCAGTAATTCGAGACGCCCGAGCCACATTAGAATAGATGTCCAGAAGAGACTTAGATCGTTCATACTGGCCCACGTAGAGGTTGGTCCGAATTGACCAAGAGCGGGGCCAGTATTACCTAGAGATGAAATTACAACTGAGAGAACGTCATTCATTTCCCATTGAGGTTGAATCATGGATAACAGTAACATCGAACCTGTTGCCAATACCACCCAAGAACTCAGCATACCAAGAACAATCCAGATTCGATTTTCATCTATTACTTCACCATTCACTCGCATTGCAACAACTTTTCGAGGGAAAATTATCCGCGTGATTTCACGTCGAGCCAGTTCAAATGAAATGCGAACTCGTAACACCTTAACACCACCACCAGTAGAACCCGCAGATGCTCCAATTATCATCAGAAGAAGTAAAACAATCTGAGAAAATACGGGCCATTCGGCGAAATTAGCACTAGCATAACCAGTACTTGTTCCAATCGAGGCGGCTTGGAACATAGACTGACGTAGAGATTCGATTTCGTCACCACTAGGCCCGTCTAGGTTACTTCTAAAAATGCTGAATGCCATACCCAACCAAGCAAGCAAGAAGATGAGCAAATATGTGCGTAGTTCCTCATCCTTGAAGGCTTCTCTTGGATTCCCCATAGCCAAAACATGATACAGACTGAAATTAATTCCAGCTAATATCATGAAAATAGTTAGAATAAGAACTGCTGAGGAAGAAGTGATGTCCATTACCCCTCCATCAGTCACTCCAAATCCTCCAGTTGGAAGAGTAGTGAGTGCATAATTTACTGAATCGAAATAGCCCAAACCACCTATGAAATACAGGGCACCCATCTCTAATATGGTAAGAAAGATGTATATTGTCCAAAGCCTACGTGCTGTAGATTGGAGAGTGGGACCTAATTTAGAAAGCGTAGGGCCTGTAAGTTCGGCACGAGCAAAAGAGGCACCTCCACCTAATACCCGTGATAGAATTACGAGCCCTAGCATAATTACTCCCATTCCACCTAACCATTGAGTCAGACTTCGCCATAGTAACAGTGACTTTGGTTGCGAAGCAATACAATCTTCTACATTTTCTACACAATTGGGACTAGAACTAGGGTCAATCACGGTTGCACCAGTAGTTGTGAATCCCGACATTGACTCAAACCACGAATGTAGAGCTCCTCTTAACATCTCAATAAGATTAGCATCACCTGCAAAGAACTCGAAAGGACCGTTAAACATCCCACCTAACCAGAAGGGAATCGCACCAAGAAGGACTACAGGAGGCCAGCCTAATGCAACAGCAGCAAAGGCTTCACGATCCCTTACACGATTTGTCATCTCAGACCCAGACACTTTGGAGATTAACCATTGACTAAATGCGAAAGCGACAAGTAATGTAATCGCATAAGTCTTGATAGCAAATTCAAGACCATCAGCATATATAGAATACAATCCAACAATTGTCAAGGGAATGGCGAAAATTCTCAGAGTCCAGCCTATTACAAGGCCGATTACGTCCCAGCGCATCGCTCAACTCCCCAGAGTTTTCTCCACACGTTTCATATCATCACGTTTAAGGAAAACAAGTACTTTATCACCCGCATTTAATGTATCTACATCTGAGGGAGTTTGAATATGGATAATTCCAGAATCATCTTCGTTCTCAATCATAACGATTCTACAACCTAATTTTTTCTCCGCCTCTTGAATAGTACGCCCAATAAAATAGGATTGATGACTGAGGTCGGCGGAAATCGAAATGATATCTGGGAGTGATGGGATAACTTGGTAAGCACCAGGGACATTCATGTGGATTGACTTCAATATTGAAATGACAGTGACATGTCTCCTACTAACAGGACGCGTCAAACCTATTCTTTGAACGGCTTCAACAAGTGCCCTATCTTTGAGAATAAGCCCGGTCCGAGAGACTCCCTTGTCCTTTGCCCGCATAGAAATTGCTATGTTCAGATTATCATCCTCTAGAGCGGCTATTGCAATATCATGCGTATCTATACTCAATTCCTTGAGGAGTTCTTCATCCTGAGGATCACCATGAATCACATCTAGCCGTTTGCTATTTCCTGTAGGTGAGCCGACTAACTCATTTGCAGAATCAAGATCAGGTTCGATCACAACAACTTCAGCCCCATTCTCCAAGTAGTGAGCCGCTAATTTCGTACCGAATTGAGTCGCACCGAATACAGCAACAAGGGGAGATTTAGGCCAATCTGGATCTTGAAGTCCAGAACCAGTTGTAATTGTTAGGAACTCTTCAGTGGATCGGGCTACAAAGCACAACATATCGCCTTCCTGAATTACTTCACTACCACTAACCAAAATACCTTTATCTTCACCCGACTTAATCCCATAAACAGAAGGGATATTGACTATCCATTGGTCTACTTCCCCTGTAGTTTTTCCAATTAAAGCTGAATTTGGCATTACTTCAGCGACAGCAATCCAAGCATTGTCACCGAGAGGTAGTATTTCTTCAACAGAGGGCGCTAGAAGACCTGCAGCTAACTGTTTGACAATATCATCAGAGGCACAAACAACATGATCGGCCCTAGTCCATCTTTCTAACGGGCCTGCGCCTCTATTTTTATCTAGTAAAGTAGGATCACGGATTGTAGCAATAGTTGTCAACCCTCGAGTAGCCCTATCACCAACTTGTTCGGAATAAACTCGCTTAGCAAAAGCACAACCTAGAAGATTGACCTCGTCGTTATTAGTACAGAGAACAACAATCTCGGCATCATTAATCCCGGCCCTCAATAATGAATCGCGAGAAAGAGCGTTTCCAGTAACCAGTAAACAATCAATTGATTGAGATTCGTTAATCGCTACAGGGTCAGGATCGACTAAAGCAACCTGTCTTTTTTCAGCTCGAAGAGCCATGGCAACACCTCTTCCAACTTCACCGGCACCGGCAATGATGACTCGCATTGTACTAATTCCTTTAGACGGGGGATATAATAATGACTTCTTCATATGCCTCTTATTAATCAATGATGGACTGAGTGGCTAATTTCCAGAAGAGTTTTCATTCTTCGTCATTAACTCTCTGGCCACGTTTTCTTTTTGCTGCTGCATCGGCATGACGGCTTGATCCTCTAACAGTTCTACGATATGCTTGCTTAGCAGATGGCGTCAACCCATCTGCAAGCCATTCCTTCTGTGATTTGTCCCAAAATAAAGGAATAGCAGGGGCTACTAAAAGAAGCAATAATGGGTTGAATACAGCAAATACCGTGCCTAATATCAGCAAAACACGTGCTAATGAAGAAGTGAAGAAAGTTCTCCCACGCTGATTTTCGACGATTCTCGAGCCCTGCCATGCTGCTATCATAGCATGACCAAGACAAGCGGTAATTGTAATGAGGAAAGCGACAAGGATGTTAATCGGCTCAAAGCCGGTTACACCCCACGTCTGGTCGTCAAATAAACGGACATTGAGGTAAGCTGCACGCATTGATCCAATCCCCAACCCGAGCGTCCAACCATAAGGAGCACTGGCCCGCAGACCCACTGTTTTTGGACGCCCCAAAAGGAATAATGTGAATGCTGATTCTGCCATGGCAATCAATAATGCAATGAATGAGACCTCAATGATATTAAGTTCCTCATTTCGAATGCTGATTAGAATTAGGGCGTCTATTGCTGCTGCAGCAAAAGCCCCTGAGATAATACCAATCACAAGAGATTTGAATGCTCCTGAAAGATCGTAAAAACCTGTCATCCGAGCCATGGCTCCTCGCCAGCCGAAGTAAATGCCAGCGAGTCCTATTGCAAATGCCAACTGCATCTGAAACATAGGAAGTGGCACTGCTGCCATGAACCTCCCAAGGCACGTATCATTTCAGTCCAACGGGTCAAATCATAACACAGTCACCGAATCATGCCCTATACGTCCGATAACGTTCAAACCACACGCATAGCACCACACCTCATGGCACTTGAGGGTCTGAAGCAACGAATTCTCGGCTCAGTTGGTCTTCTCAAGGGCAAAAGAGAAGTTGATGAGGAAACTGTTCGTGAATTATCTCGTACACTTAGACGGGCTCTTTTAGAAGCAGATTTCAATGTACGTCAAGCAAAAGAGCTTACAGAACGCATTGAAAGACGCCTGATGGAAGAAGAGCCTCGTCCAGGAGTAAAACTCGAAACTCATGCGATGAACCTGATTTACACTGAATTGGTTAGATTACTAGGACCTGCACGAGAAATAAGGCCACATAATGAAACTGTCCTAATGGTTGGTTTGTATGGTCAAGGTAAGACTACGACCACTGCAAAAATCGCAGAATGGTGGAGAAAACATCACGGAGTCAAAGTTGCTGTTATTGAAGCAGACGTACATCGCCCAGGTGCCTATGCCCAACTACAACAATTGTTAGAGGATTCACCCGTTGAAGTATATGGTGAACCTGATGAGAAGGATGCTGCTAATATTGTACGTAATGGAATCAAAGCAGTGGGAACCGCTGACGTTCTGATTATCGACACTGCAGGCCGAGATAGTCTCGATGAAGAATTAAGGAACGAACTTGTGCGAATTGCTGAAATTGCAAATGCCACAGAAAGATTCCTAGTTATTGATGCACAAGTAGGACAGGCCGCAGGACCAGTTGCGCAAACATTCCACGAACTTGTAGGAGTCACTGGAACAATTGTCACTAAACTCGACGGAACTGCTCGGGGCGGTGGTGCACTTAGCGCAGTAGCAACAACAGGAGCCCCTATCGTTTTCGTCGGAGAAGGTGAACGTGTTCAGGATCTTGAGAAGTTTGAGTCAGATAGATTCATCTCAAGACTTCTAGGAATGGGCGATATCAAAGGTCTGATTGATTTAGCACCTGAAGACCTTGACCAAGAAGAAGCAATTCGATTAACTCAACGCTTGATGTCAGGGAGATTCACCCTTACAGACATGTATACTCAAATGGAAATGATGAGCAAAATTGGAACCGTTGATCGTATACTTTCACACCTACCAGATGGTATGTTTGGGATGGGGTCAATGTCAGCTGGGCAAAAGAAACAGATGCAGGGCAACCTAGCAAAATACCGAGTAATTATGGATTCGATGACCCAAGAAGAGAAAGATGAACCTCAAGTTCTCAAATCACAACGTATCAGACGTATTGCAAGAGGTTCAGGTACTTCAGAGAAAGATGTCAAAGAACTTCTGAACCAATGGAATCGAAGTAAGAAGATGATGAAGGGGATGAAAGGCGACAGGAAAATGCGCCGTCAGATGCAATCAATGATGGATGTAGACGATATCGACCTTGGCATGGGGTGATTGTATGAATCGGCGCTTCGCCATTATTGGCCATCTTGCACCTAGTTCGGGTAAGTTGAATCTAAATGATTTAGCTGGTGATTCAGGAAGAATGGATGTTCTAATCCGTGCTGTCAATGCTACACTCTTCGTATCGCATGGAATAAGAAGGGAAGCAGACATTACCTTGCATCTTTGTGGAGGCCCTGGCCCAGATAGAAGAATCTGGTTCAATGGAGAGACTCTTGCGGGAGTTCGTCCCGATGAACGGTCAATAGGAGGGCAGATTAAGGCTATTCTAAAGCGCCCAGTGCCTCCAATCGATGTTTTTGATGAAGTCACACAGGGTATTTTCGATACAGGTGGAGATTTGTCAAACACATTGGCATCTTGGGAGCGCGAAGGTGTCACAATGTATGTTTTAGATGCTTGTGGAAATGATTTCGAATCTGTTGAAAATGCGCAAAAAGTGGGATTCATATTATCTGATCATCTCGCTTACGATGAAAAAGAAAAAGAATTGTTATACTCATATCCTAAAATTAGTTTGGGAACAAATTGGCTTCAGGGACACGCCTGCATAACCATAGTTCATCATCAACTAGATTCAAGATAGCCAATTTGGCAAACCGTCATCTCCGGCAACAGTAGCCGACTCAAGAAGAGATTCTGATAAGCCGAGTGGATGATTAATTGGCCAGCAGGATAGAGGCGTGACTGCAACTGAACCCGCATTTATTGCATTACAATCTGTATTGGGAATATCCTCATCTTCTATACTAGCCGCACCAACTTCGTAAGCCACACCGAGATGTTCGGTATCTGACATATCTATTGCATTATGATACCAACGTGCACCAAGAGGGACTGTTTGGAATTCATTATTCCACTTACTTGGTATATTGATGTTCAACATCAAGTTGCCATGCGAAAAAGCAGAAATGATTTCTTCACGAACATTAGTTGCTACTCTATCCTCTAAAGATCCAGACGGACGAAGAAGATTAATTGGCTCATGAGGAAGCACAGCAACACATGATTCAATGATTCGAATGGTTGCTTCCAATGAATCTTGATAATTCTCATGCTCATATGTTGCAAGGCTTGTCGCAATTGAAGGAAGACCATACAAGCCTGCTTCTCTAGCCGCTGACACGGTACCAGAATGCATTACATCAACTGAAAGATTAGGACCGTTATTAATTCCTGAAATGCAAAGGGCCGGAATCAAATCAGGAGCCCAATGTTTGATTCCTCCATCGAGAGCAACTATCACACAGTCACATGGAGTTCCATCCAAAGAGAACATCTTCAGTGCAGGCCCATTTGGAGTTCTGATTTGTTTTGCTAAGTCCTCTCTATCTTCGAACTTCAAATCATGGCGCAAGGAAATTCGCATCCCTGAGGCTGATTGTTGACGAGCTGGGGCCATGACAATTATAGGGTAACCTGTTTTATGCAAACCTTCGATTAATGATACAAGACCAGGTGCTTCTAGGCCATCATCATTGGTCAGGAATAGTGTTGGCCGCTTCACAGACGCGCGAGTAACAACTAATACATCAACTACTGTATTCAGAGGAATCAGATTCAAAAGTCACCAAAGCGAGGCCAGATATCATCAAAATACCCCCTAATATAGTCCATGTACTGGGGATTACATCAACTCCTAACAGCCATCCAATAATTGAGCCAACTACTGGTTCCATGACCAAAAACATAGAGATTATCAGTGGAGGAATCCAGCGCAGCACTGCATTTATCCCTGTGTGACCGGCAAGACCCGGACCAAGTGCGAGATATCCTATATAGGCCATCCAAGCCGCACTTGTCCAGCCAAAAGCACCATTCATTGAATCGAAATTGAAACTCGCTCCTTCACTCATAGTCGCCCAAATTGTCAGTGTTATTGCAGCGACCAAGGTCACAGGGAAGGCATACAAGAATAGTGGCATCCAGCCCCTAACCATTCTACCTATTACCAGATAACCAACAACGGTTACTGCCCCTATGAATGCAAGTGTATCACCATAAATTGTCACACCAGCCTCACCACCCCCACCAAGAATGACTACACTGGCACCGATGAACCCCGTAATCGCGCCAACTGTCTGTCTGGAAGTTGCAGGGCGTCTTAATAGCCACATTCCGACAAGAATAACAAGAGGATGAGCAGTGACAAAAAGAAGACTATGAGTCAAAGTTGTGTGATCAAGAGAAATCAACCAAGAGCCAAAATGTAAACAAAGGAAAAAACCGGACAGTGTTAGAAGACCTATGTTAGAGGACCATTTTGAACGTAATTTTGAATCTGCCTTGCTATATTGCCAAATAAATGGGGGGAAAAGAACCAGTGCAGTGGCCTGAAGACGCCATGCTGCTTTGGTCACAGGTGCAATATCTTCAATCATTTCAAAGACTGCCCCAGCGCTAGAGACTGCGAAAAGAGCAACAGAAAGAACTACCCAAGCATGAATAGGAGTTGATTGATTCTCCACCATAATCTCACGCCCTTAGAGTCAGCAGGGGTTCTATGAACCACAAACAGATGATCTATTTCAATTAGATAAAAAAAGTTAGTTGCATAGTCTTCCCTAAGAAGAAAGCAAAACTTTTCCGATTTTACAATCAATGGTCACGAGTGATCTTGTATCGACCCATTGCTTCAACCCATTGGATTTCTCCGCCGGATTCAAGATTTAGCCCTTCTTCAACGGGTAGAATTAGAGCTGAATATGTTTTATTATCCATAGCATGAACTTCATTCCCTTGAACATGTGTTATGATTGCAGAACCTTTCTCAAGAACAGGGACTTGGATATTGTCTGTTACAGTTCCAACATGAGAACGCTTCTGTTTTGTAAACAAATCCTCAAGTTCTAATCGGGCCTTAGCACTACCATGCTTACCTGGTTTTGATTTAGAAATTGATAGAATCTTGTATGCACTATCGTCGATTGCGACATACCTTCCAACCTTTAGTGTGCGAATCTCAACTCGAGCAGTACCGGGCATCTAATCACCTTACGGCTCAAGCCCAACGCCTCAACTTATGATGGTTGTGCGAGTAAAGGCTGACACTGAAGGCTAACGCCAATTATTTCCAATCACGGATTAGGTCCCGAACCGAGGGCGTAAGCCCCCGGCTCGGGTTTTCGTCACTGAACTAATTCAGTCGTTCTTGCGGCGACCGGATAATCCGACACCAATTGCTGCTCCTAAGAGAGCTAGAGTTGAGATCACTCCTGTGAATCCAGGTACTGCGTTAGTCCAGCCTGGCTGAGTTCCCGCATCCTTGTTTGCATCAGGACCATCGGTTGAGTCGTCGTCCAATGCGTCACAAACTCCATCGCCATCTATGTCAGCTGGAGTAGATGTGCTGTCTAATGGATCAGAACCGCAAGCAATTTCATCAGCGTCGTCGACCAAATCATCGTCGTCATCGGAATCAGCACCATCTCCTGTGCCGTCCCCATCTGTATCAGTATCCTCTTCTGAATCGTATTGGAAGGCGTCATCGACGTCACTTACTCCGTCATTATCATCATCAGAATCGGCATTGTCACCAATGTTATCGCCATCTGCATCAGAGGACTCGCTTGGATCCAATGGGAATGCGTCATCATCATCGACCACATCATCATCATCATCATCAAGATCGGCATTGTCACCAATTCCATCTCCATCAGTATCAAGCCATTCATTTCCATTAGTTGGGAATGCATCCAGACCATCATTAAATCCGTCTCCGTCATCATCCGCATCAGAATTATCGCCAATTCCATCACCATCTAGATCTGCAGATTCAAGTGGGTCAGTTGGGAATGCATCATCAACATTTAGAACTCCATCGCCATCAATGTCGTCATCACTATTGTCACCAATGTTATCGCCGTCTGCATCAGCCCACTCGTTTCCATCGTATGGGAATGCGTCAGCAGCATCTACGACGCCATCGTTATCGTCATCAGTATCTTCATTGTCACCAATTCCATCACTATCTGAGTCAGTGTCTTCTGAATCGTCAAAGTCGAATGCATCATCCGCATTTAGAACTCCATCGCCATCAATGTCGTCGTCACTATTGTCGCCAACACCATCGCCGTCGAAATCAACCCACTCAGTTGTATCGTATGGGAATAAATCAACAGTATCATCGACGCCATCATTATCATCATCAGGATCTGCGTTATCGCCGATATTATCTGAATCTGCATCAGCCCACTCGGTTCCATCGAATGGGAATAAATCAACAGCATCATCGACGCCGTCGTTATCGTCATCTGGGTCCATCACATCACAAATTGTATCACCGTCATTATCTGCAGGTTGACTCATGTTGTCTAATGGATCAGTTCCACAAGCGATTTCATCGACATCAGTCCATGCATCATTGTCATCGTTATCGTCAACAGTGTAATCTGCAGGATCACAATCAGGATCTGAAGATACATCGTCAACGATTCCGTCACCATCAGCATCTACTGAGATACACTTGTCGAGTGAATCGAAATCATCTTCATCCAATACACCATCATTATCGTCGTCAGTATCTTCATTGACTGAGACAAAGATAGAAGGCAGTTGGAGGTTGTCAATCCAAGCTTCACTGGATCCAGCAGCGCTACCAGTTCCGAAATCGAACTTGAACTGGATGGTGTGAGTTCCAGCACCAACAGCCCATGTCATTGAACCAGAGGTTTCACCACACCATTCACTGTTGATACATCCTCCATATTGAGATGCATCAATCTGAACGCCATCTACGAACACTTTCAATCCTTCATGGAATCGACCAACAGGTTTCACGACTGAACTAACTTGCCAGTCCCATGTTATATCTCCTCCTGATGTGGTGAAGGTGACTGTGACATTAATCTCACCATAACTACCTGATGATAGTTGTCCAGACTTAATTGAATACGTTCCAGCGATTGGATTAACAGGCGACACGTCCCAATCCCCATGTGTTGTTGATGGGGTACAACCTCGAGATGGAGTTCCGATGATATCGTGTCCATATCCAGTGCACTGAGATAATGCCCAATTGGCTGTCGTGTTGGCAATTGCACCAGACTCAAAGTCGTAGGAATCACCTGGAGTAACTCCATTAACGAAGTCAGCAAGACCGTCACCATCTGTATCTGTGGATCGAGTTTGGTCGTATGGCCATGGATCATCAACATCGTTAACCAGATCGTTATCATCATCCAAATCTTCTACGAGAGTTGTGCTACATCCTGCCACCAAGGTGTCAGGCTTTCCATCACCGTCAAAGTCGAGTGAAGCACAGGCATCATTCGGGAATGCATCAACAGTATCATCGACACCATCATTGTCGTCATCTGGGTCAGCGTTGTCACCAAGACCATCACCATCAGCGTCAGCCCAGTCAAGTGGGTCAAGTGGGAATAAGTCAAGCCAATCTGTATATCCATCATTGTCGTCATCCAAATCTGCATTATCACACAATCCGTCTCCATCAGTATCAATCCAATCAGGCATTGCAGCAGATCCTTGTGTTGGGCAAGCATCTACATCATCCAAGTGACCATCATTGTCATCGTCATCATCGAGTAACGTACCTGCAGGTGATGAAGCAGGGAATGACACATCAGACAATTCAGTCAGAGTTGTAACATCATTCCAGATATTTCTACAAGCAGCATAGTCAAAGTTGCTAGATGCATAACCAAGAGAGTAACAAGTGTAGGATGTGGTAGAACCACTCGGTGTGGTAATATCCACTGTTAACTCTGTTGAGTAATAGTCACCATAGAAATCAACGAGCGCAGTTCCGCTCGTTAATCCAAAGGATGGACAGCTGTTTCCTGCCGAGCTGTCTACTACGATATCACAGAGCACGGTACCGTCACTGTGAGTCACACGTAGTTGGTGAGAATCATCAGAATAGGCATCGTAACCAGTAATCGTGTAGAATGTGGTTGCTGTCGCAAGTGGTGGGAACGAGTCTGCAAGACCGTCTCCATCAGTATCAGTCCATGCATTAGCATCCAAAGTGAATGCATCTGCAATATCCGCTACACCGTCGCCGTCATCATCGAGGTCAGCATTGTTACCAATGCCATCATCGTCTGTATCAAGCCATTCTGCGGCGTCATAATGGAAGTCATCCAGATGATCATCGTATCCATCGTTATCATCATCAGCATCAATATCCATCCATGCAGCTGAATGAGAATAACTTACGATTGCAGGGTCTGAGGAATCCTGGATAGAGATAGTAGCTGAGCTACCTCCGTCTCCGTATGAATCCGTCATTTGTACGGTATGCGCACCCGCGGTGGTCAGAGTGGTGTCGGTACAACTCGTTGCAATGGCATCGATAATCACACCGCACTCGCTTGGGTAGTTGTCGAAGCCGAATGTAATCACTGCTCTCTGAGTACTCGAGAGTGTGAATGACACTTCAGTTCCGAGGGAACTGCTTACTGTCGCAGTTAGACTGGAGGATTCCGTCCATGGAACGACTGCGGGCAATGCGCCATCAGTACCTACTGTGTCGTAGTACATATTTCCAAAGCCGGATCCACCAAGGTATTCGAAGTCGGTAGCTGCGATAGTAGCACCACTCGAATCACTAAAGACTACTGAATCAATACCGAATGCTTCAAGTCCAGAGTTAGAAGAGGACTCAAACGTTAGGTATCCACCACCAGCTGCACTAATGTCAGCCGTCATGGTAGTCCAAACTCCTTCTGTCCAAGCTGTTGAATCATCCAAATCAGTACCAGTACTATCATAAATTACGACAGTTGATTCTGCGCCTACAAAGGCTATGTAGAGATAATCGGCTGATTCCCAACCAGTGTCAGCTACTGCAACCGCAAGAGACACAGAATCTGCTCTCAATGGGTCAAAGTTCAGAGCGAATATTCCATCAGAATCAGACACCTGGTAGTGATTACTACCTGTATTTGATCCGCCAAAGTTTCCAGTGTAAGAAGTTACACCGACGAAATCACCGTCTGTGAATCCGACGGATGATGTTTGAGCACTAGCGTGTGTGACATATGCAGTGTAACCAAGGTCACAATACATAGTAACCGAATCGGCCTTGCCATCACCATCGAAGTCATCTGAGACACAGATGTTGTAGTCCCAAACATCGTCTACATCAAGGACGCCATCAGCATCATCGTCAGTATCAGTATTGTCTCCAGTACCATCACTGTCGTAGTCAGCCCAGTCAACAGGATCATCAGGGAACACATCAACGCCATTGTCGTATGTGTCACCATCTCGATCTGTGTCTAGAGCATCGCAAATTATGTCAGAATCCATGTCTGCTGGTATACTGTTACTGTCTAGAGGATCGGATGTCGAAGCATAAGCTCCAGTATCACAATTAGTGGTCTCATCTAAGTCAGTATAACCATCGTTATCATCATCATAGTCAAGCAGCACCCCATCATCAGTTATTACTGCTGGGACGGTTCCAATCACTTCATCGTAAGTAGCTTGTACGAAGCAAGCACCAGAGTAGCCGGATGGGTTGCAGCTGTCGCCCCAGGTGTCTGCGTAGATTACGGTGTAAGTACCGGCAGTTGACCAATCTGGACTTGAATCTGTAGTACCTGAGGTAATGTAGGATCCTTGATTTCCACTGGTTCCATCTGAATTCAGAGTGTAGAATCTATAGTTGGAAAAACCGGAGAATTGTGTAACTGCTCCGTTTGGATCAATTACAACAACCAAGCCCTCACTTCCATAGCCCTTAGTCTGGACGTAGATATCCATCGACTCTCCGGCTGGCAAGGTGAACGTACAAGATGCCTCGTTATTACCGTACGTTCCAGACGGATCTGAACTGGTAACTGTCAGGTAGTTTCCTAATGCATTTGGTTGACCACTAGATCCGCCTGTACCAGTACCAACTTCCGTACCGCACAACTGGATTGTCGCGTATGTGTAACTGGTCGAGTTAGGATCTATGTAGTCAGCCATACCATCGCCGTCAGTGTCAATCCAAACTTCATCATCGAATTCGAAATCATCATCAACATCGAGATACCCATCATTATCATCATCAGTATCTACTGCATCACACAAGTTAGTTGCGGATGCCTGAGCATCTGTTTGACCACTTGTTAGAGTTCCAGGCCAAGACAACTTGACTGTGTCTGCATCGTTATCTAGAGGATAAGAATTAGCATCGTTCTTGTCAGTTCCACAAGCATCTTCATACAAATCATCCCAACCATCGTCGTCCTTGTCAATTGGATAATTATCATCATCGTCAGCAAGTCCATCGCCGTCATCATCATAGTCAGCATTGTTACCAATTCCATCTCCATCAGTATCCCACCACTCACTGGCGTCTACACGATCCCAATCGTCAACATCCAAGTAACCATCATCGTCGTCGTCGGTGTCGGTGTTGTCGCCTATTCCGTCGCCGTCAGTATCAGTGGTTTCATTAGGATCAGTATCGAAGTCATCGTATGCATCTAGCACACCATCACCGTCATCATCATTATCCTCAACTAATGCTGTTGTACAGTTAGGTAGTATATCATCAGGCATTCCATCGCCATCAGTATCAACGTTAGCACAAGCATCCAGTGGGAACGCATCGCTGTTGTCACCGTATCCAGTTCCATCAGAGCCGGATGGAGCGTCACCGTCAGTGTCGTCCCACTCAGCTGGGTTCAATGGGAACTGATCTGTGTCATCGTTATCGAGGTCACCATCACAATCTTGGATTAGTTCACAACCAGCATTCTCATTGACGTCAAGCACATTGTCGCCATCGTCATCATAATCCAAAAGAGTTCCAGCAGGGCTGGATGAAGGTGTAGCTGAACTAGCCGCAGTAGACAACTCAGTTAATGTCGTTATCGCCTGCGAAGAGTATCCTGAAGTAGGCGTGTATGTTGTCAATACACCACTAGGAGTTGTGATTGAAATTGTTAACTCATTACTGTAGTACTCACCATTGTAGTGAACTACGCTGGCGGTTCCAGAGTACAATTCGAAAGTACAACTTACCGCTGGCCATGAATTACTCCAAGAGCTTGAGTATGATCCCATACTACAAAGAACTGAACCAGAACTGTCGGTCACTTCAATCAGATGTCCACCGTCGTTGTAGTAGTCAACAGCATTAATTGTGTAAGTCGTAGCTGGTACAGTAACCACAAGGTTCGGGAAGTCATCGGCTAATCCATCGTTGTCGGTATCTAGCCATGCTTCATTATCGAGATCGAATGCATCGTCAGCGTTGAGATGTCCGTCGCCATCAATGTCATCATCAGAATTGTCACCACAGCCATCTCCAGAAGTCGTATTCTGTAGAGTTATTGTTCCACAGTCGCCATCAGTATCTAGCTGTTCGTTGGCGTTGAGTGAGAATGCATCAGCTGTATCGAGTACTCCGTCACCATCGTCATCATCGTCTAACGCGTTACATAGTGAATCGCCATCAGTGTTAGTTGGCATGTCACTTGCATTGAGTGGATCGTTGCCCTCACCACAATTGGTTGATTCGTCATCATCAGAGTAACCATCATCGTCATCATCAGTATCAGCATTGTTACCAATTCCGTCACCGTCGGTGTCTACAGTTTCTGAAGAGTCCCAAGGGAATGCATCTGCAGTGTCGAGTACTCCATCACCATCGTCATCAGTGTCTTCGTTGTCACCAACTGCATCTGCAGTACATTCTGTAGTACAGGAAGCATCAGTGTTATTCCACTCATTGTAGTTGTGTGGGTACGCATCATCAGTGGCATCATCATAGCCGTCACCATCAGTATCTGGGTCTTCCCAGTCCTCTAGTCCGTCACCATCGTCATCAGAGTCAGCATTGTGACCCCATCCATCGTCGTCAGCATCCCACTGTTCAGTGTAATCTAGTGGGAAGTCATCAGGACCATCGGCAACACCGTCACCATCATCATCGGTATCTTCGTTGTTACCAATATTATCAGCGGTACAATCAATGCCATTTGCTGGATCACAGGAACCATCAGTGTTTAGCCACTCATCGGAGTCCCATGGGAACGCATCTAAAGTGTCAATCCAGCTATCTCCGTCATCATCGGTATCGACGTTGTTAGCGATTGTGTCATCATCAAGATCACCAGCTGGATTCAGAGTAACTCCAGATGTTGCATCAGTAGTAGGCATTACCTGAGATACAGAGTATGCATCGATGTGAGTTACATTCACAGTGTATGTGTTACCAAATGTAGAGCAACCGTCCGTGATTGTATCACAAGACGGTATCGTGTATGTATCACTTGTAGCACCAGTGATGTCTCCATCCTGGTTAGCCCATTGATAGGTGAATGTACCCATTCCGTCATCGTCAGCCAAATACTGAGTATCTGCAGTTAGTGTAGCTCCATCATAGGTATCACCAGTTATTACAACGAGAGTAGTCATATCTGGAATAGACAACTCAGTCAGCGTTGCAACTGTCTCTGGACCATAATTTGCAGATGGGCTAGCATCCGAAATGGCACCACTTGGAGATGTCACTGTAACTGTTAACTCGGAAGCATACCCTTCTCCACCGGTGTAAACAACGTCAGCAGTTCCAGAGGTCATTTCAAAGGTACAGCTTGCGGCTGGCCATGAGGAACTCCAAGATGTGGAGTATGTTCCAAGAGTGCACAGTGAAGTTCCATCGCTTCCTGTTACGGTAATCACGTGTCCACCGTCGTTCCAGTCGTCAACAGCATTAATTGTGTAGAATGTACCTGGTACAGTAGATCCAACTGTCGGATCATCAGTGTTGACTACAGTTATTGTGTAACTGCTTGAGACTGTTGTACCTGGTGTGGCGCCGTCATCTGTTGCAGTTACGGTAACTGTATGTGGGCCAACATCTGCGTTAACTGGAGTTCCAGTAATCACACCAGCGGAAGACATAGTCAAATCGCCAGGTAGACCTGTTGCGGTGTATGTTAATCCATCACCAGTATCTGGGTCTGCGAAGTTACTCGAGACATCCAAACTGTAAGATGAATCTTCGTCTGTACTTGCATCAGAGATTGTAGATGCAACTGTTGGAGCATCGTTAGCACCGCTCACGGTGATTGTTACAGTCATGGTGTCAGTTAGAGTCGAAGATGTATCTGTCACTGTAATTGTGAAAGCATCTGAACCCGAACCATCGTGAGCAAGGGCGTGTGTAGCCGCTGCAGAGTTATCGATAGTGTATGTCCATGCACCTACGCTGTCTATTGTTAGAGTTCCGTAGGTACCTGCTGCTGTGCCAATCGCGTATGTGAAGGCAGAGTCTGCATCAGGATCAGTAGCTGCAACGGTTCCAGTTGCTGTGGTTACGGTTGCATCCTCAGTAACACTGCCAGTTTGTGCTGCACCTGCATCGACTGCATCGTCAGCACCGTTGACTGTGATTGTTACAGTCATGGTGTCATCTAGAGTCGAAGATGTATCTGTCACTGTAATTGTGAAAGCATCTGTTGGTGCATCATTAGCATCAAGAGCATTTGCTGCAGAGTTATCGATAGTGTATGTCCATGCACCTACGCTGTCTATTGTTAGAGTTCCGTAGGTACCTGCTGCTGTGCCAATCGCGTATGTGAAGGCAGAGTCTGCATCAGGATCAGTAGCTGCAACGGTTCCAGTTGCTGTGGTTACGGTTGCATCCTCAGTAACACTGCCAGTTTGTGCTGCACCTGCATCGACTGCATCGTCAGCACCGTTGACTGTGATTGTTACAGTCATGGTGTCAGATGTTGTTGCGTCAGAGACTGTGATCGTGAACACTTCAGTTGGTGCATCACCAGCATCAAGAGCATTTGCTGCACTGTTATCAAGAGTGTATGTCCATGCAGCGCCACTCATGGTTAGAGTTCCATATGTTCCCGCTGCTGTGTCGATTGCATAGGATAGAGTATCTGAATCTGCATCGCTCGAGGCTACAGTTCCTGTCGCTGTTGATGTTCCGTCCTCAGTAACACTGCCAGTTTGTGCTACACCTGCGTCAGGTGCATCGTTAGCATCACTGATAGAGATAGTCAAATCTTCTACATCGGATGATGAAGAATCGTATGCGACTACTGTCAATGTGTAACTGGCCGTAGTCTCATAGTCGAGGTTTGTCGTATCTGCAACTGTAATTACTCCAGCGTTGCTTACTGCGAAGATACCATCTGAGTTACCTGCAGATATCAAGACAACAGTAGGTGTTGCATCGGTAATTGTGATTGTCATTACTGTGTCACCAACTGATGCGTCTTCAGCAACGCTTCCAGTTTGACCCGATGTGATAACAATGCCAGTTCCGTCTGTCACAGTAACTGTGTATGATAGAGCAGAACCTGTGTTCACACTATCATCGATTGTAGCAGTTAGAGCATAGACGTTAGTACCAGCCGTTGAACCTGGGTTCTCGTAGTCTGGTTCAGTGTTGAAGGCAATACTCACATCGTCTCCACTTACTGAACAGCTGAACGAAGCAGCATCTGCACCACCGAGGGTACAGGAGTTCGAGTCACCTGTGTCTGTGTCTGTGATTGTGAAGTAATCAACATGAGTAATACCCTCTGTGACAGAAGGTGTTACATCTCCACCAGAGTAAGTAGGTGCCTGATCATTCGTGTCAGTAACGGAAATTGTGTAACTGATTGTTGGACCATCATCGTCACCGTCATTAATAGTTAAAGTAACGAGGTAATCATTGTCGCTATCAGCATCTCCTGCTACATCATAGTCAGGAGCAATTAAGAAGGCAATACCCACATCATCTCCACTTACCAAACAGCCGAACGAAGCAGCATCTGCACCGCCAAGGCTGCAAGTGAATGATTCACTCGCATCTTCATCACTGACTGTTATAATTTCAATATCGGTGCTACCTTCAGAGATATCTGGAGATTCGTCAGATGATGAATAAGTAGGCGCATCGTTTACGTTGTCAACATCAGATGCTGCAGTTAGTGTGATTGTGTTAGACTCACTCTGGTCGTCTGTGTAACTCAATACAACCGAGATGGTCGAAGCTACATCGGATTGTCCGAGAGTGATTGTACTGGAAGTTGCACCAGTACTCCACACATATGTGAACGTACAGCCACCTGTACAGCCATCTT
>Ga0187827_10001971_pt1 | contig 28850 bp, 25 predicted proteins | sample ETNtaG_39_FD_167969 | JGI IMG/M metagenome (GOLD analysis project Ga0187827, IMG submission 167969) | Marine microbial and viral communities from oxygen minimum zone, Eastern Pacific Ocean - ETNP2014_SV_150_PacBio MetaG (Illumina Assembly) | ecosystem: Environmental > Aquatic > Marine > Hypoxic...
CCAGCAATGCGGACCCAGTTGCCCGCGTGCGTTGCTTTCTGCTCAAACGCACCCGCTTTGTAAACGGGCGCGGCCCGTGAACAACGGCGCCTCCCCTCCAGATGGGAGATCTCTTATGCCCGGCCCTTGCCCGGCCGGTGCCCTTTTGCCGATGTGGCTTGGCATTACTGCCGGAGACTTCGCTGCGGGTTTTGGCTGAAGATGTTCCGAGGTGCTGATTCGTTTCGTGCGCAAGGATAGCTTCACGGATGAGGCCCTTTCTTACTTCCCCACCCAGGGATGCTTCATCGAGCTCAAAGGTCTCGATTTGCTCACCTGTTGCACTGGCTTTAACCGGAATCGAAATCATCGGATTCTCTCAATCATCAATGTCATATACGTTGCTAAGCCTTAATGCGGATATCCACACCCGCAGGCATGCTCAAACGCCCGAGCGCATCCACGGTCTTTGCCGTTGGCTCTTCGATATCGATCAGGCGCTTATGGGTTCGAATTTCAAACTGCTCTCTCGATTTCTTATTTACGTGAGGCGAACGCAGGACTGTATAGCGTTCAATCCTCGTCGGGAGAGGGATGGGCCCTGAAACCTTGGCGCCGGTGCGCTTGGCTGTCTCCACGATTTCCATGGCCGAATGGTCAAGGATTTCATGGTCATAAGCTTCCATCCGGATGCGTACTCGCTCGCCGGGCATTTAATTCCTCTTATGTGTGCTCGTTATAAGTACAAAAATATCGCCACTCCCGCGGCTAAAGGCCGGGAGTTAAGCGATGCCTTTTCCAAAGGTCAGTTTCAGCGTTGTGCCCAAAAGGCTTACGTCCTCGCGAGTCTCCTGTGCGAGGGCGGGGAATTCTTACGACTCTTCCGAGATGTGCAAGCAGGAATCACAACGTTTTGCGTTTTTTGGTAAGAAATTTGAATTGCCACATGAAAATAGCGGCTGGAAAGGCAAATGATTGTGCCAGACGGGGTTGGGAGATGGTTGATGAATTTGTGGCTGATGGCTGTCAGATTGCTGATTCGGGCTCACACTCCTGCTCTCTGTTCACCTCAGCCCTCAGGTCCGCTGGAAAGGTGAGATGCTGAAAGTGGGCTGGCTGACGGAATGGAAACGCCGGGCTGGCCGTCTCAGTACTCCTCGTCCGGCCATTCCGCCGGACCTCCAATGCCAAAAGTCTGACACAGCTCAAGGATGCGGTGGTAGGACTGCTTGGGCTGGCCATCCCTGTCGAGCAGGCCGGCGTGTTTGATGAAAGCCCGCTCATCATCGAAATCCCAATATGTAATATTTCTTATATAAGGGCGCGACATGGCCATCAGAAAGAACAATTCAACCCAGTCGGCCTGGTTTTCCTGCTCCCATGGACCGCGCCAGCCGATGGTCATGTCTATCTGATCGGTTTCCAGCATGTCTGAGCCGCTGCTGGAGGGAGTGCCCATTTCGGTAATCCAGATGGGCTTGCCGTATTCAGCAAATCGATCAAGGTGGGCCATGATGTCCATCAGGTCGCGACTCGGGTAATACATCTGAACACCGATGCCCTCGAATTCGATGTCCTGATGGATGATCTCATCGAGAAACGAAAGCGGCGACCAGATCTGCTCTTGTGGTCTTGACGCTCCGCGACATGCCTGGCCTGCGCGCTGGCCATACTCTCCCCAGGGACAACAGTGATTGATGATGCGGGGCGTGCCCGGGTCGAGGCTCCCGGTGATTTCGCTGACTAGTTTCGCAATCTCGAAAGCCTGTTCATGACTCAACTGCGGAATCTTGTTAGCGAATTCCCAATCGTGCATCTCGTTGGCGATCTCCCAGCAACTGATGCGGCCCTTCAGTTTTGAAACGAGATCGGTCGTCCAATTTTCCACGGCCTTGAGTTTGTCCGGATAGTCAAGTTCACGAAACCAGGGAGGCATCCCGCCGATGCCGCCCCAGAAAATGGAAAACGACTTGGCTTCCATTCCCTTCTCTTCGCAATGCGAGAGAATCTCCTCGATACCCGCCCACCGCTGACAGTCCCGGCCAAACTCCACCCATCGCCAGAAATTCGGAATCGTGGTCGCATTACAGATGTTCGAGAGGGTGTCCCACTTTTCCCGTGAGTGCAGGAAATTCGGCTGAAGCGAGACGTTATGCCAGTCAGGGCCAACGCCGATGGAGTATTCTTCCAACCGTTCACCAAACAGCGGGGATGCTATGACGGGAAGCGGCTCAACATCATGGTCTCTGAGTTCGAGGGCGAGCATGGCTGCCGCGTGTTCCAGCGCCTCCCCTGCAAGAATTCCCTGATGCAGGCTCTCGAGCGGCCGGCCAAGGTCGAACAAATCCCAGGCCGCTTCAAACTGCTCGTCCGGCGGCTCTTCGAGATGCGAAGACATCATCCGACGCTCACACTGGCGGATGCGGCTCATGGCCAGCGCATCATGCAGAGGGACCTCCGCGTCCTCAGCGTAACCGTCTCCGCTGTTGTCCGCGGTGCACCAGACGCGTCCATATCCTGGAACGGCCAACAACACATGAACTGCCGTCGGTTCAGCCAAAAGCTCGATGCTGATTTCGCCCTCACCGAAGTCGATGGGCGTATAGCGCGCTCGATGCTTCAGGTCGGTGACGTAAACATCAAGGATGTCTTCCGTGCCCGTGAAATTCACCTGCTTAGCCATTGTTCATTTCCCTGACGCACAACTTTGGATTGCAGGCTTCGGACCTGCACAGTCAATCAGATTGAAAGGGCGGCGAAAGCCTGTCTTTCGAGGGGCCACGAGGGATCTCGTGTGAGCCACTTCCATAGTAGTCATCAACACTCCAGTCTTCACACCATTCCCACACATTTCCGCTTTCGTCATTCGTTCCATGCCCTGACAGAAGGTTGCTCATACACTCTGTCCGTTTTCTCCGTTCCCCGATTCCTGTCGCTTTAGGTGGTCATTGCCATTCGCCTGATCCTCGGAATTTCACAAAGCCATTGGTCATATCTGAAATAAATAAATGCGAATCTGGTGACCTGACCTTCCTCAGGTGGGACTTGTTATATAGAACCACAACGTAACATGGCCGACGGAGCACAGCGCCCCGGAACACTCATCAGCAGATCCTTCTCGGAGTCAATTGTGAAAAACCTGAAGGCGCTCGTCATTGAAGCTCAGAACGGCGACATGGAAGCGTACGCGGTGATCGTCAGGCGATTCCAGGACATGGCCTATGGATTCGCATATTCGAATCTCGGCGATTTTCACCTCGCCCAGGACGCGGCGCAGGAGGCATTTATCGAGGCCCTGCGCGACCTGACGAACTTGCGCGAGCCTTCTGCCTTCCCCGGCTGGTTCCGCAGAATCGTCTATAAGCACTGCGACCGGCTTACGAGGCGAAAGCGCGTCTTGACTGTATCGCTGGATGCCGCACTGGCGGTTCCCTCACGGGACATGAACCCAGCCCGGGCAGCGGAGAACAGACAGATGGAAGATAAAGTTCTGGCCGCCGTCGCTGGTCTTCCCGATGACCAGCGGATGGTGACTACGCTATTTTACGTCAGTGGTTATTCGCAGAAGGAGATCGCAAAGTTCCTCGATCTCCCAGTCACTACGGTCAAGAAGCGTCTGGCCAGTTCTCGGGACAACCTGAAACAGAGGATGATCACGATGGTTGATGAAACTCTTAAATCCTTCCCATTGCCTGAGCGGTTCGCCGATGTTGTAGTGCAGACGAATTTCGTCACCGGGCGAATCAATCCTCTCGCCGATGGAATGCGTTCTCTCAGCGATGAGAGGATGATCGAAAAGACGTCTGAGCTTCGGAGCCGTCTCTCGGCCGGCGAAGACCGCGATTCAGTCAAGGCAGAGGCATTCGCTCTCGTCAGAGAAGCATCCCGCCGATCCTGGGGCCAACCTCATTACGACGTGCAACTGGTGGCAGGCATGATCCTCGATCAAGGCTGGATCGCAGAAGAGGCTGCCGGCGAGGGCAAGACCATCACATGTTACCCGGCCGCTTCGCCTGTTGGGTCATGGAGCGACGTTTCCTGACCAGCACGTTGTATTTGCTGTAACCGCCTGCAAAGTGAAACCCATAGATGTCTTCGTATCGGAAGTTCGGCAGCGGCACGCAGAGGAACGCGCTGCGGTCACCGGGATTGGTCGACCACGCGGTGTACTCCAGTCGGAAATTGCTTCGCAGATTCTTATCGAGAACGATCTCCGCCGGGCCGCCTTTGCCGAACAGATATCCGTTGTTGCCACCTTTCTCGAAACGAATCTCCCACGTTCCCTTCCGCACGCACCAGTTCAGCTTGGCCCGGTCTTCCGACTTGATGAATCCCTGGGCAAAGGAGTCCAGCTTCTTTCGGTCAAAGGCATCCTCGAAGACAAGCTTCGCCCCATCGGGCAAACGAGCGTCCTGCCCGGAAACCGGCCACTGAGCCAAAGTGAGGAGGACCAGCGATTGAACGAACTTCTCACTCATGGTGTGACTCGAACGTGATCGCCCCTGGCGAAACTGTGTCGCTGGTTGAAAGAGCATGGGACCGTGCAGCAGTCACGGGGTTGTGGCAAAGCTCTCGACGACATCCCAATTGACGGTGTTCCACCATGCGGCACTGTAATCCGGTATCCCGTCTGGGAGTTCGGATAGTAGGCATGTTGCCAGACGTCGTAAACCATCTTGACGTTCACGGACTCCTGAATCGTTCGAACAGCGCATATTCTCTGGCTCAGATTCAGCCTTCCCTTTAGCCATCATGTTCAGCGCAGTAACCTCCCAGTCCCTCAACTTCCGCAGGAATTCCTTCAGTTTCAGGCCGCTAAAGGAAGGGCTGGACGGCGAAAGGCTGCGGATGGATTTGGCCAGCATCCTGTGTAGATTCCCATACTGGTGTTGAAATCATCATTCCAACACGGAGTCAGAATGTCTGGCACAAAAATCGACAACCGCGACTGGTCTCTATTATCTTTCGAAGAACAACTATTTCAGTTGGAGGTCGAAGGTTACCTCGTTATTCCGGACCTCCTGCCAGCTGAGCACCTGGAACTGTTGAGGGCCGAAACAAGCAAATTAGAGACTAGAGCCGTCGACTACAGTGTGAATCAGCAAGTCCGATCAGATCTTCATCGAGGAGGCGGCGAAATAACTAGATTAATCGCTCATCAGCCGACGACTGAGTTTCTGGCGCGTGTCTTTGGCGACGATGTCGTTTTCATGTCCTGCGTCTATGCTCGCTCTGAACCGGGCCATCCAGGAATCAGTATTCATACGGACGGCCAACCGTATGGGTCAGAAATCTTCGGTTACGAAGGCAGCGTTCCGGTAATGATTCGCGTTCTCTACTACCTCCAGGATCTGACACCTGAGGTGTCCCCGTTCCGCGTTATACCGCGATCGCATTTATCTATGCACGCGGATGGAAATCCATATCTGCGCTATGAGGACCATCCGGAGCAGGTCATAGTGACTCTCAAGGCCGGCTCCGCAGTTTTTCTCAATCACAGAGCCTTTCATGGCAATTCTCCAAATGTCGGGGATTACGCGAGAGAGATGCTCGCTATTGGCTACCGGCCGGCCTGGGGAGGGCCTGTGAAGGAAGTCAATGACTGGACTGATGAAGACCTGAGAGAACTTCCCGAAGAAGTCCTTCCTTTTTTCATTGACCCTAATATCTCAAAGATCGATTTCCATGGCAGCAACAAGCCGGCCGGTATGAAAAGCGAGGCGCGCGGGATCAATCCAAGCCGTTATGGGAAACATTAGAGTAAACCAGCCAGTGAATAGACCCCATATCCTCTTGCTGATGGCGGATCATCTGAGACGGGACTGCCTGAGTGCTTAGGAGGTGGGCCACAATGAATTCAGGCCAAGATTAAGTTGAGCAGTTAATTTCGATCAGTCTCCTTACGGCAGCCTTCCCGTCAGAACGCCGAATCTGGACGCTTTGGCGGATGAGTCCGTTGTTTTTGAAAACGCCTATTGCGCCACTCCGCTCTGCACACCGACCAGGGTCTCGATGTACACCGGCAAGTATCCGCATGTTCATGGAGCAGTTGCGAACACGCTCCCGGCTACGGTGACCGGCCCGGAGCACGAAACTTTGTACGAACGGCTGGACAAGACTGGTTACGGGATCACGCATGTAGGCGTTCATCATTGCCGATTGAGCCCTTCCGTTGAAGAACGAGTGCCTGCCGGAATTTTTGAATCGATGAAGGATTGGGCCGAAGCATGTCCAGTGTCCTCCGAACGGAGTTTTACTAATTCTTTCAGATTTCCATGTAACGCAGGCTTCGATTCGGATGGCAATCCACAGGTAAAGATGTTCCCGGCACCAAGGCGGATCAGGAATCCCTATCCGGCAGAAGAATTCCTCGATGTATGGTGGTCACACAGAATGGAGGAGCGGATTCAGGAAACTGATTTCAGCAAGCCGCAATATCTTGAGGCACTATTTTGGGCGCCGCACCCTCCACTCGATGTTCCGGAGCCCTATTTCAGTATGTATCCGCCTGAAAACATTGTATTGCCTGAGACGGTGGGCCAGTGGCATGAAGGGCAGCCGGCATCGTTGCTCCAGCAGACCTGTGGCCAGATCGGCTCGGCCTGTACGCGAGCCGAGTATCCTGAGGTCTGGAGCGCCTATTTCGGTCTGGTCACTCTCGTTGATGACTGCATCGGGCGCGTGATAGATGCTCTGAAAAAGCGCGGCGTATGGGATGATTGCGTTGTCGTATTTGTTCAGGACCATGGCGATATGCTGGGCGAGCATCACCTGTTTCAGAAGCACTGCCACTATGAGCCGGCATCTCATCTGCCACTATTAGTAAAAACTCCCGAAAATCATTCGGGCCGAAGGGATGACTTCGCAAGTGCCATAGACTACTGCGCGACTATCTGCGATTACGCCGGTGTTGAACCGCCTGCCGGCAACCAGGGATTATCCTGGAGACCCGCGATTGAGGGTCAGCACTCCCTGGACAGAGAAGCTGTATTCATGGAATACAACGGAGATCATGGCTCCACACTATTTCCGTCGAGATGTATCGTCTCCCGATTAAATGGGAACCGGTGGAAATACATCTACACCAAAAACGATATTGATGAACTCTATGATTTAGATGCAGATCCAAATGAAACGCGCTCTCTTGCGTCATCCGCCGATCACAGTGCGATTCGTAATGCGCTGAGAAGTTCGCTCCAGGAATGGATGACACAGACCGGCGATGCAGTAAGAGTACAGGCCGCCGGGAACGGCTGATTCTTCAGTTCGCCTTTAACCGCCTGACACCAAAAGACGCGCGCACATTATTCGCAGCAACCAGAAGGTCCGGCTCACTGCTCAGAAAATCGATCAGTTGCCCTGTGGAGCAGCCAAGCAGAGAACCGCATTCGCCGACGCGGCCTCTGGTGGCCTGCAACAGATCTAGGATGTGGCTGACAACCAATGACCAATGCGGATTCTTCTTATTCACCCGAAGCCGATTCGAAACGTCCTGATATTTGGACACCAGCTTAATCTTTCTGTAATTCTCGACATTCAGGTCCGTGCGGATCTGAAGTGCTATCGATTGACGCATTCGTCTGAGGGCGCGGGTCCGGTTTTCCTCCCTGGATCGGCTTTCGGTAGCCTTCGCCACGACACCCGAAGGCACATGCGTCAGCCGGACCGCCGATGAAGTCTTGTCGCGTTTCTGCCCGCCCGGCCCTCCGGAACGAATGAACTCTTCTTTGCAGTCCGAAAGGAGATCTCGGTCGGACAGTCCGAGCCAGGGTTTTTCGTGCGCAGACATTATGTATTCGCTTCAATGATTCGAGAGGCTTCGAGGAGGTCTGCCGCAATGAAGTCCGCCTTTGTTTCGGCCTTTGATTCGCAGAGCCGAATGGTACGGCATCCCGCCTTCTGGCCTGCTTCAATGTCAGTCTCGGAATTGCCGATCATGAAAGAGCGATCCCTGTCCAGGCCATGTTTGGCAGCGGCCTTCAGAAGCATGCCAGGCGAGGGTTTTCGATCTTCCGAAACACGACGGTACTCCGGCAGTTTCGCCTCGGGGTGAAAGGGGCAGAAGAATGCATCGAGAAACGAGATTCCGGACGGTTCAAACAGTTCAAAAAGACGGGACTGCACCTGATGGAAGTCCTCCTCGGTAAAGTAGCCCCGCCCGATTCCCGATTGATTCGTGACGATGACCAGCGCAAACCCCATGTCCCGCAGACGGCACAATCCCGCCACAGCATTCGGAAGAAGTTTGATTTCGTCAGGATCGCCGACGTAGGGAACGTCAACATTAATCGTTCCGTCTCTGTCAAGGAAGACTGCGGGGCCTGGTTTGGAATCGGAACCATCGCTCATTTCATACCTTGCCTTTTCGTTTTGCAGGTGAAGCCGCGCCAGATACCTAGAATGCGTGGCTCAGACCTGAATTGAACTCAAAATGTTGTCAGGCAGCGATTGTGCTTGCCAACTGAGCAATAGCAGACATTACAGACCATAGATGCCGTCGATTCAAAAGATACCAATTGAGAAAAAGATCATTGGCGGAATCGCCGTGCTCGTCGCGATGGGAGCATTCATGGCGGCCAGCAGAATAGATGTTCGTTCGAAAAACCCGGAGGCGTCACCGGTTGAACATACAACGGCCCCCTCGAAGGCAGACGCGCCGCCTGGCATGGTGTGGATACCTGGTGGCACATTTATCATGGGCGCGTTCGAGCCTGGCTACAACGAAGAAGGCCCTCCACACGAGGTGACGGTGGATGGCTTCTGGATGGATGAACACGAAGTGACGAACGCGCAGTTTGCCAGATTTGTTGAAGAGACAGGTTATGTGACGACTGCTGAGAGGCAGCCTGAGCCAGAGGATTTTCCTGGCGTGCCACCTGAGGAGCTTAAAGTGGGCTCAGTCTGCTTTCGCAGGCCCGATCGAGAGGTAACAGACAAATCCAATTTTCTGCAGTGGTGGGAATATAAGGAGAACGCGAATTGGAGACAGCCGGCCGGACCCGGCAGCAGCATCAAAGGAAAGGAAGACCTCCCGGTTTTGCATGTCTCCTGGTTTGACGCGACCGAATATGCGAAATGGTCGGGGGGACGTTTGCCGACTGAGGCCGAATGGGAATGCGCGGCCCGCGGCAAAATGAAAAGCAAACGTTACGTCTGGGGCGACCACAAACTCATCGATGGCAAGTGGCCGGCGAACACGTGGCAGGGCGACTTCCCGAACGTAAACAACGGGGATGACGGTTTCCAGGGCCTGGCGCCGGTAAAGTCGTTCGAACCGAATCCCTTCGGTCTTTACGACATGTCCGGCAATGTCTGGGAGTGGTGCTCCGACTGGTATCGGCCTGACTACTACCTCAAGAGCCCAGAGAAGAACCCGAAAGGCCCAAAGGACAGCTACGACCCATCAGAGCCCAACATTGCCAAGCGCGTCATGAAGGGCGGCTCCTACCTCTGCTGTGATTCTTACTGTACTCGATACCGCCCCAGCGCGAGGGACAAGAATTCACCGGACACAAGTACGAATCACGTAGGGTTTCGCTGCGTCAGGGATCCATGAGATCGCTACCCGGTCCCTCTTGTATAGCCTTGAGCACGTGCCTCCTCCATCGCCTTACGCAGCTTCAGGCCCAGCTCGAGCGCCTCGCTATGTTGCCTGACAGGTTCCGCAGGTGTCTTCAAAAGATTGGCTTCGACGATGGACATATCGAAGCCGTACTCTTCCGCGGCCTTCCATGCCGGGCCTCTACTCGACCTGTCTTTGGTGGTCTGAGTATCGAGTTCCTTCATATTCCTTCTTTCTGAGGTTATCGTCGAACTATATGACTGACTCAGTGACGCAATCACGGTTGGATTGTCTTATCGTTAGGATGCTTCACATGCAATGTCTTTGCACACTCATCTTACGGCAGCCTTCGGCCGCAACCGAGGATTAAGAGGTGTTCACGCACACCGCGCAGAAGTTCAGCAGTAAATCTCTAATCACGTGACCCATGGCCAAGCACATTCCCCCATCGACCGAAGTTCGTGAAGAGGCATTACGCCGGGCCCGGAGGATGGCCGAGGGACTCTACCCGCACCAGATTGAAGGCATCGCCTTTTTGCTGGCACGACGCCGCGCCATCCTGGCCGATGACATGGGGCTTGGAAAGACCCGACAGTCCGTGGTCGCTCTTACGGAATCCGAACCGGTCGGGCCGTACCTGGTGGTCTGTCCTGCCTCGGTAAAGCGAAACTGGGCCCGTGAGATCCTCATCGTCAAACCAGATGCAAAGCCAACCATCGTCGGCCCGGGAATGCCCCCCGACCTCGGTTGGAAAGACTGGGTAATCATCAATTACGACATTCTCGGCAAACACGCAGACGCGCTCAAGCTGCATGGCTGGTCGGGTATGGTTTTCGATGAGGCCCACTACCTGAAGAACTATCGAAGCAAGCGGAATCAGCTTTCCAACAAGCTGATCAAGTCAGTCAACACAGACCCGATGATTCACGCGCTCACGGGCACTCCCCTGACCAGCCGTCCCCGAGATCTCTTTCCGCTTTTGCAGCTTGTGCAGCATCCCATGGGCAAGAGCTTTCTGACTTTTGCCCGTCGATATTGCGCTGCCTACAAAGGCGAGTATGGATGGGTCACCGACGGCGCGAGCAATCTGGGTGAGTTGGCCGTGCAGCTTCACGGCATCATGATCCGCCGCAACAAGGACGAGGTATTGGATCTTCCGCCGAAGTTCCGCACGTGGCTCGAGGTGGACGTCCCGCCTGGCACGGCGAGAGAGATTCGCGGTTTTATGCACGCGCTGATGCGTTTATCACTCAAGAATCGAGAGCAGGGAAGTTCCACCGAAAAGCTGACGGAAGAGGAACTGCAGGCTCGGAGAAGGCGCCAGGGAGTGTTGCTCGGAGGGCTCAGTACCGCGCGCCGAAAACTGGCCACAGCGAAGGTGCGCAGTACCTGGAATTTCGTCGATGGTGTCATCGAGCAGGGCGAGAAAGCGATCATCTTTTCCTGCTACAAGGAGGCCGTTCTGCGCCTGCGCGAGCATTACGAAGAGATTGGAGTGGCCATCGAGGGGGACACACCGCCCGCTCAACGGCAGGACATCGCCGATCAGTTTCAACAGGACGAAGACGTCCGAGTGCTCATCGCAAACATCCAGGCCGGCGGCACGGGCCTCAACCTGACGGCGGGGAGGCAGGTGGTTTTCAATGACCTCGACTGGGTGCCCGCTAATCACTGGCAGGCCGAAGACCGCGCCTGCCGCATCGGCCAGACACAGTCGGTGAACGTGACCTACATGATTGGCGCTGACACGATCGATGAGTTCGTCCGTTCCGTGCTCATATCAAAAGCGCACATGGTCGATCAGCTCGTCGAAGGCAAAGCTCTCGAAGAGGACGTCAACGCAGACGTCCTGGGTGAGCTCAAATCCATCATGCGTACCATCGGCCCAAGCCTGGGTAACCTGCCAGAGGATGAATTCAACGAGCAACGTGTTGTTGCCCTTCTCAAACAGGCGACTGAGACCTTTGAGGATCAGAATTCCGATCTCTTGAATCAGGCCCGCAGGCAACAGGTGCCCTATTCTGCCGAGGCCCTGTCCGCGCTGGCCAAAGTTCTCTCCGGACCTGAGAAAGATATCTACCAGGTGGAGAGTTCAAAGAAGGACAAGTTCTACCGCCTGGAGGTGGTCGGCCCTGACGTCATCTGCAACTGCCCTGGCTTTGATTTTCGTGGAGCATGCAAACACTCTCGCGCCCTCAAGGAAAGCCTGGTGGCGGGAGACAGCCTGCCAGAGGGATTCGAGCCCGTGGCCGACTGACCTCCAACCGCCGCCTGCGTACCTTGCCGACCTCGCCAGAGCCCGGACGAGGCCGTCACGCTGTCTCGAAGAGGACATGTTGATTTTGCGCCTGCCAATCATTCCAACCCGATAGCCGCCTCTGCCACGCGCCAGCGCCAGTAATCCAGAGTGCTCTTGTCCCAGTTGTTGGCTTTGTCGAGATAGTCTTCGCTGACGGCTGCTTTGAGCTCTTTCATGACAGCCGCAGCTTTCTTCGCTACATCTGAGTCTTCCTTCCCGGCCTTTCTTGCGGCCGCCAACTTTTCTTCGAGCAATTGCAGGTATCGGAAATCGTCCACTCCCTCTCGCAAGGTCAGCATGCCGATGGAGGGGAGGATCTCCCAGTCCGGGGTGAAGTGGCTGTCACACGAAACACGCCGGCCCACCGGGAGGGCAATGAAGGGATCGCCGGAATCGCCGTCATACGAAAACGACCATTGTGCACGGGTGATCGCGTCCACACGCCAGGGATAGAAACCGTAGCTGAATCGTGACGATCCCATGTTGTAGAGCCCAAGGGTGGCGCCCTTGGCACGGAGTTCGGCGATGGTTTCTCTTGTTACGGGATATGCAGAATTAGGGAGAACGATGTCTGCCTCCGAGAGATACTCCCGGGCGATGCTTACTTTTAGCGTGGAAATGCATGTGCGGAAACCACCGGGCACCTGCTTGCGGATTCTGTTGAGGGCCTTCAATAGCTCGCGGCCGTAGCGTGCGCCCTTCGTACCGTGATTGCCAAGCTCATCCTGAACATAGAATACCAGCTCCGGATAACCGTTTGCCCGCATTTCCCTGTAAAGCCACTGAACCATCTTCGACATCTGCTCGATCGCCTGGTCGGTGAACTTGATGTCCTCCATTTTCATTTTGTGGATTGCGCCTCGAGACAGGAACCCTTCGCACTTGGGAAAAACCTGCGGGCCGCCGCAGTAGTAATGAAAAATGCTGTCAGAAAAATTTGGAATGGATTTAGATGTTTCGAATGACTCTTTCCAGATTTCCCAGGCCTCGGTTGGCACTACCTCGCCGTCTTTAAATTCAAGCGGCCACCACGGCAGGCTGTCGTAGAGACCGGTGAAACCCTGGTCCGCAAAGAACTGCATCCGGGTTCGCAGGACCTTTCGCATGAGCTCGCGAGGAAGCATGCGTGCGGTTCGGAATGGACGAAATGTGGTGCTTCCCAGGTTGCCGGCATACACACCCGCGCGAAGTCTGGCCACGGGAAGCCGCAACGGGAGCACGCGTACCTGGACGGGTAACGAAGCGTTCAGGCTATTAGCCTCAAGTTTCAGTTGTCCACTGTAAGAGCCGGGCTTCGCGTCTTCCGGTACATGGAGATCGACCCAGAAGCCACGAGTGAGTTCCTTCTCCCAGCGGTCGGGCATCCAGGGCATTAGAAAAAATGGCCGAACTCCGTAACCGCCCTGCACCGGGTACTCGCCGTATCGGATGTATCGAATATCGAATGCGGCACCTGAAATGATTGCGTTGCCATCACCGGTCAGATCGGTGGCCGTCAACTTTATTGGGCCCGACACATCCTTCAGCGGCGTGACCGCAATGGTGCCGGCTTCACGTTCGCCAATGCTGGCGAAGAGCCGCAAGGGTCTTCCGAAGTCTCGCGGTGTCGGGCGCGTGCCGGTGCGAAGCGAGAGTGCTTCGTCACGCACGAACATCACCGCGCCGGATTCGACGATCTGCTCCGGCAAAGCCGGCATGGGATGCTCGACCGAGGAAGGCAGATATTTGAACTGTTCATTGAAAAACGCTTCCTGACCCTTTCGGAAGGCGTCTATCGCACTTTTGCCTTTCGGGTTGTCTGCCGGATAAACGAAGAGCGCGTTGATGGCTGCATAGCTCGTGGACTGAATGACCAGTTTGCCATCAGTTACCTGGACTTCCTTTTCACGCATTGGAATCCATGGGTCGATGACGGCGCTGTAAAGATTCACATCAGGATGCCAGTCCCGATAGTAGCTGTGAAAGTACCGACCATCGGGATGGTAGAACTCTTCCACGGTGCCATCCTGCCGGTATAGCTCGACACTGTTGGCGGAAATGGAGTACTGCCTGAAATGGCTGTCCGGACGATTCGCTCCGGGCCTGTTGAATGCTCCGGTAAGGACAGACACTCTGTATTTTCCGTTGGGCAGATCCACGTGGAAGGGCCAGAGCCGTGAGATGTTGTCGCGGGTGACATCATCGACCACGAGTGTGTCGCGGATGATTCGCCGATTCTGATCGAAGCCGACTGGTTTGTAGCGGGCCTTGATGAATCCGAAGCGCTGCTGTTTGGAGTACATGGTATCCGGGAATACTCCGTAGAAACCTTGGCCGACGGGTGTGGTTTTCTTGCTAAAGTCGAACTTCCAGACGTTGTCTGGTGGGGGTACGGGTGGTTGTTCGAAGGGCTTGAGATCGCTGGGCTCGGCGAAGAGCGCGGCGGAGAGAAAGCAGAGCTTCCCAAAGATTTGGACAAACAAGGAAAAGGAGGATGAACGGTCTTCCATTTGAGTGGGTTTCCCAAGGATTCGGACAAACGAGGAAAGGGCGGTTCTTGAACCCGGTGAGCTATTCGTGCTGATTCATCGTTTATTGTTTCCCGCGGCGAAAGGCGATTGCCCGATGAGTATTTCGTCCTGTGAGACTGCAATTTCTCTATCGGATTCCGTGGCAGTGAGACGGAGCCGATACCTGCCCGGCGGCAGTTCTGTCACCGGCATCACGGCTTCAAATGCTGTGTAAGACGGACTTCCCAATGTTTGGCTTTTTATTTTGCGGCCGCGGGTGTCAAGCAAAGTCACCTTCAACTTTACGTCTTTGAGTGAGAGCTTGCTGACGCCCAGCTTTGCCGACACCTTCACAGGCGGCCGGTCATTGAATGTAGCCTTGCTGCCAATGCTGAACGACAAGGTGTCCGGCAACTCGCCCTGCCGTCGGGCAGCGTAAACGGCTTCTCCGCCCTCGTTCAGAATGTTCAGGGAGATCGTCCACATTCCTTTCGACGCGTTAACGACAAACGGAATCGCTGCCGATGTGATGCCTTTCCCTTTTGCGGCGGCAAAAGACTTCTGGAATCTCTCCGTACTGTCGCCGGTAGTCAGCAGAAGCTCGCCTCGGTAATTAGCGCCTTTGCCGCCGGTATCTCGGAAATTGAAAACAGCCTGATTCTTCCCCTTGCCAACATCATCGATCTGCAGGGACACCGGTTCTATGCGGGGCTGGCCCAGGACGAGCCCGCCGAATTGGAGCGGGTCGTGCCAACTGCTCACTCGGTTCAGGCTGGTGTATTCGCCGGTATCCCAATCGGCGCTGGTAACATTGAAGCGGACGCTGTGCCCGGCGGGAGCGGAATGAAGTCCCACGGATTTAAACGGCAGCGCCATCTCGATGATCCAGTAATCCTGCTGAATGCTGATTTTCCGCTTCAGTTCCGATGACCAGGTGAGATCCGTGTCGCGCACCTGTTTCGTATCGAGCGGACCGACTCCTCCGGGATCGCGAACAGTGCGCAATCTGTGGTGGGCATCGAACAGGACGCCCTCGCTGTTCAGGATGAGCTGGTAATACTCGGTGCCGGTACCGTAGGCATCGACGAAGACTTCGACTTCATCGTCCTTCCAGATGTGCGCGTCATCCGGCACGTGAGTCAGGGCGCGCAGGGCACTGTCCGGTTCACGCTGTAACTTTACTGCGAGGTAGAGATTCTTTTCGTCATACGCGGCCCATGCCTCTCGGCGGTGTTTCGCCAGAACCGTCGACAGGCCAATCCGAAACGAACCGAGCCTGGCAGATTTGTTCTTCCAGCAAGGCTCGACGAGTTTGCCGTCAATGGCAGGCGGTGTCTGTGTTTTTGGGATCCGCCATTCGGGAACTTGGGGATTCTTCTTGCTCTGTGACTGCGTTGGCGTGATGAATTGGATGTCTTCCAGTATGGAGGCGCGGATAGAGGTGCTGAAGATCAGGACCAGGTAAAGCGCCAGTGCTGTTGAGAAGCTGACCTCTGTTGTGCCGGTGGGACGCCGGCGTCCCCAGGGATGAAAGCCAGGCTGCCTCACTTGGAGATTCTCATTGCAGTTATCTCTCAAAAGGCCCTTTTGCATAACGGAACTCTTTAAGTGTTTCATGAAGTCGTTCACCTCGTTTGCTTCCCAGCGCGAACCGCAGGCCATAGGCACCGAACGCCAGGTTTGGCAGTGCAGGTTCGACGATAGATGCAGGCTTCAAAAGATCAAGACTGCCGTGAGCGAAGCTCTGAAGGCCGTCCGGGGAAGTCACATCCCAGCGCAGACGCCTGATTCCAGCTTTCCATTCTGAATCACCGACTTCTATGCGAGCGGACAGACAGCGATCCGGGCTCATTGCTATCTTGCCCGAGAGGAGGGTGGCTGAAAGCGCCGGAGTGGTAAGCGCTTCCAATCTGCAATCGTCTACAAAACAGACCGGGGCTTTCTGTCCGGTGGGGACTGTGCGGAGACCTACCTTCAGATCGGCTCGCCCGGTCTTGCCGAGGTGCAAGGTGAATGTGCGCTCGAAGTATTTCCACTTCCCCCTGGTTGCCTGCATGCGGATGCTCGTTGCTGAGAGTGGCGGTTGGCCGGATTTACCCCACAGACGGATGCCCGTGTGCGCCGTATGCACATCCGATCCGCTTGCGAGAAGAATCCAGCAAGAGAGTCGAATTCTTTTGCCGTTGTGCTGCCGGAGTCTCTTTACATCCAACATCTGTCGTACACCGAGAAAACGATCCGGCCCGACTGTTCCGAGGTCGAAGCAGAGAGATGTCTTGCCGCTGCGTTTTTCAATTTCGTCGTAGAAGATTGAACGCGCGATCAAGCGGTCACTGGTTTCCTTTCTTGGAGGCCAGTCGGAAAATCGCCATGCCCTGGCATCGGCCGTATCGAACCCCGGGTTCCTGTTGAGGAGGATGTTCCTGGATGCCTGAGGCTTGAGAGGAGGCAAATTCTCTGAGTGAGTGATCGCCAGAAAAAGAATTGGGGTGAAAAGGCCGGCGGCTGTCATGTTGTGCAAAAGAAAAGAGCTTCCAACGAATTCAGGGAAACAACGAATGAAGAATTCAGAAAAGAAAGAGATTCCAGAGGTATCCCTGGCAAGCGTAATTCTTGTGTGAGCGTTATGGATGCCATTGCGAGAAGAAGAAAAGAGGGCAAGCGAAATATCTCGTTCTCGTTCCCCAATCCTGACTATCGGAACTTTTCCTTTCCATACAGGCGACGCAAGAGGCCGACCTGGCCTACGTGGAGCATCTCATGTCTGGCTGTCCAGTGGAGCGCACCCAATCTGGTTTCGAAAAGCTGGTGTGGAAGGAGAGGAGGAAGATCCAGGTCTTCGTCGTTCACATTGGGGAGCTCCGCCATTGCCTGCTGGTGCACTCTGTCGAATGCTGAACGAATTTCGGAAATAGACGGATTCGCGTCCGGATCTGCGTCGGGCACAGAGGCGCGGGTGAAATGATCCCGGAACTCTTTTGGGATGAAATCTTCATCGTTGTCGTGCTCGCCGCGCATGCGAACGAGGGCCAGACCGTATTGTGCCACGGCAATGTGGCCGACCTGCCAGGCGATGTGGGTCACTGCAGGTTCTGGCATCCTGAACCAATCGTCGGTATCGATGGTCTCAAGGATCTTATTAGTGTACTGCCGCGATGAGATGATCTGATCGATCGCTATTTGCAGTCTGGACATCTCGCTGAGTTCAACTTTCGCCGTTGCCCAGGGCCTCTTTTACGCGGTCGACGAGATCCTGAACCGAGTAAGGCTTGTTGAGGTAGTCGGTCGCACCGAGTTTGAACGAGGTCGTTTTGGTTATGGCTTCCTTATTACCCGTGGCCATGATGACCGGCAGGTTGGGGAGAACTTTTCTGATGTGAGCCAGAACTTCCATGCCGTTCATTTTGGGCATGTCGACATCCAGGACAACTACATCGAAATGTTGTGTTTCGAGAGCTTCGACTGCCTTTTCCGGGTCTTCGAAAGTGACCGGATCGAGGCCCGCGAGCTTGACTGCTTCGGCTGCGAATTCGCGGGCATAGTCATTGTCATCCACGACCATGGCTTTGTGCGTGGAGGCTGCTTCGTGCTCCTGGACTTCTTTGCCGGTCGCCTTGGCCATGTCTGTAAAAACTCTGACCAGGTCCCGGTGTGAAATCGCCGGTTCGAGGGTGGCGGTGGCGGAGATTGATTTCCGGACGGCTTCCATGGCTGCGCGGCGGCATGCTTCTTCGATTTCCGCCCCGGAAAATCCCATGGTTATGGTGGTGAGCTCATCCATGTCGATGTTTTTCTCCAAAGGCTTCTGGCGGAGATGGACATCAAGGATGTGCTTGCGGCTCTCTTCATCGGGGAGAGGAATCTCGATGACCTTGTCGAAGCGGCCTGGGCGGCGAACGGCAGGATCGATAGCTTCGGGCCGGTTTGGTGGCGGCCAGGCAGAAAACGGCCTGGCTGGGATCGAAGCCGTCCATCTCAACGAGCAATTGCGCGACGAGCCGGTCGGCAAACTGATCTTCGGATCCAGTGCCACGGACCGGCGCAATCGAATCAAACTCGTCAAAGAAGATGATGCACGGGCTGGCATTGCGGGCCTTCTCGAAAACTTCACGAAGCTGTTTCTCTGTTTCGCCCACGAATTTTGATACGAGGGAAGGCCCGTTGACAGCGATAAAGTTGACACCGCACTGGCCGGCCGCGGCGCGGGCGATGAGTGTCTTGCCCGTACCCGGCGGCCTGCGAGCAAGACGCCTTTCGAAGGCCGGATATCCATCTGCTTGAACAGCTCCGGCCGTTTGAGCGGCAGGACGATGGCCTCTTCCAGGTCGCGCTTTACTTCTGCGAGTCCGCCGACATCATCGAAGGTGATGTTCGAGGCCGCGGCTGCGGCGCCCTTCATGCCGGATGGTGTAATCTCTTCCATCGCAGCTTCGAAATGGCGTTCGTTCACCTGGAGGGTCGGCGGCGGCTGCCCGCCTGCGGGCATGGCTTCTCGGATGGCCAGCATGCCGGCCTCTTTGCAGAGATGGGCGATGTCAGCGCCTACATAGCCGTGAGCTTCGCTCGCAATCTTTTCGGGGTCGACGTCTGATGCAAGGGCCATCCCCTTGGTGTGAATCTTGATAATCTCCAGGCGTGATTCTTCATCGGGGATGGGGATTTCAACCTCGCGATCGAAACGTCCCGGCCGGCGCAGCGCGCTGTCGATAGCGTCCGGGCGGTTGGTAGCAGCGAGGACGATCACGCGGCCCCGTTTGTCATCGACACCGTCCATCAGAGTGAGGAGCTGCGTGACGAGACGCTTCTCAGCCCCTGAGCCTGCGTCCTCGCGCTGGACGGCAATGGCATCTATTTCATCGAAGAAAATGAGACTGGGTGCCTGAGTGGTGGCTTTCTCAAAGACTTCACGGAGATTCTTTTCGCTTTCGCCCATGGCCCCGCCAAGCAATTCGGGCCCATTGACCGCGAAGAAGGTGGCTCCGCATTCTTCGGCAACGGATCGAGCGGTGAGAGTTTTTCCTGTTCCCGGAGGGCCGTACATCAGGACGCCTTTCGGCGGCGAGATTCCCAGCCGGGCAAACATCTCCGGATAACGCAAAGGGAGGACAACGACCTCCCTTACCTTGGCGAGTTGCTTGCCGAGGCCACCAATGCTCGAGCTGTCCTGGACCGGATCTCCCTTGCCCTTTTTCTCTTCCGGCGCGGGTGCCTCGGCCACAATCTCGACGACCATAACGTCTTTTCGGCTCCGGGAGGGCACTTTCTTTACCGAAACGATGGTCACTTGGGGCCCCATCTCCTTCTTGACGATTTTCATACCGTCCTCGAGGGAGTAGGCCCGAAACGCCTTCTTAATCTTCTTGCTCCGTTTCTTCTTCTTCTTCTTTTCTTTAGATTCGCCCGAATCTGAAGCCATTCCATGATCTCCGGTGATTGGACTGGAACACCCTGAGCGCTCGTGGGTTGGGGATTGTAATGAGATATCAGAGGGATGTCATTCCCTATCGCGGCTGCAGACGCGATTAAGCTCCTGCGCGGTCTGCTGTTGGATGATCGCCAATTTAAGATGCTTCATCAACCAGTTTTGCGACTTCATCCTCATCCATGACTTCCACATCGTCATCGTAATCATCATCGTCATCATCCAAATCAATGACTTCGACAGATTCGATGCCATCCAGTTCTTCATTAGAGATATCGTCGGCCTCGTAACATTCCCTGGAAAATCGCAGGTTGAAATCTGTACCGACGCCGACTTCACTCGTGCATCCAATCGTGCCCCCGTGCGCCTCCACGATCTTGCGACAGATATCGAGCCCCAGGCCAGTGCCTGAATCGCCCTTGGTGGAAAAGAAGGGCTCCCAGATTTTATCGATCTGCTCGGGGGGGATGCCCTTGCCCGTGTCTTCAACGTGGAGGACGATGTCTTCGTCTTCCATCTGGAGACGAATAGAGATGTGGCCCGTGTTCGGATCCTCGAGCGCCTGGCACCCATTACGAATGAGGTTGATCAGTACCTGTTTCACCTTGCGCCGATTGAGCGGAACTTGCGGCAGTTCCTCATCCAGATCGAGCCGCAGATCAATGTGCTTTACGAGCTTGTCGACGGAGAGGAAGAGAGTGACCTCTTTGACCACCTCCGCGAGGGACATGGGTTCGACTTCGTAATCCCTGACCGGCTTGGCGATATCACGGACCTCCTCGAGCAGGTTAATCGCATGGTCGCGGGCATCCATGATCATATGGGTGTATTTCGATACCTGTTCGTCGCCGGGATACTTGGCTGAGATCAGCTCGGCGAAACTGAGCGGAGCGAGAAGGTTTTTGATCTCATGCGAAACTCCGCCGGCCAGTGTGCCCAGCATGCTGAGTTTCTTCTGCTGCTCGATCTGTTCGACGAGGAGGGCGTTTTCGAGCCGGACGGCCGCGATGCTCGCGATTCCGAATAAGAGCTTTTCATCTGCAGGGCTGAATCCACCTTCGGATTTCTTGTTCAGCACCTGGAGGATTCCAATAATGTTGCCGTTGGCGTTTTTGATGGGGACGCTCAGGATGGAGCGGGTGGAGAAACCGAGCTTGCGGTCGAACTCACTGTTGAAATCTTCATGCGAATAAGGATCGTTCGTGAGAACCGTCTGCCCCGTGCTGGCGACACGCCCGGCGATGCCTTCGGAGATTGAGATCCGAATCTCAGTCGCCTCAAGCCCGCTGCCCGCTCTTGACCATAACTCGTTCTTTTCTTTATCCACCATGAAGACCGTGCCCCTTTCCACATCCAGGGCCATGCAGGTCAGGTCCACTACCAGCGGCATGAGCTCATCGAACTCGGCCACCTCACCCAGAGCAATGGCCATCTGTACAAGAACCTTGAGCTGCTGGTTCTGATTCATGAGTTCAATGGGGTCGACGACAGTGGACTCATGATGAGGCCGCTTTGTGGGGTCGACCTGAATCTCGTTAATGGTGGACCGCACATCCGCGTCCGTGAACGGCTTCTGAAGGAACGCGGCCATCAGGCCGGAAAAAATCTGCCGCGTGAATCCAGGTTTGCCGCAAGGCCAACAATCGGCAGCTCCGGTGCCCGCTCGTGGATTTTGGATATGAAATCCTCAGGCGGAATCTGGGAAACCGACAGGTCAACCACTGTCAGTTGAAACTCTTCCATTTCCAGCCTCACCAATGCCTCGTCCGCGGACTGTGTGATCGCAATCTCATACCCGAATTCAGGCAGTACACCATCGAGAATATTGAGACTGTCCAGGTCTCGATCGATGAGGAGTGCTCGTTTGTCCTGCAAGATTTCGTGGGACATACTAAATGCTCTCCAGGCCGCGTTGCGTCGAGAATCTAAGTGATCTCGGGGAGGTGAAGTGGATGCGCAACAACAACCGTTAACCATCTCAGAGTCGCTACAGCCCGGATTGTAGACAAACGAGAGGCTCTTGAGAAGGGAGAAACTTTGCCACGGAGAGTGACCTGCCCAAACCCGGAGTGCAGAAAGCCCCATCGAGTGCCCGACGCGCTTTCCGGCCAGGTGATCGCTACCAGGATTATCCAACCCCTCGCGGATTTAGAGAGTGTCACGTTCGGTCAGGATTAAGCTCCTCATCTTCGGTCTCACACTGCTGGCGATTATCCTGATCCCATTCTTCCTCTTCGGTGATGAACTGGAAACCTGGATTGAATCCGTTCTGAAAGAAGCAGGGCGGCGTCCGTGGATTTCTGCGCTGACGATCATGCTGGTTCTGGCGACGGATGTCTTGCTGCCGATACCGTCAAGCATGCTCAGCACTGCCGCGGGCGCTGTGCTCGGTTTCTGGGCCGGGGCATTCTGTTCGGTCATCGGCATGACCGCGAGCTGCATCATCGGATACGGGCTCGGTATCAGCGCAGCCAGGGGCGCGGTGGCGCGCTGGATGAATGAAAATGAGATGCAGGAGATGGAGGCACAGACTGTGAAATTCGGCGACTGGATGCTGGTGGTGTTTCGTGCCGTGCCAGTATGGGCCGAGGTCACCACCATTCTGGCCGGCATGAGCAAAATGAAGCTGCGGCGTTTCCTGGTCCTGACTACATCGGCGAATGTTGGAATCTCAATCGTCTACGCCGCGGCCGGCGCCGTTGCCCAAAGCTTCGATAACCTCTGGTTGGTCCTGGCCGCTTCAATCGGGGTACCTGTGCTGGCGATGCAATTGTTGAAAGAAAGGTCGGAATCCTGATGCAGGCCGCCATAAATCGGACTGGTTCCTGGCCAGAAGGGACATGGGTTGCGCCTTACAGCTCATGGCTGCGAGGCTTTTCGAGCTACTCCAGGACCAACAGGCCTCGCGATTCCGGCACTCCCGCGGTGTAGAAAATCGGCGCCCAGCCGATCCTCTCTCTGGAGTTGAACGTGTTTGCATAGAACGGATTGCGCATCACGTTGAATGTGAAGACACGGCTGCCCTGGGTGTAATCGTATTGGCCTTCAACCTTGAGAGGGATGGCCAGCTCGATGGTGTAGGACTTCCCATCCTCGGCCTGCTTGACCGCGCAGATTACGTCCTTGCGGTTGTCTTGCGACTTCCTGAATCCTCGGAATGCGCCAAGTGAGTTCACGATGTACTGGATGTACTCCTGCTCCTTTGCGGTCTTGGCCGGTGGCCCGAAGAAGAACTCACAGCTCGCCTCTCGCCAAATGCGCGTTCCGGTATGGACGTCTTTCGGCGTCTCGGCCCAGATGCCTTTGGGTTGTTTGCACTCGATGCCGACAACGAGGTGATCCTTGACTCGCATGATGCGTCCGAAAGTCTCGTTCCCATCGGCGCTTGGAAGGAGAACGTCGGCCATGGTCCAGCCGGTCAGCTCAGTGGCTTGTTCCCAGATGGGGTCTTCCAGGATGCCATCAAATTTCGGAAGCGAATCCAGGCGCGGCACCCAGAGGACTTTTTCGACGAGCTGCCGAAGTTCTTTCGCCCGTTTGCGATTGTATTTTTCCGGAAGGTTCACTTTGAAAACTTTTCCTGCCCGCTCGATGACCTCTTCAACGGTCTTGTTCGTTGCCCCGTCCAGACTCACTCCTTCGAGCGCCTCTGCTTTGACCGACTGAATTATCGTGCCGAGGGCCCTGGCGTAGTTGTTCCTGTATGAAAACCGCAGGCTCGAATTCCGGTCTTCGGCGGTGCTGTCCGGGGCAATCGTGCGTTTGGAGTCGTAGTAATCCTCGAACTTCATTAAACTGCTGCCATCGTCGTTTGCGTAAAACGCGAGGGCCTCTCTGTTGATGCCGGTCAGGCCTCTAATCACTGTGTAGTCGTGATAGAGCCGGGCGGGGACAGCGGTCGCGCGTACCAGCAATTCGTGAGCGTTGAAGTATCGCATGATGGCGTTGAGCCGCTTCTGGATCGTGGTCTCGGCCTTGGTTTTTTTGATCGCTGTCTCGAGCCATTGTCTCTGCAGACTCAGATCCTGTTCGGTGTATCCCGCGCTGTCCTGCCGGGGCCAATCCTGGCGAATGAAATACTTGTCTGCGGTGATGTGTTTCTGCTGGATTAGATCGTAGAAGCGATACATTTCTTCCCACCCGTGGCCGAACATGTCCAGGCAGTATTGTCGCCAGAGCACGTCGGTGGATTGGTAAGGATTGGAGAGGAGCTGCCGCAATACCCAATACTTCGCGCCGGACATGTACCAGTACTCGTGACCGGACCATTCAGTGTAGATGCCCTTCATTCCATTCTGCGCGCCCCACTGCAGGAAAGAGGCCATCTGCCGGCTGTAGATCCGCGGGGTTACGCCCTGGAAATTCCAGTCATGCACGACCCAGCTTGCGCCGAGCTCCGCGGGCCCGAGCAGGTGCTCCCAATTTTTCTCTTCGAAAAAGCGGTAACTTTTGGTCACTGAATCGATGACGATGTTCGGCTCGATCCGGGCGTTGTTCGGCAGGTCGACATTCGCGTATTGGTAAGAGGTGAGATACAGGTCCGGGAATTCCTTCTGGCACTGTTTGGCCACCAGGTTCAGGAATCCGTACCAGAGATTGGCCGCGTTGTTATTCTGTTCGAGCGAGGTCTGGCAGGGCTTGCACCCGCAATCGTAGTGGGCATCCATAATGCCGAATGAAAGATAGCCCCGGCTGCGAAGTGGCCCCTTCATTTTTGTCCGGACCTCTTCCATCGCGATTTTTGCAGAGAATTCCGGGTCGGCGAAGCAGGGGTTCCACGCCCCGCCTATCGGCTTGGGGCGACTCCCGTTCGTGTGCATGGGATAAAGCTGCGGATACTTGGAGTGATATTTTTCCGGAGGGAAGTAACTGGTGATGGTGTGGCTTGCTCGCAGCCTCAAACCCTCGGAGACCATCGTGTTCATGCGCAGCCACGTGGAGTTGCGTTTGTAGCCGCTGCTCGAGAAGGTGGTCTTGGCAAACCAGGGCTGCATGAAGATATCCAACTCATCAATCTCAAGGGATATCTCTTCGGGCATCGAGACCCATTCAAGACCGTCCTCCCCATGTGGCGCGTACATGCGGACGCCGGTTGCCTTGTCCAGAAAGATCCGAATCGGGTTGAGATTCCAGGGCTCGGAGCTCTTCTTTGCAGCAATGATGACGTTGCCTTCGCGCCGCACGACGACCGTTCCGTTTTTTGAGTTCGCAACTCGCTGCCGCACGTCAGCCGAAAGAAATAGTCCAGGGATTCGTGAAACCGGGCCCACTAAAATGGCCACTTTGTCCGGTGGCAAAACAGAATTCTTGCTGCCATTGATCACAGGAAAGTTCGGGCTCGCACTCCGGTCCATCCTCGGCTTGAAATCGATGGCGTAATGGTCCGCGTCCGCCTGCCGGCTCACGTACTTCAGCAGAAAGTGCTGGAGGTAGGCGACCGAATAATTGTCAGAAAAGTTTACGATGACCGTGTTGTCACCTTTGATGGTGAGCGGCTCTTTATCGTCAGCGTCCGCGCACAAATGGATCAGGATGCTGCTGGACAAGATGATTGTGAGTTGGTGCATCTTGAATCTCATTCATTGAGTCTCCGCAGGGCTAATGGCTGATTAGTTCGCATCCCTGATCAGGCGATAGAGGAGACAGAGCGCCTCTTCCGTTTCCGCGCTCTTGTCCTCCTGAAGTCTTGATATCACTTTACCAAGTGATTCCGGCAGGTCAGGTGGAAAGGCACCGCCGTCACGCGTGTCCACTCGCAAAGAACTCTGGTCCACCATCAGGACTCCAACCCTCCCATGGACCGCTGGGGTGCCCTTCAACTCCGACAGGATGGTCTCGACCTTCTCTCGCTCGGAAAGAGAGACTGTCATGTCAAGAATGAGTCGCATCACTGTTTTGCCAAGATCGGGGCTCTCTCTGATGGAGCGCAGGCTGCCGAGGTCTTCACATCGTTCCTCTCGCCACCGCCACCTTCCTACCCTCTGAAGCTGTATTCGGGGCTTTCTTGTGCGGCGTTTGAAAGAGACAAGAATGGCATGGCTGGGGGTTTCTTCCCCGAATCTTGATTGTTCCGGGGTGCCGGGATAGGCCATGGGAGAGTCTTCAACTTCGAGGAAGCTGTGCGTATCACCGAGGGCTATGTAATCGAACCCTCTCCGAGCGGCGGCATCCTTCGCGATGGGAAAGCTGGTCTCATAGCCTTCAAAGTGGTGCGTCTGCCCGTGAACCATACCTATCCGGATGCGTGTATCTGCCTCCTCCCGGACCGGCAGGCCCAGGGCAAGATCTTTGTCACCTGCCTGCGAAGTGCAGGGGGATGAAAAGAGCACCGCTTCCTCGGATATTTCGTAAACGAAATCAGAACGGTCCACCACATGGACCCCTTTCGGCAATCTGCCCCTGAAGGCGTGGCTTGGATGGTATACGGAGTTGGGCGTCAGAGGGTCATGATTGCCGGGCAAGAGGAACACGGGCCGATTGGAAAAATCCCTCTTCTCCAGAGCGGTGAGGAGGCCCTCCCACCATTGTTTGTCAGGGCTTGGCTCATCGAAGAGGTCACCGGCACAGAGGATCGCAGCCACGTCCCATGCCTCCGCCTCAGCCAGGATGTCATCAATCACCTCCAGTCTGGCCCTCGAGAGCTTCACCTGATCCACCTCATCCATCGAAGGAAATCTCATGCCCAGGTGCCAATCTGCCGTATGGAGGATTCTCAGGGCCACTTCGGATTGGTCTGTTTGCCTCAGGTCGGTCTCGGAAAGCATGGACGCCATGCATCTGAAATACTCGACCGCACATGCCAATTCAAACAGTAGAACCGCTGAGCCTCTGCGAGCCAAGACCTGAGAATTAAAATGCCTCTTACGTCTTGCGGGCATTACTTACCCGCCCGAAGTTTTTCGTGGGAGGAAACTTCGGCGCTTGGGATGACTCTTATGTCGGTACCACGTCTCCCCCAAGGCCGGTATTGGGCTGTCATGTCAGTTACGGAACTGTCCAGGTGGTCGAATGGCGTGGAGCAAATGTCGCTTCGCTTCATCGAGCCACTTAAATCCAATTTGCTCTGGCGATACCCGGTCCCCAATCTCGCTAATGGGTTCCGTGACCTCTGGCAGCAAACGCGCCAGATAATCCTTAAAGCGACCTATTACGATCAACTGTTCCCCCTCTTTGGGGCCCGCTTGGCAAAGCACAGGAAAATCTGGCCGGCATCCATGTATGCCCTTTGGATGCAGTCATCGCAGTCGGCGGCAAATTTATCTGGAATACAGAATCCGTCCTGGACTTTGCCGAGTTCCTCAGATGCCTTTATCGCCTGCTCGAAGAAGCTTCTTATCAGACAGGCGATGGCAGATTCTGGCTGGCAGATAACCCCGAAGCATTCGGGTTCCTCTATCAAGAAGGTCAGAGCCTTCGGTTCCTGCCCGGGCCTGTGATGGTCCTCGAAGAACATCTCGAGCTGGCGGTGAAAGCCAGCGCAATGCGCGACTGACCATGCGGGCCGCACTCATGCGCCAAAACGCCAGAGAACTCACCAACTGGGTCGGTCAATTTGAAAACGCTGACAACCAGGACCAGATAGACCCGGCCCAACCCAAAGACATCACTTCATTCGAAGACTTCACCCTCCTCACCTGCCAACCCCAGCCAGGGGACATTTTCTGCCTCTGTTCAGATGGCCTCAGCAAGTACGTGGAAAATGGCACATCAGATCTGGGCCCGGTGCTCTCAGAACAATCGCCTGCGAAAGCATGCCGAGCCCTGATCAAGCGGGCAAACGAGCTCGGCGGCACAGACAACATCGCCGTCGTAGTCCTGGAAGTCGATACGATCTGACGGCATCCGACTGAGCTTTAGCCAAATCCTCGTCCATCGAATATCGTCCATTGTCTTGTCCTGTTTACTCTGAAGGCATAACGACGTGACCGGTCTGATTTCATCCGCTCTTATCCTCTCAGCCCTCTCCGCCGAGGATGCCCCCTTCATCCTCGCCAAGCCAGGCGTCAAAACCGCCATCATTATCACCGCCAACCCTCCGAAGTACAAGTATCCGTACTGGGGCGGACATCGAATCCTGCAGCGTTATCTGAAACAGATCACTGGCCTGAACGTGCGGGTCATCAAAGACAGTCAGGTCAAGGGCAGGAACCTCGATGAGATGTTCGAATACCGCATCTGGCTGGGACGCCAGCCTCGTCTCGACAAGGCCATTGGCGCGGACCTGGACAAGCTCGACGACGACGGCTTCATCATCCGTGCGGTTGGCCGCGACCTGTATATGGCAGGCAAATTCCGATGGGGCGACCATTGGGCCGCGCATCATGTGTTAGAAAAGTTCGCAGGATGCCGGTGGTATATGGATACATGGCAGCGTTTCTGGGAGCCGAAGAAAGACGGCGATGATTGGTTGGGACGCATTATTCCAAAGACCGAGTCGGTCGAGGTTCCGGCAGACACGGACATCGTCGAAGAACCGGACTACAAAAGCCGATGGTTTCGTCCGCTTGATGTGCACGCGTTTCGAGTTCGCTATCGCGACAAGTTTCATCACGCGCTGCGAAGCATCATTCCACCCGCCACCCATTTCGAGCAGCATCCTGAGTGGTATCCGGAAGTCAAAGGCAAGCGCTATCAGCCTCGGCATCACGATGATTTTCAGCCCTGCGTTTCAAACCCTGAGCTGGTTGAATTCGTCAGCCGGCAAATCATCCAATTCTTCAACGATAATCCCGAGGCCGGCACACACAGCATCGGCATGAACGACTCCAACAAGTACTGCGAATGCAGGCAGTGCCTGGCGGTCGCACCGGCCGGCATCGAGGAGAAGCGCGCTCGCATCGCGTATGCGTTTTTCAAGTTCTACAACGAAATCGCAGAGCGTGTGTCCAAAGTGCATCCAGACAAACGGCTCGGATGCCTTGCCTATGCCGGGCTGCGTTCGCTCCCTCCAGGTGCGATCAAGCTCCATCCGATGATCGTGCCATATCTGACGCTCGACAGCGCGCAGCTTCACGACAAGAACGAGCAGAAAGAATTTTACGAGAGCGCGGAAAAGTGGCGACAGATGGCGGCACGGATGGGCATCTATGAATACATCTA